>JACCDW011713488.1_pt1 | contig 53492 bp, 36 predicted proteins | sample 7449781 | NCBI WGS metagenome assembly JACCDW01 (sample SAMN15323449, study PRJNA562643) | freshwater metagenome | isolation source: river surface water | place: USA:Blue River Watershed | collected 2017-08-18
TAATTTTGCACCCACGTTTGAGACAAGGCACACGCTAAGAATCACACGAAACGATTCCGTAGCTCAGTTGGTAGAGCAATACACTTTTAATGTATGGGTCCTGGGTTCGAGTCCCAGCGGGATCACAAGAAAAGCCTCACAATGTGAGGCTTTTTTGTTATATATCAATTTTTAAAATGTCCCTCAAAATAACAAATTGTGGAAATAATTTTTGATGGACTTGAAGCATTTGCTTGATTCAATTAATCCTGAGATATATAAAATTATTACACTTGTTTCTGTAATTAGACTTTATCTTTTCATCCATTCGGTATATATTTGATTTATGTTTTTAGTTAGATTAGCTACATTTTATTGGCAAAAAATTTGTGGACTTAGGTCATTTAGCATTGAAAATAGGTTTGGAAGAATTCTAACTGTAATTTATTTTTTAATAGTTGTTTTTTCTTTTGCATTTGGAGGTTATTCAATTTGGAAGTATTACACTGAAAAGAAATTTCTCAATACTAAAACAGTAGACATTGAAAAATTTGAAACTGATTTTGCATTGAATAAATTCTATACCGAAATAAATTCAGAACTTTTAGGATATGATTCAATCCTACTTGAGACATGTATATTCGATCAAATAATATTTGATTCAAAATTTGGGAAGGAGTATTCAAAAAACAATATCGACAAAAATGTATTAATTGTTGCATTAATAAATATTCGAAACAGTATTGGAGATGAGGAACAATTGTCTACCTTACATGGGGATATTCAAAAACTATGTGTTTTTGCCAAAATATTTAATCCAAATGGAACTTTTGAAAATTCAAGAAATTGGGTTGACGAATTTTATCAATCAATAGTTCCCATGAATTTTCAGAAATTGAGTGAGTTTATGATATTATTTCACTCCAAAATTCTGAATGATAAAATTCAACAGGAGGTTAAGGAAATAGCGGACAATAATGTAAACGTTCAAAATTTGGCAAAAGAAAAAATGAAACCCGCTGTTAAAGTTTATGAGAGTTATGAAGAAGCTTTGGAAGAACGATGGAGAGAGTTACAGGATGATTATCAAGCGCCCCCGAATAAAAAAACAAATAGTTTTCAAAATGCTCAAATTTTATCAAATGCGAAGCAAAATAATCAAATGGTTGAACAGTTAGTTGATGCGGTAAATTCATTGGATATGATAAATCAATCGTTATTGAATATTCAAAAAAAATATTTTGATAAAACTAGTCTAGTTAAAACAATTGAGAGTATAAAAAATCAATTAGGAATACATGAAACAGATCGGCTAAATAAAATTGAACGAATTTTTGAGCAAACAATAAATAAAAATAAAAAACCACTTGAACCTGAGATAAATCCGTTCAGGTCTCAATATTTTCCTTCTTCATATATAACAACCTATGAAGGTTTATACATGTATTCTGAGAGCATGGATCCATTTTCACTGAGTTCAAATTTAACTCGGGCTCAAGCTGAAATAAAAGAGAGAAATAGCTTAGCGAATAATAAGATTATTATGGAATTAAGTTTGATTTTCATTTTAAATTTATTCCTGATTGGATTAATTCGATTGAGTCTATGGATAAAAGGGTAGGACTAGAATTCTTTGAAGATAATTATTAAAACAAGTTTTAATAAACTGGATGCCAAGTAAATTCGGTTAATGAACTAATTGGGTAAGATTGAATCTTCAAAAACTTAAAATACCATTGTCCCAAGCCTTCATTATATAAATCTTCGTTGATAACGCCAATTGAATACACAACCCAATCAAACACACAAAAAAATATGGGACGACAAATACAGCTTTTTACGACTGCATTAGACAATGATATATTATGTGACTATTTGCAAAGGAATTTTGACTGCATATTCTATCAAAGTTTTGCCTCCTCAATAGAAGAATTATCGATTAACTCATTTAACGATACTTTTAGAGCTGACTCACCCATATATGTTTATTTTAAAGAGTTTGATTGGAATCCAGAATTCAGCCAAACATCTACGAAAGATCGGTTATTTTATATTACCAATAAATCAACAGCACCAATAATAGAAATTAACAAAACTAACTGGGAAACTGGCGATAGTGGAAGGATCTATTGGAGTAAAAATTTTTCTGGAAATCCAAAGTACGATATAGAAAAATTTGAGAGGATTTATAACGAAATTATAAAATGGATAAAGAAAAATACAGTAGGGCAAATAAAAAAATCAAGTGTTAATTTGTATTTCTTTAAAGATGCCTGGACGCATCAACTTGATTCAAAGTTATTCTAAAATAAATTAAGCAATTCAAAAGTGTCTCGTTTTAGTTATAGTAACTATTGCCTACAAAGTTTTGTTTCTTTAAATAATTTATTAAATGATCCTTATATAAAATATTTGTGATGGCTGTTTTCTTGGTATTTGCTTTTTTAAAACTTGTATTCAAAGTACTTTATTATTACCTAAATAATTATAATCCTACTATAGAATATACATTGGCCAATTTTCGTTATGATTGAATGAGAAGTGCATTGCTATTTATACTAGTTTTGAGTATTGAATTTTCAGCAATAGCTCAAAATCTAAACTTTCAATCGGATTTTCAACATGCTAAAATTATCGGATTTTGTGAATGCATTCATGGTTCAAAAACCATAGAAACGGCTCAAAAAGAGTTCTTTGATTCATTGATGAAACACCATGGAATAAGGCAAGTCTTTATAGAACAGAATGATATTTATGCTTCGCAAAGTGAATTGTATAAATTTGTAAAATCTAGAGATTCCTCAATTGATATTGTGGGATACAATCCTGGTTACTTGTATGCCAGTTACAAATGGATTCAAAAAAACTGTGCCAAATCAGATCCTGATTTATTGGCAAAAATAAATCAAATTTTGCCACAATTAGATACCAATGAAGCCTATTATTGGTATCAGTTGAAACAACCGGAATACGATCAACTCATCTATGATCTTCGCAAATTAAAACAGTTACAACCCAAATTATATCAGCGGAAATATGTACGTCAATTGGAATATGATTTGTCTTATTTAAAGCATCGTGCGATCAATGGCGATCAAGATAGGGATTCTCTTATGTACCAATTTCTAATTGGTAATTTTGATACCTCCGGGCAATCGAAAATTGTGCTTTTGGGGCATTGTGGTCACCTTGCTAAAAACAATCCATATCGATTGAAAAATTTGGGAAAGTCTTTGCACTTGTCCTTTCATTTGAAATATCAACTCATGGGGACAGATGCGAAATCTGTTGAATTGCAAAACTCCAAAAAAATGAGTAAAAATGGTAGAACAGGGGTTTTAGATAATCAGATGAATCAGTTTTTGTCTTCCAATAATTTCTTATCCGGAGTTTACTCAGTTTATCTAGTGGGTTCTGATTTGAATTTTAAAAGGAAATACAAATTGAATTTGAAGGAAAACTACGATTGGCTGTATGTGTTTTCAGCCATTAGTTTGAAGAGAGATAATTAATGGTGTTTTTTGAAGTTTATATTTGGTAGTGAATTAAACATTTAAGCGACGATTTTATTGGGAAATGAATCACTATCAATGATAAATTATGTCTCATAAATTTATTATTTTATTCTATAACCATTAAAAGTATTCAGGTTTTTATAAATTGGATCCGGATCGGGTCCTAGGTACATTCCCAAATAATTGGATGAAGGTATTACTGCATGGATGCTATCTAAATTTTTGTTTAATAGAAAAGTCATTCCTTCATTTGAAGTTGCAAAACGATTCGTAAATTTATTTAGTGTAAATGCTTGAGGGCCATAATAATTTGAATGATAACCATTTGGCAGGTTGTAATACTCTCCTGAATATCCGTCTGGTCTACTATTAATGAAAGTTACATTAAATGTATCATTTGGTTTGGCCGTTAAACACCCTCTAAATACGCCGTTATATGAATCGTAAATACCTTTTCGGTATGCACGTATAATATAATGCTTAACCACTGTATCCCTGCCATCATCTCCAGCTTTGCATTTCGGATTGGGTTTTCGGCAAGTAATGCACATTATGTTTATTGGCCCTTCTGTTCCTGGTTCGTCTTCATCAAAAAAAACTGTGACAGAATCTCCTCTGCGGTATTTTTTTTCGGTACCTATTTTCCATAATACACTGTCATTTCCACTCTGCCAGCATTTAAAGGTTTTATAGCCTGTTCCTATTGTATCGTCTTCTGGTACCCTGTAGTAAATGCGTATGTGAGTTTTGGGGTCGATGTAATCCATTACGATATCAAAATCTGCATTGCTCAGTGGATTGGCCCTGCATGGGTCGTAATTTTCACATTCCGGATTTTTATAATCATGACAGAGCCTTCGGCATGAAACCATTGCCGTAGAAGAGTACAACAGAACTCCAATTATAAAAGTGTAAATTGCTTTTTTCAAGTTGCCAGAAGATTTTGATTCATCCATTCAATTTTTCTTGAAAGTTATCCAAGTAATTGATGTTGAATTTTTTTGGTAAATCAAATGTAATGTATTGCTAAGTGAAAAACAATAAAAAAGGGATCTATATTATTAAGGTATTTCCCTAAAATTCATTACTATTTCCCTAAATGCGATTATATTTGTTAATCAGGATTTTGAAGAAGTTTTTATACATATTGGCACTGTTGCTTTTGGTTTTGTCGAACAAATTAATGGCCCAAGATACGCTAACTTGTGGATTTAATCGCGATTTCTTTAGTTCCGATTATACCAACTGGTATCAAAAAGCAGTTTTAGAAACCAGGGAACGGAATCAAGACAAAAGAGGTAGGGTTTTTAAAGATACTGAATATGTTATTCCTGTTGTATTTCACTTAATTTATCCGTTTAATGCCCCTTTAGATGTTGCTTTCATTCCTAAGATTATGAATGAAATTAACGCTGATTTTATGCGGTTAAACTCAGATACCATTAATTTAAGATCAAGATTTAAAAATAGAGCTGGCAATCCTAAAATTCGATTTGTTTTGGCAGATACCAATGATAAAGGTCAGCCAAGCAAAGGATATACCATTAAATATAGTTTAAATTACTTTGGTGTTGAATCGAATCAACCATATAAAGATATGCATAAAATGAAATTTAGTGAATTTGAGGGTACACCGCCATGGAACACTAAGAAATTTTTGAATATCTGGGTTTGCAATTTAACGTCCCCCATATCCTTTAGAACTTATTTGGCTGGATTTGCAACCCCACCGAAAAATGCGCCTCATTGGTCACCAAAATATTATGCCGATAGCTTAATTGATGGAATAGTGATTGGAAAAACGGTCTATTCAAATTGGGGTCGTTCGAGTACATTAACACATGAATTAGGACATTATTTTGGATTAAGACATGTTTCGGGGGATCCACCCATTGTATTTGATACTTCAGAAAATTGTAAGTACGATGATTCTATTTATGATACTCCAATGATTGAACGTCAAAATTACACTTGCGACACCAATATTAATTCTTGTAAAGAACCGTTAAATGACTTTCCTGATATGCTAGAAAATTACATGGATTATACGGGTAATTGTCGGAATTCCTTTACAAAACAACAAGTTGCAATGATGCGTTATTGTTTAACCACTTTAAGACCTGAGTTGGCAAAGTCCATTATCAAAGCATATTTTGAAAAATCAGTACTGTTGGTTGATATATATCCAAATCCAAGTAAAGGCAATATTTACATTGATTTTAAAGATTCATTTTCCAGTGATTTCTCATACATAATTCACGACAACATTGGCAGGAGGGTAATGGAATCAAAGATTTTTCAGTCAAAATCATTGGTGAATTTAGAATTCCTTGCGAGTGGTTTGTATACAATTAGCATTTCCAATAATTCTGGAAATATTGTTTATCGAAAATCAATTTATAAGGATTGACGTTTTAAACGAAATTTAAAACGATTTCCAAACAATTTTATGTTTCAATTAAGTTATGTTGAACATGGAGGAAGAAGGAAAAATCCATTTGTTTTCACAGAACAAGGAGTGGCAATGTTGTCATCTGTTTTAAATAGCGATATAGCTATTCAAGTCAGTATACATCCCTAAATCTATTTCACCAACTTTCCTTTAAAGAAAATCGTAGCTCTGTCGCCGGAATTAGAGGCAACCATTAGAGTAATATAGTAAATACCTTGTTTTTTTTCCTCTTTGTCGTCACTGAGTTCAAATGTGTAATTATGGGCAACCTGATTGGAATGTGGCGCTAAAGTTTTGACAAAATATCCCTTCTTGTTTTTAAGGATTTTCTCTTTGCTCACTTTTGTGGTTGTATCGGAAGGATTTTGAATGGTATTTGGCAAACTGGTAAATGTCAAATATTCATCTGTGATTTCAATGCTGCCTTTATATGCTTGTGGCGTGCTGCCAATTTGCAAAAATGAATGCGTTAATTCATATTTGGTTTGAGCAAATGTGCTCGATAAACAGAAAAATGTAAGGGCCAACAATACAACTTTTGGAGTTTTCATACAGCGAATTTACAGAAGTTTTTCAATTCGTTCATCTCCCTTTACCTAGAATATTTAGAAATTCAGTCTACTCATTCTTTTTTATTTTTTTGGGGGATGTAAATACAGTTTGCTCTGATTTTACGTTGAATTTATTCTGAATAGTTTGTCATAGTTTGGTTATAAATTTGGTTAATCACAATATAATGAGCTAATTGTAGTTACTTTAAATATGATGAAATTAAAAGGACATTTAATATTATTCAGTTGCTGTATTTTGACTATTTTAAAATTAGAAGGACAAACGGTGAATGCTAATCTGGATGCGAAAACTTCTGATTGGAGTTTGAATGTGGAATTGGGGGTTAACCGATTTGAATACAATTATTCAAATTTTCCATTTTCCAATTTTTACCCAGTTTTATCGCACTATGAAGCGGTTTCTTTATCCAAAGACATCAATCCTAGGGTTTCTGTTTCTTTGGGACTTAGAAACCTCAGTTATGGATTTTTACGTACAATCCCCACAACGGATGGGACTTCCGCAGATGCCGCTTGGTATAGTTGGACAATTCAAACGCCTTTGAGTGTTAAAGTTAAACCAATTCTCTCTCAAAAATTATTTGTCGACTTTGGCGTGTATTTCGGATTTAATTATCACAATTCTGCCTCTATATACAATAACTCAACCGATGAAAAAATTTCTATAATGCCAGTTGCTGTGAAAAACAAAATTGACAAAGGTTTGACTGTTGGGCTTGAATATTATTGGTTTAACAAAGGGAAATTTTCTCTTGGAAATGCATTTAGCTATTATAAAGGTTTGAATGATATTCGAAATTTGGAAGGGTATTCACAACCGACTTCCGACTATAATTTCAAGGCCGAAGGGTTTACTTTTGCATTCAAAAGTTCTTTTAGATTGTAAACAATAGATATTGAAATAATGGTTTCAAATAAACCTTAACAAACCCTAAAAATATATCATCAAAGAATTTATTGTAGTTTCAAATTGAATATTCCTGCAATTTTTCGCGTGAATTTTTCAGCTCCATTTTTGCAAAAATGTTGAGGCTCATAATAGTCCCCTTTAGTGAAACCCTCCAGATTCCTGAGATCATAAAATTCCAAATGTTTTTGTCCCTCAGAATGAATAAAATCTTTTACTGTATTGCAATATTCATTTTCCATGTCCCACACAGAATTCTTTTTCGATTCACGGATAAAGCCTTCGTAAACGGGGGCATTGTACAGAATGATCCTGTTGCAATTTATTGTATTTAAACACCTTAATGCTTGAATTAACAAATCGCGTTTTCCTCCATTTGTATAGATGTTTTTATACCACGGATGGTTTTCAAACATGTTTGTAGTATCAAAATCCTTTGATTTTATTGAGGGATAACCATTGTTTACATAAAATGTGTCTTTACCAATCTTTAAATTCAAGTCAAACAAAGATTGCCAATTTTCGCTAAAAACCCGTTTTAATTCTGACGGGCTGTTCATATAAATTCGTAGTTTTTGAGTGGGGGATAGATGGTTGAATGCTTCCTTCCGGAAATAGCCAAATTCATTTGAACCATCATTGATTTGCCATGCGGAGGCAGATATAACCAAAGTTTTATTTTTTACGTTTAACGCCTTCAATCTCAACGAAAGAGAAAATAAATCCATCGCGGTTTCTGCAATATTTAAGCAATTGACATGGGTTTCTTCGTGCAATATTTTAGGATCGACTTGGCATTCTGCACGAGAATCGCCAAGAATGAGAATATCAGTTGAGTCAATGGATTTTTGTCCAATCACCATTACATTTACGCGGGATGGGATTTGCAAAGAAATCAGCATTAGGGCAATTGCTGATACCGAGAAAATAATTGCAATTAAGAAGATTTTTTTCGCAAATGTCTTCATTAGAATTGAAAATAAATAAAAGTTGCTTTAGACCCAAATTTTACAAACACCAAGAGCATCAATAAAATGTAAATGGCCATTCTTTGAATTTTGCCAACATTCAAATTAAGTTTGCGCTCATCTCTCCTCAAATACCAATCGCCCAAAACAAGTGGAACAATGTATGCAAACGTCCATTCAACACCAGGTTTTAGTTGAAAAATATGATGCGGACTCATGAGAGAACTACCCATGTGTCGGATATAATTTAGAGCGATTTCGATGGAATCTGCCCTGAAAAATATCCAAGCTAAGGTTACAAATGCAAACGTGGTGAGCATTTGCCAAAGTTCTTTTAAGGTAGGGAATAAACCATTCTGAGCAACCACGTTGGTGAGGTGTTTTCGGTTTCTATTCAGAATTAACAGAGGTAGAAATCCGCATGCGTGAATGAATCCCCAAGTGATGAAATTCCAACTTGCACCATGCCAAAATCCGCTCACTAAAAAGATGATAAATGTATTTCGAATGGCTTTGTATTTGCCGTTTTTAGATCCACCTAGAGGGATATACAAGTAATCCTTAAACCATGACGACAAGGATATATGCCAACGACGCCAGAATTCAGCAACATCTCTCGAAAAATAAGGGAATTTAAAATTGCTGAGAAGTTCAAATCCAAACAATTTGGCTGTTCCTAATGCAATGTCGGAATATCCCGAGAAATCACCATAAATCTGAAAGCTAAATGCAACTGCACCAACAATGAGGGTTGCGGCATTATGGTCTTGGTAGTTGAGATAAATATCATCTACAATTCTAGCCAAAGAATCGGCAATCACCACTTTTTTAAACATCCCCCATAGGATCAATCGACATCCTTCTACTGCTTGATGATAATTGAAAATTCGGGGCTTTTGAACTTGTGTTAAAAGGTGGTTCGCGCGTTCTATAGGACCTGCCACCAAAAGAGGGAAGAAACTCACAAAAACGGCGTAATCAACAAAGTTTCGAACGGGTTTTTGATGCCCTCTATAAATATCAAATACATACGACATTCCATGGAAGGTATAAAACGAAATACCGATAGGAAGTCCAATATCTAACAAGACAGGATTTGTGTGAAAACCCATCAATTCAAATCCTTGTTTAAACTGTAGCGCGAAAAAATTGTAGTATTTAAAAATGGCGAGTATTCCGAGGTTGTTGATAATGCTGAGGTAGAGAAATAATTTGGCTTTTTTTCTATTGGGGGACGCTACCCAGAATCCGTAAGCATAATCTAAGGCTGTGCTGAGTAACAGCAACTGCATGAATTTCCAACTCCACCATCCATAAAAGAAAAAACTGGCCAGTAAAACCAATATATTTTGCCAATTCAGTTTTTTGTAAAAAACGAACCAGTAAAGCACAAATACAATTGGCAGAAACAATAAAAATTCAAAACTATTAAAAAGCACTTAAAATAAATTTATAGATACAAGTAAAATTCCATGCGAATATAAACTTGAAATGTAATAATATTATAATGATCAATTTACAACTGTATTCAAATTTTTCAAGTCAATATCCTATATTTGATTTTCATAGTATGTTAAAAAGTATAAAATTCAGGGTTATTGCATCGTTGATTGTAGTGGTTATGGCCATTTCGTGCACGAAAGTTGTTTACAATCAGTCTGGTTTTGGAGGAAGTTCATCAATTGATAATCAGAAGGTTATTGCTAAAAATACAGGTGTGGCAGAATCGGCGCACAAGCAATTTAAGGAATTATTAAATGGAGATACGCTAAGAGAAGGTACTTTTTTGTCTGAAATAAAGCTTGTTCAGCGCAATGTTGAAGTTACGGCGTTGCTTTCAAATCCCCGTAAATACAAGGAATTTAAATTGTTGCAACCTGTTTTTGTTAAAAAATACGGAAATTGGATTCGTGAAAATATCCCCCAAACTAAAAATAAAATAAATGCGATTTTAAAGGGACAAAATAACAATTCGAAAAAAGAAAAAAGCAAAGCCAATTACAATGAAGACGTGGTAAATGTTGGATTAACGATAGCGGGGATTTCAGCGGGGATTTTTCTCCTTATTATTTTATTGGCTAATTCTACATCTAATGGCGGGAGTGAAAGTTCAACAGGTTGTATTTTTGTAATGTTTTTGTTAATTTCCGGTTTTGGTATCATTGGCGGATTGATTACTGCATTGATTGGAGCTATAATTTAAATTTTAGACAATGTAAGTAAATTTTATAAAATGATTAAATTCAGTTCGTGAATCTAATCATTTCATGATATTGCAATAATTTTCGCATAACAGTTGGGAGTTTGATTTGCCGTTGCAAATTAAACTTACATGAAAAACCGTATTTTATTCTTAGTCATGCTACTTGGTACTTGGATGCTTAACGCCCAAGTTACCACATCCTCAATGGGAGGAACTGTAGTAAATGCAGGAAAACCTGTTGAAAATGCTACATTAAATGTTGTATTAAACACCACAAACGCTCAATATCAGAGTGTTTCTAGAAGCGATGGTTCATTTGATATCTTCAACATGAATGCTGGTGGACCTTATACCGTTGTAATTTCAGCGTCTGGGTTATCATCAATAACCGTTGAAAATGTGTATTTAACCTTGGGGGAAAACTACAAATTGGATGTAGATATGTCTTCGGCTGTGCAGAAAATTGATGCAGTGTACATTTCAAAAAGCAATTTAAACAATGGCACAAAAACAGGAAGTGCAACCAATATTTCATCTCAAACTTTGAATAATCTTCCCACAATCAATCGTTCCATCAATGATTTTACCCGTTTAACACCTCAAGCAGGTGGAAATAGTTCATTTAATGGTCGTGATGGACGTATGAATAACATCACCATTGATGGAGCCAATTTTAACAACAATTTTGGGTTAAGCACCAACAATATGCCTGGAGGTGATGCCCAACCAATATCATTAGACGCATTAGAAGCTGTTCAAGTAAACGTTTCTCCGTTTGATGTGCGTCAGAGTAATTTTACCGGCGCGGGTGTGAATGCTATCACAAAAAGCGGTTCAAATAAATTGTCGGCTTCAGTCTATAGTTTTTACAGAAATGAAAAAATGAATGGAAATAAGGTGGGTTCAGCTACTTTGGCCAATATCCCTCAAACTTCTTCTCAAATTTTGGGATTTAGGGTAGGAGGTGCTCTGAAAAAAGACAAGGTTTTCTATTTTGCTAGCTTTGAATCTGAAAATAAATCATACCCAGGATTAAGTTATTACCCAACGAAAGATGGAGTTGCCCCCAATACAGGAGATCCAAATCAATCTAGAGTTCTTGAAAGTGATTTGATTGCCGTTCAAAAATATTTGAAAGAAAAGTACAATTACGAAACAGGTGACTATACTAATTTGGGCAATTTTGCCACCCAGAATGTGAAATTTTTAGCAAGATTGGATTGGAATATCAACGCAAAACATAAGTTGATGGCACGTTACAACTATGTTGAAAATACAAACGATCAAATATTAAATGGTACATCTGCTCCGAATCCACGTTCAACATCGAACCGTTGGAGTGCGAATGCAATGAGCTTTGCAAATTCAAACTATTCATTTTTGAATACAGTTAGTTCATTGGCTTTGGAATTGAAATCGAACTTAAATTCTCGTATGAACAACCAATTGTTGGTTACGGCTACCATGGTTGAAGATACCCGTAAAACTGGTAGTTCTCCTTTCCCTTTTGTTGATATCAAAAAAGGTGGTGATCAATACATTAGCTTTGGCTATGAATTATTTTCTTACAACAACAATGTAAAAAACAACACGTATACAATCATTGATAATTTTACGTATAATTTAAACAATAAAAACACCATCACAGCCGGAATTGCATACGATCAAATGTATGTTGGAAATAGTTTCTTGAGATATGGTACAAGTTATTACCGTTATGACTCATTGAGCCAATTTTTAAACAATCAAGCCCCTAGCGCTTATGCAGTTACTTATGGTTACAATGGAAATAAAAACCCAATTGCTGAATTAGGATTTGGACAATTGGCAGCCTATGTTCAAGATGAATACAGAGCTAATAAAAAGTTGAAGTTTGTTGCAGGTTTGCGTATCGATCAACCTCTTTATTTAACCACTCCTTTGGCGAATATTGGTTTTGATACATCGCGTGTTCTTGATAAATTATCCAATCCAGAAGGCGGCGTAGTTGATTATGATCCATCTACTTGGCCAAGTGCTAGTACGCTGTTTTCTCCAAGAATTGGATTTAATTACGATGTTAAAGGCGATAAATCTTGGGTTATTCGTGGAGGGACAGGTATTTTCACAGGAAGGTTGCCATTTGTTTGGTACACCAACCAGCCTACCAATGCTTATGGATTACAAGCAACTGTTGAATATACTGCAGCGGCGGATTTGAATAAATATCAAATTACTCAATTTAACCCAGATGTAAATGCTTATGTAAATAATTTACCTCAACAGCCAGGTAAATTGCCTTCTGGTGCTTCTTTTGCTTTGGTAGATAAAACATTCACTTTCCCTCAAGTTTGGAGAACTAGTTTGGGAGTAGATGCAAAATTGCCTTTGGGTGTAGAAATGACTACCGATGTGATTTTCTCTAAATCATTGAACGACATTTACCAATACGATGCCAATATGCGTCCTTCCGATACTGTTTATTTTGCGGGAACTCCGTTTGAAAGAGCGGCATTCACAAAATCAGCTGCTAGGAAATACGTTTCTACAGTGAACAATGCCATGGTTTTATCGAATACAAATGAAGGATATGGTGTTAGCGTAGCAGTGACCTTGTCTAAAAACTTTAAAAATGGCTTTTCAGCGGCATTAAGTTATGCATTTAACAATACCATGGATATCACAGCAAATCCAGGTTCTCAGGCGAATTCTGCTTGGTCAGGCAACGCTACTGCACCAACAGCAATCGGACAAAATCAGAATACTCCTGCACTTTCTTATTCTCAGTATTCAACTCCAAATAGGTTGGTGGGATCAGTGGCATACAAATTTGAATATTTCAAAAACTTTGCAACCACAATTTCTCTAGTTTATGAGGGATACAATCAAGGTAGGTACAATTATGTATACAGCACAGATATCAACAACGACGGATTGTCTGGTAACGACCTTATTTTCGTACATAAATCATCGGATATCAAATTTTCTGACTTGAAATCTGGAACTACTGTAATTGCAACTGCCGACGAACAAGCGAAAGCTTGGGATGCTTTTGTTGCACAAGATCCATATTTGAGTGAGAATGTAGGGAAATTCACCCAACGATATGCAGCAAAAATGCCTTGGTTGAATCAATTTGATTTGGCGATCAATCAAGATATCATGAAGAATATTGGTAAAAACAACCACAAATTACAGTTAAGTGTAAACATCATCAATGTTGGTAATTTGATCAATTCTGAATGGGGTGTTAGACAACAATTAACAGTAAATAACGGTGCTGTATTGAAATACAACAACACCACAAATACATACAATTTCAATGCAGTAAATGGTAAATTACCAACTACATCATTCACCAATATTTTGAATACCACCAACGTTTGGGGTATGCAAATTGGTGCGAGATACACATTCTAATACTTTTCATTTAAATATTTAAAAAAATGCCCGCAAGGGCATTTTTTTTGTTTGTTGAAATACCTAAATATTGGTATATAGAATGATTTAATTTCTTAGAAATTTGAACCCTTATGAAATTCTTAAAATTAAAAATATTTTTAGTTCTATGTTTGGTTTTGGTGGTTTTTCTGTCAAATTGTGCAAAAGATGAAAAAGCACAAGAGTACAATTCCAATGAACCATCATTGATAGAAATCCAAAAGAATATTTATCAACCATTTGAAGCAATTTTCTTTAAAATGGATAAGCCATGGAGTACTGCCCCCGATAGCATTTTATTTGGAGGTATCTACATGAAAGTTTTCAATCAAGATTCATTTTTAGTGGGTGTTTGTCCGGAATTACTGCCAGGTAAATACAGTGTTAAAATCAATGACAAATTTAAATATGAAATTGATGTGATAAAAAATGCGGAAATTGATCCCATCAAAGTGTACGATAGTTTAATGTTGATATCAGAAACCAATAAAAAGGATCTCAAAATTTCTAAACAGGTTGATTATTGGCAAAACGTAGTAAAAAATGAATGGTCTAAACTCTCAGAGTCTGAAAAAAAGCAAATGAGTCAATTTCTAACGTTGAATCATTTTTTGGAAAACGATGCGCTTGATTTTGGGGATTTGTCATTTCTAGATTCTATTAATGGGAGAAATCAAAATTTGAATATAGATGAAGCTCAAAATAAATTTTATATCTCATTTTTGAAATCAAAAGCACTTCTAGTGACGGGTATTGCCGCAATTGGTGTTGGTGTTTTATCGGCGAAAACAGGCTTAGGATTGATTGCAATTGGAGCAGGTTGTATCTTAGTGTATAAATATAAAAACACAATAATCAATCTAATAAGCGAATGGTCGATTTCAGCAATCCAAATTGACAATTTAAATGTCATCATGAATCGAGGAAGTTTGATTTTGAAAAATGCAAGCGCTACTAAAGTTACACTTAATGCGAATTGTTCAAATATTTCACAAAATGATGGAAATCGATCTGATGCTCAGTGGTTATTTGGAGGATTAAAAACTATTTCAAATTCTATTAATCAATTAAACTCCGTAATTAATAAATTTTTGAGTTATTTGCCAGGAGTGGAACAAATAGAATGGCTAAACACAGGGTATTTAAGTCCAACGGAGTACAAAAAAACACTTCCGTTATACTATGGCAACATAGCAATCAAAAATGTTTCGAATCCTAAAATAAAATTAACACTTCAGGAAGATGTAAACGGTGGAGTAAAAATTCTAACAGAGAGTGAATTAACAGATACTGTCGATTTTCAATTTACACTTGAATACAAGAGTAAATACAATTTTAATCCCCCAAATAATTCAAAAACATTTGATGCAAAATATATTCCCAACTCTTTAAATGGACTATGGGTGTGTCAGAATTTGACAGATTTTTATGAGAAGAACTCTCAAGACGAACTTTGCGATACCAATTTGAAATATAATTTAATTTTTGATTTAATTTTGGTCAAGAGGAATTTTAATTTGTCCAATGATAGTTTAATTTGGTACGACGAAACACAAGTAAAAGAATCATCAACCAATAGGCCATCAAAATGTGGCGGACCATATGAGCATCAATCAAAGGAGATTATTTCTGCAAGATTTAAAGTAACCAATAGGAGCGGTTCTGTTGTGAATTTCGTTGGTGATTTTGGTGCAGAAACTTTTACTGGAAGTCTCACATTTTCAAAATTATCAGATGAAAATAATTATTCATTGAATTTTCAATTAACCCCAATCAGTGGAGGAGAACCTGGATCTTCTATAGGAAATATAAAGTGTAAAAGACAATAAAAAATGCCCGCAAGGGCATTTTTTTTGTTTGTTGATAATTCAATCTCCCAATTCTAATATTTTACGAATAACTTCGTGTATAAATTTTAGAGTGTTATGAAAATGCAGAAAAGTATCTCCGGTTTATTGGTTGCAGCAGCAATTACATTGGTTTCAAGTTGTGGTGTAACTTACCAAGAAAATGGTTTTGGTGGAGGTTGTCATCCAAAATCAACCACCCAAATTAAAACAGAAAAACCATCTGTTGCGAATGATTATTCAGCCGTTTCTGTACCGCAAATTCCAGCAGAAATTTTAAATGAAAAGTCTCCAAACATTGAAACTCAAAACAATTTGCCTGTATCCGGCACAAAATTAACGTTTACACAAAAAATCAAATTGGTGCGTGAAATCAAAAAGCAAATTAAGAATGCCCAAACGAACAACTTGAAAGAAATTCAAACCGCAATTTCTGAAAGAAAAACACTTGCAAATAAGACTAAAATTGAGAAAAAATCTGGCCTTGATACATCAACAGAAGGGTTGCTAAAATTGATCCTTCTCATCTTATTGGCCTTGTTAATTGTGGGTTTACTTCGTTATTTATTGCCAAGTAATTTGGTTTCATTATTGGCCCTTATTTTATTGATATATTTGATTTTGGTTTACCTGCTTTAATACTATTCTTTGTTGTAATCACATCCCTCACAAACCATGTTTTTTGTAATTAGTAAACTCTTATCTTTTCTCTTAAATCCCATGTTTTGGGTGTTCGCGTTGATATTATTGTCGATTTTGAAATTGAATTTAACAGACAACGTCCCTCAAAATGAATACAAGAAAAAAATATACAGATTTTTGCAAAAAATAAACGTAAAAAAGAGTTTGATTTGGGCGGTTGTTGTGTTATTTGTGTGCGGAAACGCTGTGATCATCAATGAAATAAACGTTTTATGGGAAGGCAGTGAAGGTCCTGAGTCAATTTCAGACGTTAAAACCGTGAGTAAATTGCCAAAAACGGCTGTTGTTTTGGGGGGATATTTGGGCTACGATAGATTGCGAAACAGGTACCGATTAATGGAAGCTGGGGATCGATTTATGGTAGGTTTTCAAGGAATTCAATTGAAGAAATTTGATAGGGTGATATTGAGTGGTGGTTCATCGTCTATCATCAATCACGTTTATTATGAAGCAGTTGAAGCCAGAAAGTATATGATTTCTTTGGGTGTAGATTCGAATAAAATAATCATTGATCCCAAAGCGAGAAATACTTATGAAAACGCAGTTTATACCAAGCATTTGTTGGATAGTTTGGGGATAAAAGAACCCGTTTGCTTGATAACTAGCGCAGGACACATGAATCGATCAGCGATGTGCTACAAGAAAGTGGGGGTGCCATTCGTAGAGTATCGAGCGCATTTTACATCTACCATAGACCGCAATTACTCATTGTCAACTTTTCTCATTCCTTCCGCTGGTGCAATAGATAAATTGGGGGATTTGATGCATGAATGGATTGGCATAATTGCTTACAAACTCACAAACAAAGCATAGGAAAAGTCTTGCTTTTTTTGTATTTTTGACGGAAACTCAAAAATAACGTTAAAATCTATGTTGATTAAACGCTTCAATAAACTCTTTTTACTTGCTTGCATTTCATTGTTTGGAACTACTTTGTTGGCTCAAACAACCTATTACGTTTCACAATTTTCAAATTTACAGTCTGTCATCAATTCGGCGGCGTCTGGCGATATCATTGAAATTCAAAATGATTTGACCACCACAACGCCGTCCTCAGGATTTTCTGCAATTACAATATCCAAAACGCTTACAATAAATGGAAATGGATATACCATTACCGTTCCAATTACGGGTGTTTCCGATGCCGGTATCAACAATACAGGGTCTGGTGGAACATCTACTGCTTCTGCGTACAGGGTTTTAACAACGAGTGGTAGCTCCGTTGTAATCACCATCAACGATTGGAAAATTAAGGGTGGAAATATTGGAAGTAATGGTTCTGGGGGATGTTTGCTCAACAGTGCCGACAAATTGGTGTTGAACAATGTAACCATTTCGAATGGTCGAAGTGCAACTGGTACACTTGGTAATGGTGGTGGGGGAATGAGCAATTCTTCTTCAGGACGGGTTTACATGAACAATTGTATGATTACCCGAAATTCGGCTGGTTACGGAGGTGGATTCCTCAACGATGGAGGTCGAATTTATTTGGAGAAAACCACTTTCACTGAGAACCGTTCCGAATACAACGGCGGTGGCGGTGGTGGTTGCGAAACCAAAAATAGTGGTTTGCTATACTTTAACAATTGCACATTCTCAAATAATTACAGTACAGAATACGGCGGAGGAATTAACAATTACAATTCAACAATTTACGTTGCCAATAGCACGTTTACTGGGAATGTTGTTTATGGAAGTTCATCCAGAGGGGCTGCCATTTCCAATAGAAACGTCGAATATATTGTAAACTGTATTTTTGCCTACAACTATTACCGATCTGGCGGTACAGTTACAAGTCCTACTGCTTATACCCTTGACGATTTTGGATTGCCTTCAGGAACAGGTACAGCTGTAAACTGTTATTATTCAATTTATCACTCCAGCGGAAATTATTTTAACACCACAACATCTACAGGGAACATTCAGTACAATGGTGCTGCAGATGGATCCGATAATTCGATTTTTGCGGGTGGTATTTACACCAAAATTACCGATGGAACAGGAACTGAAATCGGAACTGCAAAAGTATATCAACCATTGCTTGTAAATAACACAGCCTCTAAAACAGCTACACTCAAATTGAGCAGTTACCCAAATCAAACTTCAAATAAAGGAGTGGTAACAGGTTATACGGATGGAAATGGAACGCCATCAATGGGTTATAAAACTGCAGGTGGCACCTGGGTGAATATTTTAGGATCTTCAGCATCGAGTAATGTTGTTACCACAGATCAATTAGGAACAACCCGTAGCACAACTGCACCTACTCGAGGATCAGTTGAAACAGAAATTGCTACTGTTTACATGTTGAAATCGGTAACAGCCACCAATGGTTACACCACTGGGGCTTCTATTTACGGTGATGTTTATTCATCTGGTACCCAAGTTACAGTTACTGCAACTGCCAATACCGGGTATCAGTTTAGTCAATGGATTGATGTATCTACCGGTTCAACACTTTCATCTTCAAATCCTTACACCATTACATTGACTTCAAATTTAACTATTCAACCTGTATTTACAACTTCTACCTCGTATACTGTTACTTATTTAGGAAACAACAATACCACAGGCATAGCGCCGTCGATACAAACTTTTTCAAGTGGTGGGTCAATTACCATTTCATCACAGGGTAATTTGCTTCGTGATGAGTATTATTTTGATGGATGGAATACCCAACCTAGTGGTGGAGGCACAGCATATACAGCCGGAGCTACATACTCAACTTCAGCGAATTTGACATTGTATGCCAAATGGACGCCTTATGTGAAATATTATATTAAGTCCACCGCAACATCGTCATTAACCAATACATCCAATTGGACTGGTTATCCAGACGGAACAGGAGGCAATCCTACAAATTTTGGCAGCGACAAGATTTTTATTCTCAACAATACTGCAAATTCTACAAATTTCACCACTTCGGCAAATTGGTCGGTATCAGGTGCTTTGCAAATTCCAGAGGGAAAAACATTAACAATTTCCGACAATACCACATTAACCATGGTGGGAGAGATTTTCAACTCTGGAACCATTTTGAGTGGAGGTTCGAATTCAACAATTTCCTTTGAAGGAACAGTGGCTCAAAATCTAGGTGGAACCAATACCATTTCTAAGATGGTGGTAGATAATTCTTCAGGACTTGGATTAACGGGTACCACCAACATTACCAATTCGTTGACATTGAAAAATGGTATTCTCACAACTGGGAATTATTTAACATTAAAAAGTACGGCATCTCGCACTGCCATAGTGAATACCGTGTTAAATAGTTCAGTGGTTGGAAATGTTACAGTTGAACGATATGTTCCTGCTAAAAGAGCCTTTCGTTTGATTTCAGTTCCAGTAACCACATCAACCACCATTTACCAAAATCTTCAGGAAGGTGGTAATAATTCATCTGGTTGGGGAACACAAATTACAGGTTCTACGTCAGGAGCAAACGGTTTTGATCAAACCCAAACAGGGAACTATTCCATGTTTACTCACGACAATTCAACAGGAACTTGGTCGGCGGTAACCAACACCAACGTAAATACCTTAACGGCAGGAAATCCATACAGATTGATGGTTCGTGGTGATAGAACATTGAGTTTGGCTACCAATACACCAACACCCACAAATACAGTTTTAAGGGCAACAGGAACGCTTATCACAGGTCCTAAATCGGTAAGCAATTTGTCGCAAACGGCCAATGGTTTTAGCTTCATTGGAAATCCATATCAGGCGCCAGTAGATATGTCAACCTTGTTAACAAGTGCCACCAATTTGAATTCGAGTTACTATTATGTTTGGGATCCGAATGTCTCTACGAGAGGTGCGTATGTAACGGTTGATTTGTCGGCAAATACCAACAATGTGAGTGGTTCTGCAGCAGATAAATTTTTACAGCCTTGGCAAGCAGGTTTTGTAAAAACTATCAATTCAGGTTCTACAGCATTTACATTTACAGAAAGCTCAAAAGGTACATCCCTAACCAATACATTCAAACAATTACCTCCTTTGTCAACATTGAACATTCAATTGTATCAAAAAGATTCACTGTTAAATAGCGCTATGCCATCAGATGGTGTGATTGTGAATTTTGATCCATCATTCCATAATATAATTGATCAAAGAGATGCAATAAAACCTGTGAACCAAGATGAAAACTTGGGTGTTATACAAAACAATTATGTGCTTAGTATTGAGTCGAGGAAAACTCCAACCAACGAAGATACCCTTCAATTGAATTTAACCCAGTTGAGAGATAGTGCATATACACTCGTATTCAATTTTAATCAGCCTTTAGGAATGAAATCTTTCTTGATTGACCGTTATTTGGGTGTTCAATATCCAATTGAAAACCTAGGGCAAACTCAGTATCATTTTAATGTTTCTGCCGCTAATTTGCTTTCAAAAGCCAACAATCGTTTTGGAATTGTATTTGAAGAAACCTATTCGTCTGTAAATGATTTTGGAAAATCTAAATTAACAATTCATCCAAACCCAATTCATGATGCACAATTTGAGTTCAGTGCTATCAATTTGAAAAATACTTTGGTATCGTTTGAATTGATGAATTCGGTTGGACAAAAGGTGGCTGAAATGAAAGCAATGACAAATGAATTCGGCCGCGCAAAAATTGAGCTAGGAGAGCAATTATCTCCGGGAACTTACATGGTGAGAGTTATGGCGAATGGACAAACATTCCATTTGAAATTGACCGCAAAATAAGGTTTATTTTACTCTGATTTTCTGTCCAATTGAAATATCATTGGATTTCATTTTGTTCAATTCTTTGATTTCATTCACCCCAATTCCATGTTTTCTTGAAATACTGAACAATGTATCGCCGCGTTTTACTTTATGATATTTTTTGTTTTTTGTGTTGTTGCTTGGATTGCCTTTTGTGTTCGTAAAATCAACCTCGGTAGACGATTTTCCATTGGGTATTGAGGTGTAAATTTTGAGTTTTTTGCCTTTTTTCAATGAGTAACTTCTCAAGTTGTTCCATTTTTTAATATCTATGGCTTTTACATCATAATTTTCGGCGATGGTCCAAACCGTTTCACCTGATTTTACCGAATGAGTAATCCATTTAGGTTGCCCTTGAATTTCAGGTGTATTTTTTTGATTTTGGGGGATGATGACCTGATTGCTTGTATCTACTTTCTTAGTGCTATCAATTCTGAGCAAATAAGAACTATCTGTGATGGGGATAAAACTACTTCCCAAAGAATCTTTTTTGCTAAAAATACGGTATTGAGTTTGTTTGAATGCATCTATTAAGAGGGATGATTTCAAGATTTCACCCTCCTTGGTTAATTCATTTCCAAGGTTGGTGGCAAATCCTGAACTTTTCCAATTGTTCATAGATAAATGTCCCCCAGAAACACGATACCAATCTAGGAGAGCAACCTTTTGACTTTTAGCGATTTCGGTGAGGAGTAGTGAGAACTTCGAAAAATCATGATCGCTATATTTGCCTTTGAACTGGTCTTGAGGCGAAATGAGCAAAATCATCGGTTTAAAGGGCAAGTTTTTGAAAGCTTCGATGGTGCGTATGATTTTCCGTTTGAGCAAAAAAGGATCATAAGCGGTTGAGAAAAAGTCGTATTTACCTAATTCCAACACAATCAAATCTGGTTTGATAGAAAGCAGTTCTTTTTCAATGAGTTTGTTTTTATCAAGGTTTGAATAGCCTAAAGACACTGATCCAACACTGTGGTAATCAATGCCTTGGTCTTCAATGTTTTCGAGGTGCATTCCATAAAATTCAAAAAACTCTTGTTGATTGTCGCGCTTTATCAATTCAAAAATTAAGGTATTGTCAACTGATTTTAACTCCACCACAATTTCAGTTGAAAACGAATCTTTTGCATTTGCATAGACATCAATTTTTATGGAATCCGTTTTTGTTTTCAATTTTATGTCGAACGATTGTGGATTTCGTTTACAAAAAATATGGACTTTTCTGCAGGATGGTTTGATAAAATCTTTCTGAAAATATAATTTAAATTGAGAAAGTGGGTCAAAAGTTTTGGCTGAGATAAAATTCAAGCCAGAGGGAAGAATAGGGGAATTTTCGATGTGTTTGGAATAAATCCATTTACCTGAATGGAATGATTTGTAGCCTTTATATTCAGGGATTTCAGCAATTCTACCGATGGAATATGGAAACAAAATGCCCGTACCTCCAAATCCAAATAATTTCTGAAATTTGTAAGAATTGTATGGATAAATATGACTGTGTTGGATGTGGAAGTCTTGAATGTGCAGCACATTTACCGATTTTTTTGAACTATTTTGAAGTTTTAGAAAAAACGGTTTTAGCAGAGTTTTGTTGGTAATTTGAAATGAGTTAGAAGACGAATCTATCCATGGGATAGAGCTATAATTAACAGTGGGCCAATTGATTGTTTGGCTCCATGAAGCATAGCTTTTCCCTAAAAAGAAAATTAAAAGTATTAAAATTCTCCTAATCACTGATCCAATTTCTGAGCAATTAATTGATTGGTGATTTTTGGATCGGCTTGACCTTTTGATTTTTTCATCACTTCACCAACAAACAATCCGAGTAAACCTTTTTTTCCAGATTTATATTCTTCAACTTTTTCAGGAAATGCGTTTAGTACTTCATCAATGATGGTTTCAATAAATGATGTATCTGAATTCAGTGAAAGATTCAAAGAGTTGATTAATTCGTGAGGGGTTTTAGTTGGATTTTCAATTAATGCGGGGAACAGTTTTTGCGAAGCAATGGTGTGATTGATTGTTCCAGCATCAATTAATTCAATAATAGCGGCAATTTGATCAGGTTTTAATATGAATTCCTCAATTCCTATTGCATTTTCATTTAAATAGCCTCTAATTGCCACAGAAACCCAATTTGAAACGGCTTTATAGTTCTTTGTTAACTTACATATATTTTCAAAGTAGAAAGCACTTTGTTTATCATCAATTAAAACAGAAGCGTCGTATTCCGATAATCCATAGTTTTGAGTGAATCTAACAAAAAGTGAACGCGGTAATTCTGGCATTTTATCTCTCACAATTTGGATATATTCATCGGTGATGATGGTTGGAGGCAAATCGGGTTCAGGAAAATAACGATAATCGTTCACTGCTTCTTTTTTACGCATAGAGAAGGTGGTGCCCGTAAGACCGTTAAAACCTCTAGTTTCACCATCTACTTTTTCACCAGATTGAATCAATTCAATTTGACGTTGAATTTCAAAATCAATGGCTCTTTTTACGTTCGAAATGGAATTCATGTTTTTAACTTCCACCTTGGTACCAAAAACCTTTGATCCTTTAGGCATAACAGATATATTTGCATCACAGCGCAAGCTACCTTCTTCCATGTTGCCATCGCAGATTTCTAGGTAACGAACTAAGCGTCTGATTTCAGTTACAAAAGCATAGGCTTCATCGCCAGATTTTATATCGGGTTCTGTAACTACCTCAATCAATGGAGTTCCTGCGCGGTTGTAATCTACCAAGGTATCGTACATATCTTGATCGTGCATACTCTTTCCGGTGTCTTCCTCCATGTGAATGCGTGTTAATCGAATATCCTTTTCAACGCCATCCTTTAATTTAATTGTTACTTTTCCATTGTTACAAAGTGGGGTATCAAATTGTGTGATTTGATATCCCTTAGGAAGATCCGCATAGAAATAATTCTTGCGGGAATATTGATTCACCCTACGAATGTCGCAATCTAACGCCAAGCCCATTTTCATGGCCATTTCAATGGCCATTTGATTGTGTTTAGGCAAAGTTCCAGGATGTCCGAGGCTTACTGGACTAACTTGTGTATTTGGAAGAGCGCCATATTCAGTGCTATCAAAAGAAAATGCTTTACTTTTTGTTTGTAATTGAATGTGGATTTCTAAACCTATAACTGCTTCAAATTCTGACATTGTAGTATAATTGATTAAATTGGGCGTTACCCCAATTACAAAGATAATACCAAGTATTGGAGGAAACCAATTTGCATCTATTAGAATTTTGAACATTTGTTCAATCAAGCTGTAATTAATGGTTATCTTTGCACAAAGGCAGTCTGATCTATCGTCTCATTTCGGTGAGAAGGAAAGTCCGGGCAACAAAGGGCATCGCACTTCCTAACTGGAAGGGGTCGTTTACGGCTACAGAAAGTGTCACAGAAACTAAACCGCCTATGCAAATAGGTAAGGGTGAAAAAGTGGGGTAAGAGCCCACTCGTTTTGATGTGAATCAAAATTGGGATAAACCTTGCGAGTTGAAAGACCAAATATACCTGGATTAAAGGGCGGCCCGCTCAATTATCTTCGGATAAGCCAGAAGGGTAGGTCGATTGAGGTATGTTGTGAAGCATATCCTAGATAAATGATAGATACCACGGCAAAATCCGTGTGCACAGAACCCGGCTTATAAGGCTGCCTTTTTTACTTTCATAATGATTCTGCACTTTTACATTTAGGTTGGTTCATCTGTTTAAACATTCCTTGATTCTCTATTGCTGAAATACAATTTGATCTGCTTTGTTAGAATAACGATTATGAGGGACAGTATGCGTTTTGCATCAAGCTGGTAGTTGCATATAAGAAAACCATGCAAGCCATTTTAAGATCGCAGAAACGAAAAGTGATTCGGCTGTTTGTTTGAATATCTATTACCATTAGGGAAATTAAGCGTTCAGTACAGAGCCGGTAGTTGTATTTATTCGGATACATCAAAGGAATCCAAATGAATCAGTAAGAAAAAAATCCCAAATGTCGAATTAATAATAGAGTGGGTATTACATATTGTGCTTAAATGGGTTCAATTTTAATAGTATTTAGATTGACCAATTAGTTAACAATTGTTTACAGAACAAGTTGAAATTTTTAATTGGCGCTAACTGCTTTTTTTAACTTTTAAGTTTCATCGATTGATTATTACTAAAACAGTGAAAGGGTAGTTTTGAGTATTATTGAAACTACAAAATATGTAAGTGAAAGATGAAAAAACGGGAATAAAAAGAAAAGCCCCGTTTCCGGGGCTTTTGACTCTTTCGAGCGAGAAACGAGACTCGAACTCGCGACCCTCACCTTGGCAAGGTGATGCTCTACCAACTGAGCTATTCTCGCATTATTCAAGGTTATTATTTCCTTGATGGTGGTGCAAAGGTAATAAAAAAACATTGACAATGTCAAGTACTTTGAAATAAAAACATGAATATTTTTTGCATTTTATTCAAAAAAACAACTAACTGTTTGATAATGAAAAACTATTCATTTTCCATTTTTTTTAATAAAAAGGGAAGGGGCATAAAAAAAGGCCTTACAAGAAGGCCTTTTTACTATAAGATGGTTATGGTTTAATACTGACCACTTTTTCTTTTTGTTTTCTTATCGATACCACTAGAAGGCAAGTTGTTGTATTTTTTAGAGCTGTTACCAACTGGTGAACCAATTCTAATCATTGCGCAACGGAAACCTAAATTTGGTTGAGCGAAATCTTGATCTAGGAATCTACGAGTACCTGGAGTAGCGAAGTATACACGGTCGCTCCAGCTACCACCTTTAATTACACGAGCTTTGTCGTTGATTAAGGTAGTTACACCATAATCATAGGTAAATTCAGGGTCAACAACTTTGTCGTTCTCAACATCTCTGAAACCAATGTTATCTGCTTTAGAGTAGTTTCTTCTTCCACCTTCTTTGATTTTGGTTTCAGCAACATCTTCATATATAAGACGGCCAAGTTCATCTTTTTCTGCAACACCATTAGGACCATTTTCATCCAATTTGATGTTTTCAAATTTGTTACCACGGAAAGGCATGAATGCATCCATATCTTCCAATGAAAGAGGGCGATAAACATCCATTACCCACTCACTTACGTTACCGTTCATGTTATACAAACCATAAGCATTTGGCCAATAAGAATAAACTGGGGTAGTAATCATACCTGCATCGTTCAATTCGCCACCTGCTAAACCGGCGTTGTCGCCTTTAGCACGCATAACGTTCAAACGAATTTTACCACGATCTTTTTCGTTGCCATCTTTAATACGGATGGTATAGTCGTTCCAAGAGTAAATTTTCTTTTGATCAACGTTGCTAAATTGAGTTTCACCAATGTTTGCTTGAGCAGCATATTCCCATTCTGCTTCAGTAGGAAGTCTGTAATCAGGCAATAAAATACCATCTTCCATATTCACTTTGTAGCGTTTTTGGTCTTTTGCTTTTAACTTAGAGAAGTTCTTCAAAGGTTTTTTACCTAACATGTTTTGTCCTTTGATAGGTTTAGCTACAGAACCATCTTCAGTTGTACCACTGAAAATACCTGCATCTTGACCTGCCAAATAAGCACGAGTATTGAATTGGTTGTTAGGAGCTTCTTTTAATTGAGCATTAGAAACATCAAATTTGATGATTCCTTTTCTATCAAGAATTCTTTCGTTAACACGATCAGTTCTCCATTTAGCAAACTCAGTTGCTTGGTGCCAGTTAATTCCAACAACAGGATAATCCTTGTAAGAAGGGTGTCTAAAGTAATATTCTACAAAAGGCTCGTTGTAAGCCAATTTGCTTCTCCAACAGTTCGTATCAGGAAGCGCTTTGTCAAACACTCTTTCTTCTTCGTTCAAAACCCTACCAGCAAAGTTTAATTTGTTTTGACGTCCACCAGCTTCAGAGTTGTAAACACGCATCAACCAGTATAGGTATTCTCTATATTGTAAGTTGCTTACTTCTGTTTCATCCATGTAGAATGAATTTACAGTTACGGTTCTTTCACCGTTGTTTTGGTCGTATTGAAGATCCGCTTCCGTATTACCCATGGTAAACGCACCACCTTCTACCAAAACCAAACCAGGTCCAGTTTCTTGTCCTTTGTACTTAGGATTAGCAAAACCGCCCCATTTAGCACTATTGTACTCTTGACCGGTAGTCTTGCTATTGTTCTTAGGTCCGCATGCAGCGAAGCCTACAGCAACAATTGTTGCCAATAACCAAGTGTTTTTCATTTTTGTAACAGTTGTCATTGTTGTTTTTTAATAACGACAGAAATCGTGTATTATTTGCAAACATAGTGAATTTTTTATATAAACCAAAAAAAAAGTCCGAATAATCGGACTTTCTATGTTGTAAATTACAAAGTGTTTAAAACTCTGGACATTTGATAGGTTTGAATGGTTTTCCTCCTGGAGGAACACACCAGTCGATTGTTGCACTAACTTCGTGACTGGCAGGGATTGCTGAACGCCCGTCGCTGACAGTAAAGTCGTAGCTGTAACCAAATTTGAATCTATCTTTTCTAAATCCAACCAACATAATAATGGCATCTGAATTTTTAAAGTTACCGAATGTTTGTCTAAACCATAAACCTGTAACCAAAGGACCTTTGTTTGCATAAAAACCGAGGTTCAATTGGGTGAAGTTTCTTTGCATCATAAACAAAGCGTTAGGCGAGAAGGTGTTCTCTTCGTATCTGCTTTTCGATAATTTGATTACACCGCCGGCGTGAACAGTATATCTTCTTGGCAAAACTTCATCTGGGTTATTGTAGAAGCTCCAGTTAGGTTCGTTGATATTGTGTGCAGCAAAACCCATGTAGAATTTGCTGTTGTACATAATCCAACCGGCGTTGAAATTAGGGTAGCTGATGCTTTCTTGTGGTTTTTGTTCTCCTGTTGGATTTTTGAATCCTTGAGTAGGCAAAATTTGGTCTCCAAATTTCAATCTGCTGAAATCTAAGTTCTTAAATGTGTATGAACCTTGTAGTCCAAATCTCATGAAAACTCGCCCTCCGCCTCTGCCTAAAGGCAATAAATAACTGTATACTCCTGATGCTGTTGTAGAGGTTAATAATCCTGATCCCGCAACATCATTAAATACCATTGCACCAAGTCCACCACCTACAGCAGGAATATGTTGGTCCCATGATACACAATAAGAACGAAATGTTCCAGGTAAGTTCGGCCACTGATTACGATAATTGATAGCTAAACGACCTGCTGCGCCAGATTGACAAACAGCCGAACCCGCTAAAGCTGGGTTGGTATAAACGGGAGCCGCATAAAACTGAGTAAGCTCTGGATCTTGAGCCATCAGATTTGTTGTCCCTCCGAATATAAAACCGAATAAAATAGTGCGTAATGCTCTTTTCATTTTCATGTAGTTTGAAACAAAAGTAAAGTATAAATTGAATGAAACAAAAAAAAAGTTCAAAATTGACATTATTTTGTCTTTGTATGCTTTCTTAAAACATGAATAATTGTCATTTATTGTTCACAAATGAAGAAATATTAAAATTTTAACCCGATTTTTACGTTTTCAAAGTGTAAATTTCAATGTTACAATATATTAATAAGATGGATAATTGTTTTAAGTTTTTGAAAATCAGCGCGATGTTGCTTTTTATTCTGCCAATTCAATTAATTTCTCAGTCAAATATTCTCAAATCAGGAAAGTGGATTCAATTGGAATTTCCAAACAATGGAGTTTATAAAATTACCCCCAATGATTTGGTCGCCTTTGGATTAGATTTGTCCCAAATTAACCCAAAAAAATTACATTTCTATGCAATTCAAGGTCCTCAATTGTCTTTGTTAAACGGACCAGTAGAAAATAGCTGCACAGAGATACCTATTTATATACAAGGTGAATCAGACGGGGTTTTAGATCCAACAGATTTTATATTGTTATACAAACAAACTTCCAAAGACATTCTTGTTCGAAATGGTGATTTAAAACATTTTAATAATTTTTATTCCAATAAATCGTATGGAATTTTTGGTTATAATGATACCAATGGTTTGAGAATTCAGACTCAAATAACGCCAAATGTTTTGGAGGGACATCAGGTTAAAAAATCTCAAAATGTGATCTTTCATGATTCAGACATGGTAAATCCTACCACAATGGGTAATTATTGGGTTGGTGAAAAGTTAGGCAATGAAACTTTAGAGAGAACGTTTGTTGAAAACATTCCAGCTAGCGCCGATTCTATATCTGTAAAATTATCGTTTGGTATTTCTATGTACGATGATACCGGAAGTTTATTTGTTACGGTTAATGGTAAAAGCAAACTCATCAATTTGAGACAAAACAATCCGGATAATGAGGCTGTTTATGATTTGACCTTCGATATGAATGTTCCCAAGGTGCCCAATAACGAAGTGAGAATAACTTCCAAATTAAACCGAAACAATTCAAAGTCTGGGGCTTATCTGAATTTTTACCGCATTGTGTATTTTGATAATATTGCTTTAAGTAAGTCGCAATTTTCCATTATTAACCAAGATTTATGGAGAAATGATTCTTCCAAAAGAATTTTTTTAGGGACAGAAGATGCCAATTACAAATTTTTGGATGTGACCAACGAGTATATGCCTCAATTTGTAAACGCCTATTCTGTTTCAGGACAGATGTACATTGGATTGGGTGATACGCAAACAATTTCGAGACTTTATGCTTTCAATATCAATCAAACTTTCAAGCCCAAATTTGTAAGTTCAATACAAAATCAAGCAATTTTAGAAGATGATGTTGATATGGTTATTGTTACTCATCCTGCTTTTATAGATGCAGCCAATGATTTGGCAACCTTTAGAAGGAATAATAATCAGTTATCGGTGAAAGTTCTAACACCTCAGTTGGTTTACAATGAATTTTCAGGTGCACAACAAGATTTAATGGCTTTTCGAAAGTATTTGAGGGCATTACATTCTAAATATAATGGTAAATTAAAATATGTGTTGTTAATGGGTGCAGCATCTTTCGATATGCAGAATCGTGTTTCCAATAACACAAATTTTATTCCCATTTATCATTCTCAAGGATATTTTAAAACCCAAGTGTTTTGTTTAGATGATGTTATTGGGTATTTTGAATTAGGCAAGGGAGATCCTGAACTCACCAATTCCAATAAGTTAGGAGTTTCTATTGGTCGTATTCCTTGTCGTACTTTGTCAGAAGCACAAGGAGTTGTAAATAAAATAAAGGCCTATGAAAGTCCAAAATCATTGGGCGCATGGCGAAATAAAATCACATTCATCACAGATGATATAGATAAAGATCACAGTTGGGAAACAATTTTCACCAATCAATCAGAGACATACGCTCGAAATATTCTCAGTGCTTATCCAAATTTGAGGTTGAACAAGGTATATGCAGATGCATTTACTCAAGTTACAAATGGAAACAATCAAAAATATCCAGGAGTAAGTGCCGCTATTAATTCTGCCATGTCTGAAGGTACGTTGATGATGAATTACCAAGGTCATGGAGGCGAAAAAGGTTGGGCTCAGGAACAATTTTTGGATATTCCGATGATCAATGCATGGAAAAATATCCAAAATATGCCAATCTTATTTACTGCAACCTGTGAATTTTCAAGATTTGATGATCCAAATTTTCAAAGTGCAGGCGAACTCACCTTATTGAATCCAAATGGTGGAGCAATTGCATTAATGACAACAACCCGTTTGGTATTTGTATCGGGGAATTCGGATATCAACAATGCGTTTTGGACAAAATATGGATTTCCAAAGCCGAATGAACCGATGCCAACATTAGGCGAGATGTATACAAAATTGAAAAATCGACCTAAAACGCAATACGAAAGCGAGGATACCAAATTTGCACTGTTGGGAGATCCCTCAATGAAATTGGCATTTCCAAAGCATTTAATTCAAATCGATTCGGTAAATGGTGAATCATCGTCAAATTTTACAGATACGATTGGTGCTTTTTCTGTAGTCAAGTTAAAAGGACATATCAACGAACGTTTAAAAGGTATAATGTCTGACTTTAACGGGGTTTTGGATGTAGAGATTTATGACAAACCTTCGGTTAAATACACCATAAACAACGATAAAACAGGTGGAGAGCTTCCATTCTTAGCTGAAAATGGTATTATTTATAAAGGGAGTGTATCTGTTCAAAACGGTCAATTTTCTGTATTGTTCACTGTGCCCAAAGACATTGCTTACAATTTCGGGGAAGGAAGGGCTATCTTTTACGCTCAAAATGGGGTAACAGATGCCAGTGGATCATGGAAATTCATGATTGGTGGTAGTGAAAATATCAAAGAAATGGATAGTGTGGGACCAGATGTTTATGCCTTCATCAACGACACTACATTTAAAAACAAAGGCAAAGTCTATAAAAATTCCAAATTTGTAGGTCGCGTATTTGATAAAAGCGGTATCAATGCAACAGGCTCAGGGATTGGCAGGGATTTAGAAATTATATTAGATCCAGAAACGGCAAATGAACAATCATTTGTTGTAAATCAATATTTCACATACGATAAAAACTCATATCAACGCGGAACAATTGAATTTCCTTTGGAGAGTTTAAGTCCCGGAAAACATGTAATCCGTTGCAATGCATGGGATATTTATAACAATTCTGGTCGGGGATATGTAGAATTTGAAGTTGTTCCGGGAAGGGTATTTGAAGTAACAGAAAATGGGGTAAAACCCAATCCTTCCACTGACGGTGGTGAAATTTCATTTTGGGTAAATCATAATTTGGGTGGCGAGGATATTGAAGTAGATTGGAAGATATATCAATCTACAGGCGTAGAAATTGCCTCTGGGAAAAGAACCGAAATGGCTTCAACGTCAGTATTTAATGCGCTCGAGTGGAATGGAATGACAAATGTTCATGCACAGTCAAACAATCAAATTTATTTCTATAAAATACAACTAACTACCACTGATGGTTTATCTAAAATTGTGAGTGGTAAATTTATAAAGTTGCGATAGTTGCAAAAAAAAATATAAAAAAATGATGTACTCTTTTAAAAAAAATTATAATTCTCTGATTTCAAATCCTATTTTTGCCTTTAATCATATGAAAAGACATATTTTATTTTCTGTCATTACTTCAATAAGTTTATATAGTCAAGCTCAAATTTCATCAAAGCAATTGGCGGGGCAGTTAAACACGGTAACTACCATGGTGCCATTTTTAACAATTACCCCAGATAGTCGTTCTGCAGGAATGGGGGATGTGGGTGTTGCATTATTCAATCCCGATGCAAATAGTGGAAGTTGGAATAATGCCAATTTATTGAATGCCGAAAAACCATCTGGTTTTGCTATTTCTTATGCGCCTTGGTTACGTCAATTGGTAGATGATGTTGGATTTTCATATCTGTCAGGATATTCTAAAGTGGGTAAAAGAGGCGTGATTAGTGGTTCCTTCAGGTATTTTTCATTAGGAAATATTCAGTTTACGGATTATGATGGACAACCGCAAGGTAGTTTCAATCCAAATGAATTTGCTATTGATGGAGGATATGCTTTAGGATTTTCTAAACAATTCTCAATGGGAGTAAACTTAAGGTACATTTACTCAAATATTGTGGGTAGTGGAATTAGAAATGGTATTGATTATAATCCAGCAACTTCTATTGCCGGTGATATCAGTTTGCTTTACAAAACAGATTTGAAGATTGGTGGAAAGAAAAGAAAATTCAATTTGGGTTTAAATCTTCAGAACATTGGTTCAAAAATGACTTATTCATCAAAAGAAAAATTAGATTTTATTCCAACAAATTTGAAATTGGGTATTGGGTATAACACTGAAATTGACAAGTACAACAAATTTAATTTGTATCTTGATTTCAACAAATTGTTGGTTCCTACTAGACCATACTATTTGCAAAAATGGGATAATTCTGGTGATAGTGTAATTGGCAATATCCGTCAATATATTGGAACAGATCCAAATGTAGGTACGATTCAGGGGATGTTCCAATCATTCAATGACGCACCAGGTGGATTTGAAGAAGAGTTAAAAGAATGGATTACCAATGTTGGAGCTGAATATATTTATGACAATGCGTTTTCAATTCGTGGTGGATTGTTTTATGAATCTGCTACAAAAGGCGGACGTCAATATGTCACTACGGGTATTGGTTTGAAGTTTCAATCATTAACAGTTGATGCGGCATATTTGATTCCGTTGGCAAACAGACATCCATTACAGAACCAAATGAGATTCACTTTATTGTTTGATTTAAATTCATTAAAAGACGCTCCACCAACAGCAAATTAATTTTTATTTACAGAATATTTGAAAATAGCTCCCAATTGGGAGCTATTTTTTTTATTGTTTTATTAAATTTGCATCAATGTCAAACTCAAGAGAACTATTAAATCAAAAGAGAGCTGAATCTTTGTTAGGCGGTGGCCAAGCTAGAATTGATTCACAGCATAAAAAAGGGAAGTTGACCGCACGTGAGCGTATATCATTATTGTTGGATGAAAATACCTTTTGCGAAATTGGTGCTTTTGTTACGCACCGAAGTTCCGATTTTGGCATGGAAAAACAAAGGTTACTTGGTGACGGTGTTGTAACGGGTTATGGAAAAGTAAATGGTAGATTAACCTATGTATTTAGTCAGGATTTTACAGTTTTCGGAGGTTCATTGTCTGAAACCCATGCTGAAAAAATCTGTAAGATTATGGATTTGGCCTTGCAGAATGGAGCACCTTTGATAGGTTTGAATGATTCAGGAGGAGCCAGAATACAGGAAGGTGTTGTTTCATTGGGCGGTTATGCCGATATTTTTTATAAAAATGTAAGAAGCAGCGGTGTAATTCCTCAGATTTCTGCCATAATGGGTCCTTGTGCAGGTGGAGCAGTTTATTCACCGGCATTAACAGACTTCATATATATGGTTGAAAATACCAGCTATATGTTTGTTACTGGTCCAAATGTTGTGAAAACAGTAACAAATGAAGACGTAACTTCTGAAGAATTGGGAGGAGCTTCTGTTCATGGTTCAAAGAGCGGTGTTGCACATTTTACTGTAGCCAACGAAGTAATGTGTATTCAAAATATCAGAAAATTACTCAGTTATATCCCTCAAAATTGTGAAGAAAAACCAGCCAAGATAGATTTTCAGTTGGGAAATGAAATGAGAGATTCATTGAAGGACATAATTCCGGCCAATCCCAATCAACCATACAACATTAAGGATGTGATTGAGCATGTGGTTGATGAATCTTCTTTCTACGAAGTGCATGCTTCATTTGCAGAGAATATTGTGGTTGGTTTTGCGCGTTTAGCAGGTAGAAGTATTGGAATTGTTGCCAATCAACCCGCATATTTAGCTGGAGTTTTGGATGTTGCAAGTAGTCAAAAAGCGGCACGCTTTGTGCGTTTTTGCGATGCATTCAATATTCCATTGCTGGTATTTGAAGATGTTCCTGGTTTCTTGCCTGGTACTGATCAAGAATGGAACGCCATTATCACAAATGGTGCAAAATTGTTATATGCATTTAGTGAGGCTACAGTTCCAAGAATCACTGTAATCACAAGAAAGGCCTATGGTGGTGCTTATGACGTGATGAATTCAAAACATATTGGCGCTGATATGAATTTCGCTTGGCCATCTGCTGAAATTGCGGTGATGGGAGCGAAAGGGGCTGCTGAAATTATATTTAAAAAGGACATCGATGCTGCGCCAGATAAAGTGCAAGCATTGAAGGAAAAAGAAACTGAATATTCAGATTTATTTGCAAATCCCTACAGAGCCGCTGAACGAGGTTTTGTAGATGAGGTAATATTCCCTGAGGAAACGCGAATTAAATTGATTCATGCTTTTGAAATGCTCGAAAACAAGGTATCAAATTTACCAAGAAAGAAGCATGGTAATATCCCATTGTGATTTTTAATTCTATTTAATTTTTGCTTAAAAAAGGCGATTTTTCATGAAAAATCGCCTTTTTTTTATCAAATTTCATCGATTTTCATCATTTTTTGGCGTTTTATGGCATTTTTTCATTTTCTTTGCCTACCCAATATACTATTATATGGACTTAAGAGAAATTCAAGCGTTAATCAAATTCGTTTCTACCAATGCGGTTGATGAAGTTGAAATCAGTCAGAAAGACTTTAAATTACTAATCCGTAAAAACCCAGCTCAAGTGGTTACAGCTACGGTTGCAGCTCCTGTAGCTCAACAAGTAATTGCAGCGCCAGCAGCTCCTGTAGCAAGCGCGCCGGCAGCAGCTCCAGCAGCCAACAAGCCTGCGGCTGATAACTTGATTACCATCAAATCACCAATGGTAGGTACTTTCTACCGTTCTTCTAATCCAGAATCTCCTGCTTTTGTAAATGTAGGTGATGAAGTTAAACCAGGTAAAGTGGTTTGTATCATCGAAGCGATGAAACTTTTCAATGAAATTGAAAGTGAAGTAAGTGGTAAAATTGTAAAAGTATTGGTTGACAATGCTTCTCCAGTTGAATACGATCAACCATTGTTTTTGGTTGAACCGGCCTAATTAAAAATCTTATGTTTAAGAAAATATTAATCGCAAATCGCGGTGAAATTGCATTGCGTATCATTCGTACTTGCAAGGAAATGGGTATCAAAACGGTTGCTGTGTATTCAACTGCCGATAAAGAAAGCCTACACGTGCGTTTTGCTGATGAAGCAGTTTGTATTGGTCCTCCTCAAAGTAAAGACAGTTATCTCAATATTCCGAGAATTTTGGCTGCCGCTGAAGTAACCAATGCCGATGCCATTCATCCAGGATATGGTTTTTTGTCTGAAAATAGCAGATTTAGCATGATTTGTCGTGATCACGGAATCAAATTTATTGGTGCTACTCCAGAACAAATTGACCAAATGGGCGACAAATCCAATGCCAAAGAAACCATGAAGAAAGCTGGTGTACCTTGTATTCCAGGTTCAGAAGGTTTACTTGAGAGCTTTGAACAAGCCATCACCTTGGCAAATGAAATTGGATATCCTGTTATCATGAAAGCTACTGCCGGTGGCGGTGGAAGAGGAATGAGAATTGTTTGGAAAGATGAAGATATCGAAGCCGCTTGGAACAGCGCTAAGCAAGAAGCTGGTGCCGCATTCGGTAACGACGGTCTTTACATGGAAAAATACATCGAAGATCCTCGCCATATCGAAATTCAAATTGCCGGTGATCAGTATGGTAAAGTTTGCCATTTGTCGGAACGCGATTGTTCTATTCAGCGTCGTCACCAAAAATTATTAGAAGAAACTCCATCTCCATTCATGACCCCAGAACTTCGTGAGAAAATGGGTACCGCTGCTAAGGCTGCTGCTCAAATTATCAATTACGAAGGAGTTGGAACCGTTGAATTTTTGGTTGATAAACATAGAAATTTCTATTTCATGGAAATGAATACCCGTATTCAAGTTGAACATCCAGTAACTGAAGAAGTAATTAATTACGACTTGGTGAAAGAGCAAATTTTAATTGCTGCTGGTGTTCCAATTTCGGGAAAAGATTATATTCCTACAAAAGCAGCTATTGAATGTCGTATCAATGCTGAGGATATTCACAACAACTTCAGACCAAGTCCGGGTAAAATTCAAGTGTTGCACAAACCTGGAGGACATGGAGTGCGTGTAGATTCTCATATTTATGCAGGATATACGATTCCACCATATTATGATTCAATGATTGCAAAATTGATTGTTTCTGCACAAACACGTGAAGAAGCTATCGTAAAAATGGAGCGTGCTTTGAGTGAATTTGTAATTGAAGGAATTCATACAACCATTCCATTGCATCAACAATTGATGAAAAATGCAGATTTTCGTGCAGGTAACTTCACTACTGCATTTATGAATACATTTGATATTCAATAAAACAGAAAGTTTTATAAAATAAAAAAGACCGCGAAAGCGGTCTTTTTTATTTTATCTCATGTTCAATGAGTTTATTATTTGAACTTTACTCCGTGTGCCCTGAATTTGGTGATGACTTTTGTAACACTCACTGCTTTTGTTGTATCACTTGAGCTATTTTCTTCCTCAGAAGATGAAACAGTGTCATTGTAAAAATGTCCTACAGCATACATATCTTTGCGTTTGATGTTCTTTGGAACCGTAAATTCGTTGTTGAAATCAACCGTAATTGATGAATCACCAACTTCATATTGAAACCAGCAACCTTCTGATTGACAAACATCTGCTACTTTACCATAAACAACGATTTCCTCAGGTTTTATTGTAGATTGGAATTGTTTCAATCCTTCCTTAACGGAAATTGCTTTTTGTGTATCTACTTGCTTTCCAATGTGATTGCCTCCATCTGCACAAGATAGAATCAATGTACCTCCCAAAATGATTGAAAATAATAATTGTTTCATCCCTCAAATTTACAAAAAATGCATCATTTTTTTCCGATTAATCCCAAATCTGGGTCGAATGGATAAATGAGGTAGGGAAGTCTTTGAACTTTGAATTTTTGAATACCTACCTGCCAAGTTTTTCGGATCTCAGCGGCAGACATTCCAGATTCAATTTGCTTTCTAAAGTCTTCATTGCCAATTAATTTGTTGATAAAAGAATTGAAGAATTTGGATTTGTTAGGACATTCCTTGTACAACATAACGATCCATTCGATATACAGTTGTTTGTAGGTAATTAAATAATCGTTGGCAAAATCTGTTAAAATAAATCCTCGGCAAGTTTGGTTTAAAAATGGTGGATTAACGGCCTTTCCGGGTATATTTACCGGTGTGAATTCAATGTTTCCTTTGGTTAACCATGGAGCTCCAAAACTTTCAAATGGTTTGTTTGTCCCTCTGCCCATGCTCATTTCAGTACCTTCTAATAACCCTAAAGTAGGGTACAAAAAGATGGATGTCATATTGGGTAAATTGGGTGATGGAGCAACGGTTAAAGGATAATAATCGTTGTGCGCGTAATTTTTCACAGGAATAACTTCTAATTTACATTCTAATTTATTCGACAGCCATTTTTCACCGTTAATCATTTTACCCAATTCACCGAGTGTCATACCATGAACCAATGGAATGGGATGCATTCCAACCATACTTTTCAAGTTTTCATTGAGAATAGGTCCATCAATAAAATAACCATTGGGATTTGGTCTATCTAAAATAATCAAAGTTTTTTGATGCTCTGCACAGGCTTCCATTACATAATGTAATGTGGTTAAAAAGGTGTAAAATCTTACTCCAACATCTTGAATATCAAATATTACTACGTCTACGCCCGACAAATCTTTTTTGCTTGGTTTTATATTTTTTCCGTATAATGAAACAATTGGAATTTGGGTTTTGGGGTCTACTGAATTCAGAATTTTATCTCCATTAGCAGCTTCGCCTCTAAAACCATGTTCAGGAGCAAATATTTTTTTGATTTTTATTTTGAGGGAAAATAAACTGTCAACCAAATGCGTTTTTCCAATTACAGATGTTGGATTTGCAACAATGGCCACTTTCTTGCCCTTAATTTTTGGAAGATAGAGATCGAGTTGCTCAGCGCCCGTTTTAATTTGAGCTTGGGTAAATTGAACAATAAAAAACAGAAAAATAAGTGATAATATTCGAAAACTTGAGGTTTCGGACTTAATTTTGAAACAGATGTTTAATTGGCCTTTTTTCATAGCGAAAAGATTCATTACAAAGGAACAAAAATCTAAGTCAAAAAATGTCTTTTTTTTGGCAATTTTATCAGTTTCTTTGAGTGTTTCTGTTATGATTTTGGCATTTGCCACTGTTCGCGGTTTTAGAGATGAGATTAAATCTAAAATTTCGCTTATCCACGGAGATTTTGTGATTGATGCTCCTATGAACGTTGAAAATGGAGACCCACAACCATTTTCAGATTCATTGAGAACATCTTTGGAAAAGTTATCGTCCCTCAAAAATATTAAAAGGGTATTGATTTCATCGAGTAAAGCGAGCATAATTAAGTCTGACGAGGAAATCGAAGGAATCGTTGCCAAGGGGATTGAATTAAATAGGTTAAAAAGTTATTTGGGCGAGTTTTTAATACAATCATCAGAAATTGAGGATGATTATTGGGTGGCCATTTCTAAAAATTTGTCACAGAAACTTAAAGTGAATATCGGTGATGAATTAAAGTTGGTGTTTTTTATACAAGATACAACTGGAAATGTGCGACCAAGGGCAAGAAAACTCACTGTTTCTCATTTGTTTGAAACGGGTATTGAAAAGGTGGATGCCAATATGGTATTGCTCAATCACAATGTAATTCGCGTGATGATGCCAGAAGGGATGGGGCTCACACAAGCTGAAATTTGGGTAAACTCTGCCGAAGATTTGCAAAAAACAAAATCTGAAATTGTCAAAAATATTGATATCAAATCTTTGAGACTCAATACGGCAGAGGAATATAACCGACAGATATTTGATTGGTTATCGATTTTAGACTTGAACGTTGTTATCTTATTGGTGCTCATTGCAATAGTGGCCATCACGGCAACATGTACCACATTATTGATTTTTATCACTGAGAAAACATCATTTATTGGTTTGATGATGACGTTGGGGGCAAGAAATCGAAAGATTCAACAGATTTTCGTGTATCAATCGAGCATTATCGCTTTTTTTGGTTTGTTGTTGGGCAATTTTTTCGCATTGACTTTGTGTTTTTTGCAAAATAAATTTAAGTTTTTAACACTGAATCAAGAAGTATATTTTATAAAGTATGTTGCAATGAAAATAGAATTTTGGGAAGTAATCTCTGTGAATGTTTTTGCTTTTGGATTGATCTATTTATCGTTGTATTTACCAGCGCGATATGTGAGGAAAATTCATCCAATAAGTGCTATCAAATTCAAATAATTGGTTGTAAAGCATAAAAAAAGGGAGAATAAATCTCCCTTTTTTTGTGGTATTTACAAATCTTTTATGCATCAATTTTTGCATATTTCGCATTGGCTTCGATGAATTCTCTACGAGGAGGGACTTCATCACCCATTAACATGCTGAAAACCCTATCGGCTTCCGCAGCGCTGTCTAAAGTTACTTGTTTGAAAGTTCTACGAGCAGGATCCATGGTAGTCTCCCAAAGCTGCTCGGCGTTCATTTCACCCAAACCTTTATATCGTTGAACGTTAACAGAATCTTCTTTTCCTGCACCAATTTCAGAAATAGCAGCCATACGTTGATCTTCCGTCCAGCAGTAGCGTTGTTCTCTTCCTTTTTTAACCAAGTAAAGAGGAGGAGTAGCAATATATAAGTAACCATTTTCAACCAATTTCTTCATATATCGGAAGAATAGGGTTAATATTAAGGTTCTAATATGACTTCCGTCTACGTCGGCATCCGTCATGATCACCACTTTATGGTATCTTAAATTGTCTAGAATAAGTTCTTTGTTGCCTTCTTCGTTGGTTCCAATATGAACGCCCAAAGCGGTGAACATGTTTCGAATTTCTTCGTTGTCATAAATTTTATGTTCAAGTGCTTTTTCAACGTTCAAAATTTTACCTCTCAAAGGAAGGATGGCTTGGAATTCTCTGTCGCGACCTTGTTTAGCGGTACCACCAGCTGAATCTCCCTCAACCAAGAAGATTTCACAAATTTTAGGATCTGTTTTTGAGCAATCAGAGAGTTTACCCGGAAGTCCCATTCCCGACATGGCACCTTTTCTTTGCACCATATCGCGGGCTTTTCTGGCAGCAGCTCTAGCTTGAGCAGCCAAAATTACTTTATCAACAATGATTTTTGCTTCTTTTGGATTTTCTTCCAAGTACGCTTCTAAAATTGCGTTAACTGTAGATTCAACAGCACCTCCAACATCGTTGTTACCCAACTTTGTTTTTGTTTGTCCTTCAAATTGAGGTTCAGCAACTTTAACTGAAATCACGCAAGTGATACCTTCACGAAAATCATCACCGGCGATTTCAATTTTTACCTTTTCAAGTAACTTTTGTTTATCGGCGTAATTTTTTAGGGTACGGGTTAAGGCACGTCTAAAACCACCAACGTGTGTTCCACCTTCAATTGTATTGATGTTGTTAACATATGAATGAAGGTTTTCGGAATAACCAGTATTGTATTGGAAGGCAATTTCAACGGGAACACCATATTTATCACTTTCGCCATAAATAGGCTCAGGAATAAGGGTTTCGCGGGTTCCATCGATGTATTTTACAAATTCTCTCAAACCACCTTCAGAATAATAGGTTTCTGTGCGGTAAGTGCCATCTTCTAATTTCTCGCGCTCATCGGTTAATGTTAATTTGATTCCTTTGTTTAGGAACGACAATTCTCTTAAACGATTTTGTAGTGTATCGAAGTTGTAGACATGTGTTTCTTTGAAAATGCTTCTATCTGGGAAAAAAGAAACTTCTGTTCCACGGATATCAGTTTCTCCAACTACCTTTACATCGTAAAGAGGTTTACCAATTTCGTATTCTTGTTGGTGAATGATACCATCTCTGTGTACCCTAACTTTCACTTGAGAAGAAAGAGCGTTTACACAACTTACACCCACACCGTGCAATCCACCAGATACTTTGTATGTGTCTTTATCGAATTTACCACCGGCGTGCAAAACGGTCATTACCACTTCTAACGCACTTTTTTGTTCTTTTTCGTGAATATCGGTCGGAATACCTCGACCATTATCGAGAACGCGAATTCCTTCACCTTCTAAAATTGCTACATGAATGGTGTCGCAATGACCAGCAAGGGCTTCATCGATACTATTGTCTACTACTTCATAAACCAAGTGATGCAAACCTTTTGGTCCAACATCACCAATGTACATCGCGGGTCTTTTTCTTACGGCTTCTAAACCTTCTAATACCTGAATATTATTGGCACCGTAATTTCCTTTATTGTTCTCGTCCATTTACTGTAATGAATATGATTATTTGGTAAATTTAATGATAAATTACGGGCTAGTGAATAAACTTTATGCGGAATTTTCCACATAATAACAACGATTTAATTGAACGCAGAATTGAATCGATCTAAAGTGCCACAAACACTCAAATATTCTACTGTAGAGTACAATAATTTACCGTATTGCTCGATGGTTTTGAGGTTGGCTTCCCAATATTTTGCTTCCCTGGAATTTAAAAGAAAAATGGTCCCTTCTCCGCTGTTGAATTTCTGAATTTCCATTTGATACAATTGATAATAGCCCATTTCCACTTTCCTTAACATTTCATATATCGTTTTGTAGGTTTCAATTTGCTTCAATAATGCCAATGATTTTTGTTCAATTTCTCTTTTTTTAAATTTGAGGGACATTTGGGCTTCCACTAATTTAAACTTTGTTTCTTTAAATTCAGCCCGTGGACCAATAAAAAACAACGGCGATGCAACAGAAAGTCCAAACCGTGAATTATTTGTAATTGCATTAAATTGATCGTATGATTGACTCAAATATTGATATTTGATATCTACTTTGGGTAACAGATAATTCCGTTTTAACTTTAAATCCAATTCTATGTTATCCATTTTTTTCTGCGAAATCATCAAATCTGGTTGCATGGTGATTGGATTCTCAACTTTGGTGGATTCAACAATTGGATCAAGTAAATTAAAATAAAAATCGGTTGGAACAACATTGGGTTTGAATGATAAAGGAACAAATTCGTTTTTATCCGTTTTGGTCCATAAGTGACTGCTCAACAATATCTTGGATTTTAATGTGATGATTTCGTTATCAAGAAGTTTCGCTACGAATTGTTGTTGCTGTACCGATATTTCTAGTGTGTCAAAACCACTACATCCCCCCGAAAAATAAACTTTTCTAATTGCATTTAACCTAGAATTGGACAATTCAAGTGCTTTTGAAAGAGAAATTGTTTGCTGGTGGTTGATATACCATTGAATATAATTTTTCCAAATCTCAGCGTACAAACTTAATTGCATTGATTTTTTTTGATATAAAGATTGTTCTGCTGTGTTATAAGATTGTTTTAGTGTGGTTCTTCTTTGATCAGTAATTAAATTCTTTAATAAGGGCAATTGCAATCCAATATATCCTAAACCATTAGATGGTGTATTTGATTCGCCATTGAGGTAAGAACCATTGTTTTTCTCAAAACCTATATCAAATGAAAGTGGGGATGGAGTAAAAACATCAAGTTCAAAATAATTTTGATTGTAGTAGTTTTTACCATCAAAGGTTTTATTGCGGCCATTGTATGAAATTCCAGGTTCAAAATTTCCAATGGCCTTGGACTTGTTCGTTTTTCCTAATTCTTCTTGAATCTTGGCAATATTGAACAATGGATGTTGTGTTTCTATTTGGAAAAATAGATCCTTCACTGAAAAAGAAGAAAAGGTATCTCCGGGTTGGGAGAACACAGCATGAAAATTTGAGAGTAAAATTAAACTAAGCCCAAAATATTTCTTCATTTTTTGGTTGGAGTTTCTTTTGTAGGTAAATAATAATCAGGTGAAAATCCACTAATAATTCGCCATAGTTCATACCAAATAGGTACTTTTTTTAATAACAGATAACCCCTTGCACCTACGCCAATTCTGAGTTCATTCGGCCAAGGTTTCAAATCTTTGCGTTGTTTCACCAGAACACGGTATTTGCCATTTTCATTTGGAGAGGAGTTTACGCCATAAATTACCCCGGGAAATGTACCATAAGTCAAATTGGGCCAACCTGAAAAAACCATTGTAGGCCAGCCATCGAAAGTAAATTGAACATGAACTCCGTCATGAACGAGTGGCATATCAACAGGATCAATAAATAACTCTACCACAGACTCATAGTTTTTAGGGAGAATCTGACATATAGTTTCACCTTCTTTAATGGTTTCTCCAATTCCATTTACTTTGGTTCTGGTTATGTAGCCAGATTTTGGAGCGGTTATCACATAAAACCCATTCCTTATGGAATAGTTGGCCATATTATTTCTCAATTTAGAAACTTCTGCTTCAACTTCCATTTGCGCAGAAATTGCTGAATATCGGTCGCTTTCTCCTTTAGATAATTTTTCGCCATATTCCGCATTTAGATTCTGCAATTCAATTTTAGCATTCAGTATGGATGCTTTAGCCTGACGAACCTTGGATTCAGAAACGTACAATTTAGCCACAGTTTCCTGATATTTCACCCTTTTGTTTTCCACGTCCATGGGACTTTTTATCCTTTGCACCAATAAAATACTATCGCGTTCTAGTTGTTGTTTGGCAATTTTTGTATTCAGCTTTGCTGCTTCAAAATCGGCAGTTTCGGCTTGCAGTTTTAAGTTTTCTTGATCAAACTTGTTTTTGGCCTTCTGAATAGACAAGTTTCGATTGATTTCTAATTGTTTTATCTGCTCGTTAATTGCATTGATTTTGGAGTTGTAACTTAACAATGAATTTTCTTTGGCTTGAATTTGAATTTCAGTTTGTTTGATCAATTCTGGATTCAGATATTCACTTTTAATTTCTCCTAAAATGGCAATAGTGTCACCAATGTTGATGAAATCACCTTCTTTAACATGCCATTTGGTTAATCTACCGGCAATTGCAGATTGAATTTCTTGTGGCCTTTCATCATTGTTTAGGGTTGTAACAAATCCATTGGCTTGTATATTTTGTGTCCACGGAAGAAACAGTACCACAACAAAACCAACACACAATGTTAAAATTATTTTACCAAACTTTTTGGATGCCCAAGGGCTATTTTTCAATAAATGTTGTGAATTATTCCTTTTCATTGATTTCATTTAGTTTTTCGATAGAAATTCCACAATCATACAAATATTCAACTGTTAGAATCAATTTTTCAATAGCATCTAACAATGTGATAATTAAAATTTCGGATGCCAAAAACTGACCTAAACTAATGTCTTGAATCACCAGTAAATAACTGCCAATAATCAGCATGAAAAAAGTTAGTATTACTTTGATGATAACTCCCAGCCACGCTTGTTTATTCAATATGAGAAAATGCTGATTTCTTGAAACGGCATATTTCTCTACATTCTGATCCAATTGTTGTAGATTTTCTTCAGAGTAATCTAAGGCCAAATGCCTGAAACTTTCTGCAGTTTTGAACTTGTAGTTGCTTTCTTCTCTCGCTGTTTTAAAACCTGTTAACCATGTGAACCTCAGAGATAAATATACCACTATAATAACCAAAATACTAAAAATAATGAACATAGGATGGTACAACGCCAATAATAACAAGCCAGCAACCGCTTGCAGTAATTTTCCTGTAAAATCAGTAATCAATTTTGAAAAACTCTTTTGAAGCGTCACTATATCTAGGAATTTTTGCGTTTTATTGAGTAATTTTTCTGTACCGTATTCAGGCTGATTTCTCAAAGATTCCTTGAATTTATTTGCATATTGTACGAATAACTTACGTTGCAATGAATCTACAATACTCAATTGAGCTACTCGCGTGATGCCCAAAAGGAAGACCGCAATGGTGATCAATACAATCAATATTACCCAACTTGTCGACAATCTACCGGCTAATACGTAATTGATAATGGTTTGAATTCCAATTGGAATAGCCAAACTAATTATTCCAGCTAAAGCAGCATATAAATAAAGGTATTTGATACTCTTACGCTCAATTTTGATGAATGAAAATAACATTTTCATTGCATATTGGATTTTGCGTTTTGCTGTTTCTCTATTGTTTAACGGAGGTAACGGTTGCATTTGAATGTGGGTAGAATAAATCTAAATAACAAAAATAATCAATAATTGTTTATTTTCCTCGCCCTTGTATCATAATCAAAACAGTATTAAACATGATTTTTACATCGAGTCCAAGGGACATGTTTTCAAGATATAAAATATCATATTTCATGCGATCAATCATTTCATTGACATCTTGTGCATATCCATATTTTATTTGTCCCCAACTGGTAATTCCAGGTTTTACCCTATGTAATCGCTTATAAATTGGCGCTTTTTCTACAATTTGGTCGATGAAAAATTGTCTTTCTGGACGAGGACCAACCAAACTCATTTGTCCGATGAATACATTGATAAACTGAGGCAATTCATCCAACCTCGTTCTTCTCAGAAAAATCCCAATGGATGTCCTTCTATCATCATTATCTGAACTTAATTGAGGGCCTGATTTCTCAGCATCAGCTCTCATTGATCTAAATTTAATGATTTTAAATGATTTACCTTTGTGACCAATACGTTCTTGCATAAAGAAAACAGGACCTTTAGAATTCAATTTTACAGCAATTCCAATCACAATAAAAATTGGTAACAATAGAATGAGAGCAATGAGTGAAAAAACAATATCTATTCCTCTTTTGATAAATTTTTGCCAATATGGCATCACTTCGAAATCCACTTCTGCCAGCATTGTACCCAAAATATTATTCATTTTTACAACCCCCAAAACCAAGTTATAATCGTTTGGCAGCATTTTTAAATGAATGTTCTCATTTTGAATATATTCAATGATTTGAGGGACAAATTCAGATTCGTCTGATTCATTGCATAATATGATATCCTCGATTTGGTACTGTTGAATCAGTATTGGTAGTTCTTTCCATGTGCCCAATATTGGATATTTTTGATCACTGTTTGGATTTTGATTGTTTATTTCTACAAGTCCTTTGATGTTAAAACCTTCCCAAACTTTTGCATTTTGAAGATCTTCAATTAGTTGTTGAGAGGTTTTGCCAGTTCCAATAATCAATGTATTGTAACCCCAAACTTTGTTTCTAATTTTAGTGATCGTATAAGTAGAATTGATCAATCGAAAGAATAACGTTGTACTGAAATGGAAACTAAATAATATCCCCAATGAACTGTAATAATCATAATAATTGGAAACACTGTCATCCAAAATCAACGCAAAGAACAAGATAATAACACCTAAAATGCTGTTACCGAAGGTATTTTCTAATTCTACCAATCTTGATCTTCTGAGAATATGTTGATAGTAACCAGACATTGAATACAACAAAATCCAAAACAATGGAATGATGATCAATCCAGCATAGAGTTTTATATCTTGATTTACCGGGATAACATATCCGTGCTTTACTGCTTCAACATAATTTTTACGATATAAAAATAACGCCAACCAACTAATTGAAGCTGCAATCCAATCAAAAAATACGTGCCAAAAAATTCTGAAGCCTTTGCGCATCATTTACTTAAATGTGATAAACGTATATTGTCAAACAATATTTCATGGTTTCCAGTGAAATTTGCCGATTTATCAAAACTAAAATAAATATCAATATTGGTTCCTGCAGGTTGCCCTTGAGTTTCGTAAACCAAATCTACATAAAATCTCTTCCAACTTTCTTTGGTTGGGTTTACTAACAAATATGGAACAAATTCAGTTCCTTTGGATGCACTGGTTCTTTTTAGAAATATTTGAACAGGTAAATCAGTTTTTATATCAAATTCAAGGTAAACATCTGTTCCATCTACGGGAATGTTTTTGAATGTTGTGAAGCTGGCAAGGTCCATTTTTCTCAACGAATCAATTTGCTTAAACTTGGCTACAAAAACTTTAGATTGTCCTTTAAATCGACCATTTAAATCAAAAGATCTATCATCCATAAATGTGGTGTCACCTTTATTTACAGATACAGGCACAAGGGTAGAAGAAGCATCTTCGAAATCTTCTTGCCATAGAATTTTGGCAGTAGATCTGTATTTAAATGAAGGGGTACATTCTAAAACAGAACCTCTATTTACAGTCAGCTGGGTATCAAAAAATTGTAAACTTAAATACGGTGAAAATTGGGCACTGTTTCCATTTAATTTTATATAGGGAGCAAAACTATAATTGTTTTTACCTTGTCCGTCTATAGGTATTTTTGATGGGATGGGGTAAGTCCCTAAAAAATTCTGGTTTTGATACAATTGAAATGCTGTAATTTGTTGAATATTATTTCCCCCAACAGAAAAGGCATCAACAGAAACACTGTCGATCTTTATATAAGCCGGTATAAATGATTTTTCAGTTTCGCATCCCTCAAAAATGAAAACGAAAAAAGAAAGCAATGACAATAATAAAAAATGCTTGCGCATACCCACAAAAGTAGGGTATTTCACTCAAAAAATTAAACACTTTGGTATTTGCGCTTTACCTTTTCGGTAATTGTTTCGCAAATTTGCGCCACGCCTTCTATGTGATCTAAGTGATTCAATGGTGTCAATTTTTTGTCAATATTTTCAATAAAATTTCGAATTTCCATTTTTTTCACGTCGTACGGCATAATATTTCGCTTGATAGTTACAAATTGCTGATTGTCGTGTTGCATGTGTGGACTATCAATATCGAGGGATAATTGTTCTTGATTTGACGTCAATCTGTATTCAGTGAGTTCATTGTCGTGGAAATCTATGTTGAACAATTTTTCATGTTGAAAAACCCGAATTTTGTGCGTTTTTTCTTCAATAGCTCTACCTAGGGAAATTTGGCAAATCGCGTCATTGTCGAATTCAATGTGAATATTTAACAAATCAGTATGTTCTCCAAAAAGAAACATTGGCCGTGCAGATATGCTACGAACATTGCTATCAACAATTCTTAAAACTAGGTCCAATTCTTGAGACAATTGGTTGAAAATCCATTGATTAAATTCTCCTGTTTTAGGCGCTTGACTGTGCTTTTCTAGTTTAATAAACCTTGGTTTTTTAAGGTATTGTAGAGATGTTGTAAATAGTGGAAGACTATATAATGTATTTCCAAACTGGAAAATGGTTTCAGACTCCCTTCGTAGTTTTTGTAAATGTTCTATTTCGTGGGTCGACCAATCTCTGTAACCGTCAATGAAAATGTGTTTACCAAACTTCATCATTTGACAAATCACATCAAACGATAAATTTTTAACTTGATTTCCAATAACAAACAAATCTCCTGACTGAATAATCTCGATAATTTTAATAAAATCTCCAAACATATTGTAGTTTAGAGAATCATCAGGATCGATGTAACCTTTTAATAATACATCTCTTGAATCTTTGAGTAGTAAAGAGTATTCTTCAACTGATTTTTCGGATCCAAGAATGATTATTTTTTTCATTTACTATTTGGTTATTTTTGCAGCGCCAACAAATTTTTGAATAATTTCTGAAATTCATACATTGGCATTTTAAACATGATGTTTACAAACCAACAAAATACTGATACATTACTTCATCAAGGAAAGCGAAAAAAGTTGGCCGAATTATTGGCTGAAAAGGGCATAAGTAATGAGTTTGTGCTCGATGCCGTGCGTAAAGTACCAAGACATTGGTTTTTCCCTAAGGATTTTGAACAGTATGCCTATAGAGACGCTGCATTTCCAATAAATCACGGTCAAACCATCTCTCAACCATTTACTGTTGCTTTTCAGAGTCAATTAATTGATATTAAATCGAATAGCAAGGTATTAGAGGTGGGTACTGGAAGTGGTTATCAGGCTGCCATTTTATCAGAAATGGGGGCGGAATTGTATAGTATTGAATACATCAAGCCATTGTTAGAGGAGGCTGCCCAAATTTTATCATCAATTAACCCTAAAATCAAACTTTTTCACGGTGATGGAAGTTTAGGTTTGCCAAAATATGCACCTTTCGATGCCATTATTGTAACTGCTGGCGCCCCTGTGGTTCCTGAAGCACTAAAAATGCAACTCAACATAGGAGGGAAATTGGTAATTCCTGTTGGACAAGAAAAAGAAAATCAAATAATGCTTAGAATCACCCGAAAATCATTAACGGAATTCACCCAAGAAAACTTCGGAGATTTTAAATTTGTTCCGTTAAAAGGCAATCAAGGCTGGGAAATTTAATTTTTTAAGCATTCATAATGCTTTCTATTTCATCAATTTCAATTGGAAATCCATCCATCAAATCAACCAAACCATTAGAAGTGAGTACAATATCATTTTCTATGCGCACCCCAATGCCTTCTTCCTGAATGTAAATCCCTGGTTCAACAGTAAGCACAGAACCTTCTGGAATTGGATCAAAACGATGCATCACATCATGAACGTCTAAACCCAAATGATGAGAAGTTCCATGCATGTAATATTTCATAAATGCCTTTGGATTATCTTTGATTTCCTGAGAGGTTAAAAGGTTAATTTCTAACAATTTTTCTGTCATGAATTCACAAACTTGCGCGTGATAAACAGGTAGTGTTACTTCTGGTTTCAATACTGTTTTCGCAAATTTTTGCACGCTCAAAACGGCGTTATATACCTCCGCTTGTCGCTTAGAAAACTTACCATTTACCGGAATGCATCTCGACAAATCACCATTGTAATTTGCATATTCGGCACCAAAATCTAAAAGCAACAAATCTCCGTCTTTACATTGTTTGTTGTTCTCAATATAATGCAAAACACAAGCACTACTACCGCTGCCAATGATAGGATCAAAGGCATATCCACGACTTCTATTTCTTATAAATTCATGAATTAGTTCTGCTTCAATTTCATATTCCCAAACCCCTGGTTTTACAAATTTTAGCAACCGTTCAAATCCTAATTTTGTGATTCTGATGGCTTCCTTTAGAAGTTCAATTTCTTCAGGTTCTTTCACCATACGTAAGTTGGCCAAAATTGGTGCACTTCTTTTAATTTGATGCGCAGGATATTTGGCAATTATTTCGTTTGCAAATCTCAGATTTGCATATGATACCTTGTCTGTAAATCTGTCATTTTCATTCAAATTCACATAAATATTTTCAGCAAATAAAAATGCAGCGTGAATGGTTTTCCAAAACTCATGGTACCAAAACACATTTTGTATGCCTGAAACCTTGAAAACATCATTCGGCATCAATCTAGCACCATCCCAAATGGCGATTTGTTGAGATGTTTCTTTTACAAAAATCATTTCTCTGTACAACGGATTTGGACAATCTGGAAACAATACCAAAATGGTGTCTTCTTGATCTACACCAGTTAAGTAGAAAATATCGGATTGTTGTTTGAATGCAAAATAGGCGTCTCCGTTTTTCGGCATTTCGTCATTGCTATGAAATACGGCAATCGATCCCGGTAGTAATTTTGAGGCTAATTTTTGACGATTTTTAACAAATAAGCTTTGTGGAATAGATTTGTATTTCATGTTAATGTGATTTTTTGTGATGCAAAAATAAGCAACACAGATAATTTTTTTATGGAAAACCACTAGATAGGTCAATATCGATTTATATTTCTTTTAAAGAAATCTCTTAAGTGATTGTTATATATGTAGTTATTTTGCAGGGACAGAGGGCCAAGGTTTTTGAAAAAGATCAGAATTAGGAATATTTGAGTGTGATTCTATCTCCGTTTGTTGAGGAATGTTGATTTATTTGAGGAAATTATTGGATAAAAATAAGATTTTTTCTATTTTTGAGGCAACACTATCTTCAAGAGGTGTGTCATAACTATTATAAAAATTCAAAAAACTAAAAACTACTATATGAAAAGACTTTTACCTTTAGTCATTTTATTTCTGTCTATTTTCAGCACGAATGTGACAACCGCATCTCATATGATGGGTGCGGACATGAGTTACAAATGTTTGGGAAATGGTAAGTACAAAATCACAGCCAAAGTTTATCGTGATTGTCGCGGTATTGGTATGGGTGTTGTAGGGTTCAAAGCCTATGCTGGCGTAAATGGAGGAAATGGTTGTGGAACTGTTTCTCCATCAGGTTTTACCAGAACAAATATTCGAGACGTAACTACAAGATGTTCTTCATCAAACAATCCTTGTAACCCAAAGAATACTTATGGTACAGGTAAAGGGGTTGAAGAGCATACATTCGAATGTACAGTAGACTTTAACTCATCGCCTCTAAATACTTTTTTGAACAAAAGTAGTTGTTGCGAAGTTACGTTTTACGTGAATGAGTGTTGCAGAAATGGTGGAATCACAACCGGTGCCGCAGGTAACGATTTTTACTCTACTTGCATGATCAACATTTGTAATTTGAAAAAAACCGTTAACAAATGTAACAGTTCACCTCAACTTACCAATGAACCTGTAGGTTTCCTTTGCTGTAACATTCCTTGGTATTACAATAATGGTGCTTTGGATACGGTAGATTTCGACTCAATTTCATATAAATTGGTGAGAGGTTTGTCCAATGTACCTAATACTTCTGTATCATATTCTTCACCTTTTGCGTACAATTATCCAATGACACCTTTTTGTATACCTCCAACTACAATCAAGTGTACACCAAATCCAAGTACAAACCCTCCTAGAGGTTTTTACTTTGATACAGCAAACGGTGATATTATAGTTACACCAACAAAATGTGATGAGGCGCCAATTATTGTAATTGAACAAACAGAATGGCGGCCTGATAGTGCAACTGGTGCATGGATTGTCGTCGGTCGAACGCGAAGGGATATGCAGATGTGGGTACTTGATGATTGTGGTTATAATAAACCACCTGTTATCAATGGACCATATAGTTGGATTATTTGTGAAGGTGATAAAATTTGTAAAAAAATTAAAATCACAGATGAAACATTTACTCCATATCAAACTGTACCTGATACCGTAATTGCGAAATGGAATGGAGGTATTCCAGGTGCTACATTTATTGTTGTAGATAAAACCAAACGTGAAAAAGAATATGAGTTTTGTTGGCAAACAAAACGCGGTCAAGCTTCTGAAGTTTCATATTCATTTACCGTAACTGCATCTGACCAACATTGTACTCCTCCTGTTGTTTCTATCAGAAGTTTCAAAGTTAAAGTTAACCCAAGAGCTGAAGATCAGAGAATTTATACCGGCGTAGACAATACCCAATTGCTAGGATATGCTGGAGCATCTTTGGCAACCGGCAAGCTAAAATGTGGTCGATTTGCATTTAATGCCAAACTCGCTGCTAACTTTAAAGGAACTGCAACCTATCAATGGAGTTTCAGAGATTCAACCGGTAAGAAAGAGTTTTATTTCAGTTCTAAAAAAACAGATACATTGACCTTTTATAAAGGTGGTAAATTTGTTATTGTACATACAGTGAACAATAATTTCAATTGCCCTACCATATATAGAGATACAATTATAGTTCCTGATCCTCCAACGGTAGTTATGGCCACCAAAGATACATTCGCTTGTCATGGTTCTACCATGAAGGTGGTTCCAAAAGTCGTTAATGGTAAACCAAACTATTCTTACTATTGGACAAGAATAGTTGTAGACACAGCAACCAAAGCATGGAAGAGTGAGTCTCATGTATCCGGCGATACCTTGGATTATTTGAACATTCCAAATATTACCA
>JACCDW010449558.1_pt1 | contig 53393 bp, 80 predicted proteins | sample 7449781 | NCBI WGS metagenome assembly JACCDW01 (sample SAMN15323449, study PRJNA562643) | freshwater metagenome | isolation source: river surface water | place: USA:Blue River Watershed | collected 2017-08-18
GACACCGTAGACAGTGCCGCGATAGATAACGATGTAGACTTTCATCTTGTGCTCCTTAGAGTGCAAAGGCCTTGCCGAACTTCTTTGTGAAGTCAGTCTTTGAAATGCTTTCGATTGACACTTTGATTTCGTCAAAGATCTCAATGGTCCGAGCAACATCAAACACATCCAAAGAACCAAAGTCCCAGAAGCGATCCATATACATACCGTCCATGTCAATCATAACCATGATTGCACGATGATAGCCGGTTTTGTAATCAACCACGCGGTAGAGTGTGTGTTTCATCTCTTGCTCCTTAGTAGCCAGGGGTGTCGGTGATGCAGACATAACTACGACCGTCAAAGGTTTGCACCTCAATCATGTCCTCATCCACCGGGCTTTGGTACTCCAAGTTCATGCCCATTTCAACTTCCAAGTCCTGTGGCATGGTGCTCAACAGTTGGATTAGATCACGGACGGTTAAAGTTGGCTTGGACATTTTGTTGCTCCTTGTTTGTCTATGTGTGTATTATAACGCCTTTTGGATAACCCGTCAACCTGGACGGGCTTTGGGTTATTACACAGATCCTACGTAGTCTGCACGAACATACCAGTCAGGAGCACTTGCGGCGGTGTTGTGCTTGGTGTTGTAGTCTATAGCGGCCTTCTTGGCTTCTGCTTCGTTGTCGAAGTACCAGGTGTCCCAATGCTTGCGACCACTGTACCGATCATACTCTGTAAGAACAACTTTGAACAGGGCTTGGTTTAGAGTGACTCTGGCCATTTTGGCGTCCTTTCTTACTGGGTGAGCTTTAATTATATGGCCGTTTACCAGATCTGTCAACCAAAAAGAAAGCCCGGCTGTGTCTCACGACAGGGCCGGGCTTAGGAGCTGCCTGGGACACTACCCCCAGGACTTTCGGAGCAATCTTACAGGCTCATGCCCATAGACTTTGCCAAGTAGCCCAATGCAACGATTTCGCGGCTTGGACGACCTAGTTCATACTCGGTAACTTGAACGTTGTTGCCAGCGGTGCGAGTGTTGGCATAAACAGCGTAACCAGCTTGACGGATACGGCTTGCTTCTGCGGCAATGTTCTTGATACCGAAACGCTTTGCGGCCTCGCTAGCGGTCAACTTCTCTCCAGTTTGGAGGGCGCTGAACAACTTGTAGGTCTTCGTGGTCTTATTGATACGTTTCATTTTCTTTTTCCTTGTTTAGACTGCTGTGCAGTTAGAAACAAGTTTACAGGATGTCTAGGGTTAGGTCAAGCCTCAGTTTTGCCAAATTCTTTAGAAACGTAGTGTTCAATCAACCTACGTTGGATCAGCGTAACCAAATCTCCGTGATCGTCTGCAACAATGAAACGAACAGGACATTTACCCCAAGTACCTAGCCGTTGAAATTGGGCAAAATACCTACGATGGTTCTTGTTCTTAGCATCAAAGGCAACATAAGGCCTTCCGTGAAATTCTAGTCTGCTCATCAAATCTCCTAATACCCCGCAGTATAGTTCCCGGTCTTACGGCACTCTGTCCAGCCGGGGCCTTCACACGGCAGTTCTTAGAAAGGAGCGTCTTCCATGTCTGCGAGCTGCTTCTCAACTTCAGCCTTGCTCACAGTGCTCTTAGGTGCGGCCTTCTTAGCAGCAACCTTGGCCTTGATAGCATCCATTGACGGACCTTTCTTAGCTTTGGGAGCTGCTTTGGCCTTAGGTGCCTTGGCAACCTTCTCGGCCTTGGCGGGCTTGTCTGAACGCTTGTCAACTTCTGCCAACAGTGCAGCTTGCACATCGGCATTGGTCTTGCCATCGCGAGTAGCGAAGTCGATACTGATCAGATAGGCAACGGCATCCTCTTTGGTCATCGGGTGCTTGAGCTCGATGATGTCAATGTCGGTGTGACCGTTCTTGATCAGGACCTTGGTACGCAGTGCATCATTCGCAAAACGAACTTTGAACTCGCCATCCAGTTTAGAAACGCCAGCATGAGTAAAAGATTTAGACATGTTAAACTCCTTATGTGTGTATGTCTGTGTTGGGAACCATTCCCGTTTGTGTAAGTCTTTATTGTACAGCCTTTTGGATTGGCTGTCAACCATTAGCTGTTGAAAGTATCGTAGGGGCTGTAGTCCTCCTGTGGCGCATCTGCCACACCCATTTCTTGTAATGCGCCCAATACCTGCTCAATCGGGCAGTTTAGTTCTGCCGCGATGGCTTTGGCACTCAGGCCTTCGATGTACAAGCTCTCGATGTCGTAGCTTAGATCTTTCAGTGCGCTCATCAAAACTCTCCTTCTTCCATTTGTTCGTCAGTCGTTTCAATCAGTTCAGCACCGCAGTCCAGCAGGCTGTTCAGGATGTCTACAATGTCTTGCGGACCTGCCCTGTGTCCTTCAAACAAGACCTCGCCGCAGTGTCCCAGGACAGTGGTCCAATCGCCACTGCCCAGGCTGTTCGTAACAACCTTGATCATGCTTCCTCCCGTGCTTTCTGGAACTCAAAGGCATCCGCCAGCGTCAGGTACTCACCGTCGGTGCCGTAGAACGAAACAAACCACGTAGCCACGCCATTGACGTTGCGCAGGATGTAGTCGTATTCCTCACGCTGGCATTCGCGTGTGTATTCCTGGAAGTCCTTGTAGGTGTGTTTGACCAGGTCCTCGCCGCGATCACGTGCGTAGATCAAGCACCAGTCAGCATACTTCTCACGATACGCATTGTATTCGTCGGTGCCGTATCCATGAGGATTGTCAAAGGCGTGCTGTTCGCCGATCTCAGGAGCCAGAGAACTAATGGCACCCAGGTCAATCAGCTTCTGCAGTTTGAACGGGTCCGAATAGTGATCGCGCAGGATAGCGCCGTTGTGATCCAAGTAACCGTCCCAGTGGCAGTAGACTTGCTCTACGGTACCGTCTGCGAACTCAAGTGCAATAGTAGAACGAGTGGCCATTTGTGTGCTCCTTAGTGCGTTAAAGTGTTTCTATTATACAACGGTTTTACCAATGTGTCAACCGTTTTTAGACATAAAAGTCTGTGGTAAATTTACAACGGTCGTAGATCACTTCACGGACTGCCGTGTCCATCAGTTCTCCGTACTGGTCCTGCTTTTGATTTGCAACGAAGCGCATGATGCTCAGAGTCTGCGTCCAGTCCAGGCCTGCGGCCTGTGCCAGGGCTACAATCTTTCCAGCAACCTCATCGCCTTGTTTAGTGTACATTGAGAAACCGCTCATGTCTGCTCCTAGTGTTTGCTGTTGATGTGTGTATTATACGGTCTTTTGAATAACCCGTCAACCAATAAGGACAACGGTTTGGCCTTCTGCTTCTTCGTCGTCATCCCAGTCCTGCTCTACAACCTTGTGCATACGGTGGTAGTCGCTGTACTTGACTTGGCCTTCGTAGACCTCGCTGACCGTAGGTGCAACCTGAGTGCGCCAGTGATCACCGTAGTTGTAAGAGAAATGGACTTCCGCATCCTGAGGCATCTGCTTGAGTTCCTCGATCAGGTCTGCTACATTCATCATCTGCTCCTTGTTGCGATATATGTATTATACGATCAAATGTCAAACCATGCAACCAAAATCCGACCATTTTGCACAAGTACCATAGTGCCCTCATCGCGCTCGGTGTTGCTGTTACGCAACAGCTTAGTGGTAATGATTTTTACTGAACGCTCGCTGACGTTGGGTTGGTAGCCCGGATTGTGCTTGACAGCGCCCTTTGCGGTGTAGGAATACTTGCCCGCGCATCCGCACATACAAGCACCTGCCCGGCCGCTGTAGACTTTGTACACATTTTCCATTGCTTGCTCCTTAGTGTCTATGTGTGTATTATAGCACCAAACATTGACCCTGTCAACCGACGGGTTTTTAATAGTCCGCAGTCATCATGCCCGTAGGTGCGTCATACTTTACAAAGACCTTACCTACTTCCTCACCCTCACCGCTGTCGTCGTGGTAGGTGACTTTGTAGCAGAATTCGCCACCATTTGTCAACCCCAGGAACTCTACTCGCTTGAAGAAACAGCCAGTGTAGCCGCTGGCCTTGAGCACCTGCGACAGCCCTGTGGCTGTCAGGGTTGTGAGAGTTTTTACTGTGTCTGCTAGTATCATTCTGCCTCCAACTCGTCAATGCCTTCCTCCAGCGTCTCTATAATGTTGTCAATCTCATTGTGCAACTCATAGCAGACATCGCTGTACTTGGGGACATCGGCGATTGCCGTTTGCTGTAGTGCGTCTACGTCCTGTAGCAGGGCAATGGCTTCGCGCAGTTTGTCTGCCTTTTGCTTGTTTGTAAGTTTAAACATCTTTTGCTCCTGTGTTGCTAGTGTCTGTGTAGTATAGCACACAGCGGTCCAAATGTCAACCGCTGTGTGCTATAGGGTTATTCTTGATCTTCTTCCTCATACTGTGCAATCTCTTCACTGATGCCCCAGTAGTCATCCAACTCTGCACCGATGACATCACGGACGGTCTTCGAATCATACCCGCCGTATTCATAATAGTCATCGTTCTCGAAGTCTTCACTGCCTTCGAACTTGCCTACGAATGCCATGCCTGGCTCGTAGTAGAATGCCTCAATTTCAAACCCCAATGCACAGAGCTTGCGATATGCGTCAATGGGAGGAGCCCATGCACTCTCAAAACTGGCCTGCACAGTGTTAGGGTCTGTGCGCTCAACGCTTTCGAGGCTAAAGTCCCACTTGGTACCCCAGTTGGCCACATTCCAATCGTACCAATCCTTGTATCCATACTTGGCAATGTTAGCCGCTTGTTGAGCTTCGTGTGCGGCTCGCTTGTCCTCACCCATAAAGCCAGATACAGTATCAATCAGCTCTTGGGGAGTAGGAATGAACTCCATAAGCAGTCCCTCTTTGCCTTTGACCACACGGTCGATCATTGCGGGATCTGCGTGACGCAGTGTGATACCGTTGTTGCACCAATTAGGCATCGAAGCTCTCCTCTCCAAGTTCAGTAATTTCTTCTTCCAGCACCATCAAATCCACAATACGAGCAGTCTTAGCCGCATTGTGAGTGCCCTGGAAGGCACTGCGGAATGATTGGTACTCTGCCAGGAAGTCTAAGACATCCTCACGCTCCCAGTGATCCGGCACTGAGATCTCTTGCCGGAGAATGGTAGTGACCATCGCTGTCTTCATTACAGCCACCCCTCTGCTTCGTACATCTTCACGCTAGGGTCCAACCGACGCAGTTCTTTTGCGGCCTTGACCAGTGCAGTCAAGCGGGCCTGAACCTGCGAGCGAGGCAGCTCACCATCACAGCTCAGGTTCTCCGGACTCATCTCGCTGTCGATGCTGTCAGCAATCTTCTGTCGATCAGCGGCACTCTTGAGGCTCAGTGGCTGGCTACCAAAGATCGCACCCCATTGGTTCTTGCGATCGACATAGGCTTGCAGTGCTTTCATCCTTGCTCCTTTGTAGTGTGTAAGCCTTTATTATATAGAGGTTTTACCAGTTTGTCAACTCCATGCCTTGAATAACCCTACAACGCCTAGGGCTAATGCTACAACGTTGACCAACATCTGTGGCTTATTTGCCACACGAATAGTCCAAGCAAGGAACATTACAGTTCCAACAGTGAAGGCCACAATATTCCAGGGATAGGCTTCGGGCCCTAATGCATTGAGCACGTGACCTGCAATGATGGCCACGGCTCCAATCCACTGTAGTACTTCGTTAAACTTTGACGCCATCTCGTTCCATTTCCTCGTTGATCGCCTGCAACTTACGCATCAGCGGATAGACGGCATTCTTAGCGCCTACCATTGCTTCTGCGATCATGTCCTCTGCGGTACCGTCTGTGAGCACCTCGCGGGCGTCTTCGTACAAGCAACCGCCTAAATAGGCACTGCCGACCTCAAGTCCTTCTACGAACACACGCACTCGCAACATGAACCAGTCGTACTTGCCCGACTCAATGTCTGCGTAGAGTTTGCGCTTAGAGTCAAAGCATTCGCTCAGTTGATCCCACGGGTCAATGTCCTCATAGGTCTTGTCTACAACAACGGTAAAGCCATTGCGTTCATAAGAGGCCAGTTCATCGTAGTATCGCATGTCAGCTCCTTGTTAGTGTAGTCTGTATTATAACACGGTTTTACCATGTTGTCAACCCCTCAGCACTCTGGGTCAAAGTCATGCCACTCTTGTGCCTCGTCGGGCTGACCGTCATACTCGTCCTCATCTTCATCCTCTTCGTCTGGGCAGATGTAGTCGTTACGAGCGGCAAACTCTTGCACCTCTGCTTCACTCATCCAACCCAGGGCATCCCGGGCCAAGGTCTCCCAGTCAATCAAACCCTGCTCTGCCATGTCCAGTAGCTTGGTGGTGTAAGCACGACTCTTGCGATGATCAAATCCGTACATGTCAGCTCCTTTGTTGTCTATGTGTGTATTATAGCAAGGTTTTACCAAACGGTCAACCAAAGACCCTAGAGGGTCTCGGGTTATTCCACCATGTCTTCTACCACTGTGAGCATGTTAGCGGGCACTTTCCAAAGGCCGTTGATGGACTTGACAGTGACATATTTGATAGCGATCTTTGTAACAATGCCAGTGACATTGCGGCCAGTCTTACTACTAGTGAAGTTGACACTGTCGCCAATGCTGAGTCCACGCTTGACCTGCTTGCTGAGTTGGGCGCGATTGAACTTGACAGCGTCGATCATTGAGCGGAGTTCAATGTCAGTCCAAGTGCCAAACATGATCGCAGAGTTTACAGTTTTGATGTCCACGGAGTGCTCCTTTGCAGTGTTTAAGCTTCTATTATATGGTAAAACCAATGTCCTGTCAACCACTAGGGTCTTTACATAGTCCAGTACCGTTCCATTGAGGGATCGCAGGGTCCACCGCGGTCTTCAGTGCGGATCTGTACCTCCTGCCCAGTCATCAGCGACTTGACAGTACAGTAGACGGGATCGTACTCAATGCGGTACTTGGGCGCAGGGTAAAGCAAACGGGTAAGGTCTGCAACTTCTGCCCGCATGTACTCCGCAGTCTGCCCTTTGTAGGTGTAGGTGTTGCGAATGCGTTCGCCGCTCTTAGTGCGAGCATCTTTAACATATACACGCATGGTCCAATCTTGCAACATAACGGCTCCTTTGTTGTCTATGTCTGTATTATACAGTGGTTTTACCGGGCTGTCAACCCCATGCGGAACACCCAACGAGCGTCTACACGAGTGGCAAACCAACGGCTCAAAGCAGGGCAGTCATCCTGCAACAGGCCCGGAGGCCATCCTGTCCTTACTGTTTCCATGTCAATCTCCTCTCACATCTGTATTCAATGCAGGCTTGAGCATTCTGCGGATCTCAACTTCACGTCGATGTGCTTCTGCCTTGCCGCGAACAACCTCATGCACATATACTTCGATCTCGCTCTTGTCACTCAACTTACGCAGTTCAGCACACAAGAGCCAGTTCTTGTCCTCTTTTTTAGCACGATAAAAGTGTTTAGCCGCACGTGACAAGACCGATTTGTTCACAGTGCTCTCAGTCTTAGCTGTGACACCTATATAGTTGAGTCCGTTGACTCGCAGTTCATAGATGATATGATTGCGGTCTACTCGCTTTTTACGGGGTGTGTTTTTTGCTTCCATGTGTGTATTATAGCAAGGTTTTACCAAAAGAGCAAGAGAAACCCTACACGACATAGGGCTTCTCCTTTACTAGTTTAACGCACCCAACCTACAAAGTTCTCATAGTCGTAGACGCAGTTCTCGCTATACACTATGAGTCCGCCTAGGTCCTTGCCCTTTGAGACCCCAAATTCTGCCTCAAATCTTTTTGTAAACTTTGCAATTCCGTCCCCAAGTCCTGCCTCATACTCTCCCACAGCCTCTTCGCTATAGTCCACTGTACGCTCTGCTCCATTTATCCATTCGATGTTCATAGTGTGTGCTCCGTTTAAAAATGTATTATAGCACACTCAAATATTTTGGACAACCAAAACCCGACCATTTCATGTGTGTATAAACTGCCACACCCGCCGGCACTTCCAAAGTTAGTAAGCACCTACTAGTCAAAGAAAAACCCTATATCCTACTATGACATAGGGTTATAGGGTTTCTAGTACCTTGCTGGGCAAGTTCCCCACAAGGTCCCGCTTCGCTTGTTCCTGCTTTTTCAGGGCGAGACTTAGCCAGTTAGAGCACAGTGGCCGCGAATTCGATCAGTGAACGCAGTGTCTAAGACAACTACTCAACTGCCTTCCCAGCCACTCCCGGACTCTAACCTCCTGTGACTTTCTTGCAGTGTATATGCTGATCTACGGTTTGGTACAGCAATTTTGGTGGGCCCTACGTGACTCGAACACGTAACCAACGGATTATGAGTCCGCTGCTCTAACCATTGAGCTAAAGGCCCTCGCATACAAGTACTTATTATACTACAAGATCGTCACTGTGTCAACTTTGGGCAATACCATAGTAAATTTTTAGGGAATACCAAAGTAAATTTCTGTTTAAAACGGTGTCAAAAAGGCGCCAAAATGACCAAAAATCTGGCCAAAAACGGTGGAAAAAATGGTAGATCGTGGCGCCAAACTGTGGTTTTTATGCTGAAAAAAATTTGGAGACCATGGTGGAGAGAGGCTATGCTCAAATACTCCCCCAAGATTCTCCCAAGATTCCCCCACCATTCTCCCAGGTTCCTTCACCGCTCCCCCCTATAGCGGGGTTTTCACTGTACTTGCTCTAGCGGGGTTTTCTTAGACAGCCCGTCACTATAGCGGGGTTTTCTACTCTAGCGAGCACGGGCTAATTCTCGGAATGTGGTCACACGGTAGTCGTCAAAGTATCCGTAGCTGTCACTGTGAACTCGACTGTAGCTGAATACTATGCGTTCTTTATGGCTGTTTACTCCGTAGCAGTCGCGTTTAACTGCACGTACCTGTCTTTTGGGCAGGAAAAAGAATGCCACAGTGTCTGTGATTGGATTGTATACTGTAACACGCAGGGCTCCGATCTTGTTTTCCACACCGCTGAATTCTGCCTTGTAGCTGTCTTTGTTCACACTCACAGTCTTACTATCACTGTAATCTGGGAGGAAATCATAGCCCACTTCGTCTACAAACTTCATACCGCCTACATGTGCCAGTGTGAGTTCTATCAAGCGTTCGATGTTATATACTTCGGGATTAGCCAGAGCAAATGTCTGTACCTGAGGGTTTTGGAAAGCTGGATGATGTGGGAACACGATCTCTCGCAGCATGGTTGATTGTTTGCACATATAGGTCTTTCTGTGTGTATGTGTTTTTGGTCACAGTTCTTATTATAGAGAGTTTTAGTGGTTTTGTCAATGTCTGTAAAATATTCTTGGGGTTATAGCTGTAGTTAAATACACACACTATGACCACTATACAATTACCAGAAATAGCTCCGGGTCTGCCCGGATCGGATCCCGCTACCACTGTGGGTGCCCGTGTTATGATCGGCGCTGTGGACAATGTCTACTGCCGTATGATGTACTTTGCTCGTGCGGGGGATCGTGAGCAGGGGCACACGCACAACTATGATCACTTTACTCTACTGGCTGCTGGACGGTTACGAGTCACTGTGGGTGGGGTTTCTACGGACTATGTGGCGCCCTATATGATCTATATAGCTCGAGAATTTGAGCATGAACTCCTAGCCCTGGAAGATCACACTGCGGCCTACTGCATACACGCTCTACGTGATCCCGAGGGTGTGGTTCTAGATCCCACTATGATACCCCTGGGTGTACGCAGTGCTCAACGAGTACGCAGCCAGATCCCCGGATGGAGAGCAGAGGATGTTTGACATATTTCTACGCCCAAAAAAGATCGTCCTGGACTGCTTTTGCCGCAGCCAACAACTAGCGGAGATGTTTGCACCCAGACCCGCTGCCATGCCTCAATGGATGCTGGATAAACCCGGTTTGGTTGAAGAAGAAACCTTGGAACACAAGGTCATGAGCATACGCAACTGCTCTGCCATAAATGAACTCTATGCTTCGAGTCTACAGCTTGTGGCCTGGGCGGACTATGATCTTTTAGTGGATCGGGATCGCGGTATCTACAAGAGCGACAGCACGGGCAATGCAGAATCGCATCCCATCGAGCAGTATTCCGGGGGTTTTGGTGGCTGGGCCCATGTAAAACTCTTACAGCCCTGGTTTTTTCAAGAGAAAACTGGAGTTCAATGGTCTTGGCAGGACGATGTTTACCATAGAGATGATCCGGGCCTGTATAGGATTTTACCCGGGGTTGTGGAGTACAAGTATCAACACTCAACACACGTGAACTTGATCGTGCCCCGCCCCCGTCAATCGGGCGTAAACTATAAGATCGGCATACGGGCCGGAGATCCCTTGGTCTTACTTAGGCCCGAAGCTCACGGAGCCCGTGTGGAACTACGCACACATGTCTGCACAGAAGAAGAATTGGAAAAGCGTTTTACAGTTTGGCGTTTTAGCCCCTGGGCTACCTATATACGTCGACGTAAGATCATGAGCGAGCTCGAGGCCCGCGCTGGGCAGAGCCGTTGCCCTTTTGGTTTTGGGCGTTGAGCTTGCGGTCCAGTCGTGCTTCAATTTCTCGACGTACTTGATGGTCTTCTGAAGCAATGCGGCAAAGCCAGGCACGTAGTAGGCCCAGTTGATAGTGGTAATTTTCGTCATGCAGAAGTTCTTCCAAATTCTTCATGCATTGTTCATAGATTTCCTGTCTTGTGGCCATTACCAGATATTTACTGAAAATTGATATATGCAGATATACACCAATAACACCGAAGCCCTGCGTATAGACAGCAGGGGCAATGTGGGCATAGGCTCAGGGACCCCTAAGCAGTCCTTTTGGGTCACAGACGAACCCTATAAGATTGTTGACCACCTGGGACCTGAGGTCATACCTGGGTGGACCTGTATACGTAGCATGGACTCCACTGTGGAAGAATTTATTCAAGGCCAAGACCCCGGGCTGTGGCGTAGGTGTAGTAGCCCAATAGGCTTTGCTGACATATACCCCCTTTGGGTAATAGATCCAAAGCTGTTGACCCTATTGGCCCTGAAGTTCAGCGGTTAGAGCCAGGTCCAGTGTTGACCCTGCACAGGAGTCAGGCCTATGTGGCTGCGGCTGATAAAGTAACGATCGTCGCCAATACCCAGTTGATCTACAAGGTTGGCAAACACCGAGTCTACCATGACCAAACTTTGAGCACCCTCTAAGATTTTCAGCCAATCAAAGATATTATCCGTTACGGGGGTGATGTATATGGTCTGCCAATCCGCGGGTACCATACTAGGGTCCCAGGTAGCCTTGTGGTCACTGCCCTCTAGATGCACTACTACATAGTTTGGGTTTGTGACCAACCGATCGTACAGGGCCTGCTCGCGCTCCGGGTCTCGGGTTATGCAGGGCGCTAGGTTCCACTTTTCGCTAAAGGGTACTTCTGCCCTAATGTATTTGTATTGATCGAACTTGGTGTGTTGAAAGTATCGTTCCTCGTGGAACTTATGCCCAGTTAGGGCCTGGTACAAGGGTATGATCTCATCACACTTAAAATTCCGTAGACGTTCCATGGGTACGTCATAAAAGAAGCTGCCTCGATCAGTGGGGATAGGTATCCATTTTACCCAGGGTGCAGCCTGACTCATGCTGGGCATGAATTCTTCGCAGATAGGCCAATAGATGTCCCAGCCCTGGTCTGCGTACCAGCGGGCAATGGGAAGAGCGATCACTAGATCGCCCAAGCCCCGTGATTGTATAATTCCCAGTCTTCGATTAGCCATCTATCCTCGAATAGTTTAGAACATTACCTGCACCATATTGTGCTTCGGCAAGCATTTTGCATTCCCAGTCGTTATTAGCGGAAACGCGAACGTTAGCGGTTTGATAAGGATTCAAACGGACCCAAACTGTGTAAGTGTACATGATTATCTCCAAAGTTGTTGTTTCAACAAGTATAATTATACAGTGGTTTTACCCCTTTGTCAACCCCTATTTTAGAAGTATTCGCCTGTTGGATGCCCGGGGAAATAGCACTCATTTCGTTCTATGGGCAGATCTCTGCGAACCTCGCAAAGGAATTGAGTACCCAGTCCAATGGCCAAGGCTAGCCCGACGCTTTGGTTACCTATGTATTGGTCTGCACCGGCAATGTACTGGGCCATTTCCAGTAAGTCTTTAGTTTCAACATAGGGGATATCCCACCCTGTATCTTTGATGAACTTTTCGTATTCATTGGGTAGGCCCAAGAAGAAACATTCTTTGGCCGCTTCGTCCTTCCACTCGTTCCAAGTTTCGCCTAGGGTAGGAGTTATCCAGCGCAGTGTACGATTGACAGCCACTGTGCGTCCTTCTACAGTTTTAACTTCGGGCACGGTTAGCCAGGGTGTATTCCTTAAAGTCTCTTTGTCTTTGACATTAAAGACATCTGCATAGATATCCACATAATTTCCCGGGTGCCCAACGAAGGGTTTTCTAAACCTATCCAAATTATGTGTAATTTCTGTAGTTTGAGGATCTAGAATATCTACTTTGGTTATATATTCTTGTACTTCTAACAACCCTCTCAGGCTTTCAACATCTTTGGGTGTGAATCGTCCTTGATGAAATGGGTTAGGAGTACTGCCATAATAATGTTGTCCTATCCAGTTTAATTGATCTAAATGGATATAAAACTCTCCGCCCCCTAGCTGTTTCACTATGGGTAAACTATAGATTAAATCGCCGAACGCACCTGAGTGTTTAAATTTCTTCATGAGAGTATTTACGGTTGCTGTCTTTTAGCCTAACAGGTCCTGGCTAAATACGTCAAGCGTCTCGGACAAACATAAAAAATGCCAACTATCATAAATCCAGTAACGACTCAGACCACTATAACAGCTGGCCTATATAATAATATCCAAAGTGGAGTAACATCTGTATTGAAAACACTGTATGGAGGTGACCTAACTACCTTTGCAGTGTCTACTGGTACATTGATCACTCCTAGTTACTGGAACAACCTTAAAGCTGACATCGAAAAAGCATATTCACACCAAACTGGTATGACGTTATCTACTCCAATCGGAAAAACACCGGTTACGGGAGGATTGATATACGCAGACTACGTGAATACACTAATTACAGCAACTAATTTTATATCTGCTAATACCAATACTCACGCAACTAATCAAATGTCTGTGGCCACAGAAGGTGCCGGTGCTGCGGTTAGTAGAAGAACAACAACATGGGGATCTACCCTTACCCATCAAGTAATTTACACATGGACTACTTCAACTGAAGCCGGATACTTCTTTAATCTTGGAGGCGCATTATTTGCCCAAGAAAGTTATGTTGCGGCTACAGCAGGTGCAGGTACTACAGAAACACAGTGGATGAGTATGATCACTGATATCCAGGCTCGTGCTTCTGACACTGCTAATTGGTTTACTGCCAGTAATTATTATTCAGGAACCCCTGTTTCGATATCTACGTCGGCAAATGCTTTTGACAGTCTAGATTTAACATTTTCAAAGGTATCCGACACCCAAGTACAATTAGATGCAGTATTCAATCACCTTGGTTGGTCTGCAGAATTAGATTTAGTCAGTACTGCAACATATCGTGTTTCAGAAGGAAGTGTACCTGCAGAAAGACCTCAGGTACAAAGTTTGTTATTCTTAGGTGATGCTGGAGCATTTGTTCCGTATCCAACAAAAACTTTAGTGGTATCTGATCCTGCTCCATTTGCCTGGTATTCGAATAAGCAGAGCCCAACGCAGATCATTTATCTTCAGAATATTGGCACCACTGACCTAACAATAACTGATATTCAATTTTCTTCAAACAGTGGAGTAGTTCCGCACTATTCGTATGGATGGGGTCCGACCTTGCCGCGAGTTATTGGTCCGGGGCAAACCAGTACCCTCAATTTATATTATACAGGCACAGAGTTGGGACTAACTCAGCAGACAATTACTGTTAAAAGTAACAACGACAAGGGTGATAAGGTACTACAATTCGATTGTTTGGCAATCGCACCGTTATTTGAAATTGCTACAGATCCTACATCATGGTCTGTGACAACTTCTTCTTTAACTATCCAGAGCCAATTCTTTCCAGTTATACCGGATGGTTATAATATGGCAGAGTTTACTTCTAGCGTCACCGGTACCGGTTATAGATTGGATAATAATCTAACATCCTTTACAACAACAGGAACCGTAGATATATTGTCATCTGGGACAGGAGTAAGTGTTCTATTCAATCCTACTGGGTTGACCACAGGAACATACGTCGGAACCTTGTCTCTTTCCGCTGTGGCAGTAAATGGACTAACATCTTCTACATCTGTTTCTTTAATAGTTGACTATACTGCCCCTTCTAACAAAAATTTAGGAACATGGAAGAGTCCGGCAGCTGAATTTAATGCAGTAATCGGAGCCAGCTATGATACAGTTGATGGTGTAAATTATATCACCATAGGAGTTAGCGGAACTGAATTTAATGATTCTCCACCATTGCGAGCTCAATTTGCCGATGTCTCAAATTTAGGATATACCGCAGATAGCAAATACCTTGAAGGTACTGCCCTATATAAAGCAGGATCTAAATCTGGGTATTGTGCATTTTTAAATACATACGGTGCTTGGATTAGAGACGACAACTCCGATCCGGTCAACTACTGGGTCAAACGAAAATATAAAATTGATGTAAAGTATCCAGGAACCCATAATTGGTCATTTGCCGCCGCTAGTTACGGTTATTTTTCCATAGATGGCACAACACTGGGCGATGTTCGATCAGCCAGCGACCCGTACCAAACAGAACACGTTGGAACAGTTGAACTCAGTGCAGGATCTCACGTTCTTGAGCTCGCTGTGGTCAATTCAGGAGAGGGCGGCTCAATTGGAATTAAAGTTAGTAATTCTGCAAATGGTAGTACCGTTTGGTCTACGCTAAATCCTATTAGAGAAATTGATCCATATCGTGGATGGGGAGAAGTTTATAGGATCCCGTTGACAGATGGCGAAAGTGTATATCGGTCATTTGGTTATTGTTTAAAAGATAGACAACCTGCAGAGGGAAACAGATGGGGTAACTATTTTTCAAATGATGGATCTATGTTTACTGTCTTTGATGACGGTTATGGAAACATAGATCTATATATAAATCCAAAATCTACTCGTGCATCAACTCAAGAAGTCAACACAACTGTAAGTAATATTCCTACCCTATTGTATTATTATTCACCGTTTGGTAATCGATACAGTCAACTCGAATCTCAGCCAATCGGTGATGGGACACAAACACGTTATTTCTTAGGATTTGATCGATTCGGGAATACCAGAACAAGTATTCTTCCAGTTCCAACCGCTGCGCCCGATTATTCTTTATATGTTGCAAGCTCGTCGGAGGCGGACGGAGTATCAAAGATAGCAGAGCGAGCTATTGCAGGAGTGGTAGAAAGTGCATTGTACTCAACTGCGGCCACAGCCTACAATGCCTATCTGATCAGTATCGGTGCAGAAAGTGGGTTCGTAGCCGCCGCACTCGGCGAAGCTGTAGGAGTTGCATTGTTTGAATTGGGATTAGTTGAAAGTATTATCATTGGTGCAGAAATTGCTGAAGGAATTGGAATAGTTGCAATTCTGTTCAAGATTATCTGTACCAAGTTATACAGGTTAAAAATGATTCCAAGAGATATTTTTGAAGCTGATCAGAGGTTTGGTATAGAACTAATGAAAAATGACCCGGATGCCTATAATGGATATATTGCTTGGGCAGAAACTGTAGTAGATTGGATGGACGGCAAAGGCAAAGGCCCTGCGTTCTGGAAGGCATTATTCTGGTTAGGCACAGAAGAAGAAAAGATTAAATGTTGGACTAAATTTATAATAAAGATTACTGCCTACGGAGCTATTCCTTGGGCAGAAGAAATGGCAAGACAACAAGGTGTTAGAGAGACTAGTCCTACAGGCGGCAAGCTGGTAATGAAAATCGGATTACCAATATCAAGATGGGTAGGAATCTGGAGGCGTAAAACCAATGCTAAGAAAAAGCCTGCAGGAATAATCAAAGGCCTTGCAATTCTAGGTATATTTGCTATACTAGATGCAGGAGTATTTGTTTGTAATTTAATTGACAAACTAAAGAAAAAATGATTGACCTGACAAAAAATATAATGAACCTAACCGATGAGGAACGACATCGTTTCTTCCTCATTGTAACCGAAAACGTTGATTTATTTGATAAGCTGATTCCGAATAGTCCTCTCTTTACTTTAATCAAAGAGGGAGACATACCCTACGACCATGTTTTGCTACAATCCTATCGAGATTGGCGTGTAAATCAATAAATTTTACCAAAATCGGTTGCTTTTTACCTCTTTTTGTTGTAGTATAAGGACTCTTGTACTAACTAATCTTACCGCTAACAGAAAAAGGAGGTCGAAATGACTGAGTTGACTATGGAACGGGAACAGATCCAGTTGCCCAGATCACTAGTTACTGTGCTCACAGTAATACTAATGGGGATCGCAATATGGGGCGCAGGATCACTACTGAATTGGGCTGTTAAAGGGCGTTTGCTCACAGCACCAGTAGTTGAGAGTTCTCAAATCACTGCAGAAGTGCGTGAAAAACAATTAGCCTGCCTTGCTAAAAACATCTATTATGAGGCAGGAAGTGAACCTTTTGAAGGCAAGGTTGCCGTCGCACAGGTTACACTAAACCGGGTAGAAAGTGGACAGTTCCCTGGAGATATATGCCAAACTATCTATCAAAAGAATGTTGTCTATCAAAAGGTTATCTGTCAGTTTAGCTGGACTTGCGATCGCGTAACTGGTCCGAAACCTATACACAAAGTGAACTACGACCAAAGTATGGAAGTAGCTAAAAAGGTTCTGCTGGAAGGATTCCGTCTGCCCAGTCTAGAAAAGGCTCTATACTATCATGCGGACTATGTCAGTCCAAAGTGGAATAGAGAACGCATTACTAAAATCGGACGTCACATCTTTTACAAGTAAGGAAACAAAATGGGAATCGTTAAATCTGTGTTTGAACTAATTGGTGGTATGTTTGTGGGAATGTATAACTTTGCCAAAGAACATCTTGGACACATCAGTGCTCATACGTTAGGTTGGATTACTATTATCCTGCTACACTTTGCCAGCATTCCTACACTGATAGCTGTGCTAATGGCCAAGAGTGATGTACTACCTCCAGTGGATCTTATGGTCTTCGTTTGGAGTGCATTGATCACGCTATTCTTTAAAGCTCTCATTGAAAAGAACTTCTTGTACATTGCTACAATTTGTCTGGGCTTTGCCGCACAAACAGTTATTATGAGTTTGATTCTATTCAAATAAATAAATTCATGCGAGCACATGAATTTATTACTGAAAGCCTACGTACAGATAACCCTTGTTGGAAGGGGTATAAACCTGTTGGCACAAAAAAGAAGAATGGAAAAACTGTTCCTAATTGTGTACCAACTGAGGGTGTTGATGAGGATTGGCAAAAAGTCAACAAACGCGATAATACTGACGGCATGAGTCAAAAGGCTGTAAAGGCCTACCGTCGGGAGAATCCGGGCAGTAAGTTAAAAACTGCGGTAACTACCAAACCCAGTAAACTAAAAAGGGGCAGTAAGAGTGCTAAACGCAGAGCCAGTTTCTGTGCTCGTATGAGCGGGATGAAGAAAGCTCATGCAAGTGCTAAAACTAAGAGAGACCCGGATAGCCCAATCAATAAGGCTCTAAGACGCTGGAACTGTGAATGAAGATATTAGATCTTTTAGAAAAGAAACTGCAAGCGCCTACTCAAAGCCAATGTTCTATTGGACGTTCTAGATTGAGTAATGTTAGGTATGCTCAATGTGTGAGTCATGGCTTGCTGAAGCACGACAGTGATCACACCGATGGCACAGGTCGCCAAGGTGTAAAGGGTAGCGGTAAAAGTCTAAAGGGCCGTAAATCTAAAAGTGAACTACATGGCGGTCCTGTAAAAGATTACGACGGTAAATGATTACAATAACCGATTCGGCAAAAAATAAAATCAATGATATCCTTTACGATGAAGGAAATCCAAATCTTAAACTTAGAACATTTGTCCAAGGCGGCGGATGTAGTGGATTTCAGTACGGATTCACTTTAGATGAAGAACAAAATGAAGACGACTTTGAGCTCGATACCGGTGCGTTCAAAGTTATAATAGATTCTATGAGCATGATGTACATGCAGGGCGCAACAATTGATTATAAAGAAGAACTCATGGGTTCAAACTTTGTTATCCAAAATCCAAATGCCCAAACTACCTGCGGTTGTGGTAGTAGCTTTTCGGTATAATGGTAAAAAATCCTTGACTTTTATTCAAAATGGTTGTACAATAATAGCATTGTAACAACACACTGTCACAGTCATGTCCAAATCTTGTCCTACAATCATCGCCGAACTCGAAGCTGATAACAGTCGTTTGGCCAAAGAAGCAATCATCCAACTACACGCAGACAACGCAGAGTTGTTTGAAGGGTTTGAACTAGCCCTAAGTCCCTATATTACATTTGGTGTTAAAAAGGTACCTACACATGGCGGCCCAGATGGGCAAGGCCTTCCTTGGGTTGCCTTCAAAGAGCTTTGCGAACTCCTAAGCACACGACAGCTCACAGGGGATGATGCCCGTTCAGCAATTGAACTGGCCCTGTCCGCTAGTACACAAAAGCAATGGAACGACTGGTACCGTCGTATCCTAATCAAAGATCTCCGTTGCGGTGTCAGTGAAAAGACCGTAAACAAAATTAAAAAAGGTGCTGTTCCAGTATTTGAATGTATGCTGGCGCACGATGGAGCAAATCACGAGAAAAAGATTCAAGGTGTGCGACTCCTTGAACCAAAGTTGGACGGAGTGCGATGTCTTACCGTTATCAACTATGAAGCTCGAACAGTAGTTCAGTATACACGGAATGGTAAAGTGTTGGAGAACTTCAGTCATATTACTGAAGGTCTTCTTGCTAATATCGACGACATCGGTCGAAGCTATGTTTTAGACGGAGAAATTGTTTCTAACAGTTTTCAATCCCTAATGAAGCAGGTACACCGCAAGGATGATGTACAAGCGGGCGATGCTCGGTTGATGTTGTTTGATATTCTGCCGCTAGGCGAGTTCAAAAAAGGTAAAAGCATTCTAGGACAAAAGCGCCGCAGTGCTCTACTCAAATCCTTTAAGGCCGCATTTGACAAGTGCGGCAACATTGATATCATCCCCCAAAAGGAGGTCGACTTAGATAGCTATGTCGGCGAGTTGGAATTTAAGCAATTTAATAAGGATGCTATCGAAGCAGGCTTCGAAGGTATTATGATCAAAGTACCAGATGCAGTCTATGAATGTAAGCGTAGCACAAGCTGGCTTAAACAAAAACCATTTATTGAAGTTAGCCTTACTGTCATTGGTACAGAAGAAGGCACAGGCAAAAACGAAGGGCGTCTTGGCGCTATTATTTGTGAAGGTGAAGATGATGGGAAAGCTATCTCTGTCAATGTTGGATCGGGCTTTACTGATGACCAACGTACTGAGTTCTGGATGGGCAAGGAAGACTTGGTGGGGCAGATCGTTGAGATCCGTGCTGACGCGGCGACTCTCAGCCAAGATAGTGAACAGACTTGGTCACTACGATTTCCTCGTTTCCTTCGATTCCGTGGTTTCAGAGCAGGTGAAAAAATTTAAAATGGATAAATCAGCAGTTAAAGATCTAATATTTGGAGGCATCAATGAATTGATGCGTAATCGAACATACTACTACCATAGTAGTGTAGGGCAAAGTTACAGTTATTGGACTGATGAGGGCCAGAAGGCCCTTGTCGAGTACATGAATGTTATGGGATGGAAGCTCAAAGAAGCTGAAGAAGCTGATCTCAAGGAGAGATCAAAGCAAATGGTGCTAAACGGTTTGAAAGGAGAAAAAATTTAATCGTGGCCAAAGAAGACGTTATTGAGGCAGAAGGGTCTGTCGAAGAAGTATTACCTAACGCAATGTTCAGAGTAAAATTAAATCAAGGACATACAATCCTTGGACACATCTCAGGTCGGATGCGTCAAAACAAAATTCAAATCCTCGCAGGAGATAATGTGCGAGTTGAGATGAGCCCATACGATCTAAGCAAAGGTCGTATTGTGTATCGTAGCAAATGAAAATTCCTGAATCCTTAGAAGATGCCTTTATCCCTATGGAGGCAAAGGATTTGGAGGCACTCCAGCAACAACGCAAAAAACGTGACCAATACTGGTCTATGCTCAGACGTGCAAAAACAGACTTTATTAAATTGACAGACCAAGCCTGCCTAGAATATGAAATAGGTGAAGATGCTTTTTACTACTATCTACGTCAAAATTACGGCCTGCAGGTGGAACTTATCGACGGTAAGATTGCCGGCGACTATGTTATAGTAGACGAGCAAAAGTATCTACTATTCTTATTAAAATTTGGCCAATAAAAACCCGCCGAAGCGGGTTATTTTTACCCCAAGTAGTTTGCCCAGCTTGGGTGTTGCATGTCCCACAACATCTTCTTCCGCTTTTCAGCAAGCTGGTAATAGGTAGGCTTCCAAGGCTTCGTCTTTGGAACGATTTTCTTGTTGTTACCTTTACCGGCGTTACATGGTCCGCAAGCTGTGGTGCTGTTTTCCCAGGTAGATTTACCACCGTAGCTGGTTGGCACAACGTGGTCCAAAGTGGCAGTCTTGCGGTTCACATCTGAGAAGCAATACTGACACTTGTACTCGTCACGCAAGAATACATTGGCCTTCGAATAACGAATTCCTGTTTTCTTTTTCTGGTATTCCTTTAGTATCATAACCGCAGGAACACGAGTTTCCCAATTCTGGGAATGTACGATCCAATCGTCGTGCCATTCCAACACGGTAGCCTTATCGGATACCATGTAGCGAATAGCTTCCTGCCAGCTAATAGTGCTGAGCGGGAGCATCGAAACTGGAGACGCATCTGCGTTCAAAATCAAGCAAGTCATTTTATTTCTTTCATAGAGCTGTTGTGACCCTAAGTATTTATTGTACTGGTTTTTACCAAGTTTGTCAATCAGATTTTTCCAATATCTAGCTCGGAATCAACTGGTAAATCCCAAATTGATCTGCGTTCGGCGCCTTTCTTTTGGGCGAACTTTTTTGGGTTACATTTTGGGCAAACATGAAAATATCCGTTACTAAGCCTGCGATGGTCCATTTTTCCTAATTCTCTTTCAAATAATGAATCGCAGTTATCGCAACGAAATATTGCTACAGTTTTATTTCTTTTGTATGTATGAGAACGCCCTTCTTTACTATTTCTAGTGTATTCTGTTGTAACAATCTTTGTTTCTTGGAACATAAAAAATATTTACATTCGGATTATAAAATCCAACACTAAATATGTGAATACCGCCCTAGGGGAACAACGAAATGGCTTTAAATTATGTAAACACAGGTACTAGTGCTAATAAAGGAGACGGAGACAGTCTTAGATTAGCATTCTGGAAAATCAATAACAACTTATCAGAAGTTGTCGAACTGACTAAAAATTTTACTTTTACTAACCTAGTAGTTCATAATACAGCCTCTATAGGACAGATTGTTACTGGGAATATTATTTCTACTGGTACTAACATTTTTGAAGACATTTATGTTAGTGGAACCGTAAATGTAGGTGCATTGCAAGGATTTGATGATATCAACATCATCAAAGATGATGCAGACGGATTGAATTTTAGACTGAGAAACATCAATGATGACACTTATACCGCCCTACGTTTGCTTGATAATCAAAGTGGCGGCTTGGTAATTAGGCACCAGAATAGTACTTCTGCAAGTCCTTCCTACGAACAGGGTAATGAATATATATTCGGTGATAGTCCTGGTAACACATTAAACTTAGGCCGTTATGCTGATTTAAATCTTTGGGCTAATAGAAACTTATACTTTGATCCTACGATAGTTGATGATCCTAGTATTAAAATTACAGCAATTGACGGGCGTGTAACAATTAGCAAAGACCTGCAAATGCGTGGACACATCATTCCGTTGAATGATAGCACATTTGATCTAGGTAGTGAATTCTTACAATGGCGCAGTCTATACGTAAGCTCCAGTACGATTTACATTGAAGGTAAGGCTTTAAGTATTGATGATTCAAATCAAATTACCATCAATGGCGTTCCAGTTGTAGGAGCAGGCGGCAACGGATATACAGGTAGTGCTGGGTCAACAGGAGCTGTAGGCTACACAGGTAGCCGCGGCAGCGTTGGTTATACTGGTAGTGCAGGATCTACAGGATATACAGGAAGCCAAGGTATTACAGGACTACAAGGTCCTAGTGGTCCGCAGGGTAATCAAGGCGCACAAGGTAATCAAGGAGATCCCGGTCCTCAAGGAGATCCCGGTACCCCTGGGGCAATGGGTTACACAGGTAGTGTTGGACAGAAAGGTTCTACAGGTGATCAAGGTATTAGTGTTACTCTAGTGGGTAGCACCTCAACTAGCGCAGGCCTACCACTAACAGGCAATCCTGGAGATGGTTGGATAGTTACGGATACTGGCAATTTGTGGTTCTGGAGTATAGCCCAAAGCCAATGGGAAGATATTGGACAGATTGTCGGTCCTCAAGGCGATCCAGGCCCAATCGGCCCGCAGGGTAATGCTGGTTACACAGGTAGCGAAGGTCAGAGAGGTTATGTAGGAAGTCAAGGTAACCCTGGTTTACAAGGTATACAAGGCGATCTCGGCTATACTGGTAGCCAAGGAGAAGCAGGACAATTTGGTTATACTGGTAGCCAAGGTTATGTAGGAAGTATAGGCGGTATCGGCTACACCGGTAGTGCTGGAGCTACCGGTGATCAAGGCTATACAGGTAGTACAGGTGAATTAGGGTATACAGGTAGTCATGGTTCGGCAGGTTATGCAGGAAGTGCAGGATACACTGGTAGTCACGGCGATATTGGATATACCGGTAGTCGCGGCGCTGATGGAACAAGTGTAACCATTTTAGGAAGTTACGCAGATTTAACAGCACTGCAAACAGCACATCCTACAGGATCTTTAGGTGATGCCTATATATTGAGTGGTAACGGCCACCTAGCAGTTTGGAATGGATCAGCCTGGACAGATGTAGGAAGTATTCAAGGACCGATCGGATATACAGGAAGTCGAGCACAAGAAGATAGATTGGTCAACAGTGGTCAAGAACTTGTCTTAGACGCAGACGGAAAACTAACATTCCCGGGTGGTCCTACTTTTGGTGACAACATACTAACAGGGTCTGATAGCAGCGACTTAGCCTTAGTAACAACCTCTGGTGCAACTTCTAACCAGTGGACATTTGGCGCAGATGGCTGGTTCAGTATTCCTGGTCCTGTTACATATCCCGGAGCAATTGGTTTTGATGTTGGATCAGACTCTCTACAGATAGCACGAGCTGGCGGCGTGTCTGTGTCTACACAGGGAGGAACATGGAAATTTGAAGCAGATGGTTCACTGACAGCTCCTGGGCATCTATTACCCGACGCAGATCTAGCCTATGACCTAGGATCTACAACTACTCAATGGCGTAGTATCTATGTTGGCACAGGCACAATCTACATTGGCGGCGTAGCTCTAGGAGTGAACCAAGACAACTACGTCACAGTTGATGGTAATCCCGTTATCACAGTCAACACAGCGGGCAACATAACCATACAAGGTGATAATATTCTTACTCCTGTGTATGTTTCTGACGTTGCTCCCGATGCCAGTGTTACTGATGGTAATTTATGGTACAACAGTCTAGACGGACGTACCTACGTTTCCTACAGCGGACAGTGGGTTGATACAAGTCCAGCAGTAGTTCCAACACCAGGCACATATTTAGGTGAGATCACCGTTGATGGGTCGACTATCAATATGAACGGTAGTACATTGGCGATCAATACAGCTGGCGTATTACTAGTCAATGGCAGTGAAGTTACAGGCAGCGGATATCAACTAACATCTGGCACAGCAGTATTATCTGTGGCAGAAAACGGTACAGTGACATTCCCTAATGATTTAACAGTAATTGATAGCTTTGATTACAGTAACGGAATGGTCGATGGTGCAATTATTCTACAAAAAGGTCAAGGAGTATTACAGGTAATATCTACTGGCACTGGAAGTAGCACTGTTATAGGATGGGGAGACAACGAAGCTGGCGCAGTAGAATTATCTACCTTTAGACTTGATAACGCCGGAGCCGAACTAATGACAGGAAATTCCAATATTGGAACTTTTTCATGGTATTTCGGCACAGACGGTTCGACCACCTTCCCTGATGATACAATTCTAGGCACAGGCCTAGATCCTAATGTCTACATTGAAACACTGTCGACAGGTACAACAAATACCTGGACATTTGCCGCAAGTGGCATAATGACATTGCCAACAGGCGGAGATATTGTTGATAGCAACGGAAATTCAGTGTTGGGCAGTAGTACAGCAACAGTAATTACTTTAACTGAAAGCACTCAAAATTTTTATCTTCCAAATCCTGATGAAGTAGAAGTCTCAGTTGGAACAATTTATGAGTTATCCGTAGTTCCACTTTTTGGAGCCCTAGATACTCAACGAGATATTACAATTGGTTTCCAAAATTCAGTTACTTACAGCCCGTACTTTAACGGCACATTAGTTTTGAATAAGTCCGACACCGGTGCCCAAATTCAATCAGTAACTCCGAATACTTACTTTCAGTGGACAATGTTTACCGGAACCCCAAACACTGACGGAGTAGTATCCGGACAGGCAAAAATCGTCTATTGTGGAACCGGAACATGGTCTATTCCGGGAAATGAAATTACTGGACATTTTTATACAGTTTTCGCCAATACTGATTTATATGTTGTCGGTGGCTAATATGCAAGGTACCCGGGAAGTATTATGAGTATAACTATTCGTTCAGCACAGACTATCCGTAATGGCATTACCCTAAGGGGCAATGAACCTGCTATCCCTAACCTGTTGGATAAACTATTTGAATTTGATGCCAGTAACTACACATCAGGTACAACTCTGTTGGACATTTCGGGCAACGGTAGACACGCTACAATCGTCGGCAGTCCAGCTTGGAGCAGTGCCGGCGGTGGATGCTTTGTCTTTGCCGCAGATGCTGGCAAATACATCGAAGTACCGGGTAGTAGCACAGGTTGGGGACTGAATACAGCGGCTAACAATCCCACTGCTAGCTTCAGCGTATGGGCTAAGATTTCTGCCTACGGATATTATCAACAGATTGCCGGTTGGCGCGGGGGCTTAAACTTTTATTTTCTTATACTGAATAACGGTTTTACAACAGAAGCCAGATTTGACGGTGGCCCGACATATTATGACATAGGCATGGATTATAGTCCTTATTACGACAACTGGGCTCAGACGACATTTGTAGTTGATTCTGCCAACAGTCAGACTAGACTCTACATCAATGGCACGCTAGTTGGCACCGCTGATGGTATTACGGGCAGCTTTGGTGAAGGAGTCAACCCCTTCAGACTAGGAGCACATCCTGACAACTCATTTCCCACAAATGGAGCAATAGGTGGAGCCATAGCCTACAGCCGAGCACTGACACAACAAGAAGTTACTAGTGAGTTTAACAGAACTAAAACTAGGTACGGATTATAACAGGAAAGAGGGTAAATATAAGATTATGACAGCACCAATCACATTTCCCACAAACCCCACACTAGGGCAGGAATACATTCCTGATAACGCAGCCGTTTATGTCTGGGTTGGGGATAGATGGAGCACAGCCTGGCCCGTGGTACACGGACAAGCATATTCAGTAGCAGAGGGCGGGTACTCTGATACAGCCTACAACGAACTAACAGATAACACCATTGACGGTGGCGGAGCATAAACAATGACAACAAGAATTAAACTACGTAGAGATACAGCGGCTAACTGGACAGCAAACAATCCCATCCTAGCCGCAGGTGAACCAGGTTTAGAAACCGACACCGGCAAGACCAAATATGGTGATGGCACCACAGCCTGGACCAGTTTAGGATATGCCACAGGTGGTATCACAGCCCGTGAACAGATTGGCTACTTTATGACCTACGGCGACGTGCCCAACACCACCAACGGTGATGATTGGTGGTTCGAAAGCGTTAAAACTGATCCTAATGGTAATGCCTACTATGTTGGTGGTGCTGATATCAGTCAATGGGCTCGAGTGGTCAAAGTCAACTCACTAGGAGAGCTACAGTGGGACAAGGAGATAAGTTGGGCAGATGGCTATGAAGGCAATGCTGTCAGTGCTGTCTACAATACTGCCACTGATCAACTGGTTGTTGCAGCACAGATGTGGAAGATGGACACTCCTGAACTGGGCGCCGCAGTGATCACAATCAACGCCGAGACAGGTGCTATGATTGGCAATCCTACAATGATCCGCGATGAAATTCAAGATGACGGGTCCGCTACCGGAACTATTGACCCCAGTGACATCATCCTCGACAGCAACGGTGATCCTATTGTAGTCGGACATAAGAATGGTAATGCCAGCATCTACGCACTGACAACTACTTCAGTGGGTGCTACTGATGCTATCTTTGTTGACGCGGCAATATTCACTGACAAGACTCCGTTCCCCTACAATGACTGGTACATCACAGGAACCAACATTCTAGGTGAATCACTGGTTGTTGATGTAAACTACTACTACAATCAATCTGCTACCGCACTACCACCTACTGGCACAGGTGCTACATTTGTCCTAAGTGATGACGGAGTAGGCGGCTACACCGTAGTAAGTGTAGCAACTACTGGAACAAACTATAATGTAGGTAATAAGATACTGGTATTAGGTACCGAACTTGGTGGCAGCGATGGCACCCACGATGCCACCATCACAGTCAGCGGAGTAGATAGCGGTGGTGTCACAGCCGCTACAGTCACTGGTTCAGCATTGGCAACAGCCCCAGTTGGTGGTTGGACTGTGACAGGTACTAACATCGTGTCGGGCAGTAATGCTTTTATCACCGTTCAGTGGAAAGTAAATGCAGCCGGTCAGGCCTACTTCCCAGACTATCCAGAAAGATTTGGAGCTGCTATGGCCCAAGCAGGTAGCGGTTTTGCTCTAGGTGATACACTGTATTTGAATCCTGAACAATACGGCGGTTCAACTAGTGCTACTATCGCAGTGACCAACATTGACGGCAGCGGCCAAATCCTCAATTTCACATTTACAGGAACATTTAACACCAGCACAATCAAGTTGGTCACTAGTAACAGCATAGACTTTGCCACAGAAGGCAACTGGACCGCAGTGAACTACAGTGCAGAAGCGTTTGTCTGGACACCAAGTTGGGCAAAAACTTTTGGAGATTCAGAATTTGACAAGGCCAATGCTGTGGCTCGAGACAGCGCGGGCAACATTTACCTAGCCTGTAAATCATATGATGACACTCGACTAAGTCAAAACGGCTACGGTACTAACATCGCAGTGTTGGTCAAACTAGACAGCACAGGTAATCTATTATGGTCCAAGAGTTTTACACCCAGCGGGTATGTTGGCAATTTTACCGATGGCTACACTGGTGTAGCAGTGGACAGCAATAGCGACGTCATTGTCGCAGAAAGCAACGTTATCACCAAAGTTGACAGCACTGGCACAGTTATTTGGCAAAAAATCATTGCCGACGGCGAAGCAATGGGTATGTGGAATACCTGTGTAGCAGTTGACAGCAATAACAATGTCTATGTAAACGGTGAATACGATTACATGGGTCAAACTACCAGTGATGACTTTTTAGTTTCCAAGTTTGACAGCAATGGCAATGTATTATGGCAGAGAGAAATTGGTACCAGCACTGAAGAAAATTCAAGCTGGAACAACGGGTTCCAGATTCTATCAGTGGTCAACGATCAGGTCTACATTGCTGGCAGTAGCGTTCAAGGCACTGATGATTCGGCTATAGCTGTATCGTTCCCTGCAGACGGTAGCGGAGCAGACATCAATCACAGAGGTCGTTTCTTTATGCATACGGCAACCTGGACCGTGAGCACCAGCACAGCCACAGTCTACGATGTCACATTTGCAATAACCGCAACACAGGTCACATTGACCACTGAAACAAACTTTACCTGTGTGACTACTTCAACAGACATCTCTAGTCTAGCACTACGCACAGGCGACGTTGATGGTAGAATTGAAGATTTGTATTTTATTAGTTTCGAGGACGGATCAGTTCAAACCACTGCCTACACTGGCAGACTGGATAGACTCGAGAACTTCATACAGAATACCAACAACTTCTATCCAAACATAACACACGCTAACAAACTCCTGCGTTGGGATGCCGACGGATACAGTAATAGTGTACAGATCTACATCCCTCACAACTCAGATGTACCATTCCCCATAGGAACACAACTACACTTTGTCAAAGAGCGTGGTATCAATGCGTTTATGTTCTGGTGCTGGGGAGTCGTTGGCAACGTCAATGAAATGCGTATTATTCCAAGCAGTCCTGCTAACGGTTTTGAAGGTAATGTCTTTAACACCGACGAAGGTTGGAGTGTACGTCATCTAAACGGGACTCATATTCCAGCCAGAGCTACACTGACCAAAACTGACACTAACACTTGGTTGTTAGAGTGCTCCAGCACAAGTCACGTTATGGACTGGAGTTGGTAATCGCTGATTAAATATCGACAGGAGGCCAATCTTGTCGATAACAACACACTGGGCCGCTCGTAGTTTAACATATGGACAGAGCGGCCCTCCCTTGAACCCAAACCAAGAAATCATAGACGGTTTTACCAGTCTTGTACCTACCAACGGACATATTCTACTGTTAGGAGTCACTGCTAAAATACATGAGGCCTACACGCACATCACCGCTGTGGACTACAGTCCAGCAATGATAGAACGAGTATGGCCCGGAAATACAGATTCTAAACAGGTATCCTTAGATAACTGGCTCACAGTCGATCTACCCTTAGAACACTTTGACGGCATCGTAGGAGATGGCAGTGTGAATATGCTGGCCTATCCTGTGGAAGTCAGACAGTTATTCAAACGCAGCCTAAAATGGCTTAAACCCGGCGGTGTGTTTGCCTGCCGTATGTGGACTCGCCCTGATGTTCCAATAACCAAAGAAAGAATACTAGCAGAAGCGGCTAACCCTACTATGGGCTTTACAGCATTTCGCAGATTGTTTAATATGTTGATTGCGGACCGTGATGGCAGTATCTTTCCAGTGACTAAGATCGCGGCTTTATTTGATGAAATGTTTCCTGATCCTAAGGTATTGCCCTGGCCAGATACAAGTAGTATCGATGCCTACAGAACTAGCACATCAACATCGTGGTTTCCTACTAGGCAAGAGATCTTAGACATAGCACCTGCCGGTAGCAGATTTGTAGATGTGGGCACCTACGACATAGCAGATACTTGTCCTATTTTAACATTTGTCAAGCAATGAAGTTAGAACAGATAATAACTCTGCTGGAAGAATCGCAGTGGTGGACTAGAGAACAGATTGAGAGTAGACAACAGGCTGCACTGGCCCGACTAGTTGCTCATCACAGCGAACACACTGAATCGTTTAAGCAAAGACTAACCAAGCAAGGACTTACACCCCAAGATGTCAGCACACTAGAAGGGCTTACCAAGTTAAAGCCTATCACTAAACGAGACATACAACAGGCAGGTGACGCATTTAACAGTCTGGCAGTTCCTCCTAGTCATTTGCCCATACGTAAGTCGCAGACCAGCGGCCGCACTGGAGAACCTGTGACCATACTGAAAACAGAAATGAATCACCAGTTCTTCTGTGCTTTAATGTTTCGTGAACACCAATGGTGGCAGCACGATTACCGGCACAGGTTAGCCAGTGTCCGTGCTGTTCATAAACACTACGAAGAAAGCCCTAACTGGGGAGGACCTGTGGCAGAGCAGTTTGAAACTGGTCCGGCTATAGGCATACCATTGAACTTGGATGTTAGACAGCAGTTGGCCTACTTGAACAAGTTTGATCCTGATATGTTGAGCATACACGCAGGTGTCCTAGCCGCTATGTGTTCAATATGGGAATCAGAAGGCTACACACTAAATCTAAAGGCGATTAAAAATGTAGGAGAAACACTACATCCCAGTCTCAGAGAACGAGTAAAGAAGATTACAGGTGTAGATATCTTAGATGTCTACTCTAGCAGTGAAGTTGGACTGATTAGTGTAGAATGTCCGGGCATGGGCCTACAACACACAATGGAGGAAACTCTACTAGTGGAAGTTCTAAATGAAGCAGGAGAATCTTGTAAGCCCGGCGAACTAGGTCGTGTTGTGATCACAGACTTTTACAATACAATCAGTCCTATGATACGCTATGACATTGGGGACTATGCTGAAGTTGGCGACGACTGCGCCTGCGGTCGCAATCACCGTACACTGAAACGGATTGTGGGTCGTGAGCGAGGACTATTCCGCAGAGCCAACGGTGATCGTTTCTGGCCCACAGCAGGACAGTACGCAGCCGAAAAGGTTGTTAAAGTAAATCAATGGCAGATCATACAGCACAGTCTAGAAGACATTGAGTACAAACTAGTCACAGATCAGCCACTGACCGAAGAACAGCACATCCAGTTATTGGAAATATTTCGCAAGAAACTAGGCGTTGACTGTGTTAGAATAACAGAATACAGAACACAACTACCCACAGACGGAAAATACGAGGAATCAATATGTTTAATCGAATAGTAGCAATATGTTTATTGTTATTCACACTCACAGCACAAGCACAACAACGGCCCATTAAAGTGGTAATACCATTTGGTGTTGGCGGGCTAGTAGATAATCTCAATCGCAGATTTGCCGAAGCACTAGAAGAAGAGTTGGGCCGTAAGGTTGTACTCGAAGCTAGACCGGGAGCCGCTGGCTACATAGGCCTAAAACATATAGCACAGAACAGGTCAGACGAAGTATTGATCACTGTGATAGATGCCATGGCTGTCAGCAATGTAATCTTACTGCACAATGACATCGACATCAACAGTTTTAGATATCTCACACAGTTGGGCGTTACTACCAGTATTGCCCTAGCAGTCAAGAAAAACAGCCCACTAAAAACAGTGGCAGCACTACGGGCACACCGTGATCGCCCCCTGATGATTGGCATAAATGGACTGGGCGGAGCACATCATTACTACAACTGGTTGCTGAGCGGCCAACTGCCTAATACGCCCATCACAGAAGTGGCCTATAAAGGTGTCAATGAAATGCTACAGAATCTCATAGGTGGACACATTGACGCAGGCTGGGCTAACTTGGCCAGTTTAGAACTTCAGGAACAGGCAGGCACCATAGAGATTGTGGCCATTATTCAACAGCAGAGAGTCAGCACCAGTAGCCACATTCCTACCTTTGCGGAACAGGGGATCAAAATGCCGCAGAATGCCAAGTGGCTCCTGATAACTAATAACACTGCTGATGTTGACACTGTCCGACAGATCGATCTAGCAGTTAGAAAGTTGATGCGTAATCCGCAGTTTGTTCAACTGATAAGAACTACAGGTTTGGTACTCGAACCAAACCTAGCAGATAACGCAGAACGATCAATGGCAGACAGTCTGCAACAGCAGACCAAGTTTATTGAATATATTAAAACAACAAAAGGAAACAAATGAAAAAGTTATTAGCAACCGCTTTACTGAGCCTAGCAGGTTTGGCCAACGCAGGCAGTTTTATTGTAGAATACAGCCCGGTCAACGGCATTGGACGACCAGACGGCACAGGTTATCTGGTCAAAGTAGGTGAAAGCATCAGCAAGAATGTTGAGCTAGACTTTCAAGCCGTGACAGCACAGAGCGATGGAACTAATAGTGTGAGCACACGTTTAGAAGCAGGGCTAACACCTAGATTTAACGTTGGATTTGGCACATTTTATACTAAGTTTGGGCTAGGGCGTAAACTAGATGCCAAGGGCAACAAAGACTACTATGGCATCGAGCCAGGCATTATTGTGCCCTTTGCCGACCGTTGGAATGTACGCTACGGTTACAGATTCCGTGATGGTTACGGTGGGGACACTGGCGAACGCACTGATACACATAGACTAGGTGTGGGCTACAGTCTAACTAAAACTGATGCTGTCAACGTTAGATTTGATCGTCAACGTGGTGACAGCAATCAAAATAGTTGGAACTTTGCCTACATTCGTAGGTTTTAAGTATAGCCTGTGCTCTTGGTAAATAATACATTATGAGAGCAACAGAAATCATCAGGGGTGTGCTAGATCTTATAGATCAGCTAGAGTGCGAGCAACAGGTGCAAGAGCCTGTTGTGGCAGTGATCGAACCAGTGGAAGAGCCCATCCAAACCGGTGTAGATACTAATAGATTCAAACAGATCTTTGACATACTCAGTGCAGAACGAGCACAGATGTATGACAACAGCCCCAATGAAGTGGTTGCAGGCATAGAATCAGTTACAACAAATGCAGGCGGCGGATGGAACGGTCCTAAGAACCCTGCTGATATCCGTGCAGACAGCGTGGCAATGTTCCCTAATCATCTACACAAGCCAGGAGCGTAATAATGGCTATCCTGGTTCAAAGTTTTCTCAACAGTGCTACTCGATTGTCTACTGCGGCAACCACAGCAACCACAGTGGCACAGCTTAAAACAATGGTAAACGCTCTAGAAGGCGTTGATACTGCTATTATGCAGTTCTACATTGTAAATCCATCAACTACTGCTACTGTATTAGTCAGTGGTTCATTGGGTTCATACGGTGTAACTACTGCTACAACAATCTATAGCAGTAATACCATATCAACCGCTACCAGCAAAGTTGATAGACAACTTGCCAAACTAGAACTAGCACAGCTACGTAGACAAGCAGGTGGAAACACAACTACTAACTATTATAGAACTTACAATGTCTACGATGAAGATCTATTAGCGGACAAATATATCAGCAATACCAGCACAGTAGGAACTACTAGTACTCTTGTTGTACATAGACCCTGGACCACATAATGGCAGTTGATCGCTATCAAAATACCACAAACTATGAACACCCACAGGAGAGCAATCTTCTAAACGTTCATAAGTCTATGGAGTACAATGCCCTGGGTCAGCCTGTGCTTCGTACCACACTCAAAGTTGGACAGACAGATGCGTTTGGTCGTATTCGTATGTCTAGTCCTTTTACTCTAGGCGACTACAAACACTTATACGGACTAGATCCTAACTTCATTGACTACACAGTCAACGGCGCTAGTGTAGCATTCCAAGCAAATAAAGCCTGTGCTAGAATAACAACAACAAGCAATACCAGCAGCCGTGCAGTACATCAGACCAAGTTCTATCATCACTACATGCCCGGCAAGAGTCAACAGATACTAAGCAGTATCAACTTCTATGCCGCGGTGCCTAACGTGACCAAACGCACAGGCTACTATGATGACAACAACGGTATCTACTTTGAACAAGCAGGTGATGGTACACTAAGTTGGGTCATACGCAGTTACACCTCCGGAGCACCTCAAGAAGTTCGTAAGACACAGAGTGAATGGAACATTGATTCTTGCGATGGCACAGGTGGTAGTTTGTTTACCATAGACATTACTAAAACACAGTTAGTATTCATTGAGTTTCAATGGCTGGGCGTCGGGTCGGTGACTGTGGGATTTGTACACGACGGTGCTTATATCCCTTGCCACATATTCCATCACTCCAATGATCTAACCACAGTCTACATGAGTAATCCCAATCTGCCTGTACGCTGTGAAGTATTGAATACTGGCACAACCACCGGAGGCTACATGGATCAAATCTGCTCTACTGTGGTCAGTGAGGGCGGCTATGTTGAAGCGGGCATTGATTGGGCTGTGTCTAGCCCCACATTAAAAGCAGTTACAGCAGGCAGCACATTGCCTATTATGGCCATTAGATTAAAGAATGCATTTAGAACCTATGCCAATCGTATGATTGTACGTATGGACAATCTTAAAATGTTCAGCGACGGTGACAGCATTAAATGGCGATTACTAAAACTGCCCAACAACACTTATCTCGACGATACTACCTGGACAGATGTAGATGAGGATAGTGGAGTACAGTATTGTACAGATATGACTACATGGACCGATGGTGATGAACTGGACAATGGCTTTGTTGGAGCCAGCACACAGGGCAGTCAGAAAGCAGGCGGAGCACCTGCGGCTAACATGCCCAGCACAGCCAAGAAGAACTACATTGTACAGAACTACGACAGTAGCAACAGTGAAATCTACATGGTGGTAGCAACTAATCTTGGAGCACAGAGCACTAACGTTGGTGCTGGCTTTCAATGGCGAGAGATTTATTAAAAGGTTTAAAATGAAAAAACTATTATTAGCATTACTAATGGCAGTGAGTTTACCTGCCCTAGCACAAAAGACACCTCAGGGAGTAACCTATGACGCTAAAATCATCCGTGTCAACGACGGTGATACAGTGGTCATAGCCGCACCCTTTCTACCTGCTCCGCTCAAGCCAGAATTGGCTGTCCGAGTCTTTGGAGTTGACACACCAGAAAAAGGATTCCGTGCCCAATGCCCTAGTGAAGATCAGCGAGGACAGGCCGCTACCCAGTTTACCAAGAATGCAGTTGCAACTACACAAAAACATCAGGTCATTCTCTATGGATGGGATAAGTTTGGTGGCCGTGTACTGGGGGACCTCATTCTAAATGGTGTTAGCCTACGTGCTGAATTGATCCGTAATGGTTTCGCTCGTGAATACTTTGGCGATGCCAAACAGAGTTGGTGTCAATAATCTAGCATTTCAAATATTTTTATGCTAAAATATGCGTACATTAAATACGCATATGAACAAACTCAAGATAGCCATTATTGATATTATCGGTATACCCTACGATGGTACAACCGTTTTCAAACAAGGTCTAGGGGGCAGTGAAAGTGCTGTTACCCTAGTTTCAAAAGAACTAGCAGAACTTGGATTTGATGTTACAGTTTTTAACCATTGTAACATCGATCATGCAAGTCCGGGTGTCTACGACAATGTGACCTATCGACCATTAAATGATCTAGCACAAGATCATACGTTTGATATTGTTATAAGCTCTCGTACTGTTATTCCGTTTGTCCACCCAGACAACTATGATAAGTTAAACGATCGGCGTGCTTGGCCCTTCCATGGTATGAATCTATACGATCGCATTTTAAGTAAAGCTAAGATGCGAGTCTTATGGATGCACGATACATTTTGCCTAGGCGATCTGTTGATCGAAGAGCTAGCCTTAGCAAACAGGATAACAAATATTTTTACACTCAGTGACTGGCACCTAACTTATGTTGCTAACTGCGATCACGGAATGCGGCGTAACTTTGAAGTATTAAAACGCAAATTCTTTATCACACGCAATGGTGCAAACAACTATATCCCCGAAGTAAATATTCATGCCAAGGATCGCAACCTATTTGTCTATAATGCCAGCGTAACCAAAGGTATGGTTCCATTAGTAGAACATATTTGGCCTAGAGTTAAACAAGCTATTCCTCAAGCCCAATTAAAAATAGTAGGAGGCTATTATAGGTTTAGTTCAGGTGATGCTCCCGACGAGCAAGAGAAAAAGTGGCGTGCTATGGCAGACGATCCTAGCAATCCTGCTAAAGGCATTGAATTCACAGGAATTATTCCTCAAAGAGAAATTGCAGAAATTTTAGCTAAAGCTAATTTTATGATTTATCCTGCTTCATTCCCTGAAACATTTGGAATTAGCACATTAGAATCTTTGCTCTACAATACACCCAGTATCACATGTCGCTTTGGCGCTCTAGAAGAGATTGCTCTAGAAGAGGCCTGCTATTTAATTGACTATGCAATTGAGCCAAACGGTTTATTTCCTAACATCAATGTTCCTGCACAGGTAGATAAGTTTGTTGATACAGTTATACAAGCATATCATAATACCTATCTGCATCAACAAAAACAATACTATTGCAATATTGTCAAAGACATTGCAGGATGGGACAGTGTAGCAAGACAATGGCGTCAGTTTTTCTATAAAAATACAGGAAACTATTTGCCCGTGGATGATTATAGAGAAGTCAGTAAAATCAACCACAAGGTACACAAGATTTGGAAACGTCGTTATCATAACGTATTAGAGTTAGAATCTTATAAGAGTGGCAATGAACAAGAGATTGTTGTTATTAGTCCTTTTTATAATTGTCGAGATTATATTACTCGATGTATCGAAAGTGTAGCATCTCAAGACTATGACAACTATCGTCATATCCTTATTGACGATTGTTCTACTGATGATTCTTTTATGACGGCAATTCGAACTATTGCTCAATTACCTGATAAGTTAAAATCTAAATTTAAAATTATTAAAAATGATACTAACAAAGGCGCCGTAAGGAATCAGATTGAAACAATTAGAGAATTAAATGATAATGCTATTGTTATGTTATTAGACGGTGACGACAGTATTGTCAACGATAATTCTATTTTTAGCTATTATAATTCTCTTTATGATGGAAGTACTGAATTCAGCTACGGTAGTTGTTGGTCAATGGTTGACAACATTCCGTTGATTAGCCAGCCGTATCCTAAAGATGTAAAGCAACGCAGAGACTACCGTGATCATCACTTCAATTGGATACTTCCGTACACTCATTTTAGAACATTTAAGAAAAAACTAGTAAACGGACTACCAGATTCTATGTTTCAAGATAGTCACGGCAAATGGTATAAAGCCGGAGGTGATGGTAGTGTTTTTTATGCTTTGATTGAACAAGCAGATCCTGCAAAGGTTAAATGCCTGCAGGATGTTGTATATAACTATAACGATGCTCATAGTTTAAATGACTATAAGGTCAATGGCGAAGAACAAAATAGAAATGCTAGAGAAATTATTTCTAAAGTAAAAATTTCTAAATATTCTGTAATTGTTCCTACTATGTGGCGGGTGGCTGATCAGTTTGTAGGGTTCTTGAAAACTCTTTGCGATCATCCTGCTGTCGACGAAATTATTATTTTTAATAATGACAATACAAAGACACCTAATGATCCTGTGTTACAAAATTCAAAAATTAAATTATTTGATTTTGGGCACAACATCTTTGTAAACCCTGCGTGGAACCTAGGAGTAAAAAAAGCACGTAACGAACGTATATGTATTGTAAATGATGATGTAATATTTGATACTGCTGTATTCAGCCGTTTACAAGATATGTTGACTCCTCAAAATGGATTGTTTGGACTTTGCCCGGGAGAGCCCGATTTTGATCAACCTCCTATAACTGATAAAAGAATTGATATTATTCCGTGGTCAGGCCAACATACCTACGGCTACGGATGCCTAATGTTCTTACATAAAGAAATCTGGGAAGACATTCCTGCAGGATTAGAAATTTACTTCGGAGATAATTTTATATTTGATCTGCAACTGGCAAAGAATAAACAAAATTATATAATTGCTAATACAGATTTCTTTACTCCATTTGCAGTAACTACTTCCGACACTTCTATAACCGATGGATATCTTGAAAGAGAACGACCTATCTATATGAAAGTTAAAGAAGAGATGTTTACTGGAACTTATTTTAATAAACAAACACCTCAAGAAACAACACCTATGACAGTAGAACAAAAACCATTAAAGTCGATCTTGATTGCTATTCCAACAGCAAAAAACATCGAAGTCGAAACTTTTAAAAGCGTATATGATTTAGAAGTTCCGGAAGGATATAAAACAGAGTTTCAGTATTTCTTCGGATACAACATTGATCAGGTACGTAATCTAATTGCTCATTGGGCAGTACATTATGACTATCTATTCTCTGTAGATAGTGATATAGCATTCAAACCAGATACATTAAAGAAGTTACTTGCTCATGATAAAGACATGGTATCGGGCTTGTACATTCAACGAAAGTTCAATGAACACACCTTAGAAATATACGAACACAATGGCACCGGTGGAGTTACACACATGCCCTACGAAAAATTAAAAGGACGACGTCTGGTTGAAATTGCTGGTTGTGGATTTGGTTGTGTATTAGTCAAGTCGGAAGTTCTAAGAAAAGTAGGGTATCCTCAATTTGAATATCATAGTGCAATTGATCACGCACATACAATATCAGAAGACAATGACTTCTGCAGGAAAGCTATGCAGAAAGGATTCCGTATCTGGGCCGACCCTTCGATTCAGTGCCGCCATATCGGCAGTCATGTCTTTGAAGTAGATAATAACATTCCTGCCCTATTTAAGACAGATAATGAAATTGAAGAAAATCTAAGACATTTGAGCGAAACTGGCTCGGTACCTCCTGCACATACGCAGTACCTTTCTACTATGAGAAATAAATTTGGGTTTGTCCCCAAAGTTGCCTATGATGTAGGAGCCTGTGTATTGCACTGGACACAGGCTGCTAAGAAAGTTTGGCCAGAAACTGAGATTGTTGCATTTGATGCATTCGATCCGTCTGAGTTCTTGTTCAAAGAATATAACTTAAAATATCATATTGGGCTTTTGAGTGACCAAGACAACAGACAAGTAAAGTTCTATAGAAGTGAAACTAACCCTGGCGGTAATAGTTACTATAAGGAAAATGTAGAATACAGTCCTAATGCAGATTGGTTGTTTACCGAAGATAATGCTAGAACAATGACTGCTAAAACTCTAGATACGGTAGTCAAAGAAAACAATTTCCCCTGGCCTGATCTACTAAAAATGGATGTACAGGGTGCAGAACTCGATGTATTAAAAGGTGCTAGCGAATGCTTGAAACATGCCCAACATGTTATTTTAGAGCTACAAATAGTTGAATATAACAAAGGTGCACCGTTAAAAGACGCTATTTTAGCATATATGAATTCTCAAGGGTTTGACTGTGTAGTTGAGCTGTTCTGTAGCAACGGACCTGATGGTGATTATCACTTTGTTCGCAGAGCTGGTTAAATAAAAGAAACACAACCTGCCTTAGGACCGTTAAACTTACGACAGGTGTGGGCGGCTGCTGCCAGTGAATGTTACGCCAGACATTCCAAAGTGAGCACTAAATACATCTATGAGAGCTAAAGAATTTTCCAATCCGGGCGAAAGCAAAGATAGATTTGTAGAAATGTTTCAGAAATTTCTACCTCTTTGTATGAAAGTTCTTAAATTAGAAAGACTTCCTAAGATGGAATTCTATGCTCATATCAGGGATACCGACCAACCTACATTTGGTAGATTTGACAATGGTGCTCAGACTTTAGAAGTTGCTCTAGCTAATCGTCATCCTAATGACATACTTAGAACTATAGCTCACGAACTACAGCACTACAAGCAAGGGCAGGAGCATAGACTAGGACCCGACGCCGGTAATACAGGTAGTCCTATTGAAAATGAAGCAAACGCCATGGCAGGTATTGTTATGCGTCATTTTAATAAAATGTATCCGGAATATCTAAGTGATTATCCTATTATTGCTGAAGAATGGTCGCAAAAGTATAAAAGTAGTATCAATTGCTCCAATCCTAAAGGATTTAGTCAACGAGCGCACTGTCAAGGACGTAAAAAAGCAGATGAAAACTTTGCAGACGGCCGCAATCCACAAGACAAAGGCGATAGTAAAAGACACGGAGTTCCTACCAAAGCATCAGTCAGCACACTACGCAAAGTTGCCAAACAAGGTGGACGCAAAGGTCAACTAGCACATTGGATGGCTAACATGAAAGCTGGAAGGGCTAAAAAGAAATGAGGAATTTGATTACCCTTGTAGAAGCAGCAAGTAAAGGGTGTCCGATTGCGACCTACGATATCGATGTCAATTTAAAGAATCGTCAAACGGCTATAGACAAGTACCAATATGGTCCTGCGAATCCAGATGAACCAGGATCATACTGGAAAGATGCCGCCAAGCGTTGGAACATTACAGAAAAAAATGCTAAGACTATGAAGTGCGGTAACTGTGCGGCCTTCGATGTCAGTGACAAAATGTGGAAGTGTATTGAAGATGGTATTAAAGGAGATGAACCAAACGCAGATGCTATGGCTACAATACATAAGGCAGATTTAGGATATTGTAATTTTCTACATTTTAAATGTGCCGGGGACCGTAGTTGTACAGCATGGGTCACGGGCGGCGCAATAGATAACAAAGATAGAACTGAATAAATTACAAATAAGAAAACCCCGGTTTTACCCGGGGTTTCTTTCTACTATATAATTTTTTAGGCTACGCCACTAATAATTTTTTATAAAATAATATTTATTATTTCTTAGAAGCGCCAGCATTGACAAATGCGTACATCTTCTCTGCTGTTTCTAAAACCTTGTCAAGTCCTGGGAACTCTGGCATGCTGACTTTGCTGACAATTTGTCCAGTCTTTTCATCGCGCTCTGCACTCATTTCCCAACCGTGAAACTTCATGCTGTACTCGCTTTGAACCATGTCCTTGGCCATTGCTAGGATATCTGTGCGGATTTCGTATCCGTTCTTGTTAAATTTAACTTCTGGTAGTTTTGGTGTAAAATCTGACATATTATTCTCCTTTATGTGTGTATGTCTATTAGACCTTAGAGGTCTTTTCTTCTTTCTTAGGAAACAATACTTTAGATACTGAATCCACAGAATACTTAGCCATATCGACTGTGTTAGCAGTCAACATCTTGGCAAATGCTGTTTGAGCGTCAATGTAATTGTGTGCGGCTTTGTTTAGTGTAGGATCCTTGAATACCTGATTGGTAAGGATCTTTTTTGTAGATTGAAATGAATCAATGTAAAATTCTGGTGTAAACATAATTTTCTCCTATGTGTGTATGTTTGTATATATTATATATCTCTGTTTGAGAAAATACAATAGAATTAGAGTTTAATTTTAAATTTTTTTAGCCTCTTCTATTTTTCCCTGACGTGCTAAAATGCTTGCGGCACGAGCACGAGCCAGGGAGTCGATGAGATCTGCTAGTACCTTAAAGAACTTTTTCATAGGTAACTCTCCTTACGAGAATTGAATTCTCTGATGTAGTGTTCTAACTGTCCTGCATCCGTGATGCCTTTAGTTTTTAAATAAGCGTCTAAACGGCTTTGATAGGAACTATTTGGGAACATTTCTGCTAGGCGTTCCAAGAGTCCTAGCATAAAATCTGATATAGTTTTCATTGTGTGTATCCTTTATCTGTCTGTATCAACTCATGGTTTCTACAGTGTACAGTTATTTATGTTGCGGAGCAACAAAAACCTAGTAGAAACCATGAGATATTTGTCCAAACTAACTCCATAAATATTTTAATGTCAACATCAAGAGAATACGCTAAATTTAAACGTACATTTGTAGGACCCAAACTAAAGCGCAAACAACGTATTGCACTTATGCCTCCGATGCCTGTTAGAGAGGAAGAACGACCAGCACCAAAATATAAAGGAGTTCAGCTCGAGGATTTAAGTTCCGAAGACATTAAAAAAGCACAATGGTCTGCGTATATTGTAGAACGACGTAAAAAGCGAGATAGATCTATTCCTCCTTGGGCTAATAAGGAAAAAATAAAGAGAATGTATTTAGAAGCACGTAGACTAACTAAAGCTACCGGCATAAAACATGAGGTAGATCACATCATCCCCTCCAATCACGAGTTGGTATGCGGATTACATGTAGAGAATAATCTTCAAATATTGACTGAGCGCGAGAACATAGCAAAATCCAATACTTTTGAAATTGAGTGATTGATATTTTACCAAAAAGTCTGTTACAATAGTATTACTCAATACTAAATATCAGAAAGGATTCCAATAAGTGAAACGAGCAACTAAGAGCCTTTTAGAAGAATTAAATTCAATTGCTGAAAAGAAGCATGGCGAAGCCATTATTGAAGCGAGAGCCACACATGTCATTGACAGTGCTATAAATCTACTAAATCTCATCAAAGAAAATTTTCCCGCAGACCAGGCCTACGAACTAGAACGTCGTTTCATCAATAGTATCAAGGGCAATGATCCAAATAAATTTATCCGCAGCATACGCAAGTTGCGCGACAATAAAGAAACTAAGAATAATCTAAAAATAATCGAAGGCGATCTAAAAGACGATGATTGAGAACCATTTGAGCTATTTTTTTCCACTTTGACTAAATAATAACACAATGCTCCGGAGCGGAGCTTGCCATAAGATCAAGGAGAAATAAAATGGCCGGAATTGGAAGACGTAATGGTAGCGTAGTAAACCCAGTAACACTACATGGTGGCTACCAAATGACATTTTTGAAAATTACTGACAGCGGTAGTGGTTTCACAGCTGACAGTGGCGGTGGCACAAGCGACATCACAGAAGGTGGTTTCACAAAGGCTATCCGTGCTATACAAACAGTTGCTACACTTGTTTACATTGGTACTCGTGCTAATGGTCAATTCGTAGTTGCTGTTGACGGTGCTACAGCACAGCCAACAGGTCCAGCATACGACACAGACGCAAGTCCAACAGTTGCAGAGCGTGTGAAAGCTGTTCTAGATGCAACAAGCGCATTTGCTACTGTTGCTGTTACCGACGTTAGTGGTCTAGCTGCTAGCTCACTATAATCCTTTAAGGGTTTAGTCAAAGGGAGTTTTTTAACTCCCTTTTTCTTTGACCATAAATACATAAAATAGGTACTTTATGGATATCATAGAAATACAAACATTAGTTGATATTACTAATACTCGAGTTATTAGACCCAACCAGGGGTCTCAGTTAGAGCTTGATCAAAACAGAAATTTTATTACAATGATGCAATGTGCAGAAATAAGGTCCATTGTGTCTTATGAAGCTAAACCTAATGTGGAAAAAGTTGATGTCAAAGGTATGGGATTTGGTTCAACTTATAAAGGTAAACAAAATGTATGGACATTTAAGTTTATTCCTGATAGAGAATCAGTATATATGGATGACAACGGAAACCTTGCAGGACTATTGATCAGTGATCTCGATGGAGTTCCTATAATAAAAAATTTAACAGAAACGGTAAATATAGACAAGGCTATATTTGATCTATCAGATAGTCAATTTAAAAACACAATCATCAAGGCTCTTCAAGGCACAATTTAGGCACATGCGGTTTGATAACTATTTCGAGGAGTTTAATGGTGAATACCCCCACAGATATTGAAAAAGAAAATTTAGAAGCGCACGTAGAATTATGTGCCCAACGTTACGAACAACTAGATCAACGGTTGACTAGTATTGAAAAGAAAGTGTCTACCTTGCAAGACACTATTGAAAAGAGCCACCTAAGCACCATTAAAGTTTTAATTGGTACAGCCGGTACAGTTATTGTTGGTCTCTTATCTACTATAGCAGTTATAATTACAAAGGTGCCTCATTAAATGAAACTGATCGAAGTTTTAGAAGGTATAACACCGGTTGGTACTACTACCGCACCTACTACTCCTACCGCACCCGCTGCTCCAGTCGCCGGAACAACACCGGCTGTTACAGGTAATACACAGGCTCTTGCCGATCCTAAAATGCAGGCAGCACAACTTGCTAAACAAAAGCAAGAAAAAGATAAACAAAAACAAGCCGTTCAGGCTCAAATTGTAGCATTACAAAAACAACTAGCTGATCTAAATAAAACCGTCTAATCATGAAGATACATCAGCTACTTTCTGGTTTCGATATAACAATTACCAATGAAGAACATGAGTTTCTTTCCAAGCACGGTGATAAAATCAGAATACTCAGTTTAGATGAGCACGGTCAATGGCTCGCTCAGAATCTTGTGCGTAAAGGAATTTACACCATAAGTAAAGACAGCACAACATTGATTAAAAATCTAAATGAGACCAATAACAGCTGACCTTTATAAAAAAATTGTCATAGTATCCGACGAAGTTAAAAAACAACTACGCCGGAAGGGTATGGTTATTCCTGTAGAAAATGACGATGGTAGTATAGATATTGGTAGATACAAGATAATAAAAAATAGTAACTTTTATTCTATTTTAGACTACAGTGGAGAAGCTATAGTAGATAAGATAAATCTTCCACAGAGTGCAATTTTAATTGCTAATCATCTTGCTCTCGGAAGATGCATAGATGATCGAATTCTAATGTTGGATAGGGCATACGGTTACGCTTTGTTTGAAGAAATTTTACATGAAAATGCAGTTAAAAAAAGCAGTAAGAAACCCCTGGATTATTTTGATTTGATGGTAACAAAACGTGCTATTGCTAAGTCTAAGAAAGAACAATATAAAAATACCATCGTTGCTAGTTTTGAAAAACTTAGAAAAGTATTATAAATAAGAATAACCACTTTTTGGAACCCAATATGAAGACCACCGATTTTAACAAAACAATTACAAGTTCTCAATTAAAAGAGAACATTGAAAAACAGTTTGGTTCTAAAATCAACTTAGAAAAGTATGATCGAGAACAATTAGAAGATATCAGAAATAAGTTACGTACTCGTATCTTTCAACACGAGGGTCAATCTGGTATCAACGAGTTATTGGCAAACGAGGCTTACCAAAAAGATAAAGCAATGTTAGAATTGCTAAACACAAGGATTAAAGAAATGCTAGGTGAAGACATCAAAAAACTAAAAGACAAAATGGTTGAGCTAAGTGAAGCCAAAAAAGGCGTTCGTGCTCCCAAACACAAAATTCATACAAAAGGCACAGCCGCTAAAGATTGGGACGGCGATGGCAAAAAAGAAAGTCCAAAAGACGAAGTATGGGGATCACGTGCTAAAGCAGCCGCTAAGGCAGGCAAGCCATTTAGCGAAGATGCAAAGCCTGACTTCTTAGATATGGATAAAGATGGCAACAAGCAAGAGCCAATGAAGAAAGCTGTCAAAGATAAGAAAGTTAAAGAAGAAACAGGTAAGTTCGATAAGACTGATACAACCTGGACAGACAAGAGCGGTAAGAAGCACCCAGCTCAGCGTGTTACACGTAAGACTGATCAATTGGCCAGCGGTAGCGATGATGTTCCTGCTGATAAGAAAGCTAAGAAGACCAAAGAGTCTGTAGCACAGGAAGGTAAGGATGAAGGAAAGCCAGGTAAGAACTTTGCTAAGATTGCTAAGAAGGCAGGTGCTAAGTATGGTTCCAAAGAGGCAGGTGAACGTGTAGCCGGTGCTGTACGTGCTAAGTTAGCTAAAGCTGGCAAGTTAGAAGAAAGTCAGTTTAAACACAATGTACGCTTTGTAAATGAAAGCATTCAATTTCTTTTACAAGAAGATGAAGAAGGCAAAGCCAAAGCTATCACCGCAGCCGGCGATATGGTCAATGATTTTACAAGTTGGATGCAACGTGTTGGACAATACCAAACAAAGAGCATGATTGAACTAGCTGATGCTATCAAAGCAGATTTTGGTGCTGCCGAAGCTGAAGCATTTAAACAGGCAGTTGCTCCTGCGTTGGCATCTACCTTAGAAACGCTAACAAGCCAGAGAGAAGCTATCAGTAATGCAGTTGCAGTATTAGCAGGTGAAGCTGTACCTGGTGGTGAAGAAATGGGTATGGAACCCGGTATGGATGCAGGTATGCCTCCTGAACCAGGAATGGACATGGCAGCTCCTGACGAAATGAATCCTGAACCAGCAGGTGATGAATTTGGTGCAGCAGATGCAGCAGCCGGCGGCCCCGAAGCGGCCGGTCGTGCTATGCGTGAAAGCAAGCAAGAGCGTATTGCTCGTAAGCTAGCCGAATCTCATAGTATCATGGCTAAATTAGCAAAATGAGATTATTCGAAGTTGACCTAGGATCTGCCAGAGACGTTCTGGCAGTTCTACAGGGATTAGCAAATAAACAAGGGCAATCATCAGAATTGCCCTTTCCCGTTGTAATGAATGTGATTAGACCATTTGGTTTAGGTATTAGTACTCCTGACGGTTTGATTGCCCTAAAGAATCAAGTAGATCCTGCAGGTGACGTAATTGCTGATATTTTAGATGATGGTACTTTGGTTTTAAATACCAACACTCCTAGCGATGCACAAGATGCCGCTGTTAAAAAGCCAACTGGTCCTAGTGTGGATAAAATGGCTGCAAGTAATTCTAAACAATTATCTCCAGATCTTTGATTTATTAGTTATTAGGTATTATAATTACCTATATGACTATCTATAATCCTCCACCGTTCATTGAACGATTTCAATATAAAAATTGTGTACAGGTAAATGATCCTGTTACTCGTAAACGTGTTTATCAAACTCCAGACGGAGAAACCCTGCCGAGTGTTACTACCATTCTTAGTTCTACTAAGGATATGACTGCCCTAAACGAATGGCGTAAGCGTATAGGGGAAGAAAAGGCAAACCAAATTACTCGAGAAGCAGCAGGTGTTGGCACCGCTATGCATAGTAATTTGGAAAGATTTATTGCAGGTATACAGCGACAGCCCGGGAACAATCCTGTTCATGTACAAGCAAATAAAATGGCCGACATTATTATTGAAAATGGATTAAAGGATGTCAACGAAGTTTGGGCTATGGAGCAGAGCTTGTATTTTCCAGGATTATATTCCGGAACTACTGACTTAGTTGGAGTTTACAAAGGAAATCCTAGTGTAATGGATTATAAGCAAACTAATAAACCAAAGAAAGAAGAGTGGATCGACGACTACAAGATCCAATTAGTTGCTTATATATTAGCACATAATGAAGTTTATAAAACTGAAATACGGGAAGGGCATGTTTTTATGTGCTCAAGAGACTTACAATATCAACAATTCGACCTATGGCCTGACGAATTTACCTATTGGGAAAATCAGTGGCTTGATAAAGTGCAAGAATTCTATACAGTAGGTATGCGAGGACTTAAACAACTCCTGTCATAAGATAAATATCCTATATTAGGGATATTTCTATGGCTGTTATTGAAATTGCGAAGATTCAGATCCGAAGAGGGCAAGAACTTCAAACGGGTATACCTCAGTTAGATCCGGGAGAATTCGGATGGGCACAAGATACTGAAAATTTGTATATTGGTAAGCGTATTGCAGAAGGCGCTGTAGATGATACAAATACTAGAATTTTAACAGAAAACGATCTTGCTAACATTTTTGCTACCATTAGAACTGGTACAAGTGTCGCAAGCACCGCTACCTATAGATATAGAGAAAATTCGGAGCATATTGCATCAATTACATCTACTATATCTGATAAACTAGATAATTTTGTAAGCCTGACAGATTATAATGTCATTCCTAGCTTTACAGCCACTGATATCACAACCGAGCTAAGAGCCGCAGTCAATAATCTTTTTAAGAATAGTACATGGGATGATTGGAAGCGTCAAGATGCAAGACGTACTCTGACCATTCCTGCTGGAAATTATTATGTATCATCTGCAATTGAATTGCCTCCTTACACTAGACTGCTAGGTGAAGGTAAAGATGTTACAACACTTATTTTAACAAATCCTATATCAAATATATTCAAGACCATTGATGCCCAAGGAAATGATTTTGAATCTGCCAACATGCAATCCGGAACAAGGAGAGCTACAGGCATACAGGTTGAGAATATAAGCCTTGCTTATTCAAATACAATGACTCCTACCGAATCTTTGTTATCCTTAGATAACGTTGATGGTGCTAAGATTAGAAACGTAGGATTTAAAACTCAATTTACGTCGACTAGTACAACTACCTACGGTTTTACGAATTACGGAATTGGTATCTCTGCAAGGGGAACTGGTGATGTAGGAGTTGAATTGTGTAAAGATTTACTCATAGAAGATTGTACATTTAATGGCCTATATAGAGCTATACAAGGAACCGGTACAGTAGTTCGTCCAGTTATACAGAAGAACATTTTTACAAATTTAAAACAAGGTATTGCATTATATACAATTGATACTGGTCTAGGACCGAGCAATGCATCTATTACAGATAATAGATTCGACAGCATTGTCGGCGAAGGAATATACACAGGACAGAATCCCGGAAGTGTTCGTACTAACCATCTAAGTTCCGAAAACTATTTCTATAAAGTAGGCAACGGCAATGGCCTATCAGATTATGTTACTACTTCGTCGGGAACAACACCTGTTATAAGATTTTTATCTGATGGAAATAAGTCCATCAATGATTATTTTTCTAGAAGGACGTATGCAAATACAACCACTCAGACAGACTTTTTCTACAATCCATTAGTTGAAGGAAAAGTATCGGTCAATGATGAGTCAGCCTATACAGCTACTATTGCTACAAATGCTCGATTAGAAATTGCTAGGTTCCCAATTTCTCCTAGAAATCAAACCATCAACATGCGTTATCAAATGAGCACCGATAATCTATCGAGAGGTGGAGTATTAGTAGTGAATATTGATAAGGATGCAAATTCATCTTTCACTGATACCTATAACTATGTCGAATCATACCTAGATGCTGATCCCACAACTGATAACATGTTACCGATCGGTGCATCTACATTATCGACGTTATATGTTGATGCAACTCATACTAAGCTAGGCGATTTGGTAGGAAACACTCAAACAAGTTATTACCTAACTGGAAGTGATGTTTATCAGGGTCAAGTGGCTCAAGTTGAATATGTTGCGTTTGACGGTATTCAGTACACTATTGATACTGTTCCTGCAGAACGTTTGGGATATCTAGTCAAACCCGGTGATAACATCGCGATACAGTTAAACGTTTCAACTTCTACTATCTACTATTCAGTTCCTATTAGATTCTCCACTGATGTAACGGGTTGGACAGTTACAGGACCAACCATTCCGTCGGGTACAACAGTACTGGTTACAAGTTTTACACAGACTGTTTCGCAAACTGTTATAACCTTAGATACTCCTGTGTTGCTTGAATCTGCAATATATACATTTAATAGATATTTTGATTTTTCCACACCCGGAGAGACTTATACATTAGTGTTGGATCATGAACCTATTGTTTATTTTACCATTGATGATGATTTTTCTGTTTCTAATAATTATTTGAAGTTATTATGTAACAACGGCTCATTGCTTGTAAGCGCCGATATAGAATATCAAATTGACCTACTGACCTAAGAATGTTTAACCAACCAATCGACGACAGACTGTCGTCTTGGGCACAATTTCGCGACAGCCTAAATACCAAAGACGAGCCTCTTACGGATGTTTGGGAGTTCTGGAAACGAGCTCCATTCATTCCCTACAATCATAAAATTGATCCTTTCTATCAAGCCAGTTGGCCGAGCCCGTGGGAAATCATTGTTGAAAACAAATACGATGACTTTACCAAAGCTATTATGATTGGGTGGACATTGAAATTGACTAAAAAATTTCAAGATAGTAAGATAGAAATTAAAACAATAGTAGACAAACAGAAAAGCGCTCAGTATAATATTGTTTGCGTTGATGAAGAATGGATTATAAACTACAGCGATAATGGTCCTATACCTTCAAATACTTTGCCGAATTCGTTTTTACTTGAAAATCTTATTGAACTTCGGCCTCCTAGGTAAATATCTTCCTCGACACAATAAAGGTTCCATATGACGATCACAGTGATCAAACGCAGTGGGGCGAAAGTCCCTTTAGATATATCAAAAATACAGAGACAGGTTGCAAATGCGTGTAGAGGCATAGACGGCGTAAGCCCATCTATGATTGAAATTAAAGCTCAGATAGAGTTACACGACGGAATGAGCACAGAGACTATTGATGAGTTGTTACTCAAAGCAATGGTCGACCTTATTGACGAATCTGAAAATACAGAAATCAATAATGTGAATTATCAATATGTAGCAGGAAGGCAACGTCTTAGTATGCTACGTAAAGAAGTATATGGACAATACGAACCTCCTAAATTATACAGCATTATAAAGAAAAATGTTGAATTAGGAATGTATACTTCCGAGTTACTTGATTGGTATACAGAAGACGAATGGAACATTATTGATTTATTCATCGACCATAGCAAGGATGAAGAATACACTTATGCTGCTATAGCACAGCTTTGCGAAAAGTACCTTGTTCAGAATCGTGCTACTAACACCATATACGAAACGCCACAGGTTCGCTATGCCGTAGCAGCCGCAACCGCGTTTCATTCTGAACCAAAGGAGCAACGACTAAAGTATGTTAAAGAATATTACGAATGTGCAAGTGATGGCCATTTCACTCTTGCTACCCCTGTGCTGGCTGGCCTCGGCACTACTACAAAGCAGTTTAGTTCTTGTGTTCTCATTAGTAGCGACGATACTTTGGATAGCATATTTGCAGCTGGCGAAATGATGGCCAAATATGCCTCAAAACGAGCCGGAATTGGTCTCGAAATAGGCAGAATTCGCCCCTTAGGTGCCCCAATTCGCAACGGAGAAATCAAACACACGGGTATGATACCTTTCTTAAAGAAGTGGTTTGCTGACCTACGTAGTTGCAGTCAAGGCGGGATTCGAAATGCCAGCTGTACCGTGACTTTCCCCATCTGGCATTACCAATTCGAAGACCTCATTGTTCTAAAGAACAATCAAGGTACTGAAGAAACTCGTGTTCGTCAAATGGATTACAGTGTTGTGGTCAATGCTATGTTCTGGCGTCGTTATAAAAATGGCGAAGATATCACATTGTTTGATCCTCATGATGTTCCTGATTTGTATGAAGCTTATTATAGAAGTTCGTCGGAATTTGAAAAGCTATATTTAAAATATGAACAAGATAAGACAAAGAAGAAAAAAGTTATATCCTCCGAGGAAATCTTTAAGAACGGCATACTTAAAGAGCGTACGGATACTGGAAGAATCTACCTTGTCAACATTGACAACGTCATCAACCAGGGCCCGTTCGATACAACTACTGACCCGATATATCAATCAAATCTCTGCCAAGAAATTCTCTTGCCCACAAGACCTTTTCAACGCATTGAAGACCCGGAGGGGAGAATTGCTCTTTGCACTCTTGGATCAATAAACTGGGGAGCATTCCGCAACCCACAAGAAATGCGTAAGGCATGCCGCGTATTAGTACGCAGTCTAAGTAATCTATTAAATTATCAAGACTTTTTATCTGTTCAAAGTAAATTGGCCAACGAGGACTTCGAACCTCTCGGAGTTGGCATTACTAATCTAGCATATTGGCATGCTCGTCGAAGCTTTAAGTATGGTACTCCGGAATCACTAGCCGAAGTAAAACGTTGGATGGAACATCAGGCATACTTTCTAACTGAGATGAGTGTAGAGCTTGCTCAAGAACGAGGTCCTTGCAAACGTAGTGAATTTACCTATTACGGTAAAGGGGTGTTTCCTTGGGAGCGTCGCAATTCGGGAGTTGATGAACTAACAGATTTTACTCCTAGTATGGACTGGGAGTCTCTTCGTTCTAGAATGAAACAGTATGGCATTCGTAATGCTACGCTGATGGCCGTGGCACCGGTTGAGTCCAGCTCGGTTGTGTTAAACTCCACCAACGGAATTGAAATGCCGATGGAATTGATTTCTGTAAAGGAATCAAAAGCTGGGTCGTTTGTACAAGTTGTGCCTGAGTACAAACGTTTAAAGAATCGTTATCAATTGATGTGGGACCAAACAGACTGTGTTGACTATTTAAAAACATCAGCAGTGTTGGCGGCTTACATTGATCAAAGCCTAAGCACTAACACATTCTACAATCCTGCCCACTTTGCAGGTGGCAAAGTTCCCGGAACGATTGTGGCAAAGAATTTGATGTTGGCCTATAAGTGGGGATTAAAAACAATCTATTATAGTCTTATCAATAAAGTAGGTGCTAAGTCTAGTGTTACCAATACTAACGTAATACCTCAAGTAAATTTAATAAATGGTCTGGCAATCAATGCTGCCGATAATGCGGTAGTCTATGATGAAATAGAAGACTGCGAAGCCTGTAAACTCTAAAGGAAAAAAATGAAAAAACGTAACTACACACAAGACACAGTACAAAAGCTACAAGGTAGCGTACAGATAGAACACACACTGGCCAAGAGAGGCGCCGCAAAATTACGTGCGCTATTAGCAAACGAACCATATATCAATACATTAGGTGCCTACAATGGCCAAATGGCTGTGCAACATGCCAAGGCCGGACTCAAAGCAATTTACCTAAGTGGTTGGCAAGTAGCAGGCGCTAACAACACAGCAAACCAAACCTATCCCGATCAAAGTCTATACCCAGTTGACTCGGTGCCCAAGGTTGTTAAAGGTATCAACAATGCTTTCCGTCGTGCTGACCAAGTTGAATACAGCGAACAGTATGTAAACGGCGAAGATAAAGACACAATCACAGATTACTTCCTACCCATCGTCGCCGATGCAGAAGCAGGATTTGGTGGTGCATTAAATGCCTACGAACTTATGTCCGCAATGATTGAAGCAGGTGCCGCAGGTGTTCACTTCGAAGATCAACTAGCAAGTGAAAAGAAATGTGGCCATTTAGGTGGCAAAGTACTTGTACCAACAAGCCAAATGATTCGCACACTAAACGCCGCACGATTGGCCGCAGACGTTGCCGGCGTAGACACAGTGATCATGGCACGTACAGACGCAGAAAGTGCTACACTGATCACATCAGACCACGATCCATTAGACAAGGACTTTATTATCAATGAACGTACTGACGAAGGCTTTTACAAATTTAAAAATGGCATTGATGCTTGTATTAGCAGAGGTCTTGCTTATGCCCCTTACGCTGATCTCCTTTGGTTCGAAACTAGTACGCCTGATATCGCACAGGCTAAGAAGTTCGCGGATGCTATACATGCACAGTACCCTGGTCAAATGCTTGCTTATAATTGCAGTCCTAGTTTTAATTGGCGCAAATTTTTAAGCGAAGATGAATGTGAAACATTTCAACGTGAACTAGGCGAGTTAGGCTATAAGTTCCAGTTCATTACACTAGCAGGATTCCACTCAGTGAACCTTGCTACATTTGAATTAGCAGAAGCTTACAAGGCACGTGGTATGGCCGGATACTCAGAAATGCAACAACGCGAGTTTGCTGCACAAGAACGCGGCTTTACTACAGTCAAACATCAACGAGAAGTTGGCGTTGGTTATTTTGACCTAATCAGTGAAGCAGTTGGTGCAACATCAACTGTTGCAAATAAAACATCAACCGAACACGATCAATTTTAATCATGAGCAAAGCACAATATAACTTTACTAAACAAACTAATTACGTCAAACGCAAGATGTTTCTAGACCCCGATGGTCCTGTTACAGTACAGCGTTTTGAAGAAGTAAAATATCCTAAACTACAAAAATTTGAAGAACTTGCTCGCGGGTTCTTTTGGGTACCTGAAGAGATCAGTCTTACTAAGGATAAAATCGATCACAAGGAAGCTGGTGATGCTGTCAAACACATTTTTACATCAAACCTCCTTAGACAAACTGCGCTAGACTCTATTCAAGGCAGGGCTCCTTTTCAAGTTTTTGGTCCTGTTTGTAGCATTCCCGAACTAGAGGCCCTAACACTTACATGGAGTTTCTTTGAAACCAGTATCCACAGCAAGAGTTACAGTC
>JACCDW010168578.1_pt1 | contig 53352 bp, 54 predicted proteins | sample 7449781 | NCBI WGS metagenome assembly JACCDW01 (sample SAMN15323449, study PRJNA562643) | freshwater metagenome | isolation source: river surface water | place: USA:Blue River Watershed | collected 2017-08-18
GGGCTTCCTTTAGGAAAAGGCAAGGCAATCACACTTCCGCTCATGAGACAGGTCATGCTTGGAGCGGGCTCTCTTATCCTCATTTCGCATCTGGGGTCACTGATGATTGATCCACGCATAGGGTACCTTTCTCTCGTGGTGGGGGCGGGACTTGTGGTGTCGGGGCTCACAGGTTGGTGTGGCATGGCGCTCGTTCTCGCGCGCATGCCGTGGAATAAATAGCGCGTATGGAGAACGTTCATACCCCAAAGGTCTTCGCGCATTTTGATCCTCACACGCATACGGTAAGTTATGTCGTGTCGGACCCTATCACCAACCATGCAGTCATTATTGATAGTGTGCTCGATTATGACAGTGAGACGGGGGCGTATGTGGGTACAAAGAGTGCTGATCAACTATTGGCGTACATCAATGCCCACCGCTTAGAGATAGATGTGATTCTTGAAACACATATTCATGCCGACCATGTGAGTGCCGCGCCATACCTCTCTGGGGTACTCGGTGCACCCATTGCGATATCTCAACGCGTACAAGATATCGAGGGATTCTTGCCCGAGTCACCACTCATGCATTTTGATCGTTTTTTACTCGATCATGAGGTGATTCGCTTGGGCGCACTCACCATCACGGTGATTCCCACTCCGGGGCACACTCCTGCTGATGTAAGTTATCTCATTGGCGATGCGGTGTTTTGTGGAGATACGCTCTTTATGCCCGACTATGGCACTGCTCGGGTCGACTTTCCTGGGGCGAGTGCGGAAGCGATGCACCGCTCTGTTGCTCGACTCTTTGCGCTTCCGCCAGAGACGCGAGTATTTGTGGGGCACGATTATCTCCCTGAAGGGCGGAGTGTGTATCAGTACGAGACTACTATCCAGTCTCAAATGGAGGATAATATTCACCTCTCGAAGCATACGACACTCGATGAGTTTCGGGCATTTCGTGAAGCACGAGATCAAACGCTCGGGACGCCAAAGCTTATGCATATTGCACTTCCCCTGAATTTAAGTGGGGGAGGGAGTAGGAGTCTTTAGGTTGCTCTCCCGCGTGCCCATGTGTCGAGCAAAATACCGGATGCCACACTGACGTTGAGTGATTCTGCGCCACCAAATCGAGGAATCATAACGCGGTGGGTGAGTGCATCATGGCACTCTGAAGCAATGCCATGGGATTCATTCCCGAGCACCACATAGCCGTATCGAGGGAATTCAAACGTGTGCGTCGAAGTGCCTTCAAGGTCGGCTCCAATCACCGAAATTCCGGCCTTTTTGGCGTCCTCGAGTAGTGCAGATAAGTCGCAGGTAGTGACAGAAATACGGGTAAAGGATCCCATCGATGCCGCGATGACCTTGGGATTGTATGCATCCACTGTTCCATCACTCGCGACAATATGTGTGATGCCATACCAGTCCGCCGTGCGCATGATAGTGCCCATATTGCCTGGGTCACTAATTTGGGAGAGGGCTATCACGAGAGACGTCCGCCCCATTTCAGGAAACTGTGACAGGTCATTCTCAGGATGCATGCGTACGACAGCCACTCCTGCGTTGTTGGTGAGGAGTGTCCCCATGGCCACAAGCGCACTTTCGGAGACGGGCGTCACGGGAAAGCGGTGTGCTCCCATGCGCTTAGCATAGTCCTGTAGCAGGGCGTCAATGGTGTCCCAGTATGCCGTCGTCACATAGAGTTCTTCGATGAGCATAGACGAATGGAGCACTTCTTCGATATTTTTTGCGCCTTCTACGAGAAATAACCGCGTGTCGGTGCGGTGTTTCTTTTCCTTAAGCTGGCGCACAAATTTGTGAGACATGATGCAGTCATCCTAGCAGGGAATAGCCATATGGGAAATGGGGAAGGAAGTGGTGGTGTAGCACACAATGCGGCATCGCAATCATCGCTCTGACAACAATACGGACCAAATGCACCAGAACCTCGTGCATGCTGTTTCGGGCTTCCTGTGGAAGTAGGCAAGAGCACATGATACGAGAGCCATAAAGTGGGCAAAGTTAGGGTTGACAAGAACACTATAATGGTGTATATTTTGATAAGATGACGTGTCACTTTTCACCCGCTCCATCAACACAGGAGAAGTTCATGAAACAGCTTGTTTACACCAGAACCGATTTTACGGTCGACATTCTGAACGTGGAAGACGGCGACTTCGCCAAATCCGAAGGCACGGTGAGCCAGACAGAGTACCAGGCTCAACTGGCCGCATTCGAAGCGATGCAGGATGAATTGCAAGCGTTGATTCGCACCAGCGCCGGACTGAATTCTCCCGCTGCAAAGTTTCTCCGCACTCACGGAGCATGGCTCGCCAACCTTTCGCACACAGGTTTCGCAATCGACTATGCGCAATTCGTTCGGGATTAGACCTGAGCGAAGTCTCACCTCAACCGTTGCTCACCGCAACGGTTGCTTGTTTGTTTGGTGACCCTAGGCGGAATCGAACCGCCATTTACGCCGTGAAAGGGCGCTGTCCTAACCGTTAGACGATAGGGCCATGTGGTAACACGAAGACGTGTGAGGGGTCATCCGTGTGACACATTTTTAGCATATTCAGGCTACTCTGGCAAGACTATATTGCATGCACAGGCGCAGTCTTCTCACATACAAGACCACCTGATATACTTATCGTCATGAGTTGGTTTCGCACTGAAATTAGTATCAATCTGAATGCTGATGGGTCGCCCATCGTGTTTACCCTCGGGCAAGTCTTTTTGGTCTTCCTACTTTTATGCTCGCTTGGGCTCTCGTATTATTTTTATACCCGATATGATGCACTGGCAGATCGCGAAGCAGAGGCGAAGCGTTTGGTGCGTGCGGTGGGTGCACACATCATTCTCCCCGATACCGAAGCCCCTACCATTGCCACAGTGACCGACCCCAAGGCGCTGGAAGGGCAAGAATTCTTTGTCCGAGCAGAAGCAGGGGATAAGGTACTCGTGTATCCAGAGTGGAAAAAAGCCATCCTGTATCGTCCGAATCAAGATATTTTGGTAGAGGTAGGTCCGTTTGTGATGCCAGAAGTTCCCCCAGACGGCACGCTCTAGTCTTGCCCTCGTGTGCGAATGGTATATATGCCCACCACCCCTTCTTCTCATCTTCAATTTCAAGACATCGCCACGCTCACTCACGAGGAAGCGTATCGACACTTTGAATCCAGTCAGATGGGCCTGAGTGCCCGTATAGCGCTCGAGCGCAAGGCGCGGGTGGGCGCAAATGTTCTAGAGTCTCACTCGGTTAAATGGTACGAAGTATTTTTCCGACAGTTTCGTTCTGCCTTTATCTACCTCCTTTTGGTTGCGTCAATTGTGTCACTTGTGGAAGAGGCGTACATCGATGCCGCGATGATTTTCTTTTTCCTGTTTCTGAATGCATTCTTGGGGTTTTGGCAGGAAATTCGCGCGGAGAAGGCACTCTCGCTTCTCAAGACCTTTGTCGACCGTAAAACTCGCGTACGACGCGACGGCATAGAAGTGTTGATTTCCGTCACTGACGTGGTGCCGGGGGATATCGTCTTGCTTGATGCGGGAGACATGATTCCGGGTGATGGCATATTTGTGCGCGCGGAAGAGGTGACGGTGGATGAGTCTCCGCTCACAGGAGAAATTGAGCCTATCAGAAAGTATGCGACTCCTATGCAGACTGCACCGTTGCGCTACGATCTTGCATCGAATGTGGGATTTACTCGCACCACCTTGCTTTCCGGTGACGGGGAATTGCTGGTGACAGCGACAGGAAAGGACACCGTGATTGGAGATATTGCAAAGCATCTCGATGAGACAGTCAGTCCGAGTGCCTTTGAGCAAGGCATCTCTCGCTTCTCCCAATTTATTTTAAAACTGGTGTTGGCGACGATTCCTATTATTTTCATGCTCAACTACCTCGTGCATGGATCGGAGTTTGATGTATCGCGTTTTGCCCTCTTTGCCATTGCGCTCACCGTGTCGGTGATTCCAGAAGCACTCCCACTGGTGATGACGATTTCACTCTCGCGTGGGGCACTGGAATTGGCCAAGAAGCATGTGGTACCTCGCCGACTCTCTGCTATTGAGGATTTGGGGTCTATCGATGTCTTGTGTACCGACAAAACCGGAACTATCACGGAGAATCGCCTTGCGGTATCAGGAATTTATGGAAACCCTGATGCAGTCCTTTCGCACGCCCTTATGACCCCGCTCTCTTCCCCCGATGCCAATAGTGCACAAAATAGCGTCTTTGATACCGCAATCCTCACTCATGACGCTGGGGTGCTCGCAGGCACCCTTGGGACTGTCTCACGGGTCGACGAGCTCCCTTTTGATCCATTACGTCGCAGAGATTCGGTACTGGTGGCCATGGCAAATGGTACGCGTCGCCTGGTCATGCGTGGGGCGCCAGAGAAAGTCTATGAAGCCAGTGGTGTCCCTGTGCCCGCGGAAGCCAAGGCGTGGATGGAAGCCGAAGGGAGAAAGGGGTGCCGAGTGCTCGCCGTGGCGACACGCGACATGGATGCACACATCACGGAAGTGACGGAGGCGACAGAAAGCGGTGTGACGGTGCTTGGACTCATAGCATTTTCCGATCCCCTCAAGCCATCTACCAAGGCAGCTGTCGCAACGGCCAAGGAATTGGGAGTGCAGGTCAAAATCATTACTGGTGACGCCAAAGAGGTCGCGGGCTGGGTGGGTGTCGAAGCTGGTATTCTCTCTCACGAAAGTGAGGTCTTGTCTGCAGAAGACCTGATGCATATGACTGAAGCGGAGCAACTCGATGCGGTGGATAAGTATCACGTATTTGCTCGCACCATGCCACTACAGAAGACCCTCATTATTACGTTGCTTGAACGGCGACACTTGGTGGGATTTTTGGGTGAAGGATTTAATGATGCGCCAGCACTCAAGGCAGCCCATGTGGGACTTGCGGTTTCAAATGCCTCAGATATTGCACAAGATGCGGCGGATGTCGTCTTGCTCAATCCGTCGCTCATGGTCATTATTGATGGAGTGCGCGAGGGGAGACGCATTTTCGCTAATTCAATGAAGTATCTGCGTACTACTCTTGCATCCAACTTTGGCAACTTCTATGCACTCGCATTTTCCTCCCTCTTTATTCCGTATTTACCGATGCTCCCGATTCAGGTGTTGCTACTCAATCTCCTGTCAGATTTTCCGATGATGGCTATTGCGACAGACAATGTGGACGACAAAGAGCTTGAACGTCCACAGAGCTATCAAGTTTCCGAGCTCACTTCTGTCGCCTTAGTACTTGGGGTGGTATCGACCATGTTTGATTTTGCTTTTTTTGGTTACTTTCAACAATTTGGAGAATCCGTACTTCAGACTATGTGGTTTGCCGGGAGTATCGTGACCGAGCTGGTGATTATCTTTTCTATTCGTACCACATTGCCGTTTTGGAAGGCGCGCCGCCCGTCGGGTATCTTGGTGGCACTTTCTGGCGTCGCAATTCTTACCACAGTCGCCCTCCTCTATATCCCCAAAGTGCAAGAGGTCTTCCACTTTATTGAACCAGGTCTTGCCTATGTGGTACCAGCGGCCCTGTTGATTGCCCTGTATTTTGTGACCACGGAATGTGTGAAATTGCTCTTTTATCGCTGGTGGAAAGCGGGCCCCACTCGCCACGCAGGACTGGGATAGCCACCCCTGTTCACAACTTTTCTCTTGCGAGGTATAATCTCTCATATGATACCGAAAAAGATTCTCTGCGTAGAAGATGATTCGTTTTTTCTCTCCCTCATTACGGGGCTTCTCGAGAGCACACCAGGGATTTCGGTCGTCCCTGCACACAATGGCGCAGAAGGGGTCCAGCGCGCACGTATTGAGCATCCTGATTTAGTCCTCCTTGATCTCATGCTCCCTGATATTCGTGGCTCGGAAGTGATTCTTAAAATTCGTGAGATTTCGGGCATGGAACAAACCCCCATTTTTATCTTGTCCAACTTTGGGGATCATGAGGAAGTTGAGCTTTGTCTCAAAAATGGCGCCAAGGCGTATTTGGTGAAGTCCAACACCCTTCCCAGTGAGGTTGTCGAAATGATTGTCAAAGAACTTGGTGTGGAGCGCATCCTTATTGTTGATCCTGCTATCGAGAGTCAGTGGCCCAAGCAAAATCAGGCAACATTGGCACAAGAGCGAGAGCTCCTCAGCGGGGGAAGCGATCATCCGACGGCCTAGTATGTCCACTCTTCATACTATTGTGCGCACTGGGGTAGCGCGTGCTGATGGGACAACGCCCGGATGCTTTTTGCTTCACGGCTATGGCGCCAACCCTGAGGACCTCTTTGATCTCTCTGCGCATATCCCGAGTACCTATACCGTCGTGGCACTCCGTGCGCCCCTCGTGCTCGGACCAATGCAATATGCATGGTTTTCCATTGATTTTTCTACAGGAAAGCCCGTGGGCAATATGGATGAGGCCAAGCAGGCCATAACGCTCCTGTTGTCAGAAATTCCTCATCTGATTGCGCTCCATCATATCGACCCTCACGATGTCGCCGTGGTGGGATTTAGTCAGGGGGCAATGCTGGCGATTGCCCTGGGGCTCACTCATCCAGAGGTGGTGCATCGTGTGGGGATGCTCTCTGGTCGTATTTTTCCGTATGTCGAAGAAGAGGTGAGTGCCCATGCGGATATTCGGACCCTTGATGTCTTTGTGGGACATGGCACCGATGACCGCATGGTGCCGATTGATCATGCACGTCGTGCGCGCACGTTCTTGGCGGGAATGGGATTGCATGCGGATTACCATGAATATGCTGCACCGCACACGATTACGCCAGATGAGATTGAGGATCTCGTGCACTGGCTCACGAAAGGAGCGCCAATGTAACTTTTTTGTGGTTCACGGTATTATCTCTATATGAAAAAACACACCATACTCATACTCGGTTTACCCATTCTAGGTCTATTGGCATATGGCGCATTCGCGCTCGCTCGAACCTCAGACCCGGTCGTGTTACCCCCCGCGCCTTCTGCTCCTAGTGCTTCCGCACCTGTGCCTGGTCATACTACGCCCACAGCAAGTGTGACCCCTACGGTAACAGCGGTGACTCCTCCTCCCATCCCACCTGCGACCCCCACCCCTACGCCTACACCAAAGCCCACTGTGCGCACCTTCACCAAAGCAGAGCTGGCACAACATGCGAGTGCATCGAGTTGCTACACCACCATTGAAGGGAACGTCTATGACGTCACCTCCTATATCCCACTCCATCCGGGTGGCGCTGCTGCGATTCAAATGATTTGTGGTGCGGACGGTTCAGTGCTCTTTATGGGTCAGCATGGAGGTGATCCAAAGCCAGAACGCACGCTCGAATCACGCAAAATCGGCGTGATGGTAAGTGAATAACTTGCTCGAGACCCACTTTGCTCAAGGTATACTAAACCCATGATACAGTTATCTCGCTTCACACCATGGCTGTTCGTGCTTATGCTCATTGGTGTCCCTCTAGGAACGCATGCCGAAGAGATCGTGCGCCCGATGATATTTCCTGTTCAGGGTGAATACACATTTCGCAATGATTTTCACGAGCCTCGTGGGGGAGGTACGCGCTTGCATATTGGAACAGATATTATCGCTCCTAAAATGACCCCACTCCTGGCGGTGGTGGATGGCATCATCAACTTTGTTGCGCGTCCGCAGGTGCGGTGGGGCTATGAGGTGGAAATTCAAGATAGCGAAGGGTATACCTATGACTACTTGCACATCAACAATGACACTCCAGGTACCGACGATGGACAAGGTGGTGAAACTTATGCCTATCCCAGTGGAGTGCAACGTGGGGCAACTGTTTCCCAAGGCCAAGTGATTGGATGGGTAGGGGATAGTGGTAATGCCGAAGACACCGTCTCTCATCTTCATTTTGAGATTCGTGGACCGAACCACGAGGTCATCAATCCGTATTTCAGCCTTGCTGCCGCTTCAGGGGGAAAGGGGATCTCGCAGAATGCCCCTCGTCCCACTTCGGTAGATGTGACCTTTGAGGAGCGTAAGGCCGGTTTGCGATATATTTTTACGAAGGAATTCTCGGTCGGAGCAGAGCATAGCGAGGTGCGCCAACTCCAAATGACTCTTCGTGCATTAGGAGTATTCACACATCCGAGTGATACAGGATATTTCGGTTCTGTGACCGAATCCGCACTCATTGCGTACCAAAAGAAGAAGTCCATTCCACAAACCGGCAAGCTCGATGCGAAGACCCGTTTTGCCCTTAATGCTGATCTTGGGACGTATGACCCAAATGTCTATATCCCGTTTTATTCCGAAGCAGAAACTCGTGCGATAGAAATTGCGCGTCTCTTGACCCTCATCCAAAAGCTTCAAGCCCAACTCAAAGCACTACAGGCACTACAGTAGTTGCATCCTTGCCCACATTGAGGCAAGATGTGGGCAGGCGATTGGAGATAGTACATGAGATATGTCTACCCTTGTCGATGTGGAGCCAAGCTTCGCATTGTCCCCACCCGAAGCTCGGCAGGAAAACAGATTGGGATTACGTGTCCTCAGTGCAAGTCTGTCACGGAGACCCTGCTTCCCCTCTCTATTGAGTTTTTCGACCCCTCGCAGAGTGAGATTGACGAAGATTCCGGCGGAAGCTGGCTGGATGATGTGCTGGATCTGATAAAAGGAAAACCTCGCTCTTCCTGACCCCCACCTGGTGGGGGTTTGTGTTTGTTGTGAAATTTAGGGCGTGATATAACTATACGATGAACAAGCATAAGCAACTGGTGCTTCTCGGGTGTATTGGTGTGATGCTTATTTTAGGTATGTGGATTGTTGCGTTTGGTCGTGACCCTATACAATCGTTGAAGGTCTATCAGGTGTATCGTGAGGGTATACCAACGCCCCATGCCTCGGTGGTGGTGAATTTTGATGCGACGGTGGAAGGGGGAGGCTATGCGATGTTTGGACTCGACCTCAATCATAGTGGTGACATTCGAGCGTACGATACTCCACTCGGTAAGCAAGAAGAATGGGTTGCTTGGAACGTGCCAATAGAAGCGGTCCAGGGCTCGAGCGAACGATTCACTTTTGCACTCATCGACCCCGCGCTCGGAGAAGTGATATCAAAAGGGGAGGCACTTCTTTTGTCCACGCCTGCTGACCCAAGTGAGGACATTGATGCTCTGCGTGCGCGAGCACATGTTGCTCGGGTGTTTAAAGAGGTGGTCGTATCCCCTGAGAGCCGAGATCAGTACAATACGCTCGATAAGACCGGTTTGCGTGCAACGGGGATGCCAAATGGAATCGTGGCAGTGGCACATGCGAGCTCGCACGAGGCACCAAACACCGCGGGCGACTACTATGCGCGTCACTTGGATGTGCCTGATCAGGATCAATTATGGAACGAGTGTGCCCCGACTGCGATAGCGAATTCATTTCGTTTCCTTGCAAAGACGTATGGATTAGAGCATCTGATGCCCAAAGGGGACGTGAATGATCTCATTGATGAAATCAAGGGGGATGTTGCGTGGGATGACGGGGTGGCGCATGAACATATCATATCGGGAAAACAGACGTTCATTGCTCGTCATGCACTTCCTATAGAGGCACATCAAATTGGACACTCTAACGATGAACATATTGTGAGAAAGATGGCTCAAGAAATAGAGAAAGGTCAAGCCATCGAAGCTTGGCTCGAGTTTTTTGATGCAAGTGGAGCACCAGCCGGTGCCCACCTGGTGACGGTCGTTGGGGCGGGGCGAAAGAACGGTAAGGATATTGTGCGATTTACCGACCCAGATACCCGTGGACAACCAACGAGAGATTTATATGAGGTGGAAGGAGGGAATTACCTTCCTGGATACTGGCCTGGAGCTCAAACATATATTCGGTATGCCTATGCGCAATCCCCCATTTCATCCTTGGTGGAACGCACTTGGGTTGATCCCCGTAAGGCAGATGCGGTTGCCGTAGGAGGTGGAGGTATACCACTGCGCGCGAGTGAAGAGGATGTGACACTGTCTCGCTCACGATCAGGATTTTTCTCTGTGTCCGTGGGGCACCCCGGAGATCATGAAGTAGGTACCTCATTCACCGTTCGCGCAACAGTGCGGATGACACACAAAGTCCGAGAAGTGGGATATATGGAGGAAGATGAGCCGGCGATGTATCAGCATGAAGCCGTCTCTCCATGGTCGTTGACCGGTTCCTTTTTGCCCCATGGGGCACTCACGCCGTCTGCGGTCCCAGATGCACCACCGTACACGATGATTGATGGAGAGCGCTATAGCATAGAGCAGACCTTTACGTGTACTGCTCCCGGCTTTGCATCGGTGTCCTATGTGCCGACGCTCACGTGGCAACTGCGTACTCCTCCACCCCCACAGGTACTTGCACTGTCTCACGGAGCAGAATTTGCGGTCACAGAAGACACCATGCAGGTGGAATCTCCCGTATTTCGTTGTGTGGATGTACCGAAGAAGGATGATGCTCCAAAGACAGCTCTCCAAAGTTTTTGCCCGGGTATTTCCGAGGATGCCTCAAGCACACCGCAACGCGTATTGAGGGTAGGGCACTCTTGCTATCTCGCGACAGACTTTCATGTGGCAAAGCCAGACCAGTGCGATAGTGAACATTGGCATGCATCCCAAGGAAGAGCACGTGCACTCGATGGTGCTTGGTGGACAGACCCCAGTGGCTGTGGCTTAGGCAAGGTTAGTCAGGTGATGGAGGGGGAGATGCGTTTGTCGGCCGATCAATATGCTCCATACGTGAGGGAGTAGAGTGCGAATGATGCCTCTTGGGTAGCAGTCCGCGTTTGGCCAAAAAAGAAGAAATATTATAGGGATTCTCCGCATGTGGCTTGCCGGTCAGTGTGCCCATCACTGGACGCTTTGCTCTATAGAAGGCGATGATGCGCAAGACGAGTGAGGTGAGGATCACGGTCAGGCACACCAGCATGAGTGGGGTGCGCCAGGGCACATTGTGTTTGAGGATAGCAAGCGATTCTACGAGAAGTATCTCGCAGGCCCCATTTCCTGTATCCGTGCGCACAAGACTGGTGTGTCGACTCCCTACTTCTCCATAGGTGGGATGGGTGATGCGGTAGTCAGCGAGTGTGCCTCGCATGGTCACCTGGTCACCCACTTGAACGGATTTAATGATACGGGCTATTTCTGGTGTGGTCGGGATGAGGTGTGTGTTCCCAATCTGATCTGGTCTAAAATCAGGGATGGTGGGTCCTTCCCATCGATAAAAACAGGTAAAATCCCCGTGACTATAGCTGACCTCTTGGTATGCACCTGATGAGATATTTTTCCCCCAGACGACACAAAGATCCATGGTTTGTGCGGGGTCGTGGGCATGACTGATATCAATAAAGCTGTCGCTGTGATGGAGCGAGACGACGAGTCCAGAGATCTCATAGCTGGCATGCGGATGAAACGTGTAGGTGTACCCCGCATAAGTTTCTTGCCATGGGGTAGGTCGAGGCAGCGATTCTTGTATAGGAATGTGACGCTTGATTTCTCCGAGTATGTTTTCGGGGGTCGGGAGGGGGGTGCCATACAGAAAGACACACACCAAGATAATGAAGGCAAATCGTGAAGCTTTTGTGAGACGTGCTGACACATCGTTGAGCGCCATATGTAGAGTATACTCTCCAATCATATTTGTGGCACGCTTGATTCTCGCCGAAACTTCGTCTACACTCTCCTTATGTCATCGCCATCATCATCTCTCATCAATATTTTCTATTTGTATACACCAATTTCTGACCCTGCTTTGCTGCGCGATCAGTTGCACCAAGAGGGAGAACGACTGGGTATCACGGGGCGTATTTTGATTGCAGAGGAGGGTATCAACGGTACGAGTGAGGGCACGAAAGAGGCTATTCAGGCATTTGAGAACTTTATTCATGCTCAAGACGGAAGTCCTGGGACATGTGGAGACTTGCGTTCTGTGTGGTTTAAGCACAGCCCAGGCACAGGAACAGCATTCCCGAAACTCAAGATTAAGGTCCGCAAAGAGATTGTCACACTCGGATTGGGTAAGGAAGGCGATATTGACCCTCGCACGACGACTGGAACACATCTCAAACCTCACGAGTTGAAGAAATGGATAGAAAATGGAGATGATTTTGTGATTGTGGATATGCGCAATGATTACGAATATGCAGTAGGGCATTTTGCCCATTCGCTAAATCCGAAGTTGGAGAACTTTCGCGACCTCACCACGCTGGATCCCTCCGTGTTGCCACCCAAAGACAAAAAGGTCCTCACGGTGTGTACGTATGGCGTACGATGTGAAAAAGCGTCTGGGTACCTCAAGTCGCAAGGGTATTCAGATGTGTACCAGCTCGATGGTGGTATTGGGACATACATGAAAGCATATCCTGGAGAAGACTTCCTGGGTTCGCTGTATGTTTTTGATGGGCGCATTACAGAGCGATGGACTGATGCGTACACCGTGGTTGGGACGTGTGCATCGTGCGGGGTATCGAGCGAGCATTATAGCAACTGTGCTTACCCCTCCTGTCACCGGAAACTTATTTTGTGTGAATCTTGCGATGTGGGGACTTATGTCTGCTCCTCATCTTGTGCAGAAAGCTTGTCCATGGCTTCTTGACGAGCGCGCCAGTACTCTAGTGCAATGGGGAGAACGGAGATGATTACAATAGAAATGATGATGGCTTCTAGGTAACGATCTGCACCTGGTATAAATCTTCCGACCGAGTATCCCGCACCAAGAAGTAGTGTGGCCCAGAGCACTCCGCCAATGCAGTTGTAGAGCATAAAGACTCCTCGATGCATTCCCGCTACTCCCGCGAGTATTGGGGTAAAGGTGCGGACCACAGGGACAAAGCGTGCCAAAATCAGCGCCTTTTTTCCATGTCGTTCATAGAAGTGATGTGCTCGTGCGACATGAGATTTTCGAAAGAGGAGTGAGTCTTCTTTGGTGAAGAGCTTGGGGCCAATGTAATGCCCCGTAGCATAACCGACATTGTCACCAAGGATTGCTGCGGATACCACGAGCCCCCACAAAAGTAGAAGAGAGAAATGCCCCTGCGAAGACAAGAGACCCAGGGTAAAGAGAAGTGAGTCTCCAGGAAGAAACGCCCCCACAAATACTCCAGACTCAGCAAAGACCGCCAAAGTGACGCCAACATACCCAAAACCAATGATGATATCTGACAGTGCTTCCATATGGTGCTAGTGTACGGCATTTCCTCTCCCGCGCAAAGGAACGCTGTGCTAAGATAAGAAATATGCGACAGATTTCACTTTTAGGGTGGTGTATTGGACTCCTTTTGCCCTTCGTGGGGCATGCGTCGGTGCTTGCTGTCATTCCGTCATCAGGATATGCCATCAAGGATCCTGCAGTCCAGCACCTGCTTTACGGCACACTCGCGGGCGAGAGTGCCGTGGTCACACTTTCCGTGAGTGAATCACGCACGCTCTCCATGCGACTATTCACCCTCCCACATCAGCCATCTACTGCGCAAGGAAGTATCGTGCTGGTGAATGTCTCTCGTGGTGACGTGCAAGGTATTCTTGAATCAGGAAGTACTCCGTGGGAAGAGTGGCACGACTGGTGGACTGGAAGCACACTACGGGCAGGTCCAGTGCTGACTCTCACTATTCCCGCAGGGGAGTACCGTCTGGTAGTCAACAACCCTGACAACACAGGACCATTCGGGCTATGGATTGATGGTACGAGAGAGCTCACTCTGCAGTCTCTCTTTCGCGCATACCAGGCTTTACCCCCTCTTGCATCGCAGATATTTGGACTCACCCCATGGGGGATGATGACCATGACGTTAGCATGGGCATTCACGAGTGTTCTGTTGGTGGTCGGTGCAGGTCTTACTTGGATACTCACCCGTACCATCAACTGGAAAAGTGGAGTACTGCGGGATACTCGTCAACGTATCGGTTTGGGCATGGTCATGCTATTGCTTGGGTTGACGGTGTTGGTGATGCACATAAGCGGACTTCTTCCGATGATGATGCTGGCATCGGGGATGTTGTTGGGTGCTGGCATAGTTTTGCTTGGCAAGCGTTTTTGACACCAATTCTATAATGTGGTAGTTTGCTGTCAGAATCAATAGGAGCGTAGATGCCCAATCCATCCGTCCCGATCTTTACGTATCTCCATGGTGAGGTAGCCGGCAAGCTCATGAGTGACCCTGTCGTGACCAGCGAAGGTGATCTGCGTGTGGTTGTGCCGTTTCGTGTGGGGCGTGAACAATACAAAGCATATAGCTATCAAAAGACCTTGGAGCATGCACGATTGGTCCTCTTTGATGGCATCATGATTCCCCACGGTCTTTTGTCCGGTGTTGCCCGTCTGGACTATGAGTACGGTAGAGATAGTGACCCATACATGGTGATGGGACACAAGCGCATGACCATGATCGAGGCATACGCCACCGTACATGAGCCAGAGGTGGAGTTGCCCGAACGCGTGGTCAGTCGGGAGCGCGCACGCGTGGAGGCGGTGTATGGGCGATATCTGCTTGCACTCATGCCACATCGTACTTGTCTTCTGGCGCGGATTCGCCCCCGCTCACTCAGGCGTCAGTACACGAGTGTGTATGCCACCGAACATGAGGTGCTCTGGCAGTCACTTGTGGGATAAGTTTCGACCCCTCCTTTGGAGGGGTCGTTTTCATTATGCTGAGGTGAGCTTGGTGACACGCAGGTACAAAAATAGGGGAATCTCTTTGCGTGCGAGATTCTCGGCCTGTGCGCGAGGCCCAGAGTCGCTATCTTTGTGGGAAATCCATTCTTCGAGACGCGTCACGGCAAAGCCCGCTTTTTCAAATGCCTTAAAGTAATACTGGAGTGGACGATGATACGATATCGTCGATGGAGAGTCTACGAGGCCGGGGTGCATATCGATGGTCGAGTCCGAGAGGGAGAGATAGCCATCCACCTGGCGATACTGAAGCATGCGCTTGCGATCAAATCCCCATGATGTGCGTTTGGGGATGCGAAATGCGGGATGATTAAGCACAATATGGAGTTCACCTCCCGGTGTGAGTATCCGTGATGCCGAGACAATGACACGGTCCGCATGCTCGATGTTTTGAAGTGCGAGAGAAATCAGTGCTTTGTCGAAGCTCGCGTCGTGAAGCATGGTGGGTGATTCAGCGCTTCCCACATGAAAGGTCACGTCTGGCATACTATTTTGAGCAATCTCAATCAGCTCACTTCCAATGTCGATTCCGACCACCTCTGCTTGTGCCGCATGGAGCGCACGGGTGAAGTATCCTTGTCCGCAAGCAAGATCAACAATGCGTTCTCCCTTCTGGGGATTCACCAGGCGCATGAGATTGGGAAGGAGTACCTTCTCGTGGTAGGTATCCGCACTCGAGAGGTGTTTGTCATACCATCCTGCCACAGGACCCCATGAAGAAGATGCGGTGCGAGGTTTCTTGGGTGGAAGGACTCGTGCTGGCTTGGCATACGGTGCAGTGCGCGAGGGGGTAGCATATCCCGTTCTTTTGGGTGTATATGTACGCGCTCCTGAGTGGGGCTTTGGTGTGTAGGTTCGCGCTGTGCCACCGAACTTACCTTCGTGGGCTCCACGTACTGTGTTGCGAGGGGTAAAACTTGGACGAGTAGACGTGCGAGGGGTGTAGGCGCGTGGAGCTCCGGTGCGGGGAGTGTATGTGCGACTTGGCGCAGGAGTGCGTCCCTCAGATTTTGGGGTGTATGCGCGCCCAAACGCGGGAGCAGGGCGAGGGGTATAGGAGCGGGCTTGAGTGCGGGGAGTGCGCGGTGCTGCCCCTGGGGTAAAGGTGGCACGAGGGGCACGAGGTGTGGGGCGCGGTGCGCCAGACTGCGGACCTACCCCTTTACTTGCTTGGGCATGTGTAATGGGGCCAAACTGTGCACGGCGCGCTTTGTAGCGATCACTGGTGCGATCCTTGACCTTCGCTCCGACTTTCTTTGGTCCGTATTTTTTTTCCATTTCGGCATTCTGGCATACTTTTGTCAATAACACAAACTCGCTAGGTCTGTTGGTGATTTACCCTTGTGTATTTTTCAGAAATCATGTATATTGTATGGCACTACGCTCGTCACTCGGGCGTTTCATTTTGAGCAAATTCCGCCGACTCCCCCATGCGGATTATTAATTGATTTTACTTATGGAAATTCGAAACATCGCCATCATCGCCCACGTGGACCACGGCAAGACCACGCTCACCGACGCACTCATGCGTCAGACGGGCATGTTTGCAGAAGGGGAAAGTATGGACTCCAACGCTCTCGAGCGTGAGCGCGGTATTACTATTTACTCCAAGAATACCTCCTGTAATTACAAGGGCACCAAGATCAATATCGTAGACACCCCAGGTCACGCCGACTTTGGGTCGGAGGTGGAACGTGTCTTGCGTTCCATTGACTGCGTGCTCCTCATTGTCGATGCGCAAGAAGGTCCCATGCCTCAGACTCGCTTTGTGCTCAAGAAATCACTCGAACTCGGTCTAAAGCCTATCGTGGTGATCAATAAAATCGACAAGCCTGCGGCAAATCCCGACGAGTGCGAGGAGAAGGTCTTTGAGCTCTTCATGGACTTGGGTGCAGATGATGCCCAGCTCTCGTTTCCAGTCGTGTATGCGATTGGACGACTCGGTGTGGCTAAGCGCAAGCTTGATCAAGACTCATCCGATCTGACCCCCCTCCTTGATCTTATTTTGGAACATGTTCCACTTGCATCGACGCCGGGCTCAGAAACGCTCCCCTTGCGCGCACAATCATTCAACCTTGCCTACGACAACTATCTCGGACGTCTCGGTATTGCTCGCATTGCCGAAGGAACTATTAAGGTCGCAGACAATGTGATGGTGCTTCACGAAGGAAAGCCTGCCTATAAGGGCAAGGTCACCAAGCTCTTCACCTTCAAAGGCGTAGGGCGAGAAGAGGTCAACGAAATCGTCGCAGGTGACATTGGTATTATTGCCGGTATCCCTGAAATTTATATTGGTGAGACTATTGCCCATACCCCCGATGTGGTTCCACTTCCTGCTATTATCGTCGATGAACCTACCATCGAGCTCAATTTTCTGGTCAACAATTCACCCTTTGCGGGGAAGGAAGGAAAGTTTGTGACTTCACGTCAAATCCGTGAACGCCTGGAGAAGGAACTCGAAGTCAATGTGGGGTTGCGGGTGGATTTTGCCAGTTCTTCGGGAGACACCTTTAAAGTAGCAGGTCGAGGAGAACTCCATGTGGCTATTTTGCTCGAGAATATGCGTCGTGAAGGTTTTGAGGTGCAGGTCTCTCAACCTCAAGTCATCATCAAGGATATTGACGGCGTGAAGTGCGAGCCGTTTGAAGAAGTGACTATCGACGTGCCCAGCGAAGCGCAAGGCGTCGTGATTCAAAAGTTGGGTACCCGAGCTGCTATCATGACCAACATGACGCAGACCCACAACACTATTCGTATGATTTTTGAGGGCCCCACAAGAGGACTCCTGGGGTACCGCAGTCAGTTTATCGTCGACACCAAAGGTGAGGGAATTATGGCGTCTCGCGTGATTGGGTTTAAGCCTCATGCAGGACACATCGAACATCGCGCTGAAGGGTCGATGGTGTCGATGGCCAACGGAAAGGCCCTCGGATATTCTCTTGCCAACCTGCAAGAGCGCGGTGAAATGTACATTGGTCCGAATGTGGAAGTGTATGAAGGCATGGTCATTGGGAATACGACCAAGGGGGAGGAAATGCCCGTGAATCCCACCAAGGGGAAACAGCTCACCAATATGCGTGCTTCAGGGTCGGACGATGCACTCAATTTGATTCCTCCCAAGGCGATTGGGATTGAAAATGGACTCGAGATCATGGCAGATGACGAGTACCTCGAAATCACCCCCAAGTCTGTCCGTTTGCGCAAGAAGTATTTGACAGAAGCCGAGCGCTCCAAGAACAAGCGTAAGGACTAAAGAAAACGCCCCTTTTGGGGCGTTCTTCATTTTGGCTTCGTGAGTACTGTCATATATTGCCAGCGCTCTGTGCTCATCGAGAATGCCACTTCGTGTGGATGCATGTCCGCGAAATATTGCACGATCACTTCACGGGAGACTGCAACACAGGGAGTCCCGTCTTCTCGTGTAGTGGTATGGACACGGTATCGACCCGCCCCCAGTGACTCCACACAAGAGGATGTCACGGTGTATGTACGAGGGAGACTCGTGCGACTTGCAAGGACCGTGGATAGTCCTGTCAGGCAAACAATGAATCCAAACAATAGGAAAATATTTCGCAATACAAGAAACATCGTATGACCTACAGAGTGGAAGAATTCCGTGTAAATATTACAATGTATTGACATAAAAGTCAACACATGATAGGATATAGTTCTCATCAATCTCCTCTCTCGGATGGTCGAACATCGGGAGACTCCCACACGTGGTAGTCACAGAGGCGTTGTGGGAAGTCTATTTACCTAAGCCGAGTCAAGGGCTCGCTCTCTCGGTACACATTTTCGTTATGTACAATGCAGATCAATCACGTTCTCGCCCTTCCCATGATCGTGGGAATTACGGCGGAACACGTCGCGCCGTCGTTTTAGGCGGTATTGGTGGCGGTGGACGCTATGAGCCTCCACGTAAGCGCACAAAGAAAAGCGATTTTATTCGAAACATGGAACGCGGTGGTGATCGCGACCTCAAACCCACACCAGAAGCGGGAGGAGAGGTTGCTTCACCTCGACGCGCCCCACAGGCGCGTGCAGGGCGAAGCTATGCACCTCAGTCTCGTCCGCGCTTTGGCGGAGGCGCAGACCGCGGTTTTCGTGGCGGAGATCGCTCCTCACGCGGATTTGGCTCACGTGGCCCAGCCAAGAAGCGTATTCCGGGCGAAAACATCGATCCGAATCGTTTCATCAATCGCTCCGTCGTTGTGGAGGAGGAAAAGATGTATGCCCCAGTGCATCAGTTCGCTGATTTTGCTATTGCCCCTCAGCTCATGGAGAATATCTCTAAGAAGGGATACAAGTTTCCTACCGCCATCCAAGATCAGTCGATTCCCGAAGCACTCAAGGGGCGCGACGTGATTGGTATTGCCAATACTGGAGAGGGAAAGACTGCTGCGTTTTTGATTCCGCTCATCAATAGTATGTTGCACAAGAAAGAGAGCCGTACCTTAGTGGTGGTGCCCACGCGCGAGCTTGCACTCCAGATTGATGAAGAATTCATGGGATTTTCTCGTGGACTCGGAATTTACTCCGTTCTTCTCGTCGGAGGCACAGGCATGGGCATGCAAATCGAGCGCTTGCGTCGTCGTGTCCGCATGGTCATTGGTACTCCGGGCCGACTCAAGGACCTGATTGAGCGACGAGAGTTAGATTTGTCGGAATTCGACAATCTCGTGCTTGATGAAGCAGACCGCATGCTCGATATGGGATTTATTGCTGACATCAAGTATTTGATTGAGCGTATGCCCACAGAGCGTCACACCCTCTTCTTCTCTGCCACTTTTTCGCGTGAAATCGAAGACTTGGCACACAAGATGCTTCGCGACCCTATTCGCATCTCCGTAAAGAAGCGTGATACATCCAAGAATATTGATCAGGATATCATTCGCTATCGCGATCGCGACGAGAAGTATAAGTTATTGACCGACTTACTTTCCACTCCAGAAGCAACCAAGGTGCTTGTGTTTGGGCGCACGAAGCATGGTGTGGAAAAGTTGGGTCGCGATCTCGTGCGTTCTGGACTTCCTGCCGTCTCAATTCATGGCAACAAGACTCAGCCTCAGCGTCAGCGTGCGCTCAAGGATTTTAAGGATGATCGCGCCCGCATTTTGGTTGCCACCGACGTTGCTGCACGTGGACTCGACATTCCCAATGTGTCCCATGTCATTAACTTTGATTTGCCCGGGGCATATGACGATTACGTGCACCGCATTGGTCGTACTGGTCGCGCCGGCAAGAAGGGGATTGCCCTCACGTTTGTCGAAGGATAGCTCAGCTCCGAGTCATCTGTGTCACAAAAACACCCCACACCTGTGGGGTGTTTTTGTGTTGACTCTGTGGGTGTATGAGATAGTGTGGTGTGCAGTTGTACGTCATACTGGAAGGGGAAAGCCATGACTGAAGCATCGATTTCAGAGGTGGAAGGCTACAAGAAAAAACTCGAAGTGGCAGGCGTTGCCATCGTCGCATGCTTTGCCATCGGCATGGTGTGGCTGTCTGATGCCATACCGTCTGTACAAGCCATCCTGGTAGCGCTGTCCCTGGTACTGGTGCGCAAGATGCCTGATGTGGTCAGAAATGGGATGGAGTTGATTTGCGTTGACACCCCGCAATGTGCACAGACTCCCAAACAGATTGCTGGCCCCGAGGAATTGCATCCGGATTCCGATGTGAATACTCCTGAGTCTGAACATCTTCAATTACTTGAGGATTTACGCATCGCATATCGCGCCAATCCAAGCCAGAAAGACCGGGAGTGTATTGAGCGCTTGATAATGATGATTCATACATCTTTGTGGTTCATGCAGTACGAGCGAAATATGGAATTGTCGTCTGCATCCAGTTCGACTGGTGTAGTATAATCATTGACAGTACCTCATTCTTGCACCCCCAAAGGGGTGCTTTTTGCTATAGACTTGCCAACATGTCAACTTTACGCTTTGAAAATATATAGTAGTGTGATGAACGGCTGTTCGTCACAAGTGAAAGGAAAAGCCATGGCTGAAGAATTGATCCCACAGGTACAGGGCTACAAGAAAAAGCTCGAGGTGGCAGGCTTTGCCATCGTGACGCTCGCATCTGCGGGTATCGTCATTCTCGGCGGTCTTGCCGCTGGTGCAGCTGCCGGAGTCGCCATCGTCGCGATTGCACTCGTCAATCTCGTTCCTGTTGCGGCCCGAAAAATGGCCATGATGAAGCAACGTGCGTTGACCGCAATTACCGAAGAGTACTCTGAAGAGACTCTCCGAGAAGATGAGCGGAGAGAAGCAGAACGCGTGACGGCCATCGAGAACGAATATGCGACCATCAAGGCCGAGCTCGATCAGGTCGTACACGAGTTGAATGACGCGTCTGCTATCGCAAAGTCCCCCCAAGAGCGTGACATGATCACTCAGCAGATTGAGGAAGTGAAGCGCGTCCTTCAGGAGAAGTTCGCCGATGTGGAGTCGCGTCAGGCAGACCTGGTGGAGTTGCGTCGTGTCAACGATGTGTTGATTCCGATGGATCGTGCCGCACGGGCCATGCTCCGCGCCAACAGAGAGGAGCGCAACCCCGAAGAGCGTCAGCGTTTGATCGAAGCCCGACAAGCCATCAAGGTGCGTATGGGTAGGGCAGTGGCCAAGGAGCAGGTTTCAGCCTCTCGCCGAGCCACACAAGGAAGTGGCGTTCCCGCTCTTGGGCGTGCTGTCCCAGAGACACTCGATGTGTCGAGCGTACGATCGCCTCGTGTGTTGGTTGACCGTGTCAACAAGGAGTGATCTATGATCACGCGTCTTATCTCGAGTCTCATCGTCGTGGTGGTACTTGGCCTCTCTTGGTACTTCTTTGGCACCCGCGACAGCGGAAGTGTCAGTGTTGTGCCGGCTGAGCCCACGGCGCCTGCGATTTCTACCCCCACCCAACCCTTTAGTGCGCCTCCTCAGTGAGCGCAAGGAGAACCTCATGATTCGCTACATTGCTCTCTTTTTTGCATGCATGCTGTCGGCCCTTTCGGCTTACGCACAGGATGATGCACTCAAACGTCCCATTGTCTTTGGGACGGGTGGCGCAGGTGGTACCTATTCCACCACATTCAATCAATGGAAACAGGTGTGCAGTCAATATCCACTCCAGGAGCACAAGGTGCAAGAGGGAAGTCCTGCTCGCAATACCGTTGGGACGACCGAGAATCTCGATCTGCTTTTGGCCAACAAGATTGCCGGGGCGTATGTGCAGGCCGATGCGGTCTGGAATTTGCTTCAGCGTGATCCCAACATGCAGTCCCTGCGCACCCTTGCCGTGCTCTATCCTGAGGCCGTGCATGTGCTCGCACTCAACAAGGCCATCACGGTGAAGGGGACCAAAAAGACAATGGGAATTGAGCACTCGACTGATGTGGAGAAGACGCTCAGCACAGTGGCAGACCTCTCGGGTCACACGGTGGTTGCATGGGGTGGCTCTGCTGTCACTGCGGGCATCATTCGTGACCATATTCTGAACGGACAATTGCGCGTTCTGGAAGTCAAGAATAAGGACGAAGCCATGAAGGCTGTCCAAGACGGTACTGCGCAGGCCATCATCGCTGTGGGTGGTTATCCGGTCGACTGGATTCGCGCTCTCAATTCAAGCTGGAAACTCCTGGCATTCCCCAAGGCGCTTCGTGAAAAGGTGGGAAGTTCGTATGCCGAGGTGAAGCTCACCTACACCACAATGGGGGCAACCGGTATCGAGTCTGGCGAGACGCAGTCCATGCTGGTGGCGCAGAATTATGGCCCGAAGCGTGCAGCGGAAATCACCTCAGCGTTTGACTGCATGGTCAAGAACATGGAAGACCTCCGCGATGGTGACGGTATGCATCCGGCATGGAAGAAAATCGACCTCAGAAACAAGGGCAATATTCTGCTGCCGTTCCCGTTTGTGCGTGAGACTCCTTCCGCACCGCCTCCCGCTCCGGCCAAGAAGAAGGGGAGCTGATTCCTTTCACTCGTTCACATAACCGACCCATCCGGGTCGGTTTTCTGTTATACTATGGTGATGGCACTGCATGTTTCTGTCCCCCGAGGCACACCGTTTCAAATGGCTGTCTGGAAGGCACTCCTTCGTATTCCGCGAGGACAGGTGGTGACCTACCGTGAGCTGGCGAAGCAGGCGGGGCATCCTACTGCTATACGTGCTGTCGCGAGTGCTGTGGGTAAGAATCCATTACCCGTTGTGATTCCGTGTCATCGCGTGGTGCGCTCAGATGGCACGCTTGGCGGGTATTCTGGTCCAGGTGGAGTTCGCGCAAAGTGGGTATTACTCCGTGACGAAGGGGTCACACAATTTTTAGATATATGACATATACGCAGATTGCACTCTTGTTTTTGTTTTCGCTCCCCATATTACCGGTGCTCGACCTGTTGTGGCTCGGTGTCCTCATGAAGGACTTTTATCGCGAACACCTTGGCCATTTGATGCGGGCGGATATTGTATGGTCTGGTGCATTGGCATTTTATGTTTTTTATACTATGGGACTCTTGTTCTTTGCTGTCATTCCCGGTTTGGAGGCCAAGGACCTGATGAAGGCGGTGATATTGGGTGGCCTCTTTGGGTTCTTCACCTATATGACATATGATTTGACCAATTACGCGACACTGACAGGCTGGCCAATGCGTGTCGTAATTGTCGACATATTATGGGGGATGTGTTTGTCTGCAACCATTGCAGGAGTGAGTTTCTTTATTGGAAGACTTATCGCGTAGATGCCTTATCGTGTGATACACTCTACACGTTATTTACCATTTGAAATATTTATGAATCAATACTATCACGCTACCGTTCCCGTGTTTGATACGACGCTCTTTGCTTTGCGAGGCATTTTGGAGAAGGCTCAAGAGTTTGCCCAGGAAAAGGGTATCCCCGAAGCCGAACTTCTTTCCAGCCGATTGGCTCCTGATATGTTTGATTTGAAGAAGCAAGTCCAAGTAGCGTGCGATAACGCCAAGGGGTCTACTGCACGCCTCGCAGACAAGGATATTCCGACTCATCCTGATACCGAAACTACTATCGCTGAACTACTCGCGCGCATCGATACTGTGCGGGCATTCTTGGCAGGATTTCATGAGTCTGATTATGCGGATGCCAAGGATCGACGAATTACCCTTCCGTATTTTCCCGGAAAGTATTTTATTGGTCATGAATATGTCTATGCGTATGCATTGCCAAACTTTTTCTTCCACGTCGTCACGGCATATGACATTTTGCGCATGAAGGGTATGAATATTGGAAAGGCGGATTACTTTGGCATGTTGCCACTCCATGATGCCTAGTGGTCATTCTCCAGTGATTCACATCGATGGGCTCACCAAGACGTATGCGAGTGGTGCAACTGCGCTTTCTTCTGTATCGCTCGATATACAAGAAGGTGATTTCTTTGCACTGCTTGGGCCAAATGGGGCAGGGAAGACCACGCTCATCAATGTGCTTTCTGGGCTTGTCCAGAAAACGAGTGGCACGGTGACAGTCGGTGGCATTTCTCTTGATGATAATGCGCCTTTGTCACGACTCCACATTGGAGTGGTTCCACAGGAGTTTAATTTTGGACTCTTTGAGCGAGTCGTGGATATTGTAGTCAATCAAGCCGGGTACTACGGTATTCCTCGGCGCCGTGCCCTTCCGCGCGCGATCGAGCTCCTGAATCGTCTTGGGTTAGGGGACAAGCTCGATGTGCAGGCGCGCACGCTCTCGGGAGGTATGAAGCGTCGCTTGATGATTGCTCGGGCGTTGGTGCATGAACCGCGCATCTTGATACTCGATGAACCCACAGCAGGAGTCGATCTTGAATTGCGTCGTGGGATGTGGGAGTTTTTGACCACCCTCAATCAAGAGGGTGTGACGGTGCTTCTCACCACTCATTATCTCGAAGAAGCAGAGCAACTGTGTCGCACCTTGGCCATAATTCAACATGGCACGATTGTGGCGCACGGTAATATGCGCGAGCTCTTGCGGGGCATGGACGAAGAAGCATATATTTTTGAACTCGACGTACCACCAAGCGATGTGCTCATAACCCAATTAGCATCCTTTGGAGCACGGCGTGTTGATACTCATGGAATAGAGCTCGTCACCACCGCGACAGTGGGGCTGATGCACCTGATAGAAAAACTCATTGAATCAGGGGTGGCGGTGGTCAGCATGCGCAATTCCTCAAATCGACTTGAGCAATTCTTTATTCGTCACACTGCAAAGTAAATTATGGATGCATATCGATTGTGGGTGAGTTATAGCACGATAGTACGAAAGGAGATGGTTCGACTTTTTCGGATTTGGTCACAAACCCTTCTCCCTCCCGTCATCACGAGTGCCCTCTACTTTCTGATTTTTGGAAAGTTTGTGGGGAGTCAAATACCAGACATGGCGGGGATGAGCTATATGGAGTTTATTGTACCGGGCATGGTGATGATGGCCGTGATCAATAACTCCTTCATGAACACGGCGTTCTCCTTTTATGCAGCAAAGTTTCAGCGGACGCTCGAAGAAATTTTAGTATCTCCTACACCGTATCTGATTGTCGTGTTGGGGCAAATTACCAGTGGTGTCCTTCGCGGGCTGGTCACGGCTGTTTTGATTGTGTTGTGTGCGCTCTTCTTTACTCCGCTTGCGATACACTCTGTGGCTTGGACATTAGTCTTTGCACTCTTATCCGCTACGCTCTTCTCGCTCGCGGGGTTACTCAACGGGGCATTTGCCGATTCGTTTGATACGGTATCCATCGTGCCCACCTTTGTGTTGACCCCGCTTGCGTATTTGGGTGGCGTATTTTACTCCATCGACATGTTGCCATCATTTTGGCAAACCGTATCGCTCTTTAATCCAATTGTGTACATGATTGATGGCTTTCGGTACGGTATTTTGGGGGTCGCTCATGTCTCACTCTGGGCTTCACTGCTGGTGCTCATGGTGATGATTGTGTCTCTCGTGTATGCGAATTATCTGGTCTTTCGTCATGGCAAGGGATTGCGTGGCTAGGTGGAGTGCAATATGACTTATGCATCGTATTTGCCAACTCCACAAGCTCCATGCACAACTTGAACTATCCACACATTTTGCTTGCGTGAAGCAAGAACAAGACTAGAATGAATCTAAGGAAGAGCCATTTTCCTTCCTTCATTTCACAAGCCCTGTGGGGACTTAACTAGCCGAGACCATTGTGTCTCGGCTTCAGTGTTTTCTGTACTATCCCCATCTTTTCCACTCCGACGGGTGTATGAATGAGAACGAATGATACAATAGTGACGTAAGCACGACTCGTGCTTCGCTCTTCATATGGAAAGTAAAGCAAGGAAAATTGCGATTCATATTCGTACACCAAAGAAGGTGGTTGAAACGCATGCGCACAAGAAGGCTCGCGTGCATCGCCATAGCCACGAGCATGACACTGAGCGCGCTCACGCCAAGGCTGTCCGCGAAAAAGAAGAAGCGCAGGAGCGTGAGCGCATTCTCGCTGAGACTGCGCGACTCCAAGAAGAAGAGCGTGCACTCGAGGAGCAGATTCGCCTTGATCAAGAGCGGGCACATGCCCATGCCAGAGCCATGGAGGAGCGTCGTCTGCGCGAAGAAGAAGCCGCCCGAGCCCACGAGGAAGAAGAGCGTGCGAAGTTGCGCGAGCTTCAACAGCGCGCACAAGCCCTCTTGTCCCGAAAACCGCATCATATCCCAGTGACTCTTTCAGTTGTGACTCCGCCACCGCCACCAGCTCCACTTGGGCACGCAGAGGCGATGGTCCCAGCCAAGCTCGTGGTCCCCAAGAAGCCCGTTGTGGTCGAGGGTATCCCGGTCAGTAGTCTTTCTGTTGCGTATTTTTCAATGGAAATGGGACTCGCTTCCGCATTGCCGACATACGCCGGGGGGTTGGGTATCTTGGCGGGAGACACGATGCGCTCACTCGCGGACCTCAAGATTGACGCTATGGGTATTTCTTTGCTCTATCGGAAGGGGTATTTTGCTCAGCGCTTCGATGCATCTGGGTGGCAAATCGAAGATGATGAGCATTTTGACCCCATCTCTACTCTGGTTTTACTTCCCCATATCGTCCACATTCATCTCGAGGGTCGTGTGGTACATGTGCGTGCGTGGCTACACAAGGTCGTGGGAGTGACGGGTCATGTGGTGCCGGTTATTTTCCTTGATACAGATTTGGCGCAAAATATTCCAGAGGATCGCACTATTACTGCTCGCTTGTATGCAGGTGACCGACGCATGCGTCTGATGCAGGAGGCTGTGTTGGGTATTGCGGGAATAAAAATGCTCCAAGCCATCGGCGCTACGAATGTGCAAAAGTTTCATATGAATGAAGGGCATGCTGCGCTCCTCACACTCGAACTCTATCGCGCCTATCGTGCTTGCGAGGATCCCGTTCGCGAAGTACGTCAACGAGCAGTCTTTACCACCCATACGCCTATTGCTGCGGGGCATGATCGCTTTACTCGGGCGCTGGTGGATTCCGTGCTTCCGGAGTATATCCCTGCTGAACTCCACACTCAGATTTTTGATCAGGGGGACCTCAATATGACGCATTTGGGCATGATGTTCTCGAGTTACGTGAATGGGGTGGCGAAGCGTCATGGAGAAGTGACGCGCGAGCTATTTCCAGGATATCATATCGAGTCTATCACCAACGGCGTTCATGCTGGGACTTGGGTCGCACCGCCCCTCGCACGTCTCTATGACCGCTATATCCCAGATTGGCGTACTGATGCCTATCATCTGCGGTATGCCTATACCATCCCTCCGGAAGAGCTTTGGCAGGCCCATCAGGAGGCAAAGGTGCGTATGATTGAGGCGATTCGAGAGCGACTTCCAGAGGTGACCCTCGACCCTCAGGTATTTACTATTGGATTTGCGCGTCGCGCGACATCGTACAAAAGAGGGAATATGCTTTTTGCAGACATTGAGCGACTCAAGCACATTGCCGCTAAGTTTGGAGGGATTCAAGTCGTCTATGCCGGAAAGGCGCATCCAGAGGACCGTGAGGGAAAACTCATGATGCAACACATTATTCGCAGTATGCACGATGTGTTGGGTTCTTCCGTTCGCGCGGTGTACGTGCCGAATTACGATATGGAGCTCGCTGGTCACTTGGTCGCGGGATGTGATATGTGGCTCAACACCCCCCTACGCCCACTCGAAGCATCGGGGACCTCAGGTATGAAGGCGGCACTCAATGGGGTCCCTCAGTGCTCCACACTCGATGGGTGGTGGATTGAAGGGCATATTGAGCATGTGACCGGATGGTCTATTGGTCCGCACCCTGAGGTGTCCAAGGAGAGCACAGAAGGTGAAGATGTGCACGATTTATACACCAAGCTCGAGTACCTCATTTTGCCCTTGTTTACGACTGATCGCTATGGATGGATGACGAGAATGCGTAGTGCCATCGCAATTAATGGCTCCTTCTTCAATACTCAGCGTATGGTGGAGCAATATGTGCTGGGTGCCTATTTTAAATGACCTCTCGCGTGCGCTTTCCCCATCTTCTTTTTTTTGGCATCGCAGTCATCTGTGGGGCGGTTTTGGTCTTTGCTCGGGATGTTTTACCTCCAGCCTGTCCGTCCGGAGTGAGTATGGCACACTTGGGGCAAGAGGAATTTATGCTCACGACTCTGACCCATGATTTGGCGCATGCACGAGGATTATCTGGGGTGCCGTCTCTTCCGCCTCGTACCGGTGCACTGTTTGTCTTTGATCGTGATATGCAGATGAATTTTTGGATGAAGGATATGTCTATGGCTATCGATATCGTTTTTCTGGACGCCGCCAATCGGGTGGTGGGAGTCGTGCATGATGCACGACCAGAGAGTTATCCGACTCTTTTTCCATCACCAGCATCAATGCGCTATACCATAGAGGTGGCAAGCGGGGTTGCGCGTGAGCTGGGCATAGAAGTGGGAGATGTCGTGCCGGTGGTGGTGTGTCCCACAGGAGCACATTAGAGACTTTGTAAGAAGTAACGGGTGACTGTGCCTACGGATTCTAGGCTTCTCGCACTACAGCGCGACGGCGTGTCTTTTGTGGTATTCCAGTGTGCATCCTCAAAGTCAATAATGAGCGTGGCGGGGATACCCTTTGCAAGAAATGGTGTATGGTCATCTTCGATACGATGAGTAGCCGAGGTGCCCCATGTCAGGGGTTGTATAGCGTGAGCAATGCGAAAGAATCGATCAGTGAGTGTGGGAGCCATGCGCATACTGTCGACTTCTGGGGAAATATAGAGGTCGCTATCACAAATCATATCAAAGATGAGCACACCCGCTGGGGGTTGAGCGGGATACCACTCCCGTAGATGATGTGCCATGAATCCCGAGCCCAGCGGAAACCAGTCTGGGTCACCCGCTCCAAGGGAAAGTGCACCTTCCTCCCCATCAAAAAACACGACATCAACACCTACGCGTGAGGATACATCACTCGATATGGTAGGGAGTAAGCCCAAGAGGAGTGCAACACCAGAGGCGCCATTATTCGCCCCAGGCATGGGCTGATTCGGGTCGATACTATCGCGATATGCGCGCACGAGCGTGTCGTAGTGGGTACCCAAGATGATGCGCTCAGTCCGATCTGGGTGTATGCGAACCATGATGTTGGTGAGTGGGCGTGTGATTTCGGTATCGGTGGTAAAGGTAAACATCGAGGTGGTTGCAGTGTACCCGAGCGATTCGATGCGAGAACGGATGAATGTTTGAAGTGCGTGATGTCCTGGCGCACCGACGTGGCGTGCACCCATGTCCACTATTGTCGCTATATCCTTTAACATTGCGCCCCCATCCACCTGGATTGGAGATGATGTATCTCCCTGCACCTCGCTTATCTTGTGTGGAACGACGGGAAGACCGAGGAGTGGTGTGACCAGGTGATCAACTGGGGCAAAATTGTCGGTCAGGAGGAGCGCATCGCTCGTGTATAGCTCGGGGAATGCGATATGGTGATTTGGAAGTGTGCGGAGAAATGGATCTGTGCTTGATGAGAGCAGTGCCAAGAGATGGTCTGATCGCTGTGTATGTCCCACAAGGATAAAGTTTTGTATACGCTCATCCTGCGGGTCGCTGACTGCAAAGGCGGTGACCGAAGGAAACACTGCCTGCATGGTGCGCACCTCAGAGCGGAGGATGGAAGCATGACCTGGCTTGGAAGTTCCAATGACGTTGGCCATAAAGATTCCCGTTGGGGTGAGCTTTGCCTTTGCTTCCTCAAAGAATTCCTGTGTGGTGAAATGTGAGGGGATAGCAAACAGAGAATGATAGACATCACTATAAATCAGATCATAGCGATGCGGAGTTTCTTCAATAAATCGACGTCCATCCATCGTGTGACTCACTATTCGAGGAGAGTCAGGGAGGTCAAAGTACGTTGTGGCAATCTCACGGAGCCCTGGTTCAATATCCACGACGTCAACCACTGCAGTTTCTGATTTCGCAATCAGTGCTTTGGGGATGGTATATATGCCACCCCCAATCACCAGTGCGCGAGAGAGGTGTGGGGTCGTCATGTGTGAAATATGGGCATATGCGGTATATGGAAAGATATGCTCTAGTGGTCCACTATCCAGGTACATGCCACCGGAACTACTTTTATCTTGCAAAAAGAAACGCGCGGGCCGTCCCGCGTGTATGGTATCGAGCACACTGAGTCGTTCATATACACCGTCTGTGGTAAATCGAATTCGAGGATCGAGTGTCGCGCGTCCTCCTAAGGTATAGACCACCGAGATAAAGACGAGCGAAAGCAAGAGGAGGACTAAGCGCTCCGAGATAGCTCGTTTCGGGCCTGCTAATGCCATCCCCACTCCACCCAAAAGCAGAATACACGCTGTGACACCGGCAAGTATGAATGAAATTCCGAGGTACGGAATCAGGACAAATCCGGTAAGCAGGCTCCCGAAAATAGATCCGGCTGTTGACCAGAAAAAAATACGGCCACTCATAGTTCCAAGACCTTCTTTTGGGGTAGCCTGATGCCCCAGCGTGATAGCAAATGGGGACAGCATCCCCAAGAGGTATGCGGCGGGGAAAAACAGGAAGATGGACCAGAAGAGGGGTCCGAATCGCACAGAAAAGAAATCTGCACCAAGCGGGAGCAGAAAAAGTGCGGAGATGGTCAAAGCAAGGGTCGCAATACCACTCTGCCAAATGACTTGAAAAAATCGCAGAAATGTAGGTTCTTTGTCGGCGATAATGCCTCCACGCCAGTATCCGAGGGCGAGTGCACCCAAAATAACACTAATGACCGATGAGACGGCGTAGATGGTGTTCCCGTAGTACGGGGAAAGCACCCGAGTGGCAGCTATTTCAATGACGAGAACCGCGGCACCCGTAGTGGCAACCACCAAAAGAAGCCCGTAGGCGTGCCAGAGGCGCACGAGAAGGGTTGAGACATGCTTCATGATGAGTAGTGTATCATAGACCACTATGCTGGCACTATGGCTTTTGTCTTGCTTTTTGGGTTCAACGAGAAAACCTCACGGAATCGATAATTTATCCCCATAGCGTCAGACACATCCCCGCGATACAATACCCGCATACGCACCTCGGTTATGCATCTCCCATATGCATCCTCGAGGTGTTCATTGTCAGTGACGCCTCGAATGTGTGATGCGCAAGGGTGTGCATTACCCTCGAGGCTTTCACAGTCTTTATTATTGTTCGTTAGTCCCACTATAGTATGTCGAGCGCGCCCACACGCAAGAAGAGTGTTGCCAAGAACGTGGCAACAAAGAAGCAGTATCTATTACACGAGGTTCGTAAGCGCGACGGTACGCTTGCGCCGTTCGACCGAGAGCGGGTCAAGAGCGCAATTCATCGTGCCATGCTTGCATGCCAAGAAGGCTCTGAGGATTCAGCAGAGGCAGTAACTCAAGGCGTAGTTGTCGCCCTCGAGAAGGTGCTCCGCGAGCGCAAAGAGTACACCCCTACAGTGGAAGATGTGCAGGACACTGTCGAGATGGAGCTTATTTTTCGTGATTTTGCTCGAACTGCCAAGGGATATATTTTGTACCGCGAGGAGCACAAGAAGATTCGCGAGATCGCAGGAATTGTACCAGAGGCAGTCAAAGAGTTGGCGCGCGAATCCAAAAAGTACTTTCGTAATCCACTTGCCGAATTTGTATACTATCGTTCTTATTCGCGCTGGATTGATCATGAGCAGCGCCGAGAAACGTGGATTGAGACTGTTGACCGATATATGGCATTTATGCGTGAGAATTTGGGCACCAAGCTCTCTGACAAAGAGTACAGTGAAGTGCGCGAGGCAATTTTGTCTCACGAAATTATGCCATCGATGCGCCTCATGTGGGCCGCTGGACCTGCGGCGCGAAAGACGAATGTCACGGCATACAATTGCTCCTTTATCGCCCCATCGCAATTACGCGATTTTGGAGAGATCATGTATTTGTCGATGTGTGGGACTGGAGTGGGATTTTCTGTGGAAAGTCATACCGTGGGACAGCTTCCGCTTATCAAGAAGCAGGTCAAGAAAACCCCCAAGGTGCATGTGGTGGGAGATTCAAAGGAAGGGTGGGCCGACGCGTTTGTTCACGGCCTAGAGGCTTGGTTTAACGGTGAGGACCTCAAGTTTGATTACTCACAATTACGCCCTGCTGGAGCGCGACTGATGACGATGGGCGGAAAATCATCTGGCCCAGAGCCCCTGCGCAATCTGATTGATTTTGCCCGTGAAAAGATTTTGAAGCGTCAGGGTAAGCGCCTCACCAACCTTGATGTGCACGATATTGTGTGCAAAATAGGGGAGGTGGTGGTGTCTGGTGGTGTCCGCCGTTCTGCACTCATCTCTCTTTCTGACCTTGATGACTACGATATGCGCCATGCAAAGGATGGACAGTTCTATGTCACTGAACCTCAGCGCATGATGGCAAATAATTCCGCAGTATATACGCACAAGCCATCTACTGCTGAATTCATGGATGAGTGGATTTCTCTTATGAAGTCGGGATCAGGAGAGCGCGGAATCTTCAACCGCGGCTCGCTCGAGTCTCAGATTCCAGAGCGTCGCAAGAAGACATTCATGAAGGATGTGGATACGAGCGGAACCAACCCCTGCGGAGAAATTATTCTCAAGTCCAAGCAATTCTGCAATCTCACTGAGGTCATAATCCGATCCGAAGACACCAAGGCGTCACTGATGCGCAAGATGCGTTTGGCAACAATTTTGGGGACGTATCAGTCTACACTCACGAACTTCAAATATCTTTCCAAAGAGTGGCGCAAGAATTGTGAGGATGAACGATTACTTGGTGTATCGATTACCGGGCAGTGGGATAATCCCGAGCTCGCACATGATGCCAAGCTACTCGAAGCACTGCGCGAAGAGGCCGTGGCGGTAAATAAGGTGTATGCAAAGAAATTTGGCATCAATCAATCCGCATCGATTACTGCAGTTAAACCTTCTGGGACGGTATCGCAGTTAGTCGACGCATCTTCAGGTATGCATCCGCGTCATGCGCCGTATTACATTCGCCGTATTCGCATTTCTGCCACAGATGCACTCTTCAAGATGTTGCGTGATCAGGGTATTCCGTTTAATCCGGAAGTGGGACAGAGTGCGGAGAATGCGGTGACCTATGTGGTCGACTTTCCGGTTAAGGCTCCTCATGGTTCTACGTTCAAGGATGATATCACTGCGCTTGAGCAGTTGGCGCACTGGAAGCTGATTAAACAGCATTATACAGAGCACAATCCATCTGTGACGGTTTCTGTCGGAGAGAATGAATGGCTGGCTGTCGCCAGCTGGGTGTACGATAACTGGGATCTGGTAGGAGGCCTTTCATTTCTTCCCCGCAATGACTTTGTGTACCAGTTGGCCCCCTATGAAGCCACCGATGAGGCAGGATACCTAGCGCTGATGAAGCGCTGGGAAGGCGTCGATTTTTCTAAAATCGTCTCATACGAGAAAATTGATGAGACCCAAGGTGCCAAGGAACTTGCCTGTGTTTCAGGAGTATGTGAAATCTAGTCTTGTGTAGACGAGATGGATGTACGAAAGAACCGCCCGTATGGGCGGTTTTTTGGATCCCAATCAGGATTGGGGAAGGTGAGGCTTGTCGACGCGGGGTGTCGCCAGGATGCGATGGCACATTTTTTCGACTTCTGTGATGAAGTCTTGTGCCCCTTGTGCATGCGGAGCGTTCGGAGGGTACCAGGCTTGTACCTGGGTGAGAAAGTGCTGGATACGTTCATGTGATGTATCAAGCTCGCATATGTGACATCCTCCATGAAAAAGGCTGAGTATCAATTCTCTTCGAAGCCCACTGAGCACCAGTATTTCGCGGACGCGCTCGAGATTGTTGATGCACAGATGCACCAAAAATGACCCAATGGGCGATTTCTCCGGGGTGGAAATCACGATGAACATGAGAATTTCTATAGAGTGAGTCTGTATGAATTATAAAACATAGATGAAAAAAAGCAAGCCCCACCAGTTGGTGGGGGATTATGCATCGTGGTCGGTCATGAGCGTCGCCATGAATATCTCGTACTCTTCGACGGTGGCGATGTGTTCGAGATTGGGCCGTTCGCCATTGATATGCACCGGTCCATCCATGAGTGGGCCCTGCCAGTGTGCAAACTGATTCACCGTGGTGCAGATGCAATGCCCTGAAATCTCGACAGTGCGCACGCGAAAATTCAGATCGCGTGCAATACGACTTGCCGGTGATGTCATGCCCACATAGTGGCGTTTTCCCTGGAGATCGGTGATTTCGTCGGCATAGCGGTGTTGAGACACACATGCTCCTGTGAACAAACTCACGGAAGCGTATCATGCCTGAAGCGGAAAGCCAATCGCACTAGACTGGTGCCCCCACGGTCAGGCCAAAGTGTTCTTTGGCGCTCTTGCCCGAGATGACAATTTCAAGAAAGCGTTTATCGCGCAGCCCCGAACTTCCCACTGTGACCGCAGCGGTGTGGTGAGGCACGTCGGTTAATCGGGGTATAAACGGAAGTGCACGAAATGTCGGACTCAGTTCGGTGATATCTGTTGCACTAGTTTTCATGTTGCCAAAGTTATCGACACACCATACGAAAGCGGATTCACTCGGTGAGATGGGGACTGTCGTGGCTGGGACCTGTCGCCCCGCATGAAGCCATGATGCAAGGTGGGGAAGATATTCATAGCTCCGGAACTGTGAGTTTGCAATTCGCCGCGCCTCGCTCTCTGGGAGGTATGTCACAGAAGCACGATAGACATCCGTCTGCTCGACTGATTTTGCGGCACCAAACTGAGGGAGGAGCTGAAAGACATTGGGTGTGCCAATAATGATTGCGTCTCCCACTTTCGTGTAAGAAAAGGGGCAACCGTTCTCGTCGTGGGTGACTCCTCGTGGAGCTACATTTCCCACAATAATGACAGGAACACCCAGGGACGCATCAAGAGCATCAATAATACATCCTGCAGCTTCCTGCTCACTCAACACAGGGTAGACGGTGACATCATGCATGGGGAGAAGAGCACGATAGCGCACTTCTTGGCGCGCTCGTGCGTTGGTATCATGGCAGTCTGTAAATACAGCGATGTGTGGCATATGTTTTGAAATGAGTGTAATAAAAAAGGCCAATCGGCCGTGTTTCGCGAGTGAGGAGCATCCTACAGACACGAGTAACACCGCCGAGGGAAATCGGGCATCATCTCCATCATCATGAAGACGCGTGGTGTCATGTCATTCATCATGCACCTGATTAAAGTATTCGTCAACCTGACGGACTATGCATTCGTGATATGATTATTTTATGAAGAACGTATCACTCTCATCATCCGACATTATTTCGGGTCGCACGACCTTTGCGCGCGATATTGTGGCAGAATTTTGGGCCCCTCGACGTCCATCCGGGCGCGTCATTGTGCTTCTTGATGGGGTACCATCAGTTCCATCGAAAAAGAAGCTTGCTGAGTTTCTGTGTAAAAAAGGCTATTGGGTATTTCATCCGCGTTATCGTGGGACATGGGAAAGCCGTGGGCAGTTTTTGCGGTATAGTCCTACGCGCGATATTGATGATGTGGTGGATTCACTCAATCGTGGATTCACTGATATGTGGACGCAAGTCACCTATTACCTCGAGAGCAATGACGTGACAGTGATTGGCTCTTCTTTTGCCGGACCCGCAGTGATTCATGCATCCCGACATCCACTCGTTACGCGCACCATCGCACTTGCTCCGGTGGTGGACTGGCATGCAACACCCGTCAAAGAACCATTTCAGGAATTTGTACGACAAGTCACCGAAGGGTTTCCTGGGGCATACCGCGTCACTCCCGCGCTATTCAAGAAGTTGCTCACCAAGAGTTTTTATAATCCCCAAGCATGGGCGAATCGCGTGATGGGCTCCAAGATCCTTTTCTTTCACGCACAGGATGATCAGGTGGTACCCTATCAGCCTACGAAAAAATACGCTCGACTCATTGGTGCAGAATGCCATATTTTACCAGATGGGGGACACGTGGGGGCAAGTGCAGTGATGACACCCGATATCTGGCCTGCCGTGCGCCAATTTCTGAAACGAAAACCGGACGGAGCGTCGTAGTGGCGCATCTCTTTTTCCACCTTCGCGCGCACTGTATCCTGAGATACAGTGGAGGTTCATGCGCTGTGGAAGATGATGTATGTATCTTCGCATTCTGACCCTGATGTCAATCATGCTCCTGCGGGGCTGTTCTTTCATCGAAACCACAAAGGGGAGCAATGTACCGGTGGTAGTGCCATAGTCGGAGCTATGGTCGCTGGTCCCATCGGAGCGGGAGCTGGAGCAGTGGTAGGGCATCAAGTCTGCAAGAAGTAATACGGACCGCAATCTTGCGGTCCTTTTTCTTTACTTCGACGAAGTGCCGAAGAGTCTATTCTTGAGCTCGATGAGAGAAAATCCTTGTCCATCATTCGGATCAATATATTCTCCAATAGTATGCAGACTTTCTCTGCGCCCTAGTCTCATACTTCGATCTGGCACGTTGATGACTTGGCGGACAACCCAGAGATCACCTGTGGTGTTCATGGAGAGGAGATATGCCGTATCACCTCGAAGCAAGAGCATACGCATGTTGCGCCACATGTCATACGGGAGATGTCCGCTTCGAGAAAGCACAAAGATTCCAGCATGTGCCCCCTGAAGATGTTTGCGATGATAGCGACTGCGCACGCGATCTTGCTTCGCTATCCACCAATGTGTCCATGCCTGATAACTTTGAAACGGACGCTCTCGACCAAGGAGTATCGACATGAGCGTGATCGCGCAGTATCTCCACCAAGCACTCTTTGCGCGAGCGTCTTCAATGAGTGGGAGCTGTGCTTGTGCATGCACGGTCTCAGAAATCATGGTGTATGGGCGATAAAGTACAAATTCTGGGTGTGTACGGATGGCTTCCTCCCATTTCTTGCGGTACGAGATTGAGGAGCATGGAGGGAGATGAACGAATATGGTCACGGTGTCACACCTTGGCATGATCTGGAGCGATAGTACGACCACATCTTAAAAAACACAAGCGACCGAGTGGTCGCTTGCAGTCTTCCTTTGTCCTATGCCAACAATTCTTCGACTACGGCTTTCACGTCAGCACCATCAGCTTGCCCATGACACTCCTTGAGTACGGCACCAATGAATTTTCCCATTTCAGCTTTGCTCGATACCCCAAGTTCAGCTTTCTTCGCTTCAGCAATAGTGCGAATAGCATCGCGGGTCATCATCTGGGGCAAAAATGCTTCAAGAATCACGAGTTCATCTCGTTCCTTCTGTGCGAGCTCTGGTCGCCCACCTTTATCAAACTGCTCAGCAGAATCCTTGCGTTGCTTGACGAGGCGCTTGATGACGAGTAATGCATCATGATCTTCGAGGAGCTCCTGGGGAGTGCGTCGATCTGAAACAAGCTGGTTGGTGAATGCGGTGAGTACTCCTCGAAGTACTTCCAACTTGAGCGCTTCCTTTGCGCGCATGGCGTTCTTGATTTCTTCGCGAATGTCTGTGTGAAGCATAATGAGATAAATGGGCTATGTGTATCTCACCAGTATAGCACTGCTCGCCCATGCGCATATGTTTGACCAAATACTCTTATTATGTTATGATATGTATCCGTGTTCTTTTTTGGAGTAGGAAATGGCAGTGAGCCCAGAAGAAGTAGTCGCTGATAGTGATGCCATCATCATGAATTTGCGCGGTGAAATTGTCCGCCTGATGACGATCGTGCAAGGACTCACTGACGCAGAAGAACGACGCACTCGGCGCGAAGCTGAGCGCTTGGAGGAACTGGAGCGACTCCGGAAGTTGGTGACCAAAGACCACCTGACGGGTCTGCTCAACCTGCGAGGGTTCGAAGAGGCGCTGGAAAAGCACCTTGCGGGCGTGTCGCGAGACTTGCAAAGCAATCGCCCGATTACGCCAGCTGTGCTGGTCTATCTTGATCTGGATCGTTTCAAGCCCATCAACGACATCTTGGGGCACCAGATCGGCAATCGATGCCTCATGAAATTTGCCCATGCAATCGTGCGGACGCTTCGTCCAACCGATATCGTTGGGCGACTCGGCGGGGATGAGTTCGCGGTGCTCCTGACTGATGTCGACAAGAGAGAGCTGGCTGAGCACGTCGTGGCCAAGCTCTATCGTGTCGTCGCAAAAATCCGCATGAGCGATGTGGATGATGCAGCGATGGGGCATTTCTTCGAAGCCGTGGGGCGTCGTCAATTGCTCGCATTTTCACCGGGGTATTGCCCGATTACGGATGCGGAGCATTCTGTGGCGCAAGTCCTCGCTCTCGCAGAAGAGGATGTGCCCAAATTTCACTCCTTGCGATACGCCCACCAAGCACAGAAGCGTACTTGATTCTCTTGTGAGCCCGACATCGGGCTCTTTTTCTTGTATAATAGAGGTCTATGTCCCCACATCGCCCAAAAGAAGATTGGTATAAAATTGACCCACACACCGTGGAGCGGATGCTCAAGACCCATCGCACAAATGGACTCACGCAGTCCGAAGTGCTCTTACGGCAACAAGCAGATGGGCCAAATCAATTTCGCGAGCAGGAGCACCGCACATGGATTGATCGTATCGTCGAAGAACTCCGTAATCCACTCACTTTTATTTTGTTATGTGCTGGGATGCTGACGACCATTCTCGGAGAGTATGTTGACGCAACGGTTATTTTCTTGGCACTGATGATTAACATCGCCATTAGTCTCTATCAAGAAGGACGTGCTGATCATGCGTTCGAGAAGCTCAAGAACGCACAGGAGCGTTTTGCGGTCGTCTTGCGCGATGGGCAAAAAGAGCGTATTCCTTCGAGCGCACTGGTGGTGGGAGATGTGGTATGTATTGAAGCTGGCGTGCACATTCCAGCTGACCTCCGATTGTTTGAAGCGAGTAATCTGGAGGTGAATGAGGCGCCTCTGACTGGAGAGTGGCTGAGTGTATCTAAGCATGCCGACAGTATTGATACCGTTGTTCCATTTGTGGAACAAAAGAATATGGGATTTATGGGCACTTTTGTCTCAGCTGGAGTAGGAAAAGGAATGGTGGTAGCTATTGGGAGTCACACTCGGATAGGAGCAATTGCTGAATCGCTCATGGAGACAAGAGATCCCCAGACCCCACTCACCCAAAGTATTGCGCGGGTGGCTAAGCTGTTGTCCTATATCGTATTTGCTGCACTGTTGTTTATTATCATTCTTGGACTCTTCCGAGGAGAACCACTTGCTGAGCTCCTCTTGACGGCCATCGCAGTTGCCGTGGCAGCTATCCCCGAGGGATTACCTGCCGCAGTCACCGTAGTGCTTGCCATTGGAATGGAAGCTATTCTCACTCGTGGTGGTCTTGTGCGTAATTTATTGTCCGCAGAAACGCTGGGGTCAACGACTGTGATTTTGACAGATAAAACAGGCACACTCACCAAGGGAGAAATGGAACTTGCACGAGTGGTGACGCTTGGGACTATTTTGGCTGACCCAGAGCACAGTTCTCCTCACCGCATGCATGAAGTGCACGGAGATGAACGCGATGTGTTGGAGTTTGCTGCGTTGTGTGCGGATGCATTCATTGAACGTATCCCGAGTGATGCCTCATCGGCTTCCCCCGTGGTGCGTGGACGTCCTGTTGAGCGCGCGGTGGTGATGGCTGCGCTCCTGTCCGGGTCTGATCAAACAGAGCTACTTCGCAACTATCCTCGATTGGACTTCTTGCCCTTTGCCTCGGAACGACGCACAGCACTATCACTGCATCGGGTGCGAGGAATGAAGCACGGTCGTGTGTATGTCACTGGGGCACCAGAGCTCCTCTTGGAGCATGCCGCAGCGTGCTATATGGAAGGGGAGGCGCAGATAGCATCTGATGAGTACAAGAAAAAGATTGCTCATACGATGAAGCACTTTATGAAGGAGGGGTACCGCCTGGTGGGTGTGGCATACCGCAATACCCACATGGAGCACCTGACTCCAACCTCGGCGCAAGAAATACTCCAAGACGGAGTGATTTGGTGTGGATTATTGGTATTGCATGATCCGTTACGAGAAGATGTGCCACGCTCTATTCGAGCTGCCCAGCGCGCGGGCACCCGTGTTCTTATGGCGACCGGAGATAATCCTGAAACAGCTCGGACGATTGCGACTTTTGCTGGCATATGGAAAGAGGGTGATGAGGTACTCTCGGGTGCAGAAATCGAGCACCTGTCTGATCAGGATATTCGAAAGGCTCTGCGTCATGTAACGGTTTTCGCACGCATGCTCCCCGAGCACAAGTTGCGATTGGTCCGTATTTTGATGGAAGACCAGGAAGTTGTGGCGATGACCGGTGATGGCGTCAATGACGCTCCGGCACTGCGCGCAGCGAGTATTGGGGTGGCGCTCGGGAGTGGTACTGAAGTAGCCAAAGAGGCTTCTGATCTCATTTTGGAAAACAACAGCTTTACTATTATTGTATCAGCTATTGAAGAGGGAAGACGTATTATCGACAATTTGCGCAAAATTGTGGCGTATTTACTCTCGACTTCTTTCACTGAGATTATCGCGGTGGCTGGTGCGCTTCTCCTTGGTCTTCCTATCCCACTTTTGCCTGCACAAATTTTGTGGACGAATATGCTTTCTGAGGGATTTATGAATTTTGCTTTTGCTTTTGAACCCAAGGAGGACGATTTAATGACACGTGACCCTCGGACAATGGGTACCGCGCAAATGCTTTCGTCTCGGTTTATGTCATTTATCGTCGTGGTGGGACTCATTGGGGGTTTGATGTTACTTTCGTACTATGCCTTTGTCATTCATGTTCTCGACTTTGGAACGGATGATGCACGTACGGCGGTATTTATGATGCTGACCATCGGTACGATTGCGGTGGCATTTTTACTCAAGGACTTGCGGAGCTCGGTGTTGCGCATATCCTTCACCTCTAATCGTTACCTTCTTGGTTCATGTGCCTTTGCGGTTACGGGACTCCTCTTGGCTCTCCATGTGCCGTTTTTGCAGGGCATGTTGCGCATTTCTGATATTTCTCCGCTCTCTATTCTTCCGAGTATTGCTGGGTTTTTGCTGATTCAGCTTCTGATGGTCGAGGGTGCCAAATATTACTTTTTCCCTCGGCGTAGTCGTGTGATACGATAGTCATATGGATATCTTTATCTTTATTGTCCTTGGCATAGTGGTCGGTGCGAGTGTGGCATATGCTGTATCCTCCCGCACTCGCTCGGCATTACCCATTGAGCGTGATGCGCTCATGATGTTGCAACGGCAAATGACGGATTTAACCCAGCACCTCGATAGCAAGCTCACCGAGAATCGGCGAGATATGACCGATGCGGTGCGTATGCAGTTTTCGGAATCCCAAAAGCTCCTTCGGGAGATTAGTGGGACCATGCAAGAAAGTTTACTTGATGTGGCACGTGAGCAAACAAAGACCAATGAGTCCACTCAGCGTTTTATGGCTATCGCCGATCAACTCGCCAATCTGGAGAAAGTACTCAAGCACCAAAAGCAAAGAGGAAACCTCGGGGAGGCGTCCCTGGAGTTAATCCTCAACAATATTCTTCCTCCCGGTGCGTACAAGATGCAATATCGCTTTCTGAATAATGATGCAGTAGATGCAGTCGTGCTCACTAAGGAAGGGTTTATTCCTGTGGATGCAAAATTCTCTCTTGATAACTATCATCGGGTTACCATGGCAAAGGAAGGAAGTGAGCGCGAAGAGTTGGAGCGGGATTTCAAAAATGATCTCAAAAAGCGCATCGATGAGACAGCAAAATATATTCGCCCAGAAGAGGGCACGCTTCCTTTTGCATTCATGTTTATTCCGGCCGAAGGCATTTACTATGATTTGCTCGTCAATGAAGTGGGGGCAGTCAAGGTGAATACGCGAAGTCTGATTGATTATGCATACAACGAAAAGAAAGTGATTATTGTTTCTCCTACCACCTTTTCCGCCTACCTTCAATCCGTCCTGTATGGATTCAAGGCATTCAAAATTGAAGAGTCTGCGCGGGATATTGTGAAGCGCGTCGATGAGTTGGGCAAGCACCTCAAGGCATATGAAGAATATATGACAAAGCTGGGAAACACACTTTCAACCTCGGTCAATCATTATAATGCGGCATCAAAGGAGTTGGCGAAGCTCGACAAGGATGTCACACGTATTACGGGGGAGAGTCCTGCTTTGACCACCATCACTCTCGACAAGCCTGCGCCACAAGAGTAAGGTACAAAGAGAAGTGAAACCCCTCGGAGATTGCCATGGATGCCCAACTTACGGACTTTGTCCTATGGCTCATAGGAGTGTATTACGGGGTCTACGCGCTCATTTCTATTGCGGTGACGTTTCTCATGTATCGAGTAGTGGTCGTGCCCATACTCAGTCGTGCTCCGCGCATGTATACCGTTAAGGCCAAACCCCGTGCCATTGCCTGTTTGTGGGGGTTTTGGATTTTTTGGCAATATGTGGTCGCCGTATTCCTGCTCTTGTTTTGGCGAGTCCTACTTGGCATCTTGTGTCCATTTTGTCGATCAGACCTGCGGAGTAGTACATTCTGGACACCCAAGGAGCGACGTTTTCTGCAATCTACGCCCGTGCAAATGTTTGCCGATTGGGTGCGAGACTATTTCGCGCGTTATTATCCCCCCGTCATCCCACCCGAATCTTTCCAATGAGTAAGCCGCCCCAAATGGGGCGGCCTTGTGTAGGGCAATCTCAGCCCTTCGGACCGGAGATCAGGGTGAGGAACTTCTCGTCACCTTGCGAGCGGTGGAGCGAGGTACCGACCTTGCGATGCGCCCAGGTGGCGAAGTCCTGTCCCTTCATCTCGTGGACCCGCTGTTCGAGTTGCCCCTTCACGATGTTCTGGTATTCCACGACACCGTCATCGTGGATGCGGATGATCTTGCGGACCACCTGCCCGTTCTTCGACTCGTAGGTGGTGTCTCGGGCGAGTTGGGCAAACTTCATGGTCTGACTCCTGTGGTGAGTGAGGGGAAAGTATCCTTAGATACAGTAGCATATTATAAAAAATATGTCAATATCATGCCGTATTGCATAAATCTCAAAAACCCGTATACTCCTTAGCACTATGTCATTCGCAGTCATCCACACGGGCGGTAAGCAATATAAGGTCACAGCAGGAGATATCCTCAAAATCGAGAAGCTCGATCACGAAGGAGATGCGGTCGTATTCGATAAGGTTATGCTTGTCGATGATGGTACTTCAACGAAGGTCGGTGCTCCGTACATTTCAGGAGCAAAGGTGTCTGGCACCGTGCTCTCTGACGGTCGTCACAAGAAAGTTATGGTGGTGAAGTATCGCCCCAAGAGTCGTTACTACAAGAAGAATGGTCATCGTCAACCCTTTACCGAGGTAAAGATTGATTCTATTGGATAAGTCACCTTGGCTTGGCGAACAGCACCTCATCGAGGTGCTGTTCTTTTCTATAGACAACACCCCCACAAGAGTGGGGGTAAAAATTACAGATGCACGATGCCGTCACCGTCTGATGGTAGGGGATTTTCGATGGATGGACCAAAGAGCTCATGCCACATCTCCCTGTCGCGATGACCAAGACTTTGGCAATGATGGGGGTGACAGTTCTTTGCTGCGAGTTGGGCCAAGAAGAGAAATGCTTCCGCGGGATTGTGTCCTCGCACAATCGCCCGCATCAATTCGTGGGCGAACACATCGTCTGTGCGGATCGGAGCATGGTAGGTCACACCATTGGCCTGTATGGTAATGGTGCCCTGTGCTTGATGAAGTGGGATGAAATGTGCCATATGAACTCTCACTATTACTAGGGTCACCATACCAAGAAATAGAGACTTGTCTAGCATGTGAACTTCCTGTAGGGTGGAGCCAGATACCTCAGGAGTGCACATGAGTTATGTAAAATACAAAGGTCAGTGTCCTGAATGCCGTGCATGGGTCAAGGTTTGCGCCATCGACGCATCGGCGGTCACACTTGCTCCTCAGAGGCAAGAGGCATATCTGTGTGGTATTCACGACCCTGCTCATGAATCCCAGGCAGAGGAAGTCATAGCTGTCCCGACCGGACAGGTAGTCGAACGCCATTGCCGCGGCGCCATGAGACCACCGCTTCAGATGGTGTCTCTCAATTAAGCCCGCCTTTTTCACCCACCTTTAATTTAAAGGTGGGTGTGTTTCTTGGGTCACCTTGAGAGGAATATCAGTGAGAGGGGGAATGAGCCATGAGGATTAAGAGAACGCATTGTGGGGCAATTGGAGAGCCACGGGGAGGCATTGTGATGGACATCAGTCAAGATAATAAGGGGAACGGGAGGTGCGCTATTTGCGCCCTAGGAGTGCATAGCGGAGGGTTTCGGTGTCGGAGTATTCGAGCTCGGTACCGGTAGAGAGCCCTCGGCCGAGGTGGGTTATTTTGGTCATGGTGGGGTTGAGGAGCGGGGAAATTTGTGACTCAACAAACTGGGCCGTATGCTCACTTTCGGGTGTCACTGCGCAGGCAATAATCACTTCATCGAGGTTATCACTTTCTGCGGTAATACGATCGAGGAGGAGAGAGATACGAATGCGATCATCGGGATGCTTTTCTAGTATAGGGAGTGTTCCTCCTAAGATGAAATACTGTCCGCGATACGTCCCACTACGCTCCAGGGCTTCCATGTCTGAGTCTTTTTCCACAATCATGAGGGTGGTACGGTCGCGAGTCTCATCGGCACACATCATACACATATTGGTATCCTGCCGAGTGCGGGTAAAGAAGCGATGGCACGAAGCACACTCACGGATAGTTTGTTTGAGTTCCGCGATACTTCTCGCCAGCTCATCGAGATATAAGCGATCTCTTTTGAGTAGATAATGCACAAAACGCTTGGATTGACGCGATCCAATTCCAGGAAATTCTGCAAATAGTGCTGCGAGCTTGGAGATGGGGTCCATATCACTTAGAACACGTCATCAAAAGCCTGACTTTCGTGATGTGTGGTATCAAGATCTCGAAAGGAGGTATGTTTGTCATCAAAGTACAGCTCGATGACACCAGTAGGACCGTTACGGTGCTTTTCGACCATAATTTCAGCAATATTGGGGCGCTCCGCCACTTTGTCTTTGTTGGCCTTATCCTCGCGATGAATAAACATCACGATATCTGCATCCTGCTCGATAGAACCAGAGTCACGAAGGTCAGAAAGGCGAGGCTTCCCGCCACGTGCTTCCACTGCACGAGAGAGCTGGGAGAGTGCGAGCACGGGGACATCGAGGTCCTTGGCGAGCCCCTTGAGCGAGCGAGAGATTTCTGTGACTTGCTGCACCATCGAATCGGTGGAATGCACAGGAGTCATGAGCTGAAGATAGTCCACAATGACGAGGCCGAGGTCATGTTCACTTTTCATACGACGTACGGCTGAGCGCATGTTCATGATGTTGATGCCCGCTTGGTCATTGATGAAAATAGGTGCACGAGAAAGTCGGTCTAGTCCTTCACGGAGGTAGGCAAACTCATGATCCTTAGAGAGTTTCCCGGTGCGCAGTTTCCATGCGTCGATCGAGGACTCAGCGGCGAGCATACGGTCAATGAGTTGCTGAGAACTCATTTCGAGAGAGAAGATACCGACGGGAACATTGTGATTCACGGCAGCACGGCGGGCAATATCGAGTGCGAAGGTCGTTTTACCCACTGAAGGGCGGGCAGCGAGAATGATGAGGTCCGATTTCTGAAGTCCGGAGAGCATTTTATCGAGCGCTGCGAATCCTGTGGGAATACCGCGAATTCCTTCCTGGTCTTCGTGAATTTTTTCGATGCGAGCCCATGCTTCGGTGAGTCCATCCTTGATGCTTTGAATGCCTTTCCCAGAGGAGATATTGGTGACGGCATAAATCTTACTTTCTGCTTTGTCGAGAATTTCTTCGAGGGGCGCATCTTCTTGGTAACCCATTTCGGATACCTGATCTGCAGTGTGGATGAGATTACGCAACACGTGCTTTTTGTTGACCGTTTCCGCGTAGTACTTTGCGTTTGCGGATGAGGGGACGACACTGGAGAGTTCTGCTAAGTAGGCCCGCCCCCCAATGGACTCGAGCTGACCGCGCTCCTCGAGACGTGTGGCAAGGGTGAGGAGATCAATGGGCTCTCTCTTGGACTGGAGGTCGAGCATGGCCTCGTAGATAAGACGATGCTTTTCTGCATAAAAGGATTCTGCGCGAAGCGCATCTGAAATCTCGTAGAGTGCATCGGTACGAATGAGAATAGACCCAAGGAGCGCCTGCTCGCTTTCGAGGTGTTGCGGAGGGAGACGCAATCCTGTTCCAGTCGGTGCAATGTATGGGCTTTTCATGTGCGTATTCTATCACGGTTCACCCATGAAGAGGGAAGACCCAGAATGTGGGACAGCATGTGGACACCGTGGGGATGAATTCGCTAGAAATCGGCTATGATAGAGGGATGAGGAATGATTGCCAAGTCACAGCAGTTGTGCTCGCAGGAGGGAAGGGGACCCGCATGCTCCCGCTCACGCGCGACTGCCCCAAGCCACTTCAGCGGGTGCTCGGTCGGAGTCTCTTGGAATGGAAGCTCGATATGATTCCGGAGCAGGTGGATGACATTGTCATAGTGGTGGGGCATCAAGGCCATCTTATTGAGGAAGCCATAGGGAAGGACTATGCTGGACGTCAGGTACGCTATGTGACCCAAGACCAGCAACTTGGCACCATGCACGCACTGAGTGCGACTCTCCCACTTCATTTGGAACGCATGCTCGTGATGATGGGTGATGACTTGTATACGAAGGCTGACATGGAACGTATGCTCACCTACGACACGGCAATGCTCGTGTGTGAGCGCGACATCGTGACTCGTGGTGCTGTAGATATTGCTCGAGATGGGCGTGTAGTCGGCATTCTTGAAGAGGTGGCACCTCGTACGCGCGGATGGGTGAATACGGGCATGTATGTGCTCCCCAGTTCTGTGTGCCATCTTCCTCCGGTATTTGTCTCTCCCACCGAAATGGGACTACCTCAAACCATCCTTGCCCCAGAGTCACCGTTTCGCGTAGATGCATGCGAGACACATACCTGGATGCAGGTCACGACTCCTGAAGACCTAGTGCACGCTGGAGCTTGGCTTTTGGAGCATACAGGACACCCGCCACAGGGGCGGGTGTACGAGACTACTTTCTGACCAAACTCCCTGGCCATCGAGCAAAGAGAATCGGAATGAGGAGTAGGGTAAGGAGCATGGCAAACGAAAGTCCAAACATAATGGTGAACGCGAGTGGTCCCCAGAGTGCCGAGACTCCAGCGAGCGGTATCATACCCACGACGGTGGTGACAGTGGTGAGGAAGATTGGGCGGAGGCGTACTGCTGACGCTTCGATAATGGAGTCGTGGAGGGGCTTGTCCGGGTGCGCCTGAATCGTGTGAATGACTGAATCCAAGAGGATGATGGCGTGATTAATGATGACACCTGAGAGTGCGATAACCCCAAGCAGTGAGGAGAACGAAAGGGATTGCCCCGAAATCATGAGTCCAAACAACACACCAAAGAGGGAGAGGGGGATTGTGAGAATCAGATACATGGCATAGCGGAATGAATTAAACTCGAGGACCAGAATTGCAAAGGCCAGAATCATTCCAGCCAAGAGGGCGAGGCCCATCTCTGCGAATGAGCGATTCACCTCCTCGTTTTCTCCGCCAATACTCACTGTTACCCCCTCGGGGATACTGAGGGTGGGGAGCGCATCTTCAAATTGCTTTCCCACTTCAAGTGCTGTGGTGTCACCGGTGATTTGTGCGGTGAGTGACATAATACGATCCCCATCCTCGTGGTTGATGACCGCGCGGTGCTCGGTGAGGTTTTGCTTCAGGACAGATCCGAGCAGGACGGTACCAACTGGTGTGCTCATGGGAATTTCCATGATGCTCTCGAGTGTGGTCTCTCTCGTTTCCTCTGGATCCACAAAGTTGGGATTCAGGTCTACTTTGACTACCACATCAATATCATCCCCACCTTGCTTGATTGTTGTTGCGGTGACCCCACTCACTGCGGCGCGAAGTGTTTGTGCTACTTCGATCGTAGAAAGACCCAAGGTGGCGGCACGGGTACGGTCGATGGAGAGTGCAAACTGGTTTCCATTATTGGAGAGTGAGGTGCGAATATCACGAGTACCGGGAATGGTACTTAAGGCAGATTCAGCTGTCTCAACTGCTCGGGCGAGATCGTTTAAGTTTTCTCCGGTGAACTTGATGAGCACAGGAGCGCCTACGGGCGGTCCTCCTGATGGTTGATTGACTCGAATGATAGCGGTATCGATAGGACGAAGAACTTGTCGCAAGTCATGCATAATCTCTGTGGAGGTCTTGTCGCGTTCTTTTTTGAGATTCACGGTAATGTTACCGAGTTTGGCATTCCCGCCCCCACCAGAAGACACTGGACCATCGCCAGACCAATCAGATGCACGTCCGACAGTGGTGACGAATGACTCCACGTACGGATAGTCATACAGGTACTCTTCGACTTCGCGCACGGACAAGTCTGTGGCGCCGAGCGTGGTGCCTTCCGGGCGCTCGATCTCGATGTATACAAATTCCAGATCATCTTCGGGAAAGAATTGTACCTTGACCAGTCCGACAACGGGAAACGTGAAAGACACAATCAGTCCAATAACAAGAGTTGCAATAAAACCGTTTTGGAATTTTCGATCTACGAGTACCTTTCCTAGCATCGTACGATACCAATCCTTTGCTTTTTCGGCATAGTGATCCTGAAGCACCTCAAGCCGATTTTTCTGGTGGCTGGTGAACTGCGTCGCAAGCAATGGCACCATGCCAAGCGCCACGACAATCGATGCTATGAGCACAAAGATCAGGGTGAAGGGGATAGAAGAGATAAACTTTCCCACGACTCCAGATATGAAGAAGAGGGGGACGAAGAATACGACAGTGGCCATAGTTCCAGCAATCAGAGGCCAGCCGTACTCCTTGATGGACTGCACCGCAGCATCACTCGCATTTCCGAAACGCTTCGTTCTCGTGTGGATAGCTTCGGTGACCACGATGCCCGAATCCACCAGGATACCAATCGCCAGAATGAGTGAGAAAAGGGAAATAAAGTTGATTGTATTCCCAGATGCATACAGCCCGATAAACGCAATCACAAAGGAGAGGGGAATCGAGAGTGCTGCAATGAGCGATTCGCGCCACCCAATCGTTAAAATGAGCATGAGAATCACCAAGATGACAGTTTCGACTCCTGCACGGGTGAGCTCGTTTAGGTTTTTGGTTACCTCCTTCCCGTTATCAAAAGTGATCACCACACTAGCCTCTTCGAGTATGCCTCCCGGTTGACCGAGCATGGTCAGTCGTTCTCGCACCGCCCCTGCAATTGCGGTGACATCACCACCTGCACGCTTCATCACAGAGAGCGACATAGCACTCTCCGCGGGAGAGTTGTTGGTACTGGCACGAGCATACGTTTGGGTAGGCTCAAGTCCATCACGGACTGTCGCCAGGTCGCGGAGGTATACGGGGGTCCCGCTTACGCTCAGGACTGTAATATTGGCGACATCGAGCGTGGAGTCGAGTGTGCCAGTAAACTGAATCGCATAGTCGACCTCATCCACCACAATATTACCAACTGGGAGTGAAGCATTGGCGCGAGTGAGCGCAGCAATTACCTGATCGATGCGTACCCCATAGTGGAGTAGTTTTGCACGATGCAGCACTACCGTGACTTCACGGTCTCGCGTGCCGGAGATGCGGACTTCAGAAACACCACTGACGCTCTCAATTTCTTCCGCGACTGTTTCGCCGAGCTTCGCCAAGTCCCCAGGAGTCAAGTTTGCGGAAATCGATAACATCAGCATAGGCTGGTCAGCGAAATTAATCTTGGTGACTCTTGGCTCGTCAGCCTCAAGCGGGAATTCTGCCTTTGCACGATCGACTGCTTGCTTCAAGTCATCAATGGAACGGTCGATGTCAGCAGATGCAAGGAATTGAGCGGAGACCACAGAGACACCTTCCATCGAGGATGAGGTGACAGTGTCGATATTCTCTAGGTTCTGCACTTCCTGCTCAATCTTGTCGGTAATGAGTCGTTCCATATCGAGCGACCCACCACCACGCATGGTGGTGGTAATAACCCCAACAGGAATAATCACCTCCGGAGCAGATTCCTTGGGAATCGCAAGAAGTGAGACAATACCAGCGAACGATAGCGCACCCATCAAAAGATAGGTGAATGCGCGTTTTTTGAGGAAGAAAATCCAAAGGCTATGCATATAATGGGTGTGGTGAAGTGAATAGAATTCAGGAAGAAAGGCCTGTGAGGATGCGCACGGTCATGCCTGCCTTTAGTCCCCGCGCATCGGTCACGATTTCGGCATCGCCCAGAATCCCGCTCGTGATGTCGATATGACCACCACGGAGTTCACCCGTGATGACGTCATGCGCCACGAGGATGTTGTTTTCATCCACAGAAAAAACCTTCGCGCCACTAGGGGTGAGTTTGACGGCAGAGAGGGGGATGGAGAGGGTTTTTGAGGTCGTTGGCGCGGACTTGGTGTGAGTAGGAATAGTGAGTCGCACTGATGCACCGTTGACGAGTGGGGCCTTCGACGAGACAATCGCAATACGGACTTCCACTTTTTGGGTACGAGGGTCGATGGCAGATGCAATACGACTGATGAATCCCTCGTGCCCACCTTCAATGGCTACCTTGCCACCAGGAGGGAGTAAGAGGCGCTCGTCTTCACTCACAAATGCCACAATCTCAAGTGCGCCATTATTGGCTACCGTAGCAATCTCGCCATACGGAGAAAGATAATCGCCAAGGGACACCGTCAAGACATTGAGTGTTCCACTGATGGGACTGCGGACAATCGTCTTCCCTAGTCGGGCTTCTGCCGCACGGAGATTGCCCAAGGCGAGTTTCACCTGCGCATCAGAGGTCCCTGTTGTTTGCGCTGAAGTCGCATTTTGAGATGCAATTTCAGCTCCCGCATTGGCTTGATTGAGGGCAGATCGACTGCCGGTGATTTGGGACAAGACGCCACCTACTTGGTTGCGCGCGAGTGCAATGGTTGTTTTATATCCTTCAATTTGTGTCGTGGAGTTGCGCTGATCTGGGATGGCGCGATTCATCGCGAGAGCGAGGTTGTCGAGATACTGTCGCACCATGTTGACCTCCTTTTCAAGCAGGGTGAGTTCCTGCATGAGATCACTCTCGATGGTGAGTTGTGCGTTGGTTGTCGCGCGTGCAAGTAACATACCTTCGATATCACGACGAGCTTCTTCGAGAACAATCACGAGCTTGGCATCAGCAATTTCTGGGCGCAATTTCGCATCACGTTCCTTGGGGTTTTCCCATGCGAGATCTGTTTTGGTTCGAATGACGTCATCGAGTGTGGCATATACCGTTTCAATGGTGTTCTTGGCACTATTCTTTGCTTCGGTCAGTGTTTGACCAGAAGAATCCTTGCTAATACTGGCAATAGCACTACCAGCGAGTGCTGCTTCGTACGCCCCCTCCGCAGAGAGGAGGGCAGCACGCTCGGAGTCATTATCGAGCTCCAAAATAATACTCCCGGCATTCACGTAGTCACCCTGTTTTCTGTAGAGCGCTTTGATCCGCCCCCCTGCTTCTGCACGGATTTGCGCTTCTGAAACAGAGGACACTGTTCCCAAAAGGGAAAGTGGAGCCACATCTTGTGAAAGCATATCTGCGCGCATGACCGTGACCGTCCGAAGGGGAGGCGCTGTCTCTTCGACAGGTGGGGTCGCGTCGTGTGTGAGAAACACCACGCCCCCCACAAGCATAAGACTGACGAGTGCTTGCTTGGCGCGAGAAAGTTTCATAAATCGAGATTTGGTCGTGTGGACAAGAGCGAGAAATTGAGAGAGATATTGCTTCATGATGTGAGTGAGTGATGATTAAGGACTTTGATAACACCTTGAAAGGCTTGCATGATGAGCGTGCGATCCTTCTTGGGAATACCAGAAAAAATAATCCCCAGTTCGCGTTCAATGATGGCATGTGCTGCTGCGAATGCGGTTTTTCCTTCGGTAGACATAGTCAGAATCTTTTGTCGACGATTGTCGGTGTCTGCCGTGCGACGCAGGAGTCCCACATGTTCGAGTGCGTCAACGTGCCGTGAGACTGTGGCTTCAGTGAGATACAAGAAGTCCGCAACCATACGTTGAGAAGGATTCTTTTTGCAATGAATGGCAAGGAGGATAAGAAACTGGGAAAAAGTGATTCCCTTTGCAGCGAGCAATCTTTGCTCCAAACGTTTTTCTGCAAGAAAATACGTTTGATGGATTGCGTACATAAAACTCTTTGACCAATCAAGGTCATCGTTTTGATTTGGCATATGCCCAAAACCTTAGCATAGTAAGTGTTGTGTAGTCAAGGATATGGAGGTGGGATTATTGACACACACAATCTGGATATGCACTATGGCCATAGATACACGGAGTTCTATCATGAACAGAAACACTATGATATTTTGCGCCATGTCGGTGCCACTTTGTTCCAGCATTGCATTTGCCATCACAGTAGGTGTAGTCAGTGGAGATGCGCTGATGTCGTATCAGTTCTATCAAACCTGGGGGCTCACCGCGTACATGGCAGTGTGGATCGGGTCTGCACTCTACGCGTTACGCTCATATGCTTGGAGTGTGGTGTGTGTGGCCATGACCATTCTATGCGTGTGTATGGCACTGTACATGAGTGGAGGCCCTACTGGAGATGTCTATACTTTTGGTGCATCATTTTGGCTCTGGTGGACTACTTCTACTGCATTCCTTTGGATGAGCATGCTTGCGCCACACGTCATCTCGCGTACGATATCTCGCACTCCAGCGGTCATCGGCACCTTCTGTGTCCTGATTGTGCAGGGACTCCAGGTTTATCTGCTGTGGACGGATGTCACCTTTCTGCAGTTTGTTTTTCTCATGCGTATGATACTTCTTGCTATGGGAGTTGGGGTCATCGCTTCACTCTGTGCAATATGCTTGCCCTATTTCTTTCAGGATGCGCAAAAAAAGGGTCTAGTGCCCACGACGTGAATACGCATGATCCATCACGCCACCCTTCTGGGTGGTGTTTCGTTATGCGCGTTCTACGACCTGCCCATCCTTGGTGTCTTTGACGACGTATCCTTCACGAAGGAGTGCGTCGCGGAGCGCGTCGGACTGTGCAAAATCTTTTGCGCGACGTGCGACCTCTCGCTGATTCATGAGATCGAGCGCGCGCGGAGTAAGCGAGAC
>JACCDW011596637.1_pt1 | contig 53264 bp, 38 predicted proteins | sample 7449781 | NCBI WGS metagenome assembly JACCDW01 (sample SAMN15323449, study PRJNA562643) | freshwater metagenome | isolation source: river surface water | place: USA:Blue River Watershed | collected 2017-08-18
TAAGAATACCATTTCCTTTGACTACCTCTTTACAAGATTATAAAAGAGGCGTAGAATTGTATAACTTATATTATGGGGAACAGTGATTTATCAAATAGTGAAAACATACTTGTAAAAGTTGACCAAAACAATCTTATTTATGTTGACCCAAATAGTGTCGTAGATGCTGATGGTAATATTCAACCAAGAGGGTTAAAACAAGAAAATTTGGTCATGTATGCAAACTTGGAAGCCGATTTAATTCCAAGAAGTCGACTTGTTGCCGAATCACAAGGTAGTACCTTAGTTAGTATCGCAAAAGGAAATTTGAATTTTCTAAGAAATCAAAGTGGTGACGGTAATTTTGATTCAACATGGACAGAATCATTTGTACCCAAACCAATTGAGGGTGCCGAGTCGAATTATAGAAATGGTAACGACTTAACTTTCGGACCAACCGCATTTACTGACCCCACAGGTCAAAACTTTGGAATTGATTCTATTAACATTACGGTTAAGGGTGCAAACTTTACCCCCCAAGTTTCGATTAATTTTGTTGATATACGAGGTAAGGTTTTATTTGAGGCATCTGAAAACTCACCTTACCGAGCATTCTTTCATATTCCGTGGCCAATATTTTACTTAACAGTTAAAGGTTATTATGGTAAAGCGATTAGATATCGTTTACATATGACAAAATTCAGTTCAAGATTTAATGATTCAAATGGAAATTTTGAAGTTAGTACCACATTTGTTGGTTCAACATATGCTTATTTAAATGATGTACCACTATCGGGGATTATCAATTCTCCATATATGTTCTTAACTGAAAAAGTTGAAAACAAAAAGTTTAACGAATCAACTGGTAGATATGAAAAAAATGTTTCACGAGGTTCAAGAGGATATGCAATTCTAAGTTCAATTTATTCTCAATACAAACAAAAAGGATTAATACCTCAGGACATGCCGGTGAGAACCTTAAAAGAGTTAGGTTACTTAGCGGAATCACTTGATAAAATATTAGAGAAACAAATCTTTAATAGTGTGGTCTCCATGGAGGTCTTTTCAGGTGTAAAAGATATTGAGAAGTCATTAGATAACTTTGAGAATTCAATCAAAGCATGGGCAAAAACAAACATATCTAAAGATTACATTACTAAAACAAAAACAACAGGTACTAATACCACAAGTACAGAAAATTGGTATTACTTGTTAGGTAATGATAAAACCACGACAGATAAAATTATTAATAAAGATAAGAACGGTACCCTTGAGAAACTTATTGAAAATGGAAGAAGTCAGATTAATACTTCATTGACATATACAAATGGTTTCATGAACAAAACCACTGCCGATTTCAAAAAGATATCTTTAAAAAGTGTTAAAGCGGTTAAAGATTACTACGAAATTAATGGTGAGAAGAAAGTTCTTGTTGGTATCGATAACTTAATTAATGACATCTACGAAATTAGAAGAACATTTGAGGAACAAAGAAAGAAACTTGAGGATGAGGTAGAAAAGAAGATGAATGAAATCATCAAAGACCCTTCTAAAGGTTTTGGATTTGAACCAACAATAAGAAACATATTTGCGGTTCTATTAGCGAATGCCGAGGTGTATATCAGATTAATGAAGGATGTACACGATAAAGCATTTGATGCGGCACAAGCGAGGTCATCACTTCTTGCAGGTTTAACTGACGAACAAAAAGGAAAGGGTCAACCAATTTATCCGTGGCCGGAAGTTAAGAAACCGACCGCAGGAGGTAAACAAAATGTGATTGCTTATCCGGGTGATATAGATTTAGTTAATAAATTAAAATCAAACGATAAAAACCTTTGGCCTGAAGTTGACTTTGTTGAGGAGTACATACAGATTGTAACAAATAGAAAAGACACAAATGTGTCGTCTGAACCCACAGTTAGTGATATTGAATATATTTTTGAAACCGATTTTGATAAGAGTAAAATTGATGATATAAGTGGTATTGATGTTATAAATGAACAGATACCGTATCAAGATAAGATATTCTCATCATTTGTTTATGAATTATATGAAAGAGCGAAGTTCATAACACTATTTGATTCATATAGTAATTCATTTTTAAATTATCTTATTGATGAGGAGTTTGAAAATGTTGCGGAATCAATTAATCAGGATATCGACCTTACAAGTCTTTGTAAAAAATTAAAAACTGTTGATGATTTAATTAGTTTTAAAACATCATCACCGGTTACAAAACCTGACGGAACCCCACAATTGGATTCATATGGTAAACCAATGATTGCTACCGTTTTTGACGGATACATACCAAGTGCATCACCATATGAAAGATTCCCATATTTCAGAGATAACTTACCTACAGTACCTTATTTAAAAGAGATAATCGAATACCCATTCAAGTTAGAGAAGTACGTTGACGTATCAAGAACATCCAAATCGTTTAAAAAAGATGAATTGAATGCGGAATTAGTTAAGTTCGTACCTGAACCATATAGAAAAAACATATATCCATTTAACTCTGATTTATACTTGGATTACTTGGATGTTTCATCTTTTTCGGATGATAATTTCAAATTCAATGGAGTGTTATCAATCAATCCAAATCAAGGGTTTGTGTGTTCACCTGTTAAACCAACATCATGGGTAAAACAAGGGTATGAAACAAATATGTTCACTCAAAACTTTAAAGTTGGTAATAACTTAAACAGTATTCTTAATACCCCATATTTCCATAAACAATTATATAGTGATTTCCACAATAATTCAATCTATGGAAAATATGTCGGTTCATCATACTTGTTATTAACATCTCTACCATTTTTAGATTTGGAAGATACCATTACATTTGATGGTAAATCAATCTTAATGTCTTCTTTATTTAGAGAGATTTCATCCACACATTTCCTTCCATATCACCTTATGTTAAAATGGGGAGCAATCTACCATCGTTATAAAAAACAGATAACAACAGGTGACGATATTCTTGATGGATTCTTAGATGCAACCAACATCACCCAACCAATTACAGGTTCAACCCTGTTTGATGGCGGATTTACTGGTACAACATATACTGACTTTACGATTGGTTCATCAACCGTGACAAATACAACTGATATTGGTGTTGCACCATTCTACCAAGCGTTATATCATCAAATTGTAAATGGATATAACCACTATACAGTTGTGTCGGGAAATACTTCATACAGTGGTGAAACAACATCAAATAAAATTGTACACAAGAAAGAAGTAAAAAACAATAACTATTGGAGTGTATTCGTAGATAATTCACAATACATCCCAACAGATTTATATTACACGTTATTACCATCCAACGGATTTAATAGTTCCGATTTGGTTAGTAAAAACACTGAAACAATTGACTTTGCTAGACAATATAATTTTAGAAGTGTATGGAAAGATGAAAGTATAACATCGGAGTTTTCAGGTAGAACATTTGCATCACATACAGAGTACCCAAGAAACTATGTTTCTGGTTCAACAACGGATAACATTTATTCAATTGACACAAATTATAGAAAAGTAATTGATTTGATTGGAACATTTAGTCCTAAGATATTGGAAACATTTGAAGAAATGTTCTTGGACTTTGCATCTGAAAAGGGTAATGCTGAAATACCATATCAAACGTTTAAAAACGTAAACTATCCGAAGTTCCAAGATTTATTAAAAGACATCTCAACCGTTAGAAAAGAAACTTCTGATTCTATTGGTTCAGATACACTATTGAATACTTTAAAAACAAGACAAACAACCAAATTAGAAGTTGTCACATCAAACCTTTTGAACAGTGAGAACTTAATTAAATTTACTTTAGCTAACCCAAAAGAGATTGACCCATATACATTCTATGGAATGGGATTACCATCTACTGTTTCATTATTTACTGAACTACCGTTTAGTGTATCGGATGTAACATCAACTAATTTAGATTTAATTAAATTATACATTGGTGAAGATATCGACGGTTACTACCAAAACTTCTTCTCGATTAACGACATTAAACTTAATGAGGAGAACATTATTAGATACCGACCAATGGCACAAATTTATGGTGGTTATAGAAAATCGGGAGGTACAAATACCAAAGCTGCATTTAGAGAATATCTTAGAACATCAATTTTCCAAGGTAATACTAATGGAATCTATGCCGCAGGTTCTGACCAAAGATTAAAATATTTCTTAGAACAACTACTAAGAAAGATAAGTTCAGAAACAGGTGTAAAACAAGAAAACGAAAGTTCACAAATCAAACTTTATAGAGGTTACAATACCGACCAAACAAAATTGGAAGTATACAACACCTTAAAGTCATTTAATGATAAATGGACCGCAGGAAATTCTATTGGACAACGATTATTACTTGAAGAGTTTTTATTCTTAGATAAAGCGAACCGAGATATTGGTGACAAATTTTATTTAAACGTAGATAAGATTCTACCATTATTGAATCCAAAAAATGCAAAACAGAATCTTTACGGTGCGATATCTATGTTGATACAGGGTACAGGTCTCGATATGAGAGCACTTCCGGCATATGTAAATTTCTACGGAACCAATCTAAGAACAAAGAGTAAAATTGCACCATCTAAAACGGTGGCTAAAAACCTATTTGGAACATTCCTCGAAGTTGATTACCAAGAATCGTCACCAAAGATTATCATTCAGTTGGTGGGTAATTCATCAAAACGTCCTGATATGTCAAATAGTAAGGAGTATAAGTTTGCTGATGATAGTTTCTATATTGGTAGTGTAAATAATAACCCTTTGGTTATTACGTCACTTGAAGGTTTCTCAGTGAATGATTTGAGTAAATCAAATAAGGTTGTTGCATTTGAAGTAAGTTTTGGTGACCAAAATCAGGGTATCTTTAAAGGGGTACAACTTGACCAAGCAACATTGAAGAACACATCGGAATCATTTGTTGTATTAGAGAACTTGGCAAGGTCCGAATCTGGCGCGGGTGCGTATAATGTAGATACCAGTTTATTTGATTACTATAAACAAGCATCATATAGATGTGAAGTATCTTGTATGGGTAATGTCATGATTCAACCCACAATGTATTTCTATTTGAAAAACATCCCAATGTTTAAAGGGACATATTGGATTACCGAGGTAAGTCATTCGATTAAGAGTAACGTCATCAACACTACATTTGTTGGTACAAGAATACCATATACCTCTTTACCTGACCCTAAAGATTCGTTTTTGGCGAGTTACCGTGTTTTATTTGATAAGTTAACAAGTAAAGCGAAAGCAATATTGAAACAACAACAATCAACTAAAACCGATACACAAAAACCTGTGGTTTACGACGGTGTATCATATACTACGGATATGGGGTCGGTTACAGTATCGGGAGAAGACATCACCAAATCATCACCGAAAGTTGGTGTCACTGAGTTTGGGGTACCATATAATGGATTTAATAATGAACCATCCATTCAAAAGATTGATAATAACGGTGAAACTTGGTTAAGGGCAATTGTTGTTAAGATGGGTGGAGAAAAATACCCAATTGAAAGTGGAACTACATTTAATGTTGCTGAAGGTATCAAATGGTCAGATGTTAGTGGTTCAAGTATGAAGTTCTATAATGTTAGATTCCAACTTAGTACCGCCAATGCATCTAAGATTAGAACTGCTACCACCCAATTTAAAAATCCAAAGAACGGTAAAACCTTGACCTTAAACCCAAGTTATCAATTAGATAGTAATCTTGGACCATTATCTGTACAGGGACCGATTTCAGTAGGACCAAAGGTTGATGGATATGGAATGGGTATGTCACCGGCATTGATGTCAGAGTTAGGTATTCACGAAGGTGAAGTGATATACTTTAAGATGTCATGACATTAACCGCATTTCTTAACATTTTAATGTGGGTTGTCCTTTTTAGATACTTCTATGTGAGGAAACACCCAATAGAAAGTATTATTGACGAAATCACCATGATTATGTGGCAGTTGAATATTTCCTGTATTAGTTATTTATTAATAAGAGCGGTGGTTTTTTCATGGATTTTACCATTTCTCGGATATTTATAAAAGAAAATACTATGAATAACGAAAAATTAAATAGTGCACTTAACAACTACATGGCACCGAAGAACGTAAAGAACGTTTCTAACGATGGTATGGAGAGAGAAGAGTGTGACTTACGTACTGGTGAATGTTATATCATCAGAAGTAAGGATGGTATTGTTGAAAGAATAAATAAAAAATTCATAACCGAAGACGGAAGACAATTATTACAAGATTAAAACTATGGAATTGGAAAAGAAACTCTTAGAAGAGGTTGCTCGTTTTAACCAAATCAATAAGTACGCGAGAAAATTAATGAACGAGCAAGAGTTACCTCCGGCTCCCGAAGCTCCGGCTGAACCTGGTATTGAACCACCGGCAGGAGAATTACCACCAGCACCTGAGGCAGGGGCACCTGCACCTGAAGCGGCACCTGCAGAATCGGATGTTGAAGAATTGGATATTACCGATTTAGTTAACATGACAAAATCTATTAAGAATGACCTTGATGACACTAAGGGTGAACATCAGGGAGTAATCACTAAAATGGATGATGTATTCACCAAATTAAATGATTTGGAGCAGAAGTTATCTAGCATGGATATGGTAATGGCTAAAATCGACGAGTTAGGTAGTAAGATTGAACAAGTTAAAGAACCAACTCCTGAAGAAAGATTACAGATGCGTTCATTAGATTCATACCCATTCAACCAAAACCCTCAACAATTCTTCGCACAAAAGCAAGGAGAGATGAGAGCAAGTGGTAAAAATGAATACGTATTAACTAAGGATGATATTCAAAACTACTCACAAGAGACAATAAGAGATACATTCAACCCACAAGACGAAGAACAAGATGAATTTAGCTTCTAAAGTAAATTTCTTATTAGGTTTACATTTACAACTCAAGATTAACCATTGGCAAACTAAAGGTGTTGCTAGACACGAAGCGTTTGGTAATGCTTATGGTGACTTAACAGATTTAATAGATGAATTTGTTGAGATTGCTATGGGTAAGTATGGTAGATTTGTTTTGGATGACGAAACAAACAATATAAAACTTATAAACTTATCTGACATGAACCCTAAAGATATGATTACGGTTTGTGTGGATGCGTTGGTTGAGTTTACCGAAGATTTAGACCCTAAGAGAGATACTGATTTATTGAATTTAAAGGATGAGATGCTTGGTTTATTGAATAAACTTTTGTATCTTTTAACATTAGAGTAAGACTCCTCGAAACTTTTTTGAAAAACTTTAAGACCGGATTTTTTAATCCGGTTTTTTTTTCGTATACTTTATATATAACAACTTAAAATTAAGATTTATGTCCACATTTGATGCAGTACTGGCACAGTACGAAAAGAACAAACAAGCCGCTGGCGGCAACAATGCTAACAAGGTTTCGCAAGAAGACCGATTAAAGAAGTATTTCACTACTCTTCTACCGAAAGGTGCTCGTAGTGGTGAGAAACGTATTCGTATCCTACCTACGACAGATGGTAGTTCTCCATTTAAGGAAGCGTATTTCCATGAAGTACAAGTTGATGGAAATTGGGTAAAACTTTACGACCCTAAACAAGAGGGCAAGCGTTCACCTTTAAATGAGGTATATGACGCACTTATGATGACAGGTTTGGAATCTGACAAGGTTCTTGCTCGTCAATACAGAGCTCGTAAATTTTACATTGTAAAAGTTATCGATAGAGAAAACGAACAGGATGGTGTTAAATTCTGGCGTTTTAAACACAACAGTAAAGGTGAGGGAGTTCTCGATAAAATCTTCCCACTATTCAAAAACAAAGGTGATATTACCGAAATGAACACAGGTCGTGACCTTATCATTACTTTAGGTTTAACTAAGGCAGGTAACGGTCGTGAGTACACCACAATCACATCTATCATTCCTGAAGATGCAACACCACTACACACAGATGGTAGTGTGGCCGACTCATGGATTAACGATGAATTGACGTGGTCTGATGTTTACTCTAAAAAACCTGAAGAGTATTTGGAAATGATTGCTAAAGGTGAGGTTCCAAAATGGGATTCTGAAAACAAAAAATGGGTATCTAACTCAGAAGAAGAAACCACTTTGATGCCACCTCCGGCAAATGTCTCACCCGCAACTCCTGTGGTTGACCCTCAGGCAGAAGACGACACTGACGACGATTTACCGTTCTAAAAACAATTTGGGGAACACTCTCTTGGACATCTTGTCCTTGAGGGTGTCCCTTTTTAAAAAATACCACTATGGCAATTAAGAAAAAAGATTTTTCAATTTCGAGTATAACATCCAAGTACTCAAGTAAAATGACCTACAAACCCGATAGGTTTTTGGATTTAGGTGATGCGTTTTTGGATGCAACAGGTTTACCGGGTCCCGCTCTTGGACATATCAATATGTTCTTGGGTCACTCTGATACAGGTAAAACTACTGCATTGTTAGCGGCCGCAGCAGATGCAATTAAAAAGGACATTCTTCCTGTGTTCATCATTACTGAACAGAAGTTCAATTTTGAACATGCTAATATTATGGGTATTCCCGTAGAAGAAGAAGTTGACCCATCAACAGGTGAAATCACATTTACAGGTAATTTCATTTTCAGAAATGATTTTGAATACATCGAACAAATTACTGACTTCATCAATGAAATGATGGATGCTCAGGAAAAAGGTGACATTCCTTACGATTTATTGTTCCTATGGGATTCTGTTGGTTCAGTTCCATGTAAGATGACTTGGGAAGGTAAAGGTGGTAAACAACACAATGCATCTGTTCTATCAGATAAAATTGGTATGGGTATCAACCAACGTATTTCAGGTTCAAGAAGGTCTGATAAACCTCACACAAATACACTTGTGATTGTAAACCAACCATGGGTTGAATTACCAAGTAACCCATATGAACAACCAAAAATCAAAGCTAAAGGTGGAGAATCTGTTTGGTTGAACTCAACATTGGTGTTCCGTTTTGGTAATGAGAAAAATGCTGGCACAACCAAAATTCCAATCACAAGAAACAAAAGAACCATTACTATCGCAACAAGAAGTAAGATTACTGTGATGAAGAATCACGTAAACGGTATTCAGTTTGGTGATGGTAAGATTATGGTCACTCCTCATGGGTTCATGAAAGCAAAGGAGTCGGCGGAAGAAAAAACATCAAGAGAACTTTACATTAAAGAACATCTTGATTATGTTAGTAAACTATTCGGTGAGACGGTATCAAGTGTAACAGATATCAAATTTGAACCGATAGTAGAAGAGGATACTGAAGATTGATTGTTTAACGAATAATTGTAAAAGACGAAATGTCTAATGTTTTATTGGTCGATGGAGACAACTTGTTAACCATCGGTTTTTTTGGACTCAAAAATCACTTTCATAAGGGTAATCACATTGGTGGGTTATACCACTTTATCAATACCCTACGCAGAGCGATTGAGGTTCATAGATTAGACAAAGTAGTTGTTTTTTGGGATGGAAAAGAAGGTTCATCATCTCGCAAGAGATATTACCATCAATACAAGGAAAATAGAAGAGAGAGAGTTAGAACCGAGGAACAAGTTCACGCATATGGACAACAACGAAACAGGGTAAAACAATACCTCGAGGAGTTGTTTGTGAGACAAGGTGAATATGATTATTGTGAAACAGATGATGCTGTTGCATATTATAGTCAAAACTCAAAAAAGGAGAATATTATTATTTATTCATCCGATGGAGACCTAACCCAACTCGTATCCGAAAATACCAAATTGTTTAATCCTTCACATAGCAAACTATACCAACCTAATGATATGTTTGTTTATGACCACGAAGAGATTAGAATCGAAAATATCAAATTGGTCAAAATGTTATGTGGAGACCCATCTGACAACATTGCAGGTATCAAAAACTTGGGTGTTAGAAGATTACTCACAATGGTACCCGAACTACGTACCGAACCACTCACCATAGAATTCATTAGAGGACGTTTTAACGACCTTTTTGAAGAAGATAAGGATAATCGTCTTGTAACCAATTTGCTCACAGGAGTGACCAAATATGGAGTTCTTGGTGAGGAGTTTTTCGATGTAAACAATAGAATTGTAAGTCTTGATGACCCGTTCTTAACAGACGAGGCGAAGGAGTCAATAAACTCTTTAATAAACGACCCCTTAGACCCCGAAGGTCGGTCATATAAGAATACTATGAAGATGATGATGGAGGATGGAATATTCCTTCTGCTCCCTAAATCAGATGATGCTTGGATTAACTTCCTTAATCCATTCCTCAGATTAACCAGAAAAGAAAAAAATAAAAAGATTATTAAAATTAAAACCAATGACTAATCAAGATTTAACTAAATTCGAATTCCTTTTAACTCTTGAAGGAAACATCGTCGTTCAGCGTTATTTCAACGTTAAAGGACACAACCCTAAAGCTCGTCGCTCGATGGATTTACATTATTATGTAAAAGAAATTTGTGGCGAAATTTTTGATGATTTGAAAATAAAAACTTCGGATTATCTTTACGAAAATCGTGAATATTTTTACGGTTTGGACAGTGCAGAACCCTTGGAAGAAGGGGAAAAAGAAAACTTTTTGCTTGAAATTAAGATGGGGGACGATGTATTTATTCAAAGAGTGTTTCCCGCGTATACTTTCCATCCAAAGGTAAGATACACGGTAGACATTCGTCCCCATCTGAAAAGATACTTGGCGGACTTAACCACCATTTTATCTTCAAGAGAATTGGAAACAACTTACTTAACATATCAACTATAAGAAAAAAATAAACAATGAGCGAAAAGAACTTTGGAACACTCGGAACATCATTCCAACAGGCCCTATTGAAGGCAATTATTGAAGACAAGAAATACGGTGAGCAAATCATTGATGTAATCGAGAACAAGTACTTTGATAACGTTTCTTTTAGGTTCATCTCCGAACACATTAAAGAATATTATAAAAAATATTCTAAGGTGCCGAACTACGATAGTTTGGCACTTAAAATTACTTCGGAAATGGGTTCACAGGATAGTGCTAGAATCCATTTGGACACACTTGAAGCGATTAAAGAGAACACCCAAGACTCTTCATTAGTAAAAGATGAAGCGTTGAATTTCTGTAAACAACAGAATCTCAGAAAAGAATTGAAAAAAATCAATTCTATTATTGACAACGGTGCATTCCATGAGTACCCAACAATTGAGGGTATCATTCAGAAGGCGTTACAGGTGGGTCTTCCTCCCGAGGAGTCAATGGATGTGTTCCACGATATTGATGCGGCACTTGAAAAAGACAACCGTCAAGCAATTCCTACGGGAATCAATGGTGTTGACAGTGTTCTAAAAGGTGGTTTAGGTAGAGGAGAGCTTGGAGTGGTACTTGCACCAACCGGTACAGGTAAAACAACTTTGTTAACCCTATTCTCTAATACCGCTTACAACTGTAACTTCAATGTACTTCAAATCTTCTTTGAAGACAACCCATCAAATATTAAAAAGAAACACTTCACTCTTTGGACAGGTATTGAACCTGATGAACAACCCGATAGAAAAGAAGAGGTTAAAAGAATGGTTGAGGAAATCCAAACAACAAGTACGGGTTCGTTAAACATCGTTAAATTACCAAGTGATTCTGTTACTATTTCTGAAATCAAAGCAAGAATTAGAAAACACATTTCAGACGGTAAAAAGATTGACCTTTTAGTTATCGATTACGTTGATTGTATCTCACCTGAAAGAAGTAATTTCGGTGAAGAATGGAAAGGTGAAGGTTCTGTAATGAGAAGTTTAGAAGCAATGACCGGTGAGTTCGATATTGCTATTTGGACGGCAACTCAAGGTAACAGAGAATCAATCTCTTCTGAGGTTGTTACTACTGACCAAATGGGTGGTTCAATCAAAAAGGCACAAATTGGTCACGTAGTTTTATCTGTTGGTAAAACTCTTGAACAAAAAGAACACAACTTAGCAACAATGACCTTACTTAAATCACGTATTGGTCAAGATGGTATCATTTGGAACAACTGTAAGTTTGATAACAAATTCTTAGTTATCGATACCGAAACACAAACAACACTTCTTGGACACCAAGAAGAAAAAGTCAAAACGAATTCAAACAGGGCAGCAGAAATGTTCAAGAAAAGACAGGAACTGTTAAACCGTTAATCAAAAAACTTTATTAGACCATGAAAGAAAAGATTTTACAAGAAAATCCGGGACGTTTTGTCCTCTTCCCAATCGAACACCACGATATTTGGAAACTCTACAAACAACAGGAAGCGTGTTTTTGGACCGCGGAAGAAATCGACTTAGCCCAAGATATTAATGATTGGGACAATAAGTTAAATGAAGATGAACAACATTTTGTAAAACACGTGTTGGCGTTCTTTGCTGCTTCTGATGGTATTGTAAATGAAAACTTAGCGATGAACTTTGTTAATGAGGTTCAGTATACCGAAGCTAAAATGTTTTATGGTTTTCAAATTATGATGGAGAACATTCATAGTGAGACATATTCACTTTTGATTGACACTTACATCAAGGATAAGGAAGAACAAAATCGTTTGTTCAACGCAATTGAGACAGTACCCGCTATCAAGAAGAAAGCGGAATGGGCAATCAAGTGGATTAACTCTGACTCATTCGTTGAACGACTTATTGCATTTGCGGCAGTTGAAGGTATTTTCTTTTCTGGCTCATTCTGTTCCATTTTCTGGCTCAAAAAACGTGGTTTAATGCCGGGTTTAACCTTCTCAAATGAGCTCATTTCACGTGATGAAGGAATGCACTGTGATTTTGCATGTCATTTATATAACAATCATATTCAGAAAAAACTAACTCAAGCAAAAATTAAAGAGATTATCTGTGGGGCTTTGGAGATTGAAAAGGAATTCATTCTTGAAGCGTTACCGGTTCGTTTGATTGGTATGAATTCAGACCTCATGGCTCAATATTTAGAATTTGTTACAGATAGATTGTTAATGTCACTTGGTGTTTCTAAAGTTTATAACTCTAATAATCCATTTGATTTCATGGAGAACATCGCTATCCAAGGTAAAACCAATTTCTTTGAGAAAAGAGTTGCGGAATACCAAAAAGCGGGTGTTGCTACCAATTCTTCAATTGAAGACATAACCAATATTGATGATATCGATTTTTAATTAACCAAACAACATGAAAGTAAAGAAGAGAGATGGCTCCCTCGAGGAGATGAGATATGACAAAATCACGAGAAGAATGCAATACTTCTGTGATGATTTGGATATTGAATATGTTGACCCAACATTGGTCACACTTAAAGTAACACAGGGAATTTACGATGGTATTTCAACTGTTGAACTTGATATTTTGGCTGCAGAAACTGCGGCATCTTTGGTTACCACACATCCTGATTATGCAAAATTGGCAGGACGTTTAGCGGTATCCAATCTACACAAGACAACACCAAAAAAATTCTCACAAGCAATTAAAGAATTACACTCATTTAATGAACCAAAAACAGGTAAGGAATCATCATTAATTGATGACGAAGTTGCTAAGTTTGTTCATCAAAATAGAGAGGTGCTTGATGGTGCCATTAGACAAGAACGTGATTTAGATTTCGATTATTTTGGGTTTAAAACTCTTGAGCGTTCGTATCTTTTAAAAATTGGTAAACGAATTGTTGAGAGACCTCAGTACATGTACATGAGAGTTGCCGTTGGTATTTGTAATGGTAACTTAGAAATGGCATTGAGAATCTATGATGATTTATCACAACACTTCTATACCCACGCGACTCCAACATTATTCAATGCGGGAACTCGTCGTCCACAGATGTCTTCTTGTTTCTTAATTGGAAACAAGGGTGACGATATTGATGGTTTATTTGATACTATCAAAGACGTTGCTAAGATTTCTAAATGGGCTGGTGGTATTGGTTTACACGTTCACGATGTAAGAGCTAAAGGTTCATACATTAAAGGAACGGGTGGAGAATCTGATGGACTTCTCCCAATGATGAAAACATATAACGAAGTGGCTCGTTGGATTAACCAAGGTGGTAAAAGAAAAGGTTCTTTTGCTGTTTATCTTGAACCATGGCACTCAGATGTATTTGAATTCATCGATTTAAGAAAGAATCACGGTAAAGAAGAGATGAGAGCAAGAGATTTGTTCTTAGCTATGTGGACACCTGATTTGTTTATGCAAAGAGTTGAGAGTGACGGAGATTGGTCATTATTCTCACCTGACGAAGCACCGGGATTATCCGACATCTATGATACCCCTGAAGACAAAGCGTTTACTCGTTTATATGAACAATATGAACAAGAAGGTAGAGCACGTAGAGTTGTAAAGGCGAGAAAATTGATGGATGCAATCTTAACCGCACAAATCGAAACAGGTACACCTTATATGTTGTATAAGGATGCTGCGAACTACAAATCAAACCAAAAGAATATTGGTACAATTAAATCTTCAAACTTATGTACTGAAATTATTGAGTACTCAAGTCCTGAGGAACAAGCGGTTTGTAACCTTGCATCAATTGCATTACCGAAATATGTGGTGGATGGTGAATTCAGTCACGAATTATTGTATGAATACACATACCAAGTTGTACAAAATTTGAATAATGTAATTGATTTGAACTTCTACCCAACTGAAGAAACAAAACGTTCAAATATGAGACACAGACCTGTTGGTTTAGGTGTTCAAGGTTTGGCTGATGTATTCTGTATGTTGTCACTACCATTTGAAAGCGAAAATGCTGATAAATTACAAACAGATATTTTCGAAACAATTTATTTCGCGGCATTATCATCATCAAAAGATGTCGCTAAAGAAAACGGTGCATACGAAACCTTTAATGGTTCACCACTTTCTGAAGGTATCTTCCAATATCAATTATGGGGTAAAACCGATAAGGATATGAGTGGTAGATGGGATTGGAAATCTCTAAGAAAAGAGGTTGTAAAATTTGGTGTTAGAAACTCATTATTAGTTGCACCAATGCCAACCGCATCAACAGCACAAATTTTAGGTAATAACGAAGCGTTTGAACCATTCACTTCTAATTTATTCTCAAGAAGAACTCTTGGTGGTGAATTTATTGTGGTAAACAAACACTTAGTTAAGGTATTACTTGAAAGAAAAATATGGTCTGATGATATTAAGAAAAAGTTGATTATGGAAAACGGTTCAGTTCAGAACATTCCTGAAATTCCAACAGACATCAAAGAAGTATTCAAGACCGTATGGGAAATGTCACAGAAGAGAATCTTAACCATGGCAGCTAACCGTTCAATCTTCATTGACCAATCACAATCATTGAATTTATTCATCGATAATGCATCTAAACAAAAGGTATTAGCGGCTCATCTTTATGGTTGGAAACTTGGTTTGAAAACGGGTATGTACTACCTAAGAACAAGAGCGGCGGTTGACCCATTAAAAGGGTTGGGAATCGATACTTCCACAGTTAAACCTGTTTCAGAAGCGATAGAAGTACCTACAACGAACAATTTCATACAAGACACATCTGAAGAGATGAAATTGATGGAAATGGTTACAATGTCGAGACCCACAGATTCTCCATTTGAATGTGAGGGTTGTGGTTCATAAGATAAAATAGAATTATTATAATAATCCCGGCTTAGGTCGGGATTTTTTATTTATATGTATTCCGAGTTTCTTTATATTTATTGATATGGCGACAACATATGGTATAGATTATCCATTTAGAATTAGTAGAAAGGGTAATTTCCTTGAAATGACAGAAGCTCCTGACAGGGAAATTAGGGCGAATCTATTGCACCTTATTTTGACCAGAAGAGGTACACGTTATTATCTACCTGATTTTGGCACAAGGTTATATGAATTTATTTTTGAACCAAACGACGCGGTTACATTCCAAATGATTGAGGATGAAATTAGAACTACGGTAAAAAAATACATTCCAAATTTAGATATAACATCGATTAGAATTACTGCGGCGGACCAAGATGATGAGGAACCAAGAAGTGTAAGTGAGGAGGACGATGCGAGATTATTTAGAGTATCTGACAGTTCAACCAAACCATACACCGCAAAAGTTAGACTCGATTACGAAATTAATAATGAACCATTTAGTTCGTCAGATTTTATAATTATTAACATATAATATGGCTAAAAAGATATCATACGCAACGAGAGATTTTGCGGGATTAAGACAGGAATTAGTTAATCTAACAAAAGAATACTATCCCGATTTAGTAAAGAATACTAATGACGCATCGATTTATTCTGTACTATTGGATTTAAACGCGGCGGTTACCGATAACTTACATTATCATATTGATAGAGTTTGGCAAGAAACAATGTTGGATTTTGCTCAACAAAGACAATCTCTTTTCCATATTGCTAAAACATATGGTATTAGATTACCCGGTACAAGACCTTCAGTTGCACTATGTGATTTTAGTATTAATGTGCCCGTTAGAGGTGATAAAGAAGATGAACGTTATTTAGGAACAATCAAAGCAGGTGCACAAGTTAGTGGTGGTGGACAATCATTTGAAACAATTGAAGACATTGATTTTTCTAACCCTTTCAATAGTAAAGGTGAACCCAATAGATTAAAAATTCCTAATTTCGATGGGAATAATCGTTTGATATCATACACCATCACCAAAAGAGAAGCGGTGGTAAACGGTGTAACAAGAATCTTTAGAAAAGTTATTACTGAACTTGACCAAAAACCATTCTTAAAACTTTACTTACCTGAACAAAACGTTTTAGGTATTACTTCGGTTATCCATAAAGATGGTACATCATTTGCTGGTAACCCAACAAACTCTGAATTCTTGGACCCAACAAACAAATGGTATGAAGTTAAATCATTAATCCAAGATAAAGTATTTGTTCAGGACCCAACTAACGCATCTGATAAGGATAATTTTAGAGCGGGAAAATATATTTCAGTTGCCAATAAATTCATCACAGAATATACACCTGAAGGTTATTTCTCAGTAACATTTGGTAGTGGTAACGTGGACCCAATGGATAATCTTGACGATTACATGAGTGGTTCACTAAAAGTAAACTTAGGAACCTATTTGAATAATATGTCATTAGGTGCATTACCTAAGGTGGGTACAACTGTATTCATCAAATATCGTATTGGTGGTGGTAAGGACAGTAATTTAGGCGTAAATGTTGTTACAAGTATTGATGATGTTGATTTTGTAATAAATGGTCCAAACTCATCTATCAATTCACAGGTGAACCAATCATTGATTGTTACCAATATAACACCGGCAATCGGTGGGGCGGACCAACCATCAATCGATGAAATAAGAAACATGATTGCTTACAATTTCGCAGCACAAAACAGAGCGGTGACATTGAACGATTATAAATCATTGATTGAGACGATGCCATCAACATATGGTGCACCAGCTAAGGTTAATGTGATGGAGGAAGATAACAAGGTAAAAATCAAATTGTTATCATATGACGAAAATGGTAATCTTTCAGATACCGTATCGACAACCTTAAAAAATAATATTCTTAACTACCTGTCCGAGTATCGTATGATTAATGATTATGTGGATATTGAAAGTGGACAAGTAATTGATATGGGACTTGAGATTGATTTGGTTATTGATAAAAACGGTAATCAAACTGAAATCATTAAAACTTCTATTGAAGATATTGTAGATTATTTTGCGATTGAAAAAAGAAAGATGGGAGACCCACTTCTTGTTGGTGATTTAAATAGATTAATCGGACAAGTAAATGGGGTCGTGAACGTTGTCGACGTAAGAGTTTTCAACTTAACCGGTGGTGAGTATTCAAGTGCAGAAGTTGCACAATCTTACTCTGACCCCGCAACCAAAGAAATCTTACAATCTGACATGACAGTATACATGAAATCTAATCAGATTTTCCAAATAAGATTCCCAAATAAAGATATCAAAATAAGGGTCAAAACTCTCGGTTCGACTACATTCTAATTTTTATTTTCTGTATTTTTTAAGAAAATAAATAGATTTCTATTTATATAGGTAAGGTATGCAGAAACACAGAATAAGTACAAATATTGGTAGGGACCAAAAAGTCACAGTCGAATTAAAACAGGATTATGACTTATTGGAAATTTTATCATTAAAATTCACCCAAACGGATGTTTATACATCGATGTGCTCCGATTACGGGGTAGTTGTCGGTAGAATTTCTGTTAACAACGGATTTGGAGTACCAAATGCAAGAATTTCAATATTTGTTCCTTTAAGTGAAACTGATAGTGAAGACCCTGTTGTCTCTCAATTATATCCATTTACATCGGTGACTGATAAAAATGACACAGGACACAGATATAATCTCTTACCTTCAAGAAAACAACACGGAGGACACGCTCCGACAGGTACATTTCCTGACCAAAAAGACGTTTTAACACGAGAAGAGATTCTTGAGGTTTACGAAAAATATTACAAGTACACTGCAAAAACAAATGATGCGGGTGATTTCATGATTTGGGGAGTGCCACTCGGTACCCAAACAATTCATGTTGATGTTGACCTTTCTGATATTGGTTGTTTTTCATTAAGACCTGACGATTTTATTCGTCAAGGTATGGGTGTCGACCAATTCAAAAACGAATACACTTTTAAAACATCAGAAGACCTCGACGCATTACCACAAATTGTCTCATTCAATCAAACTATAGAAGTTTACCCATTTTGGGGTAATGAAGATTTATGTGAGATTGGAATCACAAGAACTGACTTTGATTTGTCAAGTAAAGGGGTAAGGATTGAACCTAAGGCATATGTTATTGGTGGAACATTCACCGACACTGGTAAAAGTTCGGTAAACAAGAACTGTACACCAAGAAGAAAAATGGGTCGTAAATGTGACCTTGTTACTAAAACAGGTAAGGTAGAGGCAATACGATTCTCAAGTAGAAAAGACGAAGAATATAGACCAATTCTTGAACAAGTAGAACTTAATGAGGATATTGACGAGGACGGTTCATTCATTGTTCCTGTAACAATGAATATGGATTATTTATACACCAACGAGTTTGGTGAAAATGAATATACCAATGACCCAAATAAAGGTATACCAACTTCAGCATGTTATAGATTTAGATTTAGTTTATCTGATGAAGGATTGGAAAGAGTACGTGCAAATGCCGATTACTTAGTACCTAATATCAGAGAATACTCAAATAATGTAGACGCATCATATGCGTTCTCAACAAACTACGATGATTATCCCTCACATGCGGTTGAGAATTATATTTTGAGTAACACTGATGGGTTTTATTATCCCGAAGATTATTTCTATAGATTAAATTATAACAAAGTTTACACGGTGTCATCCTTCCAAGGTTCATACTTTAAGGGAGACTCCTTTACAAAAGATAGATTCTTAGGACTAAAAGAATTGGTACCATCCGAAGAAGAGGATTGTGCAGGAAGTTCACTAACTCCACCGGTTAATTTCGGATTTAAAAATTATACATTCCAATTATTAATTGCGGACGTTTTATTATTATTTGAACACTTAATTAATCTATTCACATTTTTCTTAACAAATGTGGTTGCATATTTTCTACATAGTTTGGCCGATGCTGTGGATTTCTGGCCAATTAGAAGATTGGCAAGAACAATCAGAAAGGGAGCATATAGATTCCAAGATGCGACTCAAAGAAAATTATACTTAATAAACTATCCCGAATGTGAAGAATGTAATGGCGATAGTGAATTTGGTACTTCACAGGGTGAGGTAAGTGAACTTGATTATTGTGAAGTTGGTACTATTGACATTACTGGTAGTAGTGATGAAGGAAATAGAAATTTAATTGTAGGTAGTGATGTTTATTATAGTACTAACCCATATACCGGAGGTACATGTAGTGGTGCAACATTAATATGGAATACTGACCAATGTACAAGTGCCCAAGATTTTGTTAATAATCAGGCAAACTATGTTTTAACGCACACAACATCTGGCGGAACTACCACAATTGTTCCTCTGACCCCAATAACAAGTTCAGGGGATACTGGATTTAGTATCGTTGTTGATTATGATACTACCGACCCTTTAAACCCAATTTGTACGGGATACACATTAACATTCCAAGACCCTGAAGGATTGTTTAGTGATTCGCAAGTATATGATTGTGAGATTAGAGATAAAAACGAAGTTGAAAATCCTTTATCTGTCACAACTCAATTAGAGGAAGGGTGTGATTTATATGATATACCATACAATGAAAATATAGTTGAGACATATTATATAGGGACAGGTAGAACCCCGTCCTCAACATACACTGCGGGAATGGATGTTACAGCAACCAGATTGTCAAACAATAATGAATACGGATTACCAACATCTTATGCTGGTGACACATATTCACCAAATACTCCGGCAGACACTGGAGGTAAAGCTTATAGTGAATTCAGTAACGGGGTATTCTATTTTCTCCCTGGCTCACAAAGTGTTGGTAGAATATTCTCAATACTAAAAGAATATAGAAGAAGAAAAAGAGTAGGAACAATGTTCTGTGGAGGAATTGTAAACTACGGATATATTGATAATTGGTTAAGTGGTTCATTATATTTTTTCCAATTCAAGGCAAAGGTTAGATGGGATGATGAAGAAGCTCTTGATTTAAATTATGCTCGAACAAATTATTGTGAAGACTTACTTTATTATAAAGTCAAAGAAACAACTAGTGGTGATGCGGTGAAACGTTTCTATTATCGTTCAACTAAATCATCTGCGTTCGGTGTATTCCAAGGTGAAACATACTCAACAAATCAAAAAAGATTAGGACACCCAACAACAATGGTTGATTTAGGTCCGAGAGATGAGTTTATTAAAGAAATTTGTACAGACCCGGCACTTGACCCTAACTGTTCTGTTGTGAGGTCAATAGGTCCATCGTCGTTCCAAAGTTTTGGAGAATTACTCGGGTTAGTTATTAACTACCGAATGGATACCGAAGCGGATGAAAATTTCAGTTTAAATGAATTTTTTGACAACGATGGATTCCAACAATCAGGATTTGGTAGAAAAGTCTTAGATGGTGATATCCTCCAATTAATATCAATTAATAATGAAGTCGGTATTGAGGAATTTAATTTACAAAGTCCAAAATATCTTGGTTATTCATATCAAATTCTTGACCCAGAAACTTATCCTACGGTTTTTAAAAGTGGAACAACAGTATGGGGACCGACACCAATTACCATGGAATTTGATAACGATGGTCAAAGAGTTCGTGCATGTTTAAATGAACCGGGTAGATTGACTGAAGCTTCCCAAGAAGTTCCCTTCTTTTTATGGGATAAAGGAGGTCCGGGATTTGGTCCATATAACGACGCAACAAAGGACGACCAATCTTGGGATTATACATTGATTGAAAGTCAACCATTACAAGGTATGACATATGGTTATACATTTACTGGTGGTACAAATGACCCGTCTGACCCTTATTTATTGTTACCAATGACATACACTTTTAGTGGATTATCAATAAGTGGTTTAAATGTAACAAACGCAGTTGAATTTGATGTTGTTGAAGATTCTGTAACAGATAATCACACGTCATACGATACTCAATATCCTGGCTTTACGTATTTGTGGGTAACCGGTGGAACTGTAACAACCCCAACGTCGGGTATACTGTATACGAGATACGGTACTGCAGGTACATGGCATTCATTGGCTTGGGATAGTACTATGGATTTTATAATAAGAAAGACACAAGATTACTATTCGGGTAATAAACAAATATTATCAACCCCATTCCAATTCTATTTTGGATTAAGACCGGGTAACACAGGTGTTGATAAATTCATAAAACGTTTTGGTCCTTTAGGGGCGTTCCCACCAGCTGAATAATGGAAAAGAAAAGACTCATATTACCATCTAAAAAATTCTTCGGAGCAATTGATGAAGATTTAAATCTAAAAATAAATTTAGATGAATCTAAAAATTTGCTCAGAGAAGGTGATAGAACTATTCTATTAGATACCTCAATTCTTTTTGCTAAAGAAAGAAATGAAAGTCCTCATTATAAGATTCATGGAAAACTTAAAATGGTTTTTAGAAACCTTTATAGCGGAACAACTGGATACCAACCCCTAAAAAAGAATTTATATTTGGTATATGATGACGGTAATAGATTTGACGGATTTTTACCATATAATGAATTTGCGTTTTTAAGAGATGATGTTGTAAGGGAAACTAATGACCCAACATCAACAAGTGTATTATCGGCATTCACTCAAAATATTGTTATTACAGGTCAAACCGACCACACTGAAATAACTCCAATCACCGCACCATTCCATAATTGGAATATCTGTTTATCATATGTTTATTCAGGTGACTCGTCTCACCCGATGAAATACACGTTAAGTGGTAATACTGTTTATAGTTTTACTGCGGGTGATGGAATACCGTTTAGAGTTACAGAAAACAAATCATCGTACTTCTTAACGAGTCCTGTTGAACACGGTATTAGTAGGGGTGAGTATGTGGTGATTTCGGGTGGTACATTAAATAACACGGTACCACAATCTGGTAGAACATTCTCAGTTGTTTCGGTTGGAAGTGAATTATATAATTCTGAAAATTATGTGTTAGAAATTAGTAAATCTGAAATACCATCAGGTACTACATTATCGACAGTAGTTTTTGGTAAAAGATGTATTAATAGAAACAGATTAGATGAGACCATATCAACATACTATGTTCATAAACATAAAGTGTTAACCATGGGGGATGCGTTCATTCTTGATAAGATTGGATTTGAATCATCTATATGGGAAAACGAAAGAAAATTAGTATTTGAAAATAGCGTTGGTGACAATGATGTATTGGTGGTTAGAAATCGAATGGAATCATTGATTTATGATTTCAAAGAACCTTTCACATTAACGGGATTAACCAATAATCTTGGGTATCTACCAACAGACGTATATGTTTCAGTAGTATTCAAAAACAAAAATGGATATTTTGATTATCCATATAAAGTTGGTTATAAATTTAATTTCCATGACACATGGATTGACCAACATTTTAGTGGTACAACATCAGTAGAAACAACTGTACCATATGGTTCATTCACAAAGTCAGGAACAACGTTTATTTCAGGAGGTACCATTACAACAGGAACTACTCTTAACGGTGCATTTATTGAATATAATAAATCAGAATTGAAGGAAAGAGTAGTTAGTGAGGCGTACCATAAGATAACGTCACCTACCACAATTTTTGACCACGACCAAGATGATTCAGCAACCTTCTCGGGGGCGTCTGTTAATAATATGGTTGGTTTATACTATCAACCACATCATAGGGTAAAACTAAGACAGTTATCACCATATGTTGAATCTTCAAATACAAGTCAAGTATATGGATTACCACAAAATGCAAAATACTTTGAGGACGAGTTATTGTGGAAATGGAGAGATTTATATGACCATGGGTTTATTGACCCCGAAGGTTTTGGCACAAGTTACCCATTTATAAACAACATACATTATGTAAAGAATGATATTAATTTCTATTTACGTAATGAACAACAATACACAAATAAACAAGACGGAATTAAGATAGTAAAAAGATTTAAGTGTTAACGTGGAAATATTAAGACAAAATACCGACCAAAATATCGTTGTTAACCCAACACACTCATTCAAATCTGATTTGGGGTGGACGGAGAATGCGGAAATGATGGAAAAAGAAATTCTTTATGAAATCATTAATCCAACGGAGAATTATGAAACAGTAAGATATATCCACAAACCGTACACGAACACAACAGGATTTACACAAACTGATATATGGTTTTATTTCTATTTCGGTAACTACGACTACGATACTTCAAACCCTGCAAATCCAATTATTACAGGTGTAACCTATGAACAGGATTACCAATTAATGGACATAACATTACAAGAAAATGCATTAATGTTAAAACAATCTACTGAAAGTTTTTTCAGATTAGAGTTTTATAAAACCCCGAATGATGAGGCACCAACAAGTATAAATAGAAGAATGGTTTTTGCTAAAAATTTGGCATTACCAATCGGTGAAAAAGTTTTTTATACCGGAACTACAAGTGGGGGTACAGTTTCTCTAAATGATTACATATATTTTCCTGTATTCATGGGTTCAAATTATAGAAATAAAGAAAATATGTACTTCTTCTGGTTTGGCGATGATACTCCGTTTGATGAAACAACATTGACGGGTAACACATTCTATATGACCGCAAAGTTTTACAACGCAAAAACGTCAGAAGTATTCGATTTTACAAATAAAACAAAAACCCCAAATGATATTATCGTAGAAGAAAATGATATGTATTATAAAGTGGTTATTGATAGGTCAGATTATTCATATCAAGTTTTCAGATTTAATGGTTCTGTTGGTTCAAGAATCGGAGAAACTAATGACCCAATAGTATTTTATGAAAAGTTTTTATAATGGAAAAAAACACATATAAAATATTAAGAAAAAACATATCTAATGTGAGATTACACTCACTAACAGGAGAGTATTGGTATGATTATTTCGGAAATTGGGTTCCATGGTCGGGTTCGACAACATTACCACCATCAGTTGGTGATGTGGTTTATAACGTCACCGGTAGTGTTCCTACGGGTTATTACGAGTGGTTGGGGTCAACATGGTCATCTATCTCACAATCCGACGCAATGGGTAGTTATGACGTTCCGTTGTTCTTAGAATCATCTGTGGATGAAATGGGAGTTATGGTTGGGTTCGATGGTAATATTGAACAAGTTGAACAAATATGTAATTTTTCATATACCCAAACAGGAAATACCGTTCAGGTTTATAACACCGTTGATGCTAGTAAAGTATCTGAAATCCATACGGTAAACTTCACCGTAGATTGGGGAGATTCAACCACAAGTACATTAACTACCCACACAGGAACTACTTTAAATTCTGTAACAAAAACTTACGGTTCAACAGGAGTTAAAACGATATCAATATCATTGAGTACTCCATGGTTAGATTTTAAATTAGAAAAACAGGTAACCGTACCATCAAACACGACGGTATCTGACCCGTTAGGTACGTTTAGTGGATTTACAATACCATACTCAACAACAACAGGTCAAACTTTAAATTATTTAAATGATTTAGAATACGCCACTACAGGGACCACGGGAAACACCACATTTACATATGCTGCGATTGGTAAGAGTAGAATCGACGAAAAGAAACTTTACGGTTCCAACACTTATTCAGGTGTAACTACGGGAACAACTTCAGGTATATCGTACAGTGCATATACTATCGATAATCTATATTATCGTGATTTTGAGGACGGAGTAACCACTATTACAGGTAGCACTTCAGGTTTCACAAAAGAAGAGGTGATGAACTTCGCAATTACGAGGAACGAACATTTCTTAGGGTTTATTGACGAACCAACTATTTTCTCGGACATATTCGTTGAAAGAGGTAAACAAGGGGTATTGGAAAAAACATTAAGATTAGGAGAAATCGATAACACAGGTGAATTAGATATCTACGGAAATGGATATTTTAACATAAGAAAACAATAAAATTTATATTTATTAATAAAAAATCATGGCAGTAGGTAGTTACGGAATTATTAGACCCGCGGATGTTTCTCCTGAAGATGTGGAAATCTATTACCACTACGTTTCAGGAAGAACAAGTGACGCAACTGCAACATTAAAAAGATTAAGTCCGAGTGATATTTTAACTCCGGTTTTTCATAATGCAGATACCACAGATGACACAGCAGCACCCGACGTAGAAATTTTGGGTGGTATGTACAATTTAAAGTTGGCTTCAGGAGATTTCTCAGAATTAGGGATTTATACCTTACACATAAGACCAAAACAGATTCGTACAACAATTACCGATTGTGGTATTTTGGCTTCATTACCTTCTGTAAGAGGTTTAGTTATCGATTTAAGTAACGTACCGGCAGCTGATAGAAATAAATTTACCCCACAAGGGTTGGTTGGTTACAGAGTTGAATACATCAATACATCCGATAATAAGAAGATATCCAATTTTTATAGAGTGGTGACATCTTCATTCTATTGTACTCCAATAGTTTCGAACTTAACAAGTACATCACAAAAGGCGGTTCGTTATCAATATAGTGAACAAGCAACAAATTTGATGTTCTTGACGGTAACACCATCATCGGCGCCGTCAAACAAACCAAATACGGTTCCATTTATCGGGACACCGTCACAAAAAATTATTTTAACAAATACCTACTTCAACCCAACAACAATTGAGATTGAAATGGTAGAACATGACGCAACTACACTTGCACACGCATTGTATGGTAATCAAAGTAAAGCCGTTTCTCAAGGTATATACACAATTTACGATAACAATAATAACATATACAGACAGTACAATCTTTACGAGGTTAAGGATGAGTTTAACGAAACTCTATACGAAGTACGTGAAGAAAGAACTGACATAGATGAAACATTAAACTTTGATACTATTACCGAATAATGGCAAGAAGAAAGGTACCAAGTCAAGCGGCTAGCGGAGCAGAAACATTTAGTGATAATTTAGTTGGAAGACAAATCACTACGGGTAGTCCTGCTCTTGCCAACACAAGTTTTGATATTGATAAAACCATTCCTGAAAAAGATGCTAAAACATTTAGAAACAATCCGTTCTCTGAATTTTTAACTCTTGATACCATTAAAAAAGAAGATTCTGCGGTAACGACCACACAATCATCAACCGGTGGAGGTTCTCAAAGAAAAAGTACAATACGTTTTAAGAGTAATAAAAGAAATGCGGACAAATCAATGTTCGGTTCTTTGAAAGATAGAATCTTAGTTTCTATTACTCGTATTATTAAAAAGTTCCCCGGAGCAATATCAATTGTTGCAGATACCCCGATTGGTAACAACATATTTTCTGCTTACAACATATCACATGATTATAGTTTAAACAGAACGACATTATATGTTCAATCATCTAAGTTGTTCAATCCATTTGATATATCATTAGTTGAACCAAATACGGTAATAAAACCAACAACTGAAAACGAACTTAGAAATTTCTACTCATCATATAACAAGTATGTTTTGTTTGTCAATGATGAAAGTTACCCAATTATCCAATATAATGAACCAAACTCATCTAATGAGTTGGTATTTGTTGTTATTGGTAATCCATTTAGTGGTGCGACAACATACTCGGATAATTTTATTATCAGACCAAATAATGGTGTTGTTGAAGAATTCTTCGCGGGATTAGATGATGTTGAAGAATCTCTTTTAAATAGAGAATCAACTCCAATATATACCTCGGCATTTCAAGTACCACAAGAAAGTACTGATGGTTCAAGAACCACATTACAGAATGTAGAATATAGTTGGCCGTTACTAACCGATGGGTGGAACATACAAATAAGTGGTCTTGAGTATGAATCTTATATTCAAAATCTAAAAGACATATCTGACCAAATTGATGGATACAAATCTAACTTAATGGTTAGATTTTTGGCTTCTCCACAGTTATTTGAATTTGATACTGACGACCAAAGAACACAGAGTGTTTTCCAATTATACGGTCAAAGTTTTGACTCAGTAAAGAAGTACATTGATAACATTGCTTACATGAGAAATGTAAGTTATGATGGCATCAATAACCTACCGGATATTTTATTAAAAAACCTTTCAGAGAATCTTGGTTTGTCAACCACAAATCTATTTGATGAAAAATCATTGGAGGAGGCGATGTACACTCGTCTTTCCTCAACATACCAAGGAGTTTCTACAGGATTCAACCAAATGGATGCTGAAAATGAATTCTATAGAAGATTAATGGTGAATCTTGCGTACATCTTTAAATCAAAAGGTACAAGAGCGTCTGTTGAATTCTTCTTAAAATTCTTGGGAGCACCTGAACCATTAATTAAGATTAATGAATATGTGTACAAAGTTACTTCGATGCCGGCAAGTTCTGATTTGGAACAAGATATATACGACGTAATTGCTGGCGAGAAAACATATATTTCTGCAAGTTTCGATACTTCAGGATACACATACAATACAATTACAGTAACAGGAACAACTACTTTTGATAGAGATGGTTTCCCTGTTGACCCCGATACAGGTTTACCAAGAAGGGCGTTCAGTGAAAGTGAAGAAATATTCTTTGAAAAAGGTGCGGGTTGGTACGATATCACTTTGGACCACCGTTCACCAACAATTTTAGATGACGAGAATTCGGTTTTAACTGGTAGAACTAAAACAATTAAAACAAAAAATAAATCTTACACATATGGTGAGGATTATTTTGATGTGTTTAGAACGTTACCAGGTTTAGATACAGGTTACGGATTACAAGCGGAAATTGATAATTTAAAGGCTCACGATGTTGAGGATGGTTCATCATTAATATTGAATAGAAAGAACATTAATATCCATATTTCCCCATCAAATGCAATCAATTATGATATCTTCAGAAAGAGTAGAGATTTAGAAATTTCTTTTGGTTCAACTAATTTATTGACACCACAAACAGGTATTACGTTTGCTCAATTCGTTGATACTTTTATACATAAAGTAATAAAGAATTCACACACAATTAGATATAAAAAGAACTATATCGTTCTTGAGGATATCTATCGTGATTACATGGCTCAGAGTGGATTCACTCCATTTACATTTATTGATTCTGCTGAGTTCGTAAATAAGATTAGTCCTTATTGGGTACAATTAGTGGAACAATTAGTTCCGGCAACAACTCTGTGGACTGGTGGTAATTTAATTGAAAACAATCTTTTCGGAAGACCGAAATACCCATATGTATTTGATTGTCAACCAATGGAGTTTATTGAGGATTTATATCCCGATTTTGAAACTGCAATTGAAGAAGACCTTGAAACATTACTTGGGGAAGAAACAAACTTTAGAGGATTAATTAATCTAACAGGAGTAACATACTATCCAATAATTGAAATCGATGGAGTTATTTACGGTGGACCGGATTATTCTGATTTAACCGATGGGATGACAGTTGTTGTTAGTGGTACAACAAACACCACAAACAGTGCACAACTATTCAACCCATTCCCAATGACGGGTTGTACCGATTTAACAAATAACGACCCCGTTAATTTGGCACTTATTTGTGATTATAAAGATTACTTAGAACCTGATATCGTTAAGATTAAGGAACTATGGTTAAGCGCTTTGAGTGAATTAATCGATTCAATAACAATCACAAGATATACTGCAGGTTACGAACCATATGCACCATTTACAGGTGCAACGGGACATTCATATAGTACAGAAACCGTTGCGGTTGTTAATTATGAAATCTTCACCAATGAAGACGGTGAAGAGATGATTAAATTCTCATCAATAAAATATGGTATTGGAGATTGTTCTGTTAAAGATTATTTCGATTATAGATTTGAAGCTGATTATAGAACAACAAAAGTTAATGATAGATTAAGTGTTGAGGTTAGTGGTGATGGTGAATACTACTGTGAAGAACCTGCGGGATGTGTTATGGTATCGGATATCTATATTGATATTATCGGAGCACAATTTGGGGTTCAGAAAAATCACACATGGCCGTTCTACATTTATGCAAATTGTACAAGTGGACACAGTCAAAATGCTGACGTGTATATTGAGAAAGTTGCCGGTTATGATTGTAAATTTAAATTAACAGGTGTTACGGAATACGATGTAATTGATTTCAATATCATCGATGCTGCTAACAACGAAGTTAAATTTAAAATTGAAGGTTTACAAGCGAAAGTTGAACATGACCCATGTCCCGTACCAAGTGGAAAAAGTCACACAGAAATTTTTGTAATAGAAGGTTACCAAGGTTCAACAGGAAATACCATTTCTGTTATTTCGGGAGCAACATTCTGTGACAATTATACAGGTTACACAATCCAACCAAAAGTTGAATACAAATCAAACTTTAATTATGGTTTAAAAGATAGCTCAATCGTATTGGTTGTACCTTCAGGATTAACAATCGATAGTACGACGACAAGTGGTGATATCGAAACTTATATTTCAGGTGGAACAATCACTGAAAAAACAGTTTATCAACTACAAGTCGGTGAATACATTTTAAGTGCAGATTATCTACCATGTTCGGGATTAACAAACCAACAATTCCAAGACGCAACACAAAACGGATATTCGTTTACATACGAATATTCAAAATTATTAGTTACGGATATTGAATGTTTAGGTTCAGTTAAGAAGAATATTATTACGGGAGAAACCACAACGGGTGATATTGAGGTATTTGAAGTTTTACCAACAACACAATTACGTGTTTATACAAATAAATTTATTGAAGATTTTGGTGGCGTAACAAATGGTACATATCATTTTGATGATAGATTCCCTGAAGAATTACAAATAAGACCAACTGATTTTATTGAACCATGTTGCGACCACCCTGAAGAACTATATGATAAGGGTGATTTCTTAATTAATCAATACGGTTCCCCAATCGAAGTATTAAATGTTGATTTAAATTACTGTGATACGGGATTATATTTTAATTTAAATGTAGAAAAAGATGGTTCACCATTAACGGATGAATTCATGATTGTTTTTGATGGTAATGATAACCATCAATTATTGATGAAGCATCAATATGATAAACATCCTAATATTGATTTCAAATTAGGACAATATTATATTGACCCTGTACATTGTTCAGATGTACCGACAGATGAGGATTTAGAAGAATCTCCATTTGTATGTGAACCGGGAGCAACTCCGACACCTACTCCGACAAGTACAACTACATTAACCCCAACACCGACAGTCACTTCGACAAGTACACCAACGGTTACGAGTACTAATACTCCGACAGAGACGATAACTCAGACACCAACGAGCACATCGACAGATGTGCCAACAAATACACCTACGTTAACTGCAACAAGTACACCTACGTTAACCTCAACAAGTACCGACGTTCCAACTCAAACACCAACGGTTACATCAACATCGACACCAACGGTTACAAGTACCGTAACACCTACTTTAACATCAACTTCAGGTGCGACATTTATTGCGTCGTTGGCTCTTTGTACAGACCCATATAATCCGATTTATTCAATGAGTTTACCTCTTGATTATATGCCATATACGATAGGTCCATCAATTAACTGGTATTCATACACTGTTACTGACGATTCAGGTATTTGTTACCACGCAATTGGTCAAACTGTGGGAACTCCAAATCGTGTATGGAGCGGTGATAATACTTTAGGTTTAATAAACTATTTCCAACAAGGTTCATTCACGGGATGCACACAGTGCCAAACACCAACCACACCTACGAGTACACCAACCGTAACCACCACAAGTACGCCTACAATAACCGCCACAAATACTCCAACACAAACGGAAACACCAACGTTAACTGCGACGAATACACCAACGTTAACAGAAACACCTACTTTAACAAGCACACCAAGTGGTGCAGGTACCCCCGATGCGGATACTAATTTATGGTTTGAAGGTCGAGTTTGTGGTACTATAACAACAAATTGGACAACAAAGACAGTTGAGGAAGTTAAGTGTGATTGGGAATATATTATAACGCACCCGAACTGGAATTACGCAGGAAGTAGTGTATACTATTACTCATCCGCAGGAATTAATCCGGGTACACAATTATATGGTGCAGGACCAACTTATTTTCCATCAACACAAACAGGTAACTATGTATACACTCCAAATGGAGAAAACACTTATCCAATATATGTTGTAGAAATCGTTAATGGTGTAATCATGACAATTCACGATTTTGCGAGTTTACCGGTGTGTGATACATATGAGTGTCCATCACCTACACCTACACCGACAGTTACGTCAACAAGTACTCCAACATTAACTGAAACAAGTACCCCAACACTAACTGCAACTGCGGGTGAAACATCGACACCAACCCCAACGTTAACTGAAACACCAACAGTAACTCCCACAAATACAACAACAGTAACATCAACGGAAACACCTACGTTAACAGCAACAAATACGCCAACGTTAACTGAGACTCCGACATTGACATCGACCGAGACCCCGACGTTAACTGCAACCAATACACCAACGGTAACAAGTACTAGTACACCAACATTAACCGAAACTCCTACATTGACTCCGACAGCTGGTGAAACGAGTACACCAACTCCGTCACCAACAAATACGTCAACATTAACGGAGACACCTACTTTAACAGCTACGAATACACCAACATTGACTGAAACGCCAACGTTAACAGCTACGAATACACCTACTCAAACAGAGACACCTACTTTAACGGCAACGAATACACCAACATTGACTGAGACACCAACGTTGACACCAACTAACACACCAACGTTAACTGAGACCCCAACATTAACGGCAACAAATACACCGACGTTGACTGAAACACCAACGTTAACTGCAACGAATACGCCAACATTGACTGAGACACCAACAATGAGTGCGACTCAGACTCCGACGTTAACAAGTACCAGTACTTCTACGGAAACACCAACTCTAACCGCAACGAGTACCCCAACGTTAACCGCAACTAACACACCAACTTTAACAAGTACAAGTACCTCAACGGAAACACCCACATTAACCGCAACTCAAACACCAACATTAACTAATGTTTTAGATGGTGCGATTTACTGTATTGATATTTCGTTGGTGGAGGCGTGTGGATGTAGAAACTCATTAACGATTTACGCTCAGGATAACTTATCTGTGGGTGAAATATTATATGAAGATAACGGTGCAACTAATCCTTGGACAATTGCAGAACTACAAACACTTACTAATTCAAGTGCAACGGTATTCTATGTGAATCCAGCAAATACAAACACAGTATTTGTGGTTGAAAACAATGGTGGTGGTTTGGCATATGCGTCAAGTGAAACTGAATGCCCTACCCCAACACCGACCCCAACATTAACTGCAACTCAAACACCAACGTTAACCGCAACGAGTACTCCAACATTGACGGCGACTCAAACACCAACGTTAACCGCAACTAATACCCCAACTCTTACAAGTACTAGTACTTCTACTGAGACCCCAACATTAACGGCAACAAATACACCGACGTTGACTGAAACACCAACGTTAACTGCTACTCAAACACCGACATTAACGGCGACAAACACTCCTACGTTAACGGCGACAAATACACCAACTCTGACAAGTACTAGTACTGCAACGAATACCCCAACATTAACTGCAACAAATACGCCAACGTTGACTGAAACGCCAACATTAACTGCAACTAACACACCAACATTAACAAGTACGAGTACCGCCACTAATACACCTACGTTAACGGCTACGAATACACCGACGTTGACTGAAACTCCAACATTGACGGCAACTCAAACACCAACGCTTACAAGTACGAGCACTGCAACTCAAACACCAACGTTAACCGCAACTAATACGCCAACGTTAACAGAAACACCTACATTAACCGCTACAAATACACCTACTTTAACAAGTACAAGTACAGCTACTAATACACCAACATTAACTGCTACGAATACTCCAACACAAACAGAAACCCCAACGTTAACTGCTACGAGTACTCCGACATTAACTCAAACACCAACGTTAACACCTACAAGTACAACTACATTAACCGCCACCAATACACCTACACAGACTGAGACTCCGACTCTTACGAGTACTGCAACACCCACATTAACAATGACACAAACTGTTTTAGCATCATGTTATCAGGATGTGATTTTTGAGGTGGGTCCCGATGGTGCTAATATTGCGTACCTAACATGTTGTGGTGGTGAAAAATCGAGATTGTATACTGAACAAGGAATTTATATTATAGAAGATTGTATTCAAACCGATAGTTTATATGCGTTTGAGGGTAGTTTAAATTGGGTAAATTATTTTGATGGAACAACTCCTTGTGATTGTCCAACACCTACCCCAACATTAACATCAACAAGCACACCTACACCTACACCTACAATGCCGTCGGATTGTACATGTTACAGTATAACATACAATGAACAAGATTTGTTTACTTTATCCGGAACATCGGTTAGATATAGTGTTTGTGATGGAGGTGAGATTGTTACGGAACCAATAACTAGTTTAATAACGAAGGATAATGGTGATGGAACATACACCTCATTTATTTGTGTGAGCGATACTGGTACATATTCGACTCCTGTTTGTGTGGAGAATGATGAAGAAATTGTATGTAGAATACCGTTTGTTTCTGGTGGGCAGTGTAACACAGTAAACGATTGTGTGAATGCCGAAAATACCCCAACACCAACTCAAACATCTACAAGCACACCGACATTAACTCAAACACCAACATTAACGGTAACTAAAACTCCTACGAGAACCCCAACAAGTACTCCTACGAGAACTCCAACGGTTACTCCTACAAGAACAACAACACCTACGTTAACACGTACAACTACACCTACACCGACACCAACGGCTGATTGTAATTGTGCTGCTAACATAAACACCACATTCACAATATATGAAAGTATTGCGGGTACAACAGGTAATGCTCTTTATCAGAACCTAACTGAGTGGGAATCTTACTTAGTTGATTGTTATTACGGTACTTCAGGTGCGGCACCAGTGTTCTCAAATAAACCATCAACCGCCCAACAAACAACCGATACTATACCATCTAAATCATACAGTTATATGTTGTCATTTAGGTATATAAATGCTGGTACACCATCAAGTAATATTAGAGTGGCGGTTGGTCATGGTATTAATGGAGATTGTAGTTTCGGTGTGTACGATATCCCTAACCCAATCAGTGGTAATTATTACACCATAAGGGTGGATATCCGAGATTTATCACTTTATAATGAGATTAGAGTTCACGTAAGTACTCCTGTATACTCAAGTTACAACTATTGTACAGGAACACCTGGTGATAATGCGTGTTGTTACAATACGGCAACAAGTCCATACCATCCGGGATTACAAAAACCATGTCCGACAGATACCTTTGGATGTATTTCTAGCTTCGGATATTGGTGTGTATTAGGTAACATGTAAAATGATTTAAAATATTTATAAAATAACATGGGATTAAATGTAAGAATATATGATATAGTTTCGGATGGACCATACTCGATTAGGTATAAAAGTGGTTCTAATCCTTGGCCAGAGTATGATAACACATCTTTCACACTTTATGGTACAGGTTTGACTGCAACTTCCATTGAATTAACGGGATTGACATTCGACACTCAATATTGGATTAAAATGACCGACCAAACAACAGGTCGTTATATTATTAAAAATATCTATACTCACGACAGTAAGGCATTCCCATGTTATGACACAATTTGTTTTAGTGTGGATGTTGTTTGTGCCGATGTACCAACACCAACACCAACATCAACAAGTGCAGCTACATCTACTCCTACACCAACACCTACTTTAACGAGTACTAGTACATCTACACCAACTCAAACACCGACACAAAACTCGACAAATACTCCGACACCAACAATTACTGCAACGAGAACACCGACAGTTACACCAACGACTACCCCGACACTAACAAGAACACCAACCGCAACGCAACAACCTCTTACTTTAGTAGGTAAAACATCCGTAGACGCATCAGATGCTTCAACTGCGTGTTCAACATATCTTACAATTAGAGGATATTTTGCCGCACCGGGTAAAACATTATCCACACTTAATAATGGTGAAATAATATATGATTCGTATCCCGCAACGCCAACCAATGGGGGCGGTTTATGGGTTGCGTTAACTGAAGGCGGAGTCGGACCAAAAAGAGCATTCCAAATTGCATCAAATGGTGAAATTTTAGATTCATATAACTGTCCATAATAAACAATATTTTTTATATTTAAGATAGATGCCAAATTCACAATACCAAGTTACAATATCAAGTTTTACAGGTTCAACTCCATGTACGTCTTATGACATTTATACTGGTGTTACCCACGATGTTGATAATGCAACTTTTGTTGAAACGGTATCATCTTCATCAATATCAGGTCACACTGTTGATTTGGATATTGATAGTTCATATACTCATGTTTATTTATTTATTGAACATTGTGATGGACATGTTAATTCAGTACCTGACTCAACACCAAAATTACAAGGTGGTTACCAAGTAGTTTTAGTTGATTTAAGATGTAACGATTGTGTTGTTGCGGGAGTAACTCCAACTCCAACAAATACACCAACAGTTACAAGTACCCCAACACTAACCGCAACCGCAGGTGAAACTGCAACCCCGACACCTACAGTTACGAGTACGTCAACACCAACGGTTACGAGTACACCTACATTAACTGCAACCGCAGGGGAAACGTCAACACCAACACCAACGGTTACAAGTACATCAACATCAACACCAACTCCGACACTTACATTAACTTCTACTGCGGGTGAAACGTTAACACCAACACCCACCCCAACAACTTTATGTTGTTATATGTATGAAATTACAAACTATTACACAATATCTCATGATGTTACATATGTGGATTGTGAAGGTAATAATCAGATTATTACCGCACCAGGAAATGGTCAACAAACATATATTCTTTGTGCGTTAGAAGGTTCATTAGGTGTTGAAGCAACTTATTGTGATAATTCATCAGTTGACTGTGTTCTATGGGTGGCGGCAAATGAACCATGTGGAGGTTGTAGTACCCCCACTCCAACACCTACAGTTACAAGTACCACAACACCAACAGTAACTCCAACATTGACACCAACATTAACTCTAACTTTAACAAGTTCAGAACCGATATCCCCAACACCAACAACTACGCCTTGTGGTGAATGTATTGAATATTATAACAATAACGGGGTAACTTATACAGGGATTAATTACACCGATTGTAATGGTGTTGAACAAATAAATGTTAGTGTCGGACCTGGCCAAGGAATTTGTGTAATTCCGGGTACTATATCAGGTGGTTATGGATTCTTAACTATAATGGGTGAATGTGGTTTGTATGAATGTTTACCGACCCCAACCCCAACATTAACGGCAACATTAGCGCCAACGATTTATTGTTTCACCGCCGATAATAGTTTGGGTGAAGTAGATTGTGAAATCGAATATTATGATTGTTTAACGAATCAACCGACATTACATAATGTTCTTGCAGGCGATGTATACGCATTCTGTACTTATGCGATTATAAGCGACGCATGTGATATAGTACAAATAGGTTCAGACATTTGTGTTGATTGTCAATGTCCTCAAGGACCTCCACCAACGGAATGTTATTGTATGAACATAGATTACAATGAAACAGATTATGGTAACTCTGATGACGGAAATCTATACATACAATACATAGATTGTTCGGGTCAATCTCAAATTTACACATTAGGTACGTATGGAACAGTTACGGGACCATGTGCACAATCGATATCATCATATTACATATTAACTAGTGGACTTCAAGTAATACCAGCTAGTTCTTCTGTTGTGTTAGGTTTAGTACCATGTACTTCTAATGGGGAGTGTAGTTAATTGAATATAAAATTTACAATATAATATTTATTGGATATATTATGTAAACAATGAGTTGCGTAAACGACACAGTAACACCAAAAGGTGTATTAATTAATTTAAATTCAGGTTCAGATTATACCAATTGTTCTGTTTTTACTGGAACAAGTGAGAATTCTATTACCGGAACAACGTCATTTACGTCAGTGACAGGTGGTACAATTAACATTACGGGAATTGACCCAACATTAATGGAAATCTTTGTTAAAATGGTTTGCATTGGATGTTGCGAACAAACATTTAGGGTAAACTTGGATGATTGTTGTAATTATGTTCCTGTTTCCACAAATACACCCACCCCAACATTAACGAGTACCCCAACTAACACACCTACCACGTCATCATCTGCGATTTGTGAATGTAACACTTATCGAATCACATTTAATGCAAACTGTGGGGAATATTTAACGTGGACCGATTGTGATACTAACACAACAATGAATGAACAAGGACTTTATTTTGGTTTACCGGGCGTAACATTTACTACAGGTTCGGTAATTGAATTGTGTTCTTGTTCTACACCAACCGCAGGTTGTCCTTCTGAAGATTATGATGTAATGTTAATTAGTTCAGGATGTTCACCGCAAACAACATACACACCAACTCCAACTGTGGAAATGGTTTTAACTGCAACACCCACACCAACAATAACTTCAACTTCAACCCCGACATTAACTTCAACTTCAACCCCAACACCAACGTGCTCATACAAACAATGGACAGTAGGTGTTTGTACTATTGGTACATGTCAGGGAGGGATTTGTACTTGCCAAGGAACTTCAGTGACTACAGTGTATACATCGTGTGATGTTACCGACTTATTAGGTTCGTTTACCGAAATATATGAAGATACATCATTGTTAAACCCATTTACTGCCGATTTTACATATCAACCCGGAACAAATGGGTTTATATATAACTCAAGTGGTGCGGGTGTAACAATTGTTTGTCCTATAGGTGATGGTTGTTAATAAATGAAATAAAGGTATTTATATAATATGAGTTTTCTAAGTAATAATAATTCGGAGTTTTTATCGGCGAGAATAACCCAAAAGGGTAGAAATTCTATCGCTAAGGGTAATTTTGTTATCTCTTATTTCCAAATCGGAGATTCCGAATTTGATTACACTTCACCATTTACAGGATTAACGGGTTTGGCAGGTGTACCACATCAGTCAGTTTTTTCACCTTTTGACAAAGAAGGTGGAGTAAAATACCCATACCAATTGGATTCAACAAGTGGTTCAACCACATACGGTATTCCTGTGGAAGTATCAACAACAGAAACTCTTAGAAATGTTATGGGACCTGCGGGATTCGTATCTGATTATAAAGAATATGATGCGGTTGAGTGTACAGGAACAACAATTGAATGTACAACACAGTTGATTCCATTATCGGGAATTACAGGAACTACTTCATTAGTGGTACTAACAGGTGCTAGTTTTAATGATTGTGAATTTATCACCGTGGCATTTACCACATTCAATGGTACTGACCCATTACACCCTGTTATTTCAGGACAATCATCAAGTTTAATTTATCAAGTAATGAGTGTTAGTGGTAATACCATTACTGTCGATAGAAATCTACCAAATTTCTCAGGTTGTAGTGGAAATGCACAAGTGATATGTAACTCATGTGAAAATGAATATCCTGTATCTCCATTAAACGCTAATTGTAAACCTGAAGAAATTGACCCATCACAACAACTTAATTCATGGACTTTAAATGTTGTTTGGGATAAAAAACCAATTGGATTCGATGTACCATCATCTGATGAAAATTTAACAGGTTTTACATCAAACAAACACGTATCAACAAAACAATTCTTGGGCTATACAACATCGAGTGGACAAACTTGGGTAAACACAACGGGTGGAACAATCACCGGTGTTACATCATATTATAATTCATTTGATGAACAAATTATTGTTACCCCTGAAGAACAAAGAACAATAGCAATCATTCATTACTCTGAATTAGGGGATTTAAAAAATGACCCCGAAAGATTTTTCAAATATGATGATTACATCAGTACAAATAATGTAATTGGTGAAGCTTTGTTAGAAGACATTGATGAGAATGCAATTACTGATTTAGATTACTTTGAGGTATACATTCCATTTGTACAATACCATAGAAATACCGGGACAACTATTGGTGCAATGTTTACCATGGACACCACCGATTATTTCATGAAATCATTGAAAAACGCAAACCAACTTTTAAAGTTTAGATATCTTTTAGATGAACAAGGTTATAGAGTTGGTAAAGTATTCGTAAATAATAAAACCGTAGTATTTGATGACCAAGAGTTGGTTGCTATACTTGATTATAAATCAAATAGAAAATATACATTACCGGCACCTAAAGTTGCATTGATTCCAAGTGATGTAAGTGCATCACAATCATTCTTTACAGGAACAACATCAGGTCAAACTGTATGGGTAACATACATGTTCAATTACACCGGTGACACCGCATTAAACGGATTACCTTGTAACTATTATTCAAAAGTTGAAGTTGCAGCAGACGACCCATGTTTAGTTCGTCCATCACAATTGTATATCAATTTTGAAGATGGTAGTTTCCCATATATGGAAAGTACTAATTTATGTACAGGTGCGGTAGAAGGACACATTGCGAACCAATTCCAAGTATTAATTCAGATTACCGATACAGATGAATTACCAACACATGATGGTTGGAAATTAATTGATTACACACCATATATTTCAGGTCATACAGTCGGACAATTGATTGACCCATCAGATTTAACTGCGAATTCAATTATTATTACAAATCCGATGTATACAGGGGCAACACCATATGATATTGAAACATTCTTGGGCAGTGTTCCTGACGAACCATCTTCATTACCACAATTCGGTGATGAACAACCATTCCCCGGTAGTATCAGATTAGTAAGAGCTACCGATATTGAAAGAATGAGTTTCTTGGTTAACCTTCCCACTTCACAATTCAATGTAAGTCAGAATCCAACCTATGTTACGGGAATGGACAAAAGAATTACTGAGGTTGCATTATTGAATAGTAATAAAGAAGTATTGGTGGTGGCAAAAACCGCAAATCCTGTTAAAAGAACGGGTACACAAGTATTTTCTGTAAATCTGGATTTCTAAAGCTTTACATTTTCCAGAATATTCCTTATATATTTTTATATGAGTATAAAATTAAAAAATGCCCCAAAGATTTTGGGCTTGGATATATCAACAAAAACCATAGGGTTTGCTTTATTTGATATCTCATCTTCTAAATTATTAGAATTGACCCATTTCTCTCCAAAGATTAAACCACAACCTGAGGATAAGATTGAAGAACTTATTAAAAAGGCAGATGGTTTTAAAAAACACTTGGAGAGCTACAAAGACATTGGAATTACCAAAGTGGTAATTGAAGAACCGTTGCTACAATCAAATAACATTTACACGGTTGGAACTCTTCTAAGATATAATACACTCATTCTTAGAGCATGTTACGATGTGTTAGGTGTCCTACCAACCTTTATCTCCACATATAATGCTAGAAAATTTGCATTCCCTTCGTTGGTGGGTAAAAATGATAAAGGTAAAAACGTATTGTTCGGTGGGTTACCTAAAGACATCGATAAAAAACATGTTATTTGGGAACACGTTAACGCGGTTTGTCCTGAAGTAAAGTGGTTATACGGCAAGACCGGTGCACTTAAAAAGGAGAATTATGATATGAGTGACGCAGCGACTGCGGTTATTGGGTTTGTTAATATGAACAAATCAGTAACAAAAGATTGATTTTTTAAGTTTTTTTAGTTATTATTATAAATGTACGGGACGTATAGTAATATACGTGGTTGGTACGGACGGGGGTTGTGGTGTGACCTCCGTCCTTTTTTATGCTCATTTGGTTTTTTGATTTTTATTTCTTATATTATTCCATATGTCAGTAGTTTCTGTGGAATATGAACCAATAGTTGAGATAATTGAGGATATCCTCGGTGACTACCGAATGCATAATGATTATAAGGGTCAGATATCTTTTGACTGTCCTGTTTGTTCATATGACATTAAGGGTTTGGATACTGGTGATGGAAAAGGAAACTTAGAAGTCAACTACATTAGAGGGGTATATAAGTGTTGGTCATGTGCCGAAACTCATGAAACCCATGGTTCACTATACAAACTAATAAAGAAGTATGGTTTACCTAAACATCTTAAACGTTATGAACTATTAAGACCCGATGACCAAGAATTTGGTGGACCTGCACCGAAGAAAGATGTGAAACTCCCAAAAGAGTTCATTCCAATATTACAAGCAAGTGCAGGATTAAAACTCACTCACCACTACAGACAAGCAATGAACTACTTAAAAAGTAGAAACATCGGTGAGGATTTAATTCGTAAGTACAATATAGGTTTTTGTTATGACGGACCATATGCAAACAGAATCGTAATACCATCATACGACATCAATGGTAAAGTAAATTACTTCATTGCTCGTTCATATTTGTCGAGAACAAAGATGAAGTATAAGAATCCTGATGTACAAAAAGAAACGATAATTTGGAATGAACACCTATTAGAATGGGACAAAAAAATATACTTGGTTGAAGGTGTATTTGATTCAATATTCTTACCAAATTCAATTCCAATGTTGGGAAAATATATCAGTGATTTATTGTTCAAAAAGATATATGAAACCGCTAAGGACGTGACAATAATTTTGGATGGTGATGCGTGGGATGATACCGAGCGTTTATATCACAAAATTAACTGTGGTAAGTTAATGGGTAAAATTAGTGTGGTTAGATTACCGAAAGATAAAGATATTGCGGATTTACAGGGGAAATTAGACGATTACCCAGAATTTAAACTTGATTAAAAATATAATGGATTTAGCGAAAATTTCAGAAGAAATAAGAGAAGTACTTGATGTTAAGAGACGGGAACTTGAATTAACCTTCATTGAGGAGGACCACATATATTATATGAGGGACACGGATGGAAAATTGAGAAATAACTTTCCATCAGTTTCAAAAGTTATAAAAAATTTTTACACCCCATTTGATGCCGAAGGTAAGGCATTGGAAATGTCGAAAGGAAATGTGGAGAAACAACAAGCACTTCTTGAACAATGGAAGAAGTCAGGTGAATACTCAACCAATATGGGTAGTAGAGTTCACTATTTGTTGGAGACAGAAACAATTGCTCGTTATGGTTCCTATAAAGATGTGAGGGAACCCATCTTTGAATGTGACCACACTCAGATTGTTAAGAGTGATAAGATGATTGAAGCGGGAAGTAAATTTCTTGATTTAATGGTTGAAAGAAACGCAATCTTACTTGATACCGAAATGGTGTTAGGTGACCCTGAATTGGGTTACACCGGTCAACCCGATAAGATTTGGTTGATGATGAATAAACTACAAGATGGTTTCGGAATTGTGATTACAGATTGGAAAACCAATCAACCTAAAAATTTCAAAATTCAACCATATACCGGTAGAATGTTACATCCATTTGAGAATTATCACGATACTGCACTTGGTCACTATTACTTACAATTACCATTATATGGTAAACTATTAACGAAGATGTTACAGGGTACAAAATTTAGTGATTTAAAATTATTAGGATGTGTTGTTGTATTATTAAAAGATGATGGTACATTTGAAGAATATAAAGTACCTTATGAAGTTACCCAAGCAATTTTAAAAATGGACATTAAAAAATACATGAAGAAATGGTAAAGAAAATTATACACATTGCAGATTTACACATTCGTACATATCAATATCATGACATGTACAAAAGACAATTTGAATTGCTTTTAGAAGATTTAAAGAAACAAGTTTTGGATTATGATTATCGTGAAATAAGAGTGGTAATTGCTGGTGACATTGCACATCAAAAGATTAATATCTCCAATGAACAAATGATGTTAACCTCTTGGTTCATTAAAGAACTTGCGGATATCATTGGTAAGGTTGTCATCATTCCCGGTAACCATGATTTCTTGGAAAATAACGTACAACGTTTAGATAGTATTACTCCTGTGGTTGAATTGTTAAACCATGAGGATATTAAGTACTATAAAAACAGTGGTGTGTATGAAGATGACAACATCAATTGGGTTGTTTACTCCTTATATGAACATAATCAAAAACCCGAATACACAAAAGGAGAGGGATTTTACGTTGGATTATTCCATGGACCGATTCAAGGGTTATCAACTGATTTGGGATTTGAATTTGATAATGCGTTCTCACCATTAAACTTTGTTGATTTGGATTTACTTCTTTGTGGTGATATCCATAAAAGACAAATGTTTGAATTACCCGGTGGCGGTAAAGCGGTTATGATTGGTTCACTTATCCAACAAAACTTTGGTGAAACAGTAAACTATCATGGATACGGTATGTATGATGTGGAAACAAATGAATACACCACCCACGACATAAAGAATGAACAACCATTTTTACACTTCTCAATATCTGATATCTCAGACATAGAAAATGAAGAAGAAAACCTCCTTAACGTTAGATAACGAGTTTCTTCAGTATTGTGAACTGAATGAAATTAAAGACCCCGAGAAACTTGCTAAACAAGTTTTCGATAGGGGGTTTTCGTTATTGAAGTTTGGGGAGACACCGACAGGTGCAAAATCGGAACCTAAAATAATTGAAAAAGAAATTATAGTTGAAAAAGAGATTATTAAAGAGGTTGAAAAAATCGTGGAGAAAAAGGTTGAAGTACCTGTCGAAGTTATCAAAGAGGTTGTCAAAGAAGTCCCCGTTAAAATCATTAAAGAAGTTATTAAAGAGGTCCCCGTTGAAGTGGTTAAAGAAGTCCCAATCGAAATCAAAGGCAAAACTCAAGTAATAACCAAAGAAGTAATCAAAGAAGTTAAAGTCGAGGTACCTGTTGAAATCATAAAAGAAGTTCAGGTACCTGTTGAGGTGGTTAAAGAAGTAATCAATAACGATGAAATAAATCGTTTATCCGAAGAGAATAAAAATCTGAAGGAACAACTCGACACAATTACAAAATCTCTTGAAGCATTTGGTAAGAAAGGTAAGATGATGCGTAACAGTGATATGTCATCACTGTATGATGATTAATTTGGAATCATCATTTTTTTTTCGTATATTTTTATAAAACGTTTTTATATGGCATCAATTATTTTATGGTCATTCATCGGATATGGAATGACATCAATTTTAGTTTGGGGTTCCATTTTTGAGAACCAACGACAATGGATTAAAACAAAATCAAAATTCTTTGGAGATTTGATTAGTTGTACTTTGTGTACATCTACTTGGGTTGGTTTCTTTATGTCAATTTTCTTAGGTGGATTGACAACATCATATGGAATACACTGGTTACCGGCAATTTTCTTTGACGGAATGTTTACTGCGGGTGCAGTTTGGGCGATAAATGCCATAATTGAGTTCTTTGAAGAGAGCAGACTCAAATAAACCACCTAAGAGTGGATAGTATATTTTATTGTTAATGGCTTTTATTAGAAGAAATTTTGATGACACACCTGTTAGAGAATTCGGTATCAAGTTTAGTAAAGAAGTATTCGGTTACGAATTTATTTCACACCCAAATAAGACGGCAATTGACCTTATTAGTCCTGATGACCCCAATTTCGGAGCCGAAATGGAAGGTGGTGGATGGGAAGGTGACTTTTGGTCCAACGAAAAGTATTCTTTAATTAGTAATCTTGGAGTCAGAACAATAAACATCCCAATCAGAAAAACAAAGTACTGGTATGATAAAATAAACGAAGTTTTATTACCAAATAAGAAAAAAAATTTGTTTATTCGTACCAACAAAGATTTTACACAAGCGATTGTGATAAAACCCACAACAGTAAAAAATAGAAACAAAATCATGTGGACGACATTCCAACCAAACAACAGCACCGAAGTTGAAAGATGGATGTCCTTCAAAGAAAAAGATGTACAAACCTATGACTTAGTTGAAAACAACTGGGTTTTACAAAAGAAAAAGAAATAATGGCATACGTTAATCCATACATCAAGGTCACTTGGCAAGACACACCTGAGAATTTTACCTCAGAGAAAATCAGTAGAGTTAAATCGTACTTCCAGAAGAAGTACAACACTAAGAACGTTCAAATCGTAACGAAGGTTGTTTCAAATACGGAACAAACTAAATTAAAATCATTGGACATTGCTGAGAATATTTCAGATTTTGATTACCAAAAAACTTTGATGAAAGAATTTATCGAAGAGAACGGTATTGATATTAGTTGGGACCGCATTGACAAACTCGATAATAAAGTTAACGAAGATTTATTGAGTAAGAGTGGTAGTAAGGTTAGATATAACAAATGGTATGTTAAGAAAATTGAGTTCTCTAACTTTTTATCTTATGGCGAAAACAATGTAATTGATTTTACAGATTTACCCGGTATTACTGTGGTGGAATCAACACCCAAGAATTTTGGTGGTAAATCAACCGCAACCGTGGACTTGTTGATGTTCTTATTTTTTAATGAAACAACAAAGACAAAAACTAATATTGAGATATTCAATAGATTCACTGATGTTGATACAATACACGTAAAAGGTTATGTAACAATTGATGGTGATGATTATGTTATTGAAAGAAAGTGTGTACGTAAGAAAACCAAGAGTGGAGATTACAATGTAACTAACTCTCTTGAATTCTATAGAGTAAATCCTGACGGCACAGTTGAGAACTTAAATGGTGAACAAAGAAGAGAAACAGAAGTATTCATAGCATCCGCTATTGGAGATAAAGAAGATTTCTTATCAACCATCTTAACCACCGGATATAACTTGGAGGAATTGATTGAATCAAAACCAACTGCGAGAGGTCAAATCTTAACCAAGTTCTTAGGTTTAGAAACATTAAAACAAAAAGAAGAGATTTGTAAAAACATACAAAGTGAATGGAGTAAGAAGCTCGTTTCTAACCAATACAACACCATTCAGTTGGAAACGGAGATTGAAACCTTTACAGAACAAATCACAGATTCTGAAAATCAAATCATAACCCAAGAGGGGATATTAAAGACAAACGAAACAAATCTTAAAGAACTCGAATCTAAAAAGGAAGATGCTTTAAGAAGAAGAAACAACGATATTGACCAAGAACTTATCAGGACAAACCCTGACCAATTAAGAAGGGACATTGAGACGCTCACCAATGCAAAGAATACGTCGGTAAGTGCCGCTAATTTGGTGGACGTAAAAGAACCTTCACAATATTATCTTGAAGAAGACCACGAAAAAGTTAAATCGGAAGTAAACGGTATAATCGTTGAAAGTCGGGTTAATACCGATGCGATTAGAAGACAAGAAAATCTGGTAGAACAATTAGAGAAAGGTTCTATCTGCCCAACTTGTAATCGTGCATTGGACCAAGTTGACCACACCGAGGAAATCAATAAGATTAAAGATGAGATTGTAAAACTCAAAGAAATTCAAAAACAAAATGAAAACAAACTTACCGAAGTAAATGAACGAGAAAAAGTGTTTTCAAATTTGAAAAGAGAATACGATGAGTACGAGAAGAACAAATTAAAGAAGGCACGATACGAACTTGAGGCGGAGCAAAAACAAACGGAAATCGACAAAATCCAAGTTAAGTTGGATAACTATGACCGTAACAAACAGAGATTGGACGAGAACGTAAGAATCGATTCTGAGATTACTGCTTTGAAAACTCAGATTGAAACGGCAAATGCAAACATCCGTGTGACCAATACAAGTATCGAAAGATTAAAGAGTAATATCATCGTTTTAAATGACAAGATTAAAATCAATCAGGATTTAATCAAGAAAATTAAAGCGGAGAATGAAGCACAAGCAATCTTTAAAGTGTATCTAACTGTGTTTGGTAAGAATGGTATTTCAAAAGTCATCTTAAAGAATATGGTTCCACTTATCAATCAGGAGCTTTATCGTTTATTGGTTGATAGTTGTTACTTTATCTTGGAGTTGAATGTGACTGAGAAGAACGAAGTAGAATTTGTAATGATTGATACTGAGACAAGGGTGGTTAAACCATTGAATTCAGGTTCAGGATATGAGAGAACAATTTCATCATTGGCACTTAGAAGTGTACTGAGTAAAATTTCATCATTACCTAAACCAAACATTGTGGTAATGGATGAAGTGTTCGGTAAAATTGCCGATGAAAACTTGGAAATGGTTGGAGAGTTCTTCAAAAAAATTAAATCATACTTTGACCACATCTTTGTTATCTCACACAACACATTAATCAGAAACTGGTCTGATAATTTGGTGATGGTTAAGAAAGAAGATAACGTAAGTTCAATCGATTTTATCACACCTAAGATTTCGTAATAAGACATAATTTTCGTATTTTTAAAAAAACCATACACATGAATAGAGATTTCAAATTATTTGCTAAGGACAGAGGTATTAGCGGAATGAATTTACACTACTACAATCAACGTATTGAAGATAGTATGACACCATATATCCTTGAGGAGAGACAACTTAATGTGACCGCAATGGATGTATTCTCACGTTTAATGATGGAAAGAATCATATGGGTTGCTGGTGAAGTGAATGATTCAATGTCAACAGTTGTTCAAGCACAACTTATGTTCTTGGATAGTATTGATAACAACGATATCACCATGCACATCGACAGTCCTGGTGGTTCAGTTAAATCGGGTTTATCCATGGTTGACGTGATGGATTATATTAATTCAGACATTAGAACCGTAAACACAGGTATGGCGGCATCAATGGGGTCAATCCTACTCGGTGCGGGTACTAAGGGTAAGAGATGTTCACTTCGTTTCTCAAGAACGATGTTACACCAATCTTCAGGTGGTTTCAGAGGTAATATCCAAGATGCGGAAATCGACATGGTTGAATGGAAAAAACTGAACGATATCCTTTTTGAATTACTTGGTGAGTACAGTGGAAAATCCGCAGAACAGGTAAAACAGGACGCTTCTCGAGACCTTTGGTTATCCGCCGAAGATGCTCTAAACTACGGTATTATCGACGAGATTGTCCGTAAGAAGAAGTAATTTAAGGGGGTGAATTAACCCCCTTTTGTCATATTTATAATAAAATAAAATTATGAATGACAAAGTAAAAAACGCTTCTGAGAACCTAAAAAACACGGGTTCTTTTGTAGTAAAACATTACAAAATTATCCTTTCAGTATTGTTTGGTTTATTTGTATTGTATTGGATGATGTTCGTTTTAACTCCGAAAATGAATATGTCAGTAGAGGAGAAAGCTAAGATTGATTCATTAAATGTGTTGATTATGGAAATGAACAAAAATCAACAAATTTTGGATGACAAAATCGACGGCATTAACGAAGAGATTGTTGAAGTTGATAAAGACATCGACAAGATAAAAGGACAAAAAACAGTTGTAAAAGAAATTTACCATGAAAAAATTAATCGCGCTGGCAATTTTACTGAACCTGAGCTTGACGGCTTTTTCTCAGACAGATACAAGTAAGAAAGAACCAACTCCAGAACCTGTAAAATGTTTACCCGTTTCAACCTTTAAGAAAATCGCACAAGACCTTCTAAAAGGTGATTCTGCAATGGCAGAATTAAAATTAGCAAACGAAGAAATTTCTAAATTAGAAGAGAAGGTTGCATTGAAGGATAGTGTAATCGTAACCATGCAACAAAAGGAAGAAAATTACAAAACTATCATTGTTGCACATGAACAAAAGTTTGGGGTTTTAGAAAATTATACGAAGTCGGTAGAACTTCAACTCAAGAAGGAAAAAGTAAAAAACAAATTCAAGAGTTTCCTTGGTGGTACCGCAATTTTAGCTTTAACAACCTTATTAATTATTAAGTAATAGTGAAGACATTTTTATTATTTTTATACGGAATATTTGAAGACCATGAGGATGTAGATTTTTTTTGTTCCGAAATCCTCGGTAACAGTCCCGCAGTTAAATCGGTTCGTTTTGTTATTGAAAATAATAAAAATATAATTGTTATATTTGAGTCAGATTTGGCTCGAAGAGAATTATCTGAAGAACTTCACAGTATCCTAACTAGTGATATTGTGAAGTTTTATTTTCTTTTTGAGAAAGAATCTATCTACAGTGCCAATTTGCCGGTGCAGATGAAAGATTTTATTTTCAAACCTAAAGAAGACCGCACATCATTACGTATAGAGTACGAAAAACAGGATGTTGCGGAGGATAGAGTCATAACTTCTGACTTAGACCTTGATGTCATTTTAGAGAAGATTGAACAGTACGGTATCGAGAGTTTAACCGAGGATGAAAAAAAGTTCTTGGATAACTTTGAAAATTAGAATATTTTTGTTACCTTTATAGTAAACCGAAACAACTATATAATGGCAAAATCTATTCTCATTAATACGGAGGAGATACAACAGTACATCAAAGACATCCGTAAAATCAAGGTAATCTCACACGAAAGACAAGATGAGATTTTTAAGGAGTTAATCCGAAAAGACATAACCAAAACAGAGAAACAAAAGCTACTCGATGAACTCGTTGTAGGTAATCTTCGTTTTGTAATCACTGTTGCCAAATTATACCAAGGACAAGGTATGGATATCATGGATTTGATATCTGAAGGTAACATTGGTCTTATGAAGGCGGCGGAAAGATTTGACCCCAATAGCGGGTTTAAGTTTATTTCTTATGCCGTGTGGTGGGTGAAACAATCAATCATGGCATCTTTAAATGAGAATGCCAGAATGATTCGACTACCATCAAACATCATTCAGGAAAATCAGAAGAAACAGAAAAACGAACAACCAAAGGACGACCAATTCTTCATCAACTATGACGATACCGGTAGAGAGTTTGTTTTACCTCACTGTGTAAATCTAAGTGATGAAATCAATGAAGAAGGTGATACCTTAATTGACATTATCATTAATAGAGATGCTGATGACCCCGAAGCACTACTCAATACCCCTGCGGAGGTAAAGAAGAGAGTCGATATGATGTTATCAATCTTAGATGATAGAGAAAAAGTGATTATTGAAAAATCATATGGTTTGACGGGAGTAGAGATGAATCTCGAGGACCTTGGAGAACAATTTGGATGTACCAAAGAACGAATCAGACAACTACGTGACAAGGCACTTAAAAAGCTGAGAAACGATAGTTATGGATTACTAAACTATTTATAAAATAAAAAATTATGAAAAAGTTCATCGAAAATAACTTTACAGTAATTGTTCTTGCTATTGCCCTACTTGGGTTTTTCAAGAGCTGTGGTGATGGAAGAGAACTATCTAAAATGAGAAAAGAAGTTCAAACGATTAAAGATTCCACCTACACAAAAGAAGAGTTAAATCTTCGTTTACAGATTGAAGGTTTGAAGGCAGAGAAGAGAATGATTCAATCAACAGATAGAAAAATCTTAGATGTCAACAGACAAACTCAAATCGACAATGAAATAAAGACATTAGAAGGTAAGTTGAATTAATGAAGAATTGGTTTAATAGAAATTACAAGACACTTATTATATCGGCATTTTTAATTCCGATTATAACTGTCGCAATTGTATCGATTTCACACGTTACTAAATGGTATGGTATATCTAACCCATTAACTTGGGCGGTATACCTTTCCATTGGTGTTGAGATTGCTGCTTTATCAGCACTTGCAGCAATTTCGGCAAATATGGGTAAGAAGGTTTACTTCCCATTTGGTATTGTGACCTTAGTACAATTTATTGGTAATATCTATTTTGCATATTCATACATTGACATCAATAGCCCATCATTTACTTCATGGGTCGAACTTGTTTCACCACTAATTGAATTCATTGGTGTGGAGCCAACAGATTTGGTGGGACATAAAAGATTCCTTGCATTTTTCTCGGGAGGTATGTTACCGTTAATTTCGTTATCATTCCTTCACATGTTAGTTAAATTCACACAGGAGAATAAAGAAATATCGTCAAATGAACCGATAAAAGAAAATATCGTTCAATCAAACGATAATGTGGTTGAGGAATCAACCAAAGAAGAAATCCCAACTGTTGACGCTAAAGATATTGTGGGGGAAGTATCAAGAATCCGTTTGTCTGAGGAAGATTTAATGGCACTTGAAAGGTTATTAAACAAGACACCACAACCCACCCCTGAAGAAACTCCAAAAGTTAAAGAGGAATTTAACATCTCAACTAAAGATGTTCCCGAAGAGTTCATGAAAATAATCAATGAGAATTTTTGGGACCTTACCGATAACGACAATACATCACAAATAACAGATGAAACTCTTGATTCAATTAAAGAACAATATGAAGAAAGAGCGGATTACGGATACTCAACCGATGATGTAAAGACGGAAGAACAACCTGTAATGGAAACGCCACAAGTTGATGTGGTTCCTGAAGAGGTTACATTAGATGGATATGATGGTTTCATAACAGAGGAAAATATTGTCGAAATAACCGAAACACCGATTGTTGTTGAAGAAGTTATCGAGACCCCAACTCCAGTAATTGAGGAGGAAATTATGGAAACTCCCACACCAATAGTTAATGAAGAAATTGTTGAGACTCCGACCCCTGTTATTGAAGAAGAAATTAACGAACCTGAAAAACCATATGGGTTTGAATATACCGAAGAGTTGGACAACGCTCTTAATCAAATACAAACCCCTGAACCAACCCCAACACCGATTGTTGAGGAAATAGAAGAACCGGTCGATGAGGTTATCGAGGAGCCCGTAGAAATTGAACCAACACCGATAATTGAAGAACCAACATCAGAAATAATTGAAACACCACTTCCGACGGATGAATCTGAGGAAGAAAAAAAAAAGTAGTAGAAGCAGAAGTCCCCTCCAATCAAGATACTCCAAATTATGGTTTGGAAGAAGAGGTTTTTACTAATAGTGATTCAATTTATTGGGAAAGTGACGATAATACGGGGGAACAAACGATTGATGAAACACCAACAATTAGACAAGCCCCGATGAGAAAAATTATAACGAGGAATGTTGGAAATACACAACGTAGAAGGTTTAGATAGTAAAACTCTTAATATTACTAAGAGGAAATCCAAGAAAACACAAATATTCTTATACGATACGGGACGTAGGGCCGATGATTTTTTAAATAAAATCAAACACAGAAGAAACGGCAAGTACGACGAGGTCCCACACTTTGTCATCACCAAATTAGGTACCATATATCAATTATTCGATACTAAACACTATTCGAATACTTTTGATGAACCTAAAATTGACAAACAATTCATCAAAATTGCCATAGAGAATCTCGGTTGGTTACATAAGAATACCATAACGGGATTCATGAATAATTGGATTGGGGACCCATATAGGTCAGAACCATTTGCTCGTAATTGGAGAAATTATTACTTCTGGGACAGATACAGCGATTCCCAAATGGAGTCAATTGCTAAGTTGTGTGAGTACTTATGTGGCATTCATAACATCCCCTATCAAACCGTACCATCTCAAGGATATTTGGAAAATGTCTTAAAATTCCACGGAGTTGTCTGTAAATCCAATTTTTCAAATATTTATACAGATATAAACCCTTCGTTTAATTTTAGAATATTTTTAAAAGATGAATACAAAGAAACAAACA
>JACCDW011208720.1_pt1 | contig 53238 bp, 69 predicted proteins | sample 7449781 | NCBI WGS metagenome assembly JACCDW01 (sample SAMN15323449, study PRJNA562643) | freshwater metagenome | isolation source: river surface water | place: USA:Blue River Watershed | collected 2017-08-18
TCGTTCAATCAACGTAGCAGCAACAATAGCAGCATTGACCTTTCCTACTCCTGTATAGAATACGTTTGGTACTCCAATTAGATTAGGTGCCTCTTCTGGCATTGCTAATAGAATGATATCATTCATCGTAGTCAACCAATGAAATCATAGTTACACCAGTCTCACGAATCTTTTCACTGCCCTTAAGGAACTTCAAGTCAATAACGCAGGCATAGAAGATATCCTTTGGGTCAACACCCAATCTAGTTAGCAATTGAATAGTAGCTAATGCAGTGCCGCCTGTAGCATTAACATCATCAATGATGCCTACCTTAGTACCAGCACCGATATCAGTATCACCCTTAATCTCTAGTGTTCCGCTGTCATATTCATATTCGTAATTCTGAGTAATTACGGGAGGAGGCAACTTGCCAGGCTTGCGAATCGTATGGAAGGGTAACTTAAGTTCAGCGGCAACAGGGGCTCCCCAAATGAATCCGCGGGCATCAGGAGAAGCAATACATGTTACTTCATTGATTACCATAAACATCTTGAAACGATCTAGCGCCCAACGAAAATCGCCGGGCTGAGTCAATACCTTACTAAGGTCTTTAAAGTTTACCCCTTCTACAGGCCAGTTTGGAATTTCAACAATAGATTCTTTAAGCATTTTGTTCTTTCAATAAATTCATATGCACAACTACTAATTGTGCGTAAGCAATGGCGTGACTTTTCTTGAAGCTATAGCCATCACTATCTTTGTCCCATACAGTCTTTGCGACTTCTTTCCATGTTAGCCCTTGCAAATGCTTTTTAGCTGGGCGCATTACAGCAAGAAACATTGCTAGTCTAGGAATACTATCAATTGGCTCGGGCATACGCTGCATAATGTTGAACGAGTTATTGAGGTGAATTAGTTGCTCTACGGTGTTACGATTTTTGAGCATAGTCCAATCAGGATCTTGCATCAAAGTAACTAGATGCAATTCGTCCTTAACGTTCTCATAGACATGGACGTTCAACAAGTCTAGCTTGAAGTATCCGCGTTCTTCTGCTTCGGTATAGTCAATTGACGCCATATCGTGTGCAGGATCGTAGGGTATATCAGTTACGTATATACCACTAGGGTGTTTGCGAATAGGGTCAACATTTCGCATTGCAGCAGGAGTGTGAGTGATCAACTTCAATAGTTGCTCACGATCACCTACGTCAATATCAATATCAGAATCAATCCGCATTTTTCTTTTTCTTATTCAACAAACTAACCGGGTGTTCTACTCTAGGTAAACCGCAATCTGCACAATAACATCTTGCTGCAGGACCATATCCCATACTAAAGTCCCCCTCACGAGTTTCAAAGTTAGTCCAACGATGCCAGCCTAACCGACATTTCAGAGGCTGAATAGGTTTCAGCCCCTGCAATGTTCGCCAGGTGTTTTCTTTTTCAATGTTCATCGGATGTGAGTCATACCTGCTTGAATAAGCTTCTGATAAGCCTTCTGAACGACAATAGCCTGACGCTCTGCGTCTTCTACTGCCTTGTGACTTGTAACGTGTCCACCATCCTTGAGGCTTACACCAGCAAGATCATAGATAGTGCGACAATCACGAACATTCCAAAACTGCCACGGATACTTCATATCAAGATCACGGAATGCACTTTCTGCAATCACGATATCAAAGCCAGAGCCGTTACTCCAAACCTTATCGTGCCGCTGCCAGCAGAACTGATACAGCTTTTCCATACATTCTTTATACGAAATGCGATCACGTTCACCCATAGCTTCTTCAATAGCCTCAGGGCTTTGTTCACCCCACCAACGAAGTGTATCATCGCTGATAGTGCGATTATAAATTTCAGTCTGTTCTTCCATAGTTGGACGAAGCTCAAGCTTCTCAATTACGCCAACCCCGCGAGGATCGAAACGAACAGCACCGATAGTAAGTATTACAGTGGAAACGTCGGTACTGAGTGTTTCCATATCAATCATAATGTGGTTAGCCATTTGAACTCCAAATATTGTCTATCTTTTTCACATCTTCAACTATATCACCGTTTAGGTAATTAAGCAAGAGCATAGGTCGTGGTTCGGGTAAATAATTTGGCATACTAGAATGTAATAGCCTACAGTTGTACATCAATACGCTACCCTTAGGCATATGTTTCTGTTCGCAACAATCATAGAAATATTTGTTATATGCTCCGTCATAACACATGTCAATATCCCAGTCTTGTACATAGCTTCTAGGTACAAATCCGGTCGTCCCTTGTTCGGAAGTAGTGTCTTGTAGTGATACGATACACTGCACCCCTAACAATCTCTCATCATAGTTCCATTCTTTGAAGCGATGGGGCGTATCTACATGTGGATTGACCCACTTACTATCACCATTGATAGTTACGATATCACTTGAATACCAGTGTGTGTTATCAAGTTCTTTGCTGATATGCCCGATCAATAGGTCATTGATTGCCTGCGCTTCTGGCCAATCCATAACCATCTGACTCCACCAAACACTAATGTCCGGTAGGTTCTTGATATCAGATTTTTCAGCGTAGTGCTTATCTGCACTGGATGCACGAACCGGATACAATGTATCAAGTTTAGTGTTTATACTGTCAATCAAATCGTTAGGGATAATATTCTCTAAGAACAGATATCCCTCACCTTCAGTTAATTCATTCACATAATTTCCAATGCGTATATGTCTTTTCATCAAGAATGATGTAGCCTGATACCTTAAACCAAGGACCTAAATATTTAGGTGAGTTATAGTATTTGTAGCACCATTCTTCTAATTCACTTGTACCTCTAGCATGATGGTCTGCGTTACGAGTAGGTATGCGAATGAATTGGCGTTCTACAAACTCACCATTAACTGCAATTTGCTTCTTAATCTTTTGTTCTACTGGAACAGCATCAATGATATCATAGTCAACGGGTCTTAGCCCCAAATTAGTTTGAACCATAAATAATCTCTCTCATATCTAAACTTGTATTTCAAATAGTTTCCTGCATACATAAACCTAGAATGCTTTTTGTAACCATGAATATTGTTCTTAATCCATTCAATTGATTCTTGATACCTAGTAACTGTTTCTCTAGGTTCAGCAACATGAACTATTATTTCATACCATCCAGGATTTGTTTCGGCCCAGCCTCTACTATTGTCGTAATAATTCACGATATCATTATTCACAGCCACCGCAACTTAAACCAATTCGTAGCTTCTTCATTAGTGAAAGTATAGGCATAGATAACATCTGCATTATAGCTAACATCCGAAACATCAGTAGCAACTACATTCACGAAGTTAGGGTTATTGCGACACCATTCTTCTAGTTCCTCAGGATTTACAGGATCAGAAATCAATACTGTACATGAACCGAATATTGTCATTATCGGTACCTCAATAGAAAAACAGTATACTTGTGTTCATCCACTATTTCAAATTCTTTGTCTCTCCAATTTATCAACCTCAGGCCATACTCAGGCTCTGATATTTGATTGACATATTCATTTGAAATTCCAAGCTCTTTCCAGTCATATGCCTTATCAATTAATTGATATGTCCACTCGTCAAATAGCTTGTCGTCCATATAAACACACTGCTGCATTAGTACCCTCCAGCACTAAGCAATTCTTTGACTTGACTAACTCCGTCAGTGCTACGATGAAACTTCAATGCCCATTTCTCAGGATTAATATATTCAAGCACCATTTTTTGCTGCGTAACGTCAAGATTTTCAAGCAACTCAATTCCACTTTCGCTATGATACAGCATCCAAGGACTAATCTTGCCATTGACAATCAAGCTACAGATGCGATTTCTGTTACCATAGCGTAGATAGTCTTTGCTCTGTATCTTTTCAGCTTTGGCGTGTTCAATCGTAGTCTCAATACTACGAGCAATAGCGTCCAGCGGGTCTTCCTGTCTAAGATAATCAATCAAAAATTTGTCATAGTTGCTATCGCTGCACCAGTTGTCAATCTTTACATTGTTCTTTAACAGCCAATCAGCATAGCGATTGATATTGATACACTTGATATCAACACAATAATGACCAAACTTCACGAAGGCAATGTAGTATGCGCTCTTAGCAAAGTCCTGATATGTTTTTTGCTTCTTGCTTGCAGTGTTTCTTTTGTAGAACTCAAGCCAAGACTGAAAGCCAATGCGATTGCCTGGCATGTCGCGGTCTTGCCACCTGCGCTTTGTCTCGCACAGATGGCTCATCATGGTTGTTTCCTTCTGAAAATATCTATTACAGAATTCGCATTGGAATTCTGTCTTAGTTACCGAAGGCTTCTTCGTACTCTTTGATATCTTCGTCTGTAATAAGGTCACTTAACAACTCAATCTCATCAAACTTCAATTCGGGGAACTTATTAGCAAGATACATCTTTGTCTTGTGATTGATGACAAATATCTCGGTAATTAGGGTAAGATCACTGTCACTTGCTTTAGGATATACCTTCTTGTAATAGTCCTTAATTTCTTTGTGCTTTGGGCTTTCTTTAAGCTTACTTACACGCTCACGGATATGCGGAATCCATTGATGAAACTGTTTGCCTATACCCGGGCTTGCAGCACACAACATCAACCACTGTAGTTTAGGATGCTTCTGAACACTCTCGTTGAACAAGTACTTGTTAGCGTGATAGTCAGTGCTTTGCAGATAATATGATTGAATATCCTTACTACCTTTAACTGCACTGATCCAATGAATCATCATAAATGGCACGAACTTCTTTTGCTGTTCAGGAGTCAATCTATCATAATACGAATAGTCCTTGCGGTCAATAGCCGCAAGTGCATCAAAGAGGTCAAACTCAACCTTCTCAAACTTTTCGTCCGCTGATAGTTTCTCTTTAGCCATTTACGACTTCAACGCTTCCATAGTAAGAATATGTTCAACTGCCTGACCAATAGTTTGATCACCCGTAACGAGTACAAGTTCAGGACCATCATGTTCTTTATAGCGATCTTGCTTGTAATATTCAATGATGTTTCCGCCCTGTGCTGCATAAATGGTGAAACGAATGCTGGACTTGCCGCTGAGGCTGTCACGGGCACGAACCGTTTCTGTAGCATACACTTCTTCTTCCCGTGCGCTTTCCCAAGCTTGACGAACCCAATTATTAAACTTCTTTCTAAACCAACCCATCTTCTTTTCCTTCTCTTTTCTTACCTTGCGTGTCCTAGCAGTGTCAAGTCTAAACACACCTGCACTAGGGGGAGTGCCGGCAATTGTTCTGTTATACTTTGCCTGGCCGAGTGTTATATGTGTATGATGACCACTAGACATTTAAATGTGTTCTCCAAAATTCAATAGTGCGATCTAATCCATCACTAAGCGAGACTTTAGGATACCATCCAGTCATGCGAGTAATCTTTTCATTACTAGTATTGAGAAGATAAATCTCTCCGGGTCTAGCAGGCTTCGTGTCCCAGTTTACCTTACCGTTCCAACCAATCTTCTTAGCAATCATATCTACATAGTCACTGATGCGAATGGGGTCATTAGGACCTAAACAGAATAACTGCCCAATGCATTTATCAGGATTACGAATTACTGTTTCCCAAGCATCCATCAAATCATCAATATAGATAAAGCTGCGAAATGGCTTATCATAACCAAGATTGATTTCATTAGGATTCTTGAGCATTTGCGTAATGATTTGTTCAGTGACAAAGAAATCATTGTCCTTACGTCCATATGCGTTAGTTTGACGAATGATCGTGTACGGAAATCCATAGCTGCGATGTGCATACTCTAGATACTTTTCACAACCGTACTTTGCAACAGCATACGGTGCATTTGGATTAGCAACTGTTTCTTCATCAAAGCATGGTATTTCAGTTTCAACTCCATCCTTGATTAAATCACTGATCGGTTGCCAACCATATACTTCAACAGTTGACGCAAACACGAAATTCTTTAAATTTGATACTTCTCGTGCTGCTTCAATGAGATTTACAGTACCAACGTAATTGATTTCACTGAATGTGATTTGCTCATAGAACGACTTTTCTACTTCGGTTCTTGCCGCCAAGTGAATGATAATGTCCGGATTCGCAGAAATAACTTCGTTTTTCACTGCGTCATAATCTCTTAGATCATTCTCTAAGAGGTAAATTTCATTATTGTCAGCAAGCCTATTAACTAAGTGCTGACCAATGAACCCGCTATGACCGGTTATTAAAAATTTCATTTCTTGACCTTGTTGATATTTCTCTTGCGAGTCTTCACAAAAGTTTCAACTTCAATGTCAGGGAACATCGTGCGAATAACTCCCATAACATCACCCTCTTTATTCTTCTTTGCGCTCTTTTTATATGATTCAAGAATATTGGTCATTGTATGCTCCTTAATAAACCAAAGAATAATCTATAACTTCACAATTTCTACTGACTTCTTTAACAAAGTATATGCATCTAGGCTTTTCTCCATCATCAATAGGGACACATAAAAATTGACCGTTCTTTAATCTTGGGGCGTACCAAGTAACTTCTGGATAGATATCTACAATCTCAATGGGCAAGAACGAAGGACTGAATGAACTTAGTGGGTTAAACTCAAATACATTGAATCCCCTATCATTCAAGCTACTCAACGGCAATGCTTCTAAGTCACCGTGTTCTTTTTCACCAATCAATACTTGCCAGTCAATTGGCATCTTGATAACTTTGTCTGCTACTTTTAATACAAGTGCAGGACTATTGAATGATTCCAAGAAGATCAGTGGAATATAGTGATAGTCTACGTTTGCTGGAACACTATTATCTAGAATAGCAAAGCGCAAATCATCAATTTCGTCGGGGAGAGTTTCTAGGTTATAGAACTCGTTATCTAGTGTTAGAATTCGCATAATATAATACTAGCACGGTTAGTTATGATTGTCAACATATTAATAATCTAATTTCTCCAAAGTGAACGGGTAGTTGGCCTCTTTATAGAAAGCCTTGCGTTGTGTCAAGTGTCTTTTTGCAAACTTACAAGAACTTGTAACGTCCCAAATCTGCACGAAGTCCTTGTCTTCTGCTTTACGAATTCCGCGACCAATACTCTGAATCACTCTCACAAAAGATTTACCTGGCTCAATAAGAACCAAGTTAAAGATGCGAGGAATATTAATGCCCACTGCTGCGACTCCGTATGTTGCCACAATGATTTTATCATCGCTAGTAGCGACTTCATCATATTCTGCCTTTCTTTCAGTTAATCCAGTGCCGCCATTAACAAACACTGCGTTACCACCCAATCGGCTGACAATCTCTTTGCCTGCGTTGACTCTATCAACGAGAACAAGAGTGTTGCCGGTCTCATTGACCTTTTCAATAAGCTCTGCGATTCTATCAAGACGCTTTTCATCTTCTAATAGATGCTTCAACTCTGATTGATAGTTAGTAAACTCTACGTTATCCTTAAGCTGGACGATGTTAACGTGGCATTGTGCAAGTACGCCGCGATCTTGTAGTTCACTCGCTGACAACTTACCAATAACGGGACCAAGTGACACGAGCAACGATACACGGTCCATTTCAGCCTTAGGAATCGTTCCCGTTAGTCCCCAGCGTATCGGAATGTTACTGAACACGCCAGTAAGCATGGTCTTGAGAACATCTGCCTTAGCCATATGGACCTCATCAACCATAACACAGGCAATGTCTTCAAAGAAAAACTCATCAAGATTTTCTTCTCCTGCATCAGCGGTATTCTTGAATAGGTTGTTCAATGATTGCCACGTACAGATTGTATGTGTCTTACCATAATCTTTACGATCACCGAAGTAAACGCCAACGTCGAGTCCTAGATTGATATAGTCTGCTTCTGTCTGTACAACGAGGCTTTTGTTAGGGACGATTACAAGACTGCGGCCATACTTCTCTACGCTTTTAGATAGAGCAGCAGTCATAAGTGTCTTGCCAGCGCCCGTAGCGACTTCCTGTAAACTCTGGGGGTTCTGTAAGAAGTTATTTACAATCTCAACCTGATAGTCTCGTAGCATAATAGGCTGACCAGCGTTTGGATGCTTATCAGGCCATACCTTATCCGCAAAGCTATCTTCACGAATTAGATCAAACTCTAACTTACCGTGCTGTTGCCTGTTGTCTATTAGTTCAATGTCATAGTTTTTATCATATAGATACGTAATAACATCTTCCAGTAGATTGAGGTAAGTGCTACCGGCAAGACTGAAATAGCTAATCTTGCCATTCCAACGACCCAAACGAACCGAAGGCAAATATCTTGCCCCCGGCTTTTCGTACTCAAACTTCTTCATCAATGCACGACGGTCTGATAGTTCAAGACCTTCAATCTTTACATTGACTTCATCCTTAATTATGATTTTTGCTTCGTTCATTTGACCTCAATCGGTCGGCTATCTTTAAGCACGACTGTTTTACTTATTTGACCTGCGAAGGCGCTACGAGTATCTATACTGGAAGTGTGCTGAATCATCATATTTACCCCATCAGGCAGCTTACCAAAACTCATTGGACCAAACGGTTGCATACCATATTTGGCAATAAGTTCATACAATGAATCTTGACTCAAATGTGTTCTTAAGCCTCTACCTACAATGATATTCTGACAGCCCAAACTTTTCATCCACGAAATTGCAGTCTCAACCTGATCAAGTTCCATTTCATAGACATGCTTGCTTGCAAACTCTAGTCTAGGGTCAGACTGGTACACTGAAGGATCAATATTGATGCCCATCATAGTCAATTGATGTAGCGTTTTGCTATCAACTTTCAACTCTACGTTTTGAGTCAATTCAGCCAAAACGTGGTTGATGGCTACAATGATGGGTCTTCCATTAACCACGTATAAAGTAGGATCGTAGACTTCTGCATCATACGCTGAAATGTCATTGAGAATCTTACTAAGATTATCATCAAACCTAACTGTGGGGAAATACTTGTCTAGTTCAGTATTAGCAATCTTCAATGCGACTGTATTGAATGGGGTGCGATAAACCTTGCTATCTTTGTCCCATTCAAAATTGTTGTTTTTCACCTGCCTAAATGCACTGATAAACGGCTTACTGAAAGGGACCTTGATTACAAGATCATCACCGTACAGAGAAACCGTTGCTCCAGTGTATTCCGGCGTACTCTCAACTATCTCTGTCTTCCATGGCAACGACTTCAAAATGTCCTTGTCAAATCCGTTTTTAGTAAGCTGCTTCTTATACTTGCTGATAAGATTATCAAACAACGTAGCCTGATTACTAGTGACCCTGTTCTTGTTCTGGATCATAGTTTGCAGGTTAGCCATAAACTTATAGTCATACTGACTCAAGCTTACCTTACCATTAAGGAAGAAATAAAGTAGTTGTTCCTTGTTATTCATATTCTTACTATATCACCGTGTGTATTATATGCAAGCATTCTGGAAAAAAGACAGGGACCGAAGCCCCTGTCAAGTTTAATGGAAGGAAAATATTATTGACTAACTCTAATTCCAAAAAACCATAAATCAATTCTAGCGAACCAATTGCCGTTGTGTTTACCGAACCCAACTCGCAGCATGCGGTTGTTAACGTCTAACGGGATGCGGGTTAGCTTCACTGTTTAATATTCTTGAAGGTCCAATATGCATTGAACTTCGCAAGAACCGCAGTAACAGCATTAATACCGAAGAGAAGCATATTACCTGTTACAAAGTTTACGTAACCCATAACAAACATAAACAAGATCATCAAGATCCAAAAGAAAAGCATAAACTTATTAAGCATTATTTTACTCCTTATGCCCGCTTCATGCAAGTGCTTTCAGCAAGTGCCTTCCAGTTACGCGGGGAAATCTTGATAAGATCGGCAAGCTTGAGAGCCATACGAATTGACATTTCACGCAGCTTCTTCTGATTGGTCTGCATGAAGTCAAGCACTTCGGCGCCTTCACCATTCTGAAAATTGTAGTCAGCGAACAGGCCACCCTCAGCGTCACGGTCAACCTGACGAATACGAAGCATCTTGTCACGCTGGGTGTCAATCGTCAAGTCAATGAAGTGACAACGACTTTCAAGGGCTTCAAGGTGATCCTGCAACTTCTTGCTACGAACGTTCTCAAACTTGAGGTTCGTGATAAAGATAGCAGAACCATTGAAGTTGAAGCTATTCGGGATACCTTCGTCACGCAGCAGGCGCGAGTCCGAGTTCCAGCAAATGCGCCGACGCTTACCGCTATCAAGAGCAGCCTTGAGAATGTTCAGAGCAAGTTCATCACCAAACACGCTGTCGCAATCGTCAAATACGAGGACGTTCTTCTTGTCGCTGTAACGATACAGCTGGGCATATAGACCGAGTGCAGTCATAGCACCCTTGACAACTTCGTAACGAAGCTTCTTGCCTGCAATCTTGTCAAACATAGAAGCCTTCTCAAGCTGCTGTTCAACACCGAACGACTTACCAACGCCCGGAGGACCCGAAACAATCATCGCACGAATATCACTGTTGATACAAGCGGCGCTCATTTCGTCAAGGATCTGAAAACGACTAGCAATACGATCCATTGCTTCTTCATCAGTTTCAGCAACAGTTTCAGTCGGAGTAGCATCAACGTCAAGAAATTCAACATCGCTAGTATCAGCAATCTTAATGCGAACTTCATCAATGTTTACGGGGAATACACCGTCATTCTTGACAGTAACGTAGGTGCCCTTCTTACCAGTCTGAAAACCCTTGACTAGTGTGAACTGGCTGTTGACGACCGGATTGTTGCGATATTCACCGTTCTTGATGAGAATGCGAGACATATGAATTCCTCTGTGTTGTCTTGATATATTCTTTATAACAAAATGGGCACCCGAAGTCAACCTAAAAATGACCTCGGGTGCAAATTTTTATCCGTTCAAGCGAGCCTGAATTTCAAGAAAGAACTGATTGTACTTTGCCATACGCTCAATGTCCTTCTGTGTGACGCCCTTGAGACGACGGATATCAGTGTTGTGACGAAGATCACAAAGCTTAACACGCATTGCGTCCTCGTTGGCAAAGACTACTTCCTTGTATTCATCGTAGGTCTGACCGGGCTGCTTAGTGAGCGCCTTAACACCATTGATCACACGTTCAGTGCAGCCGATTGCTTCAAGGTCTTTCCAAGTAGTTTTGGTATCTTCAACAACATCGTGAAGCAGTGCCATACACTGTAATTCTTCATCGTCGGTCTTGAGATAATGCATGACCTTAAGCGGATGCAGAATGTAAGGGTTGCCGCCCCTGTCAAACTGACCTGCGTGAGCATTCGTAGCGAGAACTAGGACTTTGCCGAGTAGTTCACCTTTTTTCATACATGCTCCTTTCTCTGTCTATAATTAACAATAGCAAATCGTAGGAGCTATGTCAACCGTTTATTGTGGTTTATCTTTGGAAATTGATGAAATCGCAGTTAGTGCAAACGATGATACCACCAATACCAAAACTGAAATGATAATACCGAACGATGCGATGAACCATTGTGCGGAGACAATGACAACCGCTACTGTTGCAATCAAACTGAATAGAGCAAGAATGGTTCTAACTAGTAGAAAGATTCCACTTGACCAACGATTTGCTGTTTCTCCTAATGCAGTTAAAAACTTAGAAACGAACAATTTAAATTGTTCACTGTCCCAATTGCTGTTCATAATGAGTTATCTCTTCCTTTAATTTGAGTTTACGCTTCTTTAACTCTTGGATTTTTAACTCGTCACCGTGCCGATAAACAAGTTCATTTAGTTCCAAATCTAAATTATGATGCTTGTGCTTCAATTCTGCAATATGCAGCTTTAGTTTATCACCCTTCATTATAGTCCTCTCAATTTTTAGACATTGATTGTCCATGCCTTAGCAACGTAAAATTCTAGATTATCCCTACGCTTCTTTTCAAAAAGAGTACTGATATTGAGTTTACCAGATTGAATGCTATGCTCCCAAAGATTTCTGACAGGATTATGCTTTTCTACTTCTAGCAAAATACGAGTGTCGGCGTCATCCTTGAACCAGTATTCATAATGACGAGAACGCTTCTGTCCATTATCAGCCTTGCCGATAAATGTAAGGGAAACATCTGTTCTGTCTTGGTACTTATTTTTGCCGAGGTCTTTGTATTCGCCACCAAAAATTTCAATCAACTGCATGTCATATTGATAGAAGTATGGCAGCTTGTAGACCATACCAACAAAACGTGAAGTGAGAATATTAGGAGAATCGTTGAGATACTGCATCAAATCAGTTTTGAATTTGGTAAAGTGATCGCCGCGCAACTTAGCCATAAGCAGCTTGGACAGATAGTACGATTTAAGGGATTCAGCAAACACACGATCCTGATCGGTGATCTTTGCGGAAATCTTGTCTGTATGATCAGTCAACGACCAATTAAGATATGATATGGAATCGCTTTCTCGTGACTCCTTTATCAAACGATAAAGAGTGCAACTTACTAGCAACGGGTCTGTTGTAAAATTATAACGGACTTCGGTATCTCTGGATTCCGAAGTATCAACTAATTCTTCCCATGTAATTGCTGTCATATTTCTCATAGTGTTCTCCTTACTATTTCACACTATACGAGTTGTTAAAAAATAGCAATAGACAGGTTACCCAATAGTAACATCTTCCATGCCGGCTGTTCTTAGACGCACGATATGACCAAGCTGCCATTGCTTTGCGTCAATTCCTTTGAGGATGCCTAACCACTTATTACGGAGTAGAGCAACCTCGTTAATTAATACTTCAAAGTCAATAACATCATCTTCGCCCTCTGCATACTTTTCAGCATCACGAGGAGTAAGTTGTCTGTTATAATTTTCTAGGTACTTCTTGAAATATTTTCTTTTGAGTTTTCTCAATTGAATATTGAGGAAGTTGAGTACCGCTTCAATCTCTTGTAGTTGATTAAAGCGATACTCGGTGACTCCGGGAAGTGCGGCAATGTTCTTTTCAACATTGCCGTACACCTTTACATCATTTTTTGCTGAAATCAATTCATTCTCATAATGAGTAATGAAGTCAGGAATGTGACTCAAATCCTGAGTGATTTTGCCATACCAAGTCATTAGTACTGATCGTCTTCTTCATCATCATAATAGTCATAATAATCTTCTTCGTCAAGATCATCTTCGTACTCGTGTACTAAGCCATCTTCCGGAGTTTCTAAGTAAAAATCAAGAGCATCCTTGATATCCTTGTCACCTCGGAAAGTATTCTTGATTTCATGTGCTGAATAATCTTCTTCTACGAGATAATTAACCAGTGTTTCAGCAGCGCCATCAACGTCGCCAGCCTCAATACTTGACTTTAGAAGCTTCCAAACTTCACCGATTAACCCAATGCTCATTCTGCACCTTCCTCTTCTTCTATCAAGGAAGCGTTCTTGCTCGTAGACTTTGCTTCAAACTCAAGCATGATAGTATCAAGACAACCATCGTCGTTTGCTTCCCAAGCCTTACGGAACTTCTTAATGATAGAACCGTCAAGCTTAGTGTAAACGAGACTGTTGCCTTCCTTAGATACCATACCCATTGATTCTGCCATGTCAAGCATACCTGAGTAAGGGTTCATACCAGTTTCGTAAGGAATCTTAATCTGAACGGATTCAAACGGCTTTGCGTAACGGGTCTTCATGACCTTACAAGCAGAGCGAATACCACGAACGTCACTGACCTTGTTACCTGATTCGTCTTCCTTAAGCTTAAGCTTACGCATAGCTACAACGATAGACGAAGCGTAGATGAAGCCCTGACCACCTGAAATCTTATCGTCAGGATCAAACATGTCCTGTGACGCATAAGTGTGGTTAGTAGCAACAAGACCTACGTTGTTTGAACCAAACATGTTCACGCAGTTACGAACAAGTGCAGTCAGTGCCTTAGGCTTACGACCCATGTCGCCCTTCATGTCGCCTGCTTCAAACTGATTAACATCAGTCGGAGTGAGCAACATGCCGAGACTGTCAATAACAAACAATACCTTAGGCTTGTCTTCTTCATTCATGGCCTTGTAGCCCTTCATGAATTCACTGATAGTCTTAGCAACATCATCAATCATTGCCATGTTCAACTTGAGGAGCTTATCCTCAGCAGTGTCTACGCCAAGAGCGTGAAGCCAAGCTTCGTCAAGGGCGTTTTCACTGTCAATCAATACAACATAGATGCCCTGCTCTTGGGCATGACGAACGAGATTCCCCGAACAGATGTAGCTCTTGCCCGAACCGGACTCTCCAGCAAAGACAGTAACTTTACCAAGAGGAATGCCCTTATTAAAATCTCCACTAATTCTATAATTGAGTGCATAATTACCTGTGCTGACCCAATCAGTGGGGTCATTAAATCCGATACTAAGACCGTCAATAGCCTTAGTAATATCCTTGCGGAACTTACTAATATCAAATGGCTTTGCCATGTTTTCTCCTGTTATCTTACAATTTGTTTTAACTTATCACCTGGTGAGATTTTTTCAAGTAGTTCGGGACTATTCTCTGCTAAGCCATCTAAGTGTATATCCATAGGATAATGGCGTAGAATCGTTCTAGCACGATCACGAATGATACTCGGTACTCTAGGTGTTTTGCCTGGGTCGCAAAGTTCTTCTAAAAGCTTTCTACTTTGCTTCAAGGCTCTATATCTTTCATCTGGTAATGTCATATAAACCTCCGGTCAAAATGGGGAGACACATGGTCTCCCCTACTAAGTTTTACTTAGCCTGACGCTGACGGATCATTGCAAGAATGTCCTGAGCCTTGTCGGTTGATGTTTCTGACTTAGGAACAACTACCGGTTCATTTGCTGCCGGTTCTGCATCTTCGTCCCAAGGAACATCGTTGCTAGAAGCTGGAGCAGACTGGGTTGTGCTGGTTTCAGCAGTCACCGATGTTTCTGCCGGAGCTGCTCCAGCCGGGGCCTCAAGTCCATAAGGACGATAGTAAGCGCCCCACTTATCAGGATCATATGCACGACCATCAACAGATGCTTCAAACATTTCCTTGATAACACGAAGTTCTGCTTCGCTTGGCTTCTTGGGCAAGAAATCTTTAAGATTGAAAAGACCATGTGCTTCAATAGCAGCAAGTTCTGCCTCAGTCAACGGGGATTCCTTACGGGCCCAGTTAGAAGTTGAGTAGTCAGCATAACCACCCTTTGAAGTCTTCTTGATATTGAAGTCAAGACCACGAGCATAATCAGTTGGCAATTCTTCCAACTCAGGATCCATCAATGATGCCTTGATAACAGTCTGAATCTGCGGGCTGATTACAAAGCGACGGATGGGGTTAGATGGGGTCTGATCGTCACCGAGAGGGTTTGCACGAACGAAGCCCTGATAAAGATAAGAACGCTTCTTCCAATACTTATTAGCGAGGTCCTTAAGACTGTCATCCTTGTACCAAGGACGAACTTCTGCGAGAACGGGGCAGTTATCACCATACATTTCTACGCAAGGAACCTGAACGATTACCTGCTTTGCATCGGGCTGACCCTTGATTCCGTTGAACGGAAGCTTAATGATTTGACGTTCTACCCAGAAAAAGTCGTTAGTGTTATCCGCGTCAGGAAGCAAACGAATCGTGGCCGTTGCGCCTTCCGAGATATTCCAGTGAGGGTAGATTGCATTATCAGATTGTGGGCGGGCTCCGCCGCTCTGATTCTTGTTTTCTTGGGCTGCCAAACGAGCCCGGATTTCTGCTAGACTTGCCATTTTGTTTTCTCCTTTTAAATGTGCCTAAGTTGTGCCTAAATGTGTTTTATGTTTCGTTGTCGGAGACAACTACACACAAGTCATGTTATAACTCATGTGCAATGTATTTACAATATAATTGGGTGCATAATATATTATTATATTACATTATGCACCCAAAATAGTATTAAACGCTACTGAACGTTGTTATTTATTGAAAGCTGGCCACTTCCTACGTAAGCAGGGTCGCTCATCACGCCGCCTGCGACTGGATTAGCAATTAAAATATCTAGTTGAGCAATAGTATCTTTCATTGACCCTATAGCTGCTGCAAATGTTACATTAGCTGGTTGAGCTTCAGGTGGAAGAAATTTAGCAATGCTAGGGATTGACGAACCGATCTTAGTTTCTAGTGCTGCAAGTTGTGCCACAGGAGTTGCAGCGGTTTTACCAACTGCATTTTTTGCTGCTGCTACTTGTGTTTTCTGTATTTCTGCTGCAAGTGCTACCTTGGCCACCTCCATTTTAGCGCGGTCATTTGCTGTGACAGGAGGCACATTTTTAATTGTAGGAATCAGATTCTTGATAGCCGCGGTCGCTGCTGCTGCCTTAGGAGCTGATAAATTTGGTTTATTATTTTTATTTGGCATTATTGGTTTTCTCATAGTACTTTCCCCGTTATCTTTTAAAGCGTGCCATTTCCATGATACGAGCTAGTTCTTCTGGAATCTCGGTGGATTCATTGGCGCCGACTAGCTTGCCGATGTTGTTGTTCTTTACTTTTTCAGTAGGACCAAGCTGCCCTACACGCTTTTGATTTGCGTCTAGGCCTTCCTCAACTTCTTCTTCTGCTACTGCTTGGGGTGCCATGCTGATGAAGTTTTCGTCAACATCGCCCTTGAATGCTTTATCAAGAGCCTTTCTAGCATCCTTCATAGCTTTTTTAGCAGCTAGCATCTTAGCAGTCTTATCTGGACCCTTAGCATGGTCATCGCCCTTACGATGCCCCTGACCACTATATGGATTAGCTTCTGGACTCTTATCCATTTCGTTCACATCATTTGCAGGGGTGCGTTTGCGATTGCGGTGTTTTTCTTCCTGCTCAAAGTCTTCTTCTGATGGCATCCAGCTATCGTCATCATCGTCATCTAAATCATCATCTTGCTTCTTCTTGAATGGGACAACATCGCCCTCGTCAAGTTCTAGCTTCTCATTGATAACGCTGTCTGCCCATTCTGCTAGAGTATCAATTTCTTCCATTTCAGTTACTGGCTTCTTGAGTCTTGATAGGATTGGCATTGCTGATTCAATGCGAGGATCCATAGTTTCTTGCACAAACAATTCAGTAATGCTGTCATCGCCTTCGTCTTCCATAAGTGAAGGAGTCCAAGATTCAAAGTAAGCTTGATATCCACGATGACCTGTCAGCTTGTGTAGGGTTTCACGAAGATTATTATAGTGGTTTACACCTTCTTGAACCATTTGAGTTGCTGATTCGTTAAACTGTCCGTTACGTGTAGCACGAACAAAACCAGCCATTTTGTTATAATCTTCACAGATTGATTTAATGTGATTCCATCTGTCATCATTAGGTACGCCACCTTCTGCGATGTGACGAGCATATACACGAGCGATACCAGGACGGGTAGTTGGAGCAAGGAATCTTTCGCCATCAACGTTTTCAAGATAGATTTTAGCAACGTTACGATAACGTTGTTCACCTTCTTCAAGTGCGCGGTTGTGTTGTAAAACAATCTTTACATTAGGAACTGCATCATTGTATGACGCTTTCTTACCCATTGGGTAGTAACCTTCTGATACTCGTTCTTTCATCTTGTAATAATCCCGTTGTCTCATATCGTCGCCAAGGCGATCTTTGTTTGACAATTCAAAACTTAATTGTCTACGCTGTGCCCAATTCTTTAAATGCTTTAAAAACCCAGTCCAACTGTCATTATACTCTACACCGGGGGTGGCATTGCTAGGACTTTCTTGCTGTTCTTCATCATAATAGACAATGACATTCTGTGCATCATCAATGCTTACCCAAGCCTTACCGTAATCTTCACCATCTTTTGTGAAGGTAAACTGAATAACGTCTGCTGCTTGGCTAGCAGGAACACGTTGATTCTTACTGTCTAATGGAACAGGGTCATACCCTCTAACTTTGAGAAGGTCGTATAAGTCGCGGTTGAATGATTCGTTGTCAGTGGCCATATGTATATTTATGCCAATTTAGCCTAAGACGGCAAAGAATGGCAGTGGTTGAATTATTTCGTCGTGGTCTCTGATTTGACTTTCCAAATCCCCGTGAAAGTCCGCTAGCTGTGTCATCATACGAACGGCAAGCAATGATGACATTACTAAGTCATCAGTGTCCCCTATCTTAGCGGCATAGCTGCCTCCGCTTGCTACAAACGCTTTCAACTCACTGATGAGAGAGCGACTATGTATGGTCATCTTTTTTGATTCTAGGAGTGTTTTAAACTTGGCACAAGCGGCTAGTTTAGGCTTGTTAGAAGTGTTGAATCCTCTACGTCCTTTGCCCTTTTCGGATATGAAGATACCGGGAATATTTGACTCACCGTACTCATTTAATGAGACGACCGCGGCCTCACCTACGCCATTGTTTTCAATACTGTAGTAGATGTTGTTTGGTTCTTTTGTTATTTCTGAGATATACTTGCAAATCTCAGCAAGTAACTTAATCTGACTAGGAATGTCAGTCTTATTGTGTTTCCACTCACCAATCTGTGTAGTAGTACTTGCTTCAAATACTTGAATAGCAGCAGGGTCGCCACCTGTACCTAATGACGGATCAAGAGCAACTACGTATAGTCTACCTTTTTCAGGTTGCTTGTACCATCTGACTTGTCCTAATCTATTGATAGGTTCAATACCTTCAAGCATTATAAGAGTGTTTGGATTGATGAGTGTTTCGTCTGCGATAATGAATTCACAACCGATTTCACGATTGAAACGATCTTCACCTAACTGAGCCTTCATCTCAGCAGCCCATTTCTCATCTCTGCCGGGTTGCTCGTGCCAGTATGCTCTGTAAGCTCTAAAGCCGTTAACACCTAACTCAGTTGTGTTACCGAACTCATCCTCAGTCTTGTTAGCCATCTTCCAGATAAGAGCAAACTGGTCTTCGTCACTGTTTGGAGTTGAAGTAATGATTGCCTTACCACCAGTTGATAGAGTAGGAGTAATAGCAGTCCAGAATTCTTGTGCAATTGAGGGACGGACGAACGCAAATTCGTCAAGATATAGCAGTGTAATAGACATACCACGACCTGTGTTTTCAGTCGTGGTAGCAGAAACGATACGTGATCCGTTCTCAAAGTCAAGCGAACCCTTGTTGTAAGTAGTTACGCCAGCTTTGATGTGGTCAGGGCAGTTTTCATACGCATATCGTATACGCTGCATAATTTCTTGTGCGCCGGTATACTTGTGTGCTGCAATTAGAATAGTAGAATCAGGGACGAACATAGCGTACCAAAGCAGATACCCTGCTGCTGATGTTGACTTACCTGACTGTCTAGGCATTAGACTGATACTGAAACGATATCTATGATATGTATCAATCAGTCTTTCTTGATATTCCCAAGGGTGATAATTCATTGACCCTTTAGTAGGATGCTGAATCATAAAGAAGTTATCCATGAAGTATAGATAACCAGTCTCAGGGTCACAGCACTTCATAAACTCATCAAGTTCCTTTTGGTTCTTGAATACAGTTTTCTTATACGGATCCTTGATTAATGTTGGGGTATTCGCCATAAAACTATTTAGTAAGTGTTAGCTTACCTCTTGCCAATTTACACTGCAATAAACATCAATATTGGTTCCAGTAGTTGCCGCAGTAATCACATACTCATACATAGTGGGAGTGAATGGGTTACGCAATAACTGATCTTGAAAACTAAAATCTGCTCCTTGCGGTGCATTGATACTTTGATTATTTGAAATTAAGAACCCAGTTTCAGTTACGGCACCGCTTGATACAGAAGTAGGTGCAAGATTATATTCTACGCTACTATCAGCTCCAGCACTAGCCCAAGTACCACCAGTTGTAACTGCTTGACGATATACATTGTACTTAATGACTGCTTGGTCTACAGGTACAATCGTAAAATCTGTTGGCACAACTACTGCATCAGGATTAGCTGATTTTAATCTGATCGACATTACTGGTTTGAAACTAGCATCGTTGGGCAATCTAACTGGCGTCGCCAATGTGTGTCCAATACCTGCTGGTAAACCACTAGGCGAGTACCCGCCTTCGCTAATAACTGTGCTACAAATTTGAGTTAATGTTGCAGTTGGGCCTGTGCTAGTGATTTCATAACGACAAGGTAATATTGCTGTACCCATATATGTTGTAGTGTTGCCTGCAATATTTGCGTGATTGAATGTGTGACATACGATATACTGACCGTCAATGATGAATCCAACACGAACACTACCAACACCCAACCATTCAATGTCAGTCCAAAAGATTTGATCTACTGCGGTGTTGAGTTCAATACCGCTAAGATTGCTTAATCCTCCGGTCCCTAATAGAGTATCACCGTTCCAATCAGCCTGTGCCACTCTATTTTCTACTACGGCCCCTGAACTATAACTGCGAATGACCATATTAACAGTTGAACCAGCAATTTCAAAGAAGATACCGTTATTAGTGTTAAAGTAACCTACACGCTGAGTTAATCCAGCAGTTTTAGCAGCCATACAGAAGGAATTCAATACTAATAAACTCTTACCGGGCTGATAGATGAATGTTCTTGTGGTTTCGCGGATGACACTACCTGCACCAGTCACTGCCATACTAAAGGTTGTGCTGTTAGCATTATATGTTAATGCACCTGTACCCGTTGTACTAGTGACATAGTAGCCTTGATCATAATATCTATTTTGTGTATCAAATAATGTGAGTGGATTACTTACACGCAAACGACCAAATGAATCAGATTGCGTTGGTGCAAAGAAACTAGCGTTATTGACACCCTCAACATATAATGGATTGGTTATTGAATTAACATTTGTATCTTTACTAATTGGAATAGGGTTGTCAATATCGTTCTTGATTTCAACTTCTGGAAGACTATCAATTGTGATATTGCCACCTTCTACTGTTACAGGAAGGGTATTGCCAGAAATATCAACATTGCCTAACTCAGTTACATGTGCTTCAATGGTAGACCCGATTGTAATATTACCCACGATTGACGCATTAGTTCTTAGGAATACATTACCGGATACATTATCCAGCTCTAATGCTTGGTTAATATTGCGCAGGTACCAGGGTGCTACATTGCTTGGATCAGGCTCGGCCATAAAAAAAATACTCTCACATTTCTATGAGAGTATTTATCTTCTTATTTGATATCTAAGGGTCTTGCTTTAGTAGCAATAATACAATAATAAGTTTCTTTAACTTTCTTAGATTCTTCCGAATTTTCTGGATTAGGAATGCTCAAGTCAAATTCTAGATTGTTGAATGAATCAATATCAAAACCACAGCGAATTAATAATGCGCCAAGCTGGGTAGCTCCCATAATACTGTAGTGATTCAAATTAAACTCGTGCTTTCTTTCACAGTCGGGTGCAGGAACTTCAATATAAATCTTAGAACCCTGCTTCAATACACGATTGTATTCCATTAAGCTAAAGATAGGATAGGGGCTGTGCTCAAGGGCGTGACGAATGAAAATGAAATCTACTGATTCATCGTAATAGCCGTCTTTCTGAGGGAGAAAGCTTAGGTCGTAACCTTTAATAGTGTGTCCCTTATCACGGCAAGTCTGTTGATCGCCCGGGCTGAGTGTTACCCCAGTAACGTTGGTGTATTCACGTTCCTTCATTTCATCTAAGAAATAGCCCGGACCACATCCTAAGTCAAGAATGAGTGCGTCCTTAGGAAGCTCTAGAGGATCAATATATGTTTCAACTACTTGCTTGGTCAGTACCTTATGGAACTGACTATCGCCTTCGTCATGAATGTGTGCTGTGTAAAGCCATTCGTTATAAAACTTAAGCTTTACTAGGTCTAGGGTTTGGTTGATATCAATTAAGTTTTGCATAAAATTACTTATACTATGACAACAAGGATATTATTTTTTTCGGTGATCTTTTGGACGTTTTGCTACGGGGCTAGTTTTGTTGACAGTTTCAAGTTCGTGTGAACCACTGCTAGTTTTCTTAGTTGAAGGTTGACCCATCACCTTCTCAGCATGTCTGCGAATGGCGGCACCTTCATCAGTGTAATCTACCATAGTAAAGTTACTACCGATTTCGTTAGTTGTTTCCATATCGCCATTAGGGGAGGCTGCTAACGCAACACCAAAGCGATAGGCAAGATAAGGATTATTATTATTATCTAAACCCTGATTGATGGTTAAACCCGGTATAGCATGTTTTGCACTTTTACGAATCTTGCTTGATTCTGTGATAAATTCCCAAGCTCTCATTTTTTGTATCCTTTAAAAGGCTTCAACGGGCTTTGGTCTTGGGTAGAATTTAGTTCTTCGCTATCCAAATCACCTTTGTTCAAATCAGTGAAGGGGATTCCTGCCGCTTTATATGCTATCTTTAACATATCCTGCTCTACTTCGGTGTAGGGGTGAGCGGAGTTGTTTTTTCCTACCCAGCTTTCACTGCTTAAATCAGGAACAGTTGTACCGTCAGTTGACGCTACTGCCATCATAACTCTATTTAAATCGTATGTTCTATCGTACTGGCTTATCGCAAACACGTTTAGTCCAACCGTAGCTTGCTGCTGACGGGCAGATACTTTCCCCTTATTGCCTTCAGTTATAAACTCGTGCGCTCTCATTTTTTATAGCCCTTAAATGGCTTAAGAGTAGACTGTGTACCAGTATTTGGTATCTCATCGCTGCCCGGCGTACTTACTGATTTTTTGCCGCGCTTGCCTACTTTTGCTAATGCCTGATCAATAATGTTTCCAATATCAGCGTCAAATTCAGAAGATACTACTTGATTCTCTCCCCAAACACTTTCCGCTTTAAAGTCGTGCTTGAACTCATTTTGCACACCATCATCAGGACCGCTTGTTCCGCGAACATCTGCAATTGCTACTCCGAATCTATACAATTCGTAGAAGTCATTATTCTTCAATTCAGGAATGATATAGGTATTTGGTAGCGCATAGGATGCAACATTTAAACCATCCGTAACCGATTCCGTGATGAATTCATATGCTCTCATTAGAATGCTTGCTCGGTTGATACGTTCAAATCGTTTTCAGTAGACATTACTGAATCAACATATCCGTCAAGACCCATTAACAATCCAGGAACATTTGCTCCGATCCAAAGAATCTGAGATCCGATGAAGTGAAACACAGTTGAGTCCACTAGTGGGTTTGCCAATAGCTGAACGTTACCACCTGATACCTGCATACTATAAGTTGTCAGTGGAGTCCCAAATACTGAGGTTCCAACTGCGCTGAACTTTGCATCATCTAACGCTTGATTAATTTGTGCGTTAAGCTGCATTGACTGACTGCTATTACCTTCGGCGTCAGCAGCATACATATAAAGTTGCGCCGTTGTAAAGGTATTTGCATTTGTTTCAAAGATAAGTTGACCAGGTGTGTTCCCATTAGTATAAGAACTGCTTGTGTTTATTCCAGTAGGGAAAAGATTGGAGAAGTTATTATTAATTTTAGCAAACGCTACTCTTAGCGGATCGCCCTCGCCATCGTTAGGTAGTGTACCAATGTTAATAATTTCTTGGGTAGCCATAGTAATCTTCCGTTGTTATCTAGTATTTATCATACTAGACTAAAGATTACTTTTTGGTAGCTTCTTCAAAAATAGCTTTTTGCTTAGTATACCACTCGTGCCAGCCTTCAACTTTACGGCTGCATTCGTGATACAGGATGTAGTTTTCTACTACTATTTTAGTGAAATCAGTCAGTGATGCACCTTCAGCAACTTCTTTTAGATCAGCACACTTTTCTTGTAAAGTAGCAGGAGCTTCTGGAAACGTAGCAGTTACTGGTTCAACATGCACCGCACAACCGGTCAACAAAAAGAGGGGAAGAATTAGTAGCTTCTTCACTTTGGTTGTTCCTCAGTAGCACCTTCATTGAGATTTAATGTAGCTGCCATGTTGTGTGCGTTAATCACTTCTGCTGGAAGCTTACACACTTCGTTGTATTTTACAACTTCTCTATCAACATATTCAGTGATTGTTCGGCCTTTCTCACGAATGACTTGTGTATCAGTGACAATCTTTTCTACAATTTCAGTATTAGTCTGTAGTGACTTGACTTCTGCATTCTTCAATTTTAGTTTAAGTTCAGCCACTTCTGCCGCAACACTGTGCTTATATGCTAGAGCGCCTTGGAAGAAGACGGCTACGATAGTAAGAGCAAATGCAAGAAGTTGAATAGGGAGCTTATATTGAGATATGAACGGGACTCTTCCTGCGACGGCAGCAACTACTAACCCAAGCACCCCAACAATAAGGGCTAGGTTGAAAACGAAGTTAGGAACAAAAGTAAGAATCCAGAATATTGACATAACAATATTATTTATCAAAGAACTTGCAAACCGTGTCCGCTACGGCTTCTACTTCATTATCAGTAAGTTCTGAATGTATCGGTAAACTTAGAACACCTCTTGACAACATAGCACTCACGCTTAACATATCAGATTTAATTTGAACGTCTGTTGAAATAGGTAGCTCACTTAATGCATAAGGGTAGTGAGTCTTAACTTCAATACCTTGTTCCAATAAATAATCTTGTAACTCGTTTCTATCCGATAAGTAAACAACAAATTTTTGATCGGCGTGACGTTCTATTCCTCTACTTAAGCAGCGAATAGGCAAGTCCCTAAATCTTTCAAGATAGTATAACCTTATTTGTTTCCGTCGCTCTTGCCATTGATCTATATATTTGGCTCTGACTAGTAAATGAGCGCAATCTAGTTCACTCATCTTGCTATTAGTGCCTGCATATCTGTGCAACGATTTACCGTTGTTCTTGAATTCTTCAATAAACTCATACAACTGGTGATCATCCGTTAACACTGCACCACCATTTCCAGACGCATATAAATTTTTAGTAGGATCAAAACTAATTGCGGTCGGTAACCCTGAAAAAGTAGAATCCGCTAGCCAATGCTGGGCTCCATCAACTATCGTGTTGTTGTCTAATAACCTATTAGGAAGTGCGCCGTATAACCCAACGAAGCAAGAGTACTTAAGAATTGAATCTGAAAGCGAGTCGGTAGGCTTGATTATACCGTTGCTATCGGTATCTACTAACTCAATATTCCAACCAGTTGATATGAACGCATTTAGCGTAGCGGGATAAGTCAAATTAGGTATACGAATTGTAGGGTTGTTGTCGCTTCCTTCTAAGAACCAATTATCATAATAATATCTTGCGATAAACTCTAGTGCCTGTGTACCACTATGAGTTACAGATGCATATCTGCATCCCGTTTTATCTTGCAACCATTCTTCAAATTTTTTAGTATGTTCTCCGGCAATAAGTTGCCCAGTTGCTAATACTAAATCAGTTGCATTAAGAAGTTCTTCTTTAAGATAACTATGTTGTCTTGCTAGACCAAAATGAGGAATTAGATAACCACTCATAATAAATTTGGAATCCTTCTTCTACGTCAACTTTAGGATCAAACCCAAAGTCTCGTCTAGCAGCATCAATGTTTAATGCTCCTCTGCTAGGGAAATCTAAGTCTCTGCCCCTAACATTGATATACCCTTTGCCCGCAAGCTTAACTGCTAGTTCTGCCGCTTCAAGTAGGGTTCTACTGTGGCTCTTTGTTATGTTATATGTCTTGTTAGCTGTGTTGTCGCTGAGTGCTGCTGCGACGATTCCATCTGCGGCATCATCAACGTAGGTGAAATCAAGGGTTTCTGTGGGGCCATTAACGCAGAGAGTTCCTCCCTGCATTGCTGTGAGCATAAACTTGGAAATGACTCTATCTTCCACATCAAGTGGGCCATATACAGCACTAGGGCGAATAATAGTATGATTGAAATCACCTTTGCGAGAGTAATCTTTGACAAGCCATTCTCCTGCAAGTTTCATGATGCCATACTGACCTTGCGGATTACATACGGCATCCTCTGTAACGTCATCGGTGAAATCACCATAGACCATACTACTACTTATGTAAATGAACTTCTTAGCGCCAACCTTCTTTGATGCTTCACAGAGATTCAACAAGCCTTCCATCATAGTTCTAGCACCTAGTGCAGGGTCTTTATTGACTACTTTCTGTCTAGGAAAGCTTGCCATATGAATCACAATCTCTGGCTCAAACGTGTCAAAGATATGATCAATGGCGCCGCGATTTGCAATATTGTGCCACTGGCATACAGAATATATTTTCCTGCTACGCTCTTCCATTAGGTAGTCAAGTTCATCCTGGGGGATGATGCCATATGTAGTCATGTTGTCAACGATTAGCACCTCGTGATCAAGGTCTTCTAATCTGCTTACAACGTTGTGACCGATGAGGCCCATGCCCCCAGTGACGAGAATTCTCATGAATGGCTTTTCAAATAATTTTCAGCAATTAGCATCATACCCTTAGCTTGCTCAATGTTTTGAGGGATAGGACAATGCGTACCGGCTTCATACTTCATAGCAGAATCTACTAGAGGTGCAATATCATTATCAAAGATTTGCGCCATTGTGTTGTACAATTCTTCACGTTCACGCTTTGTCATTCCTGACATAAGTGTGTACATTCTATCATCTTCGCTGATTTCTAGACCATAGTCATGACGAAAGGTCATGCACATGTTATTGATAATTTCTTCGCGGGTTTTCATTCGTATTTCAACTTCCAATAAGTGTAATTTTCAGGAGATAGATAACCTTTAATACAATATCTAACTCCCCATGCTGCAAGATCGGTCATTTGATGCCAACTTGGTGTTGGATCAGAATTCTCCATCATCCACTTACCTGCTTCTGAATTCTGCCATTCAAAGATAGGTTCAGCCGCATAGATATCAGGATCTTCTACATCACTGACTGTGAACTTGTGCGCTATTACCGCAATAGTTTTTGTCATACTGCCATATCAGCCTTAATTGTTCCATGACTCTGATAATCAAATAACAGTATATCATCCATTGAGAATTTGTCAATGTCTTTTATCTCAGGATTAAGGAAAAGTGCAGGTAATGGGTATTCTTCTCGTGACAGTTGTTCTTTAACCTGCTCTACGTGATTGCTGTAGATATGAGTATCACCAGTTGAAATGATAAGTTCACCTACCTTTAGGTCACATACTTGTGCGATCAAATGCGTAAGCAATGCATAGCTGGCGATGTTGAAGGGTAAGCCAAGAAATACGTCAACGCTACGCTGATACATATGACAGCTTAACTTGCCCTTGCTTACATAAAACTGTGCAAGAACGTGACAGGGAGGAAGTGCCATCTGATCAAGTTCAGCAACATTCCACGCAGTCAATATATGTCTACGACCGTTTGGATCCTTCTTGATACCCTCAATCAGGTTAGCGAGTTGATCAATCTCACGATTGTCTACTGCTATCCTTCTTCCTCCATGGTGAGCAGGCCCAAAGTCTTTTTGTTCAACGTATTGATTCCAGTGTCTCCACTGTACGCCGTATACTCGTCCCAAATCCCCGTCGTATCCCGCTTTTGGTTTCCAATAAGCTGCTTGAGCGTTTCCTGTCCATATCGTACCACGTTCAATATCTCTGGATCCGTGTAAAATTTCCGCAAGTCTTCTCTCATCTCCTGTCCCTTCTATAAACCACAATAATTCGCTTACTACTGATTTCCATGCTAGTTTCTTTGTAGTAACAGCCGGAAATCCTTTTGATAGATCAAATCTAAGTTGGCGCCCAAAGACGCTGATAGTTCCAACTCCGGTCCTATCGTCCTTGACTTCACCGTTATTTAGTATGTCTTCAAGCAAATCATGGTACTGTTTCATTTTCTTTTCCAAATTTCATATCTGTGATCAGGGAACACTTCGCTCCATGTTCTAGTAAAGTTAGCTTCTAGATATAGCAAATCTATAAAGGTATCGCAAGTGTAATGGTCATATACTCGGGTCAAGTGTACTTCATTGATATATTGCCAACTTTGTTCAATAAGTTTGGCGCCGCCGATCAACCAATACCAATCAGTATGGTCCATAATATCAGATACGCATGTTACCCCCTCATGTTCAAAGGGTCTTGAGGTAACAACGATATTGATACGATTGGGCAATGGTTTCTTTGGTAAGCTATCCCAAGTGTTGCGTCCCATGATAATCGGTTGCTTATCAGTTAAACGCTTAAATCTTGGCAAATCGCCCTGGATATTAGTCCAGGGCAACTTGTTTTGATAGCCTATTCCCCCATTTGGGTCACATGCTATTATTAGTTTCATAATCCATTCAATAGTCTATCAGTTTCAGGCTGCACTGTTTCTGCGATGCTTTCAACATTAAGTATAAATTCAATTCCTGTTACTAACTCGTCTAATTCTATTAGTTTAGTACTAATAGCGTCTTCAATTTCGTCAGGGTAAAGTCCTTGTTCCAGTAGTCGCTGTATATTAATAGTGTGTTGTTTTCTTCCTACTAGCTTTAAAACAATTTTCTTAATAAACTCAACTGGTATTTGCTGTTTGTCAACATCTTCAAGTAGTCTTTCCCACTTTTCAATAAATTCGGGGGACATTAACTAACCCTTATGCTGTTACAGCAACCTTCTTTGGTCTGCCTCTAGTCTTCTTTGCTACAGTAGTAGCGGCGGCTGCTGGTTTAGCAATTGGATCCATTGCATTAGCTTCCTGCAATAGTCTATCTGCTTCTGCGAGTAGACCCTTTGCTTCTGCTGACATTCTCAATGCCTGTTGACGTAGATTGTTAGCAATAGCATTATCACCCAATGCATCACCTGATGCTGACAATGGTGCTACTGGCGGAACAGTTGATTCAGTCAATACGTCGCCGCGCATACGCTTAGCAACTTGCATTGGATCTTGCATACCCATCTGACTATCCATTTCAGCTAGCTTCTTAACTGCTGCTTCGCCGGTTTCCATTTCATCAAGAATCTTGTTGAGTTCATTCAACTTGATCTGTGTGCCGGGTGCCGGAGTCATTACAATAAGTTCAGTCTGAACCTTCTTCAATTGTCCTTCGGCATGAAGCTTCTGAAGGATGATCTGCCCGTCTGTAGTGTAGCTGCGGTTCAATGCGTCCGCTAAATTCTTGCTGTTCTGACCAATATCACTTTCAATACATTTTACTAGTGGGTCGTGTACAGTTCTGTTCAATAGTTCTGTATATACTACTAAACACATATGTGGCTCGCCTGGTACTTCACGGAATACAATCGCTACCTTGCGATCACCGTGCTTCCCTACGTGTCTTAAAAAAGCCATTTGCGTTCTCCTTGTAAATTCGCATTTGTATTTAATTTCTAATTTGTTCGGAAAATATTTTTATTTCCAACGCAAACTAAAGAGCGTTGCATGTTTAGGATCATCAAATGTAACGTCCATAAACCAACCCGCGCCAAATTGGCACCATCTAGCTTTCCAATTTTCACCGTAATAATGAGTAGCATGGCTATCAAAATGTCGGCGTAAGTCTGAGTCGCCTACATTATCACGCAGCCAAATGAGTACTTCTAATACGCTAGATGCAACACTAGCACCGATCCGAACAGTAGTCACGACCAACGAAGTATAAACATCATTAGGTGTTTTTCTTCTTTGAACCAAAAGATGTAGTCAGGGTCAGCATTGAAGTCCCACACAAGTTCCATAGTATGTTGTTTATATCCGCGAGGACCAAAGGTATCGTGGCACCAATATGCCATTTCTTCCATTTCTTCAAATGAATACATTATTGGATTGGCATAGTGATACGGAGTTTTATCAATGTAGAGTTTGCTACGGTCCCGTTGAAACGTGTGTATTCGTCTAGGGGCAGGCTCAAATCCCATTTCGTCTATCCAAACGCCAGTAGCCTTAACCCCACTTAAGTTCATAAAACAACGCTTCCTTTGGATCCTCAAATGCCGGTGACAGAGAGCCAAAAAAGACCTCATGTCCGGAGATTGCAAATCTACCAGTCAGCTTTTCCAGAATCCAAACTTTAGATTCATCGGTCAGTACAGTTCCTGACTTAACAAAATGTGGAGGTGTAAAGTCCAACTCACGGTTCATAAACCATGTGTGCAGGTTGATATCGTCAATCGTTTTCATTTTTCACCAACAAATATATCGTTTCTAACTTGTCTAGCTGTTCTTTTAGCGCAGGGACAGTCTTTGAAAGTAAGATCATATCTAAAAGCTTGTCTCGTAACTTTTTAGCCTGCTCCATTTCTTCAATGGTATCATCTTTACGGAATAAAACGCGGTCAGACGACCCACGCTCTCTTGCGTAGATCGTCTTTCCGCCGTCCGGAGACTCGTATATCATAGCCCCCACGCTTGCTATCGTATTACTTCTTGTGGTCGTCATAGATAGCATACGTACCGAAGGGCGGGTTCGGATTGGGGTCACCGTGAATGATCCAAGTCGTATCACAGTAATCAGCATCGCCCCAGCTACCGCACGGATAACCGTCAGTGAAGACAATCAAGCGATTGGGAACACGACCAGCTTCCTTGAGGTCATCAAAGATGCTATCAAAGTCGGTACCGCCACCACCGTGAAGCTGATACTCCTCAATGTTTTCCATGTTCTCGCTCGTATATTCCTGCGTGTTATAGCAGCGAGTATCAAAGCAAGTGACACGAAGCGAGTAACCATCAAACGCTTCCATCATACCAGCAACTTCGCTAAGGAACTGCATACCCTGCTTGTTGCTGATAGAACCTGACATGTCAATATAGATATCAACGTCAATTTCTTCACCGGGGTTCATGCCGGGCATGACAGCATCCATGTGCCAAGAACGACGAGAAGGACGCATCCAAGTGTAATCGGACTTGATAGCAGAGGTCAGATTAGTCTGGATCAGTTCACGCCAGGGCATGACAGGATCAGTAAGCTGCTTGATAAGACGTTCAACGCCCATCGGGATAGTACCAGCTTCGGCAGTCTGTGCAGCGTTGAGAATAGCCTGCTTCATTTCTTGACGGGCCTGCTCACGCTCCTCAGGACTCATCCGCGGACGCTTACCATTACCCTGCTGACCATTATCTTCGCCGTCACCCTCGCCCTGACCTTCATCTTCAAGGTGATCGTCAAGCATCTTGTCAAGGAGTTCATCAATGTTGATATACTTGACATTCTTCATGAGGTCGTCATAGATAACTTCCGAAGCAAGACCATCATACTTCTGTTCATATAGAGCAGGGACAGTAGTGATCATTTCACCGACCTTGTGACGCTTGAGGTCAGCGTTAACAGCATAGTCGTTAGCGATGTTCCAGATTTCGGGGTCACGGCTATCACGACGACCAAGGTGATCGTAGACAACGTGAAGGACTTCGTGACCGACGAGGAATTCAACTTCCTTAGTGCGAAGCATCTTAATGAAACGGCTGTTGTAATAGAAACGAAGACCGTCAGTAGCAGCAGTAGAGCACCAATCGTCAGCATTTACAAGCTGTAGACGGGTAGCGAGATTGCCGAAAAAGCTTTGACGGAGCAGGAGACCAATACGAGCGGTAATAAGACGCTCACGGGCTTCGTGATCAATCTTAGGATCGGTTGGACCAATCAGATTTTCAAACTTCTTGCTACGGGTGCGCTTGCCCTTCTTAGGCTTAGTCGCAGTACCGGGAATAACGTCACTCATAGAAATCTCCTTAGTTGATATAGTGAATATAACAAACCTTAAGAGTATTGTCAACCAAAAACTTCAAGTTTGTTTGCTTTTTAAGAACGCTTCTGTAGCGCATTTGGGGCCACAATATTCTTCAAAGTCACCTTTTCCCCAAAAAGGATCTCGGTGATACAATGCTGCAAAATATGGGGCATTATGGGGAGGTTTGCGTGTAGGGAAATGATGAAATATTCTGTCTACTTGAGTGCCACAAACTGCACAAGTGGGCATATCCATCATACTACCTATAATAAAAATTGGGGAGAGGCTGTCTCAAACCTCTCCCCAGGAGCTAGCAAGTAACTTAGTTACCTGCTTCCACGATGTACTTACCGTACTTCTTGTGGAACTCGTCAAAGTTAGAAAGCTGCGAGGGCTCAATCGGCAGACGGTACGTCTTAAGCGCAATCTTAGCACCCATCACAACCAGTTCAGTTTCGAAGTTCTTCATGATGTATTCAAAGAAGTTATCAGCCATCACGTGGAACTGCTTAGTGTCAACACGCTTGTTGTCAAGTGCTTCCTTGAGTTCGTAGCACATAGAAATCGTAAGCGAATACATCGCAGAGATTTCCTTGACCTTAAGGTCCTTGACCTTACCATCAAGGATGTCAGCGGGGTTCGGCATCTGACCAGCAACACGACGATGTGCCATGAACTTGGTAGCGAGACCGTCACCAACCGCACCAGCAACGAGGTTGAACAGCGTATCGTTATCAACGTTGTCCTCGTCAGTGAGCAGGTCGCTCACGAACACCCACGAACGCGGGGTAGCGAAGGCACGAGACGAAGCCTTAGCATCAAAGTCATACATGTCCTGCTTAGCGAACGAGAGATAACCAACAACGTCCTTGTGAACGCCCTTGTTAACAGCCCACTGCTGCCAAGAGTTGAAGTCAGGGCGCATTTCAAGGTGAACGAAACGGTTAGCAAGCGGCATCGGCATACGATACGTAACGCCCTTGTCGCTATCGCGGTTACCAGCAGCAACGATAACAACGTTATCAGGCAGCTTATACTTACCAACACGACGGTTCAGAATAAGCTGATAACCAGCAGCCTGAACAGCAGGGGGAGCAGAGTTCATTTCGTCAAGGAAAAGAACGACGATCGGATACTGTGCGGCGAGTTCTTCGCTGGGAAGATCAACAGGCTCGGCCCAATCCATCTTGCCGATTTCCTTGTTGAAGTAGGGGATACCGCGAATGTCAGTCGGTTCCATCTGCGCCATGCGAAGATCAACCATGTAACCACCGAGTTCGTCAGTGATTTCCTGAACGCATTCAGACTTACCAATGCCCGGAGGGCCCCAGAGGAAGACAGGGCGCTTTGCCTTGAACGCAGCGAGAATAGCCTTGCGGGCCTGAATAGAAGTGATAGTGAGATTATCTGAAATCTGAGACATAATTTAAGCTCCTTAGTTTGAACAAATGTAGAGAGTGTTTGCTTCGTTGCTCTCTATAGTCTTGTTATACGTGATTGTGAGGGGTAAGTCAACCAGTTTTTTGCCTGATTGGATATTTTTTATGCCATAAGTTTTGCCATAAGAATGAGATTTTCAAGGTGCTTGATAGCCTTGACCATATCTTCCTTATGGGCATCAACTTTGTGGGTCTTGCGAGTTTGGCGTGCTTCAACTTCAAGTCGGCTAAGCTGTGAATTCATTTCACCGATGTTGTTGCAGAGTTTCCTGAGGTCAGGATTGTATGGCAGTCTATTCAACTGTATGCGTAGGTCTATGATGATATCCCTAGCTTCTATTGCGGTGTTGAATGTCTTTGTCATAATCTCACACTACAATAGTTTTGGGCACATGTCAACCTATAATTTTATCTGGTGGAATGGGACCTGATACTATCCAGGCGCCGCCGTTTGTACCGGGCTTAAAGCTGCTTGACCATTCGCTCATGTCTTCGGCTTCTGGGTCAGGACGAGCATCAATACCCGTCATGTCTATTTTCAATATCGTTCTATCTTGACCCTCATCGTTCTGAAAGTCAGTGAACCATTCAGCCATTTCAAGCGAATCCCAAACATAGCTATTGCCTCTGCTATCTGCTTTGATTCCGTTCTTACGTATGACGGGCAAGTTCTTTGTAGCAGTAACGTGATACCCTACTCTGGGCTGCTTATCTTCAAGCAAAAAACTTGTAAACTCTCGCATTAGGTCTTCTGCTATTTTGCCGCTTGGGTTTGCCTGAGGAGGAATACCTGCTCGTGATGTTTTCCAACCGAACGCTTTTGCATTCTTCTTAATGCTATCTGGCTTTACATCAACTGTAAGTGCAGTCTTAAAACGAGGGTCGTTCTTCTCTTTTTCTGAGGGAATGTAGCCTGATGCTTCCCAAATTTTCTTATCTTTCCATAACCCTTTTGCATCAGAGGTTTGGGCATGACTTGGTACAATGACTGCATTTGCTTTTTGAGCAATTTTCTTAGCCATGTCATACATAGTAGTCGCTATGCCTCTACGTTGAAAGTCGTCTTCAACTTCAACCTCAGTTGCATACCATTTATTTTTATCGCTGTCGGTAGGCTCAAAAATAACTTGTCCAACCTGGTCGCCGTCAGCATAGGCAGTGATCATTGCGCCCATGCCATTCCAACCTTCATAGGGCTCTTGAGTAAAGGTAATGCCTGATGATTCGGCAAGTTCCTCTACGTCATAACGCTGCGTGATTTCTGTGGGGACACCGTCGTCTCCGCCCACGTAATAGTTACCACTTACATTGTCTATTGCTGCTTCTAAACGATTCAAATAGTCATAGGGTATACCTAACAATTTTGATCCGTCGGCATGTATAGCGTCATTTGCATCCCACCAGTATGTATCTCCGTTGTGATACATTCCTCTCATATGCTTGTGAGCGGAACGCTTAGTGAGATTGTATAATGTTTTAGGAGAAGGATTTCTGTAGGATTTTATATCGTCAACATATTCTTTGACTTTAACCTTTTTACCCTGCACTCTTGTGGTCTTATTAGGCTCATCTGCCAAACCTTTCTTGGCTCTAGGCATAAACTTATTGATTGATTTGAGAGTCAATGGACCTAATATACCATCAAGGTCAAGATTAGCACCATACTTCTTATTCAAGTGTTTCTGAATCTTTAGCACTGCTGCTTTCTTGTTTGCGGTTTCTGCTTCGTCAACTTTATACGTAGGGTCGGTCTTTTGACGCTTCATACCTTTTGGTTGATTAGGGTCAACCGGATCAATATCAGTCGTAGTGAGTCCAGTCTTTTCTAAGTCTTGAATATATTTGTGTTCAGTATCTTCATCACCGAATGATAGAATAGTGCTAGGAGGGCCTTTACCAAAATCGTGCTTACCCAAGCCCTTCATGTTACTGATATGCTGACCCAGCTTGTACCAATCGTATACGTCACTAACGTCTACTTTGACAGTACCTGCAGGCATTGTGGGCTTAAATTCAGGTCCGGGGGGAGGACCGTTTGGGTCATAGTCTTCATTAGCATATTCGTCAATGCTTAATTTTTCTGCATGTAGTTTTGCTTTTAAATCATGCAAATCCTGAATCAGGCCCTGTTTTCTAACTGCTTTAAACGCTAAGTTTTCAGGACCAAACTCGCCGGTCTTTTCTAGACCGCTCTTACGATAACGCTTTATTAGGGCAAGCGTATCCTTCACTCTTTTTGGATCTCGGGTCTTCAACGCTAACTCAATAAGATCACCTAGCTTTTCGTATTTTGCTTTAGTTGCAGCTTCATCGTAATTTGCTTTGCGCTTCTTAGGAATACGAATCCATTTGTCATGTACAATACTGTATTCGCCTAATGAATGCACCGGATTATTAGTATCCTGCACATATAACTCTACAGGAACATCACGTACGGTAATGTCATGTGCGTCATTATATAATGTTTTCTTAGCAGTGAACAGTTCCTGGTACACTTCGTTATTTGGTAGTTCATTAAAATCTACCAATACGTGTAAGTCTAAATCACTGTGAGGAGTATATGAATAAGCAGCATTACTACCACTGATAGTAACGTCTTTGACTTTAAGATTGCTAAGTCCTAGATATTCTACAAAATCTTCTGCAATCAACAATAATTGATCACGAACTTCTGGGTCAAGCTTATGGTCTTCCCACAGCTTGGGATTAAGTTCCTTGTGGAACTTCACAGCGTCACTCATTTTAAAGGATTCTAATTCATTAATGTCCATACTATATTTATCAGCAGTCAAGTTAATTATATTAGACCTGTTGCTCTATAAATAAAAATATGAACTTATCAGACTGGTACGCAAAATTCTTTAGTAAAGGAAGACTTGCCAAATTCAATAACAACATACTTCGGTTGGCATTGAGAGCTAATGGCTATAACAACTGGAGAGACAATATTGAAAGTGGAGAAGAGTTTTTTATTAAGAACATTCTTGCTCCAACTAACCCTCAATTATGTATTGACATAGGTGCAAATGTAGGCAGTTATACATTGGACTTAATAAGGTACACTGATGCGGATATTATTTCATTTGAGCCGATACCAGAAGTGTTTGATGAACTAAAAGACAAGTTTATCTTTCAGCCAAGGGTAATCGTTGAAAACGTAGGCGTGGGTGCGTGTAATGATAACTTGACTATACACTATAACCCAAATATGCTGGCTCACGCTTCTTTCGCAGCAGAAGTAAAGAAGGTAAGTTATGTCACTAATAAAGAGAAGATGGTAGTTCCTATAGTCTCATTAGACTCTTACTGCGAAACAAACAACATTACATCTATTGACTTTATCAAGATTGATACAGAAGGATATGAGTCGGAAGTGTTTGATGGGGCGAAACGAGTGTTCAACGAGATAATGCCTAAGTTTATTCAAATAGAATTTAACTGGCATCATCTGTTTAGAAACAAGACGCTCAATTATTTTGCTGAACAACTTCCAAAATATGACGTATATCAATTAACATACGATAGCTGGAAACGGGTAGACCCTAAGGATCCGTTTGCCAACATGTATCATTTTTCAAACTTTGTGTTTGTGAGAAAAGATCAGAGAAAATATATTAGGAAATAGTTGGCGGATTCTGTTTCTAAGCTCCGCCGGGCTCACAGGATCATGCCGCTAGGGCAAGTTCCACATTGTTGTCATTAGCTGCGACATTTACAGTTTTTGGCTTATATGCGGCCAACCAATCAGTCTACTCTCACCTCTGCCTTGCAGTCGATCCTATTTCGCCCCCATAAGTTTATGGTGGAGGCGCCGGGTACCGCCCCCGGGTCCTGCACAAACATCAGATTGCATCAAACAACTGATAATCTATTTATATACTAGTTGGTGGTCCGTGTCAAACTTTTTATTGTCGCTCGGTAAAAATTCGTCTAAGCACGTACCACAGCAATAATCTTCTTGTAAAATACGGGCGGCTAGTTCTTCTCTACTAGTGTAATGCGAATCTCTAATGTTTCTACAACTACACACTACCATAATTATAGTTCGGGGTCACGACCCATTTCAGTTAATCTAGATGCTCGTTCGTGAATCTGCTGTTCACTAAGTTTTGAGTCTTTGAGATACTTTACCCAACGTTGGTAGCGTCCACGTTCTTTCCTTGTTGGCTCACGAGCAGGATTCATCTTTGACCAATCAATCATCGCTCATACCAGCAGTTGCGTCCTGCAACATAAGGGTTACCGTAGTAATCGTACTTGACAACATCTTGGCAAACTTGACGAGGCTGCTGGCGTTCTACTACAATTACATCAGGATTAGAGCGGCGATTATTGCTATTAATAATAGCGCCCAACACTGCTATTCCACCTAGGATAGCGATAGCTTCTCCCGTGCTTACTCCCCCACGACGATGTTGTCCTCGGTAAGGACTATGGACATTTCTGTCATTGCCCCAGCGATAATCACGATCTCTACCACCTGCAAATGCCGGAGTAGAAACTGCTAGTAATGCAGTCATGGTAATAAGTGAAATAAGCTTCTTCATAATAGCCTCCTTTGGCTGTTAATAAATCAAACCGTATGCAATGCACCAAACTTCAAGTGCTAGTCTATATGTAGCATACGCTAGAACAGGAATCATCGGTGTTACTAGCGCAAATGTGGCTAGAATCTTTTCATTATGTAAAATATTTTCTTTCATACTATCCTCTACTATACTTATCTTTTTTATCAATGTCAACCGGTTTATATCAGATTTGGTCAAATTTTTCTCTGAGCCAGGCCCACTCATAGCTCAACTTTAATTGATCAAAATCGCCGTCTACTTCGTCGTAGTACTCGTCTGCGTCCAATGCACCTTTAATACTGTATTGAGCAAAATCACCCTCTGCTTTGTTTAACCATGCATCAAGTCTTTCCCTAGACACTTCGCTATCATCTGCTCTAAGCTTGATGACCTCTCTGAATGCTGTTCTCCAAGTTGAGAACTCATCAGTGTTATATTGAGCAATGCCTGAAATCAACGGAACAACTTCATGCTCATCATCTAATGTGAAGTCTAAGCCCTTACCATCATTAGCAAGAGTTAGCTTCTTATTGTACGCAATCATTGCTTGGTGACCGTATACCAATCCATTGACAGGATTCTTTGCATGGAAGATATAATGCTTTGGACTCTGCATTCTATCTGGTTGCCAGTTAAAGTCAAACTTAGGACTGACCTTCAGCTTAGCAAACACAGTGAACATCCAAGGAGTATTGCTTGCTTCTGCTGCTGCGTGATATGCTGCTGCACGACCATTCACCCCATCTACTCTCACTACTCTATTAGGAAGATTCTTAGTGATATTCAGCAAATGCTCGTAGTGTTCTTCCGCTCCAGTTTCTCCATTGCTTAAGAACACAATGTCTAGTGGGTTAGACAATGATAGCTTAGGAGCACGTTTGATATATGGATACTCATATAGTTCTTTCTTAACGTAATCCTTAATTTCTTTAGGAGCAACAATTCTAGTGGAACCCGTACTTGTTACATAAATGTTCTTAGTTTCGGCTGACCAAAGATTCATTGGCTCTATGTCGGCTTTGCCTATGTCAATATTATCACTAGTGATTAATGTCGCATAAGGGAAGTCAGTAATCTTGTCAATTGAACTCGTGTGAGTGTCATCGCTAATAACAATAACTGGTTCTTGCAGACGGTCTGCCTTTACAGCACCATTGTAGTTTACCTTAGTAAAGTTTTCTAGCTTGTCAAGCTCACCGATTACTTCTCTTGCATTATTAACATCAATGAAGAATGTATCTCCGAACTTCTGTTTGCCACTAGGGAAAACATGCAGATTGTCCCTTGAGAATGGATCAATTATGTAAGTAAAGTCAAAGTTTTTGTAGTCGCAAACACTTGAACATACCCAAATGAAGTGATCTTTCTTTTCAGGTAGTCGCTTGATAACTTCTTTTAATGTGTCCAAATAACTATTATTGTATTTGGTAGTAGTAACTGTTCTGTCGGGCGCTTTCTCTTGTAGAGTAGAAACAACATTACTTGTTTCTTTGTTGCCATGGTCAATGACCACAATATCGTGACTACATTTTGTAGCCTTAGCTCTAATGTCTTTCACAAAGTTTAGATTGCTTAGGTGTTCAATGATCTTGATATATTTGGTGTCTTCCGCAAATGTCTCGCGGTTAACCATAAATGTAGTTCCCCAATGACTCCACTGAGTACCGAACACATGAACCATCTTCATCTGCCAAGGGTTAGGATAGTATTCAAAATTGAAGTCAGTGTAGTCAAGCTCACTGCTTAAGACCCAAATCAATTCAGTAGTAGCACGATTGGTACAGCGATTGATAGTGTCAACCCAGCTATTCAAATAGCGAGTCTTTTGAATCTTACTACCAAATATGGCCCTAAGCTGTTCAAATCTAGTAGCAGCTTCCGGGTTTCCGCGATCAACATAAAATACATCTGGCTTAACGAAAAGTTCTGATAGCACATCATCGGTAAGCTTGATATCCTCTACGTATTTGAAGCTAGTCTTTCCTTCAAGGAAATGCTTTGCACTAACAAAATACGTGTGCGTAGCTTCTGATTCGGAAGAACCAAATACGTGTACGTAATCTAGTTCCCAGGCAACTTCTACAGTACCCGGGCGCCAAGTGAAGTCAAACATAGCATAGTCAATGTTTTTGTTGAGGGCCCAAAACACTTCATTAGGATGTTGATTGACCAAATCCTCTAGAGTAGTTTCAATATAATATTGACCAACTACAATTTCTTCGTCTTCTACGTGTGCAAGCTCAATGCGAGGTAGATAAACAACCTCCCCAGTAGTGTTAGGAGTAATGTATCTAGGTCCGTCATTATTATCTAACTTAGTACCAAACTGATAGATGTAAGGAGGTGCCTTAGGGTGAGGAACCCAACTAAAGTCAAACTTTCGTACATCAACGCCGGGTTGAATTTCCCAATTGGTTAGATTATTTCCTAAAGTCGCAACTATGTCAGTTACGAATTTATCTTCTTTGGCCCCAGGTGCTGCGTATGTTACCGTAGTCATTTCTTCAGCAGGATACCAATGATTACCAAATATATAATTATAAGGCGGATCATAAGGATCGGGTACCCAGCTAAAGTCAAAATCTTTAATGACAAGATTCTTAGGAACTATCCAGTGCGTCATATCCGGCTTTAGTGTAGCAATAATAGTTGACACATACTTTAATTCAGTTGCGCCTTCAACATGATACTTTACAGTAGGCATCTTTTCAGCAGGGAACCACTGATTACCGAATACATAGATATAGGGTGGATCTTCTGGGTGCGGGACCCAAGATAAATCAAACTTATCAATATCAACAGTGTCGGGTATTTCCCAATTGTCTAATCTGGACTTCGTTGTAGCCTTGATAATTCTAGTGTCAATGTATTTGATAGGACTGTCAGCGTCAGCACCAGGCGCAATATATCTAGGGCCACCTGTTTCCCACCACTGAGTACCAAACTGATAGATGTAGGGCTGATCTTCTACGTATGGGTGCCAGCTAAAATCAAAGCTGTCAACATCAATTACGTCTGAATCATACTCCCAATTATCCTTATTAGGAAGTGCTGTAGCGAGTTGCTCCTCTACATACTTAATTTCGGTAGCTCCCGGAACGGTATATACCGGGCCGCCGCTAAATGCCCACTGAGTAGCAAACACATAGATATAGGGTTCTTCTGTAGAATCGGGGTGCCAACTAAAGTCAAAGCTTTCCTTGTCAATATAGTCAGGAACTGTCCAGTGTTGATAATCTGGAAGTCTCTTTGCTGTTTGATCTTCAACATATTTTGTTCCGCGCCAAGCGCCGGGCATTACATACTTAGGTCCACCTGTCTTCTGCCACTGAGTACCAAACTCATAGATATACGCTGGCTCACTTGGATTAGGAATCCAACTAAAGTCAAAATCAGTCGTGTCTATGTTATCAGGAATAACCCATTTATCCATATTAACATCTAATGTTGCAATGATATCGGGTATGTACTTTACAGTCGTTGCTCCCGGTATTCTATATTCAACAGTAGCACATTCTTCGGCTAGAAATTGTTTATTACCGAAGACATAGATATAAGGTTCTTCTGTCTCGTCTGGATGCCAGCTATAGTCAAAATGCTTGATGGGATAATTTCTTACCCAGCAAGTATTCTCAGGATTTGCTAAGCGTCTAGCTTTGATAATACGAGTGTCAATATATTTCACAGGGCTATCCAAATCAGCGCCCGGCGTAATATACTTAGGTCCACCTGTCTTCTGCCACTGAGTACCAAACTGATAGATGTAGGGCTGATCTTCTACGTATGGGTGCCAACTAAAGTCAAACGAGTCAACATCAATCTCGTTTTCATTATACACCCAATTAGTTCTGTCAGGTTTAGCGACCGCGATTTGATCATCAACATATTTGAATTCAGTTGCGCCTTCTACTGTATATACAGGACCGCCGCTAAATGCCCACTGAGTAGCAAATACGTAATTGTAGGGTTCTTCTGTAGCATCAGGATGCCAACTAAAATCAAAGCTAGTAGTTTCAATGTAATCAGGAACATTCCAGTTATCTAAAGAAGGTAGCTTTTTGGCTTTTTGAAAACCAACATATTGTTTCTCAGTAGCACCAGGAACTACATACTGTGGACCACCAGTCTTCTGCCATTGTGTAGCAAATTCATAGATATAAGGTGGTGCAGCCGGGCTAGTCTCCCAGCTAAAATCAAATCCAGTAGCGTCAACATCGTCGGGTACTACCCAATTATCCATGCATGGTTTGCGTGTCGCACGTTCTTCCATATACTTGTATTCAGTAGCACCCTCAACGATATATTGAATACTAACCTTATCTTCCGGAACATTCCATTGATTGCCCCATGCATAGATATAAGGAGGTGAAGTCGGATTTGGTCTCCAGGCAAAATCAAAAGATTTCATATCAATGTCATCTAGTATTTCCCAGTTATCCATTGATGCTAGTACTGGAACTAGTTCAGGTAAATGCTTTCTATCTGTGGCCCCAGGAGTATGATATTCTAAAGTAGGAGCAGTTGTTCCATCAACATACTTGTTACCCCAAACATAGATGAACGGAGGGTCAAGCGGGTTTGGTCTCCATGACATATCAAATCTATCTTTGTCAATAGCTTGATGCTCTACCCAACGATCATATTCAGGCAATAGTTCTGCAATGGTGTTCATGTACTTTTCTTGTGTTGCACCGGGAACACGATATTCTAGTACATGCTTGAACTCCGCAGGGAAAAACTTGCAGGGCCATTTATAGATATAGGGAGGATCAGTTGGGTCAGGATGCCAGCTAAAATCAAACTTAGCATGGTTGATTAAGTCAAGCTCAACCCAATGATCAGTCTTTTCGTTTTTACGAATAACAGGGTCAACGTCATTTCTATAGATGATGATATCGCTATGCTCTTTAGGACATAGCCAAGTACCGCTGTCTTTTTGATGTTGGCTGGGCCATACGTTATTGTGATCTTCTGCCCAAACATCTTCGTCAGGAAGGAACTCAAAATCAAAGTCCCAATCAAAATTTCTATAGTCACAGAACTCGTTGATGATCCAAAAGTCACGAGTAGTGGCTTTTAGTCTAGCGTCGGCTAGATTCTCTGCGAATTGTTCTCTAGGGTGGACATTGGGCTTCTTGCCATAATAAAAAACGTCTCTAAGCATATGTCTACTTAGCTACAGACAGTCACCCCATAGAGTTTTTCAAATCGGTCAGCATCATTACGATCATTAACCATAGGTTCTCCACGAATGTTTAATGATGTGTTCAACAGCATTGGACAGCCTGTTTCTTTATACCACGCTTCTAAAAGCTTTCTGATTCCCGATCCATCATTCGCAACAGTTTGAACACGAGAAGTCCCGTCAGCGTGAACGATAGCAGGAAATAAGTCAGGATGCCTACAAGTAGCGATGACTTGCATATACCTACTGTCACTCCAGCCGCTAGGCATATCAAAGTAATCAGTAACCAGCTCCTCCAAAATAACGGGCGCAAACGGTCTGAACTGCTGTCTTCGTTTAATTTCATTTACTTTATCCTTAATCTCAGGGCCGCGAGGGTCTGCTAGTAGACTACGATTACCTAATGCACGAGGGCCAAACTCTGCCCTGCCACTAGCGACACCTACCATCTTGTTACTATACAACTCTTTTATGATGCTGTCAACTGGATATTCACCTTTAATATCAAAGCCCAAGAAAGCATCAGTCCAGTTGACCTTCTTGCCGTAGCCTAATGCTGCTGCACCTAAGCTATTGCCAGCATCGCCTGGGTTAGGCATGATCCAAATGTTCTGATAATATTTGCCAATCAATCTATTAGCTAGACAGTTGAGCGCAACGCCCCCACCGTATACGAGGTTGCCACTCTTGCCTAACTTCTTAGCTTTCTTCATTACTGTTTCAATAAGCTGCTCAACAACAGCCTGTGCAGAACTAGCAATGTCCATTTCATTTGCATCCGGAAGGAACTTTTCATCAACACCGATATGTAGATTATCTTTTAAAACAATCTCATTAAAGTTGCTGAATAGTCGTTGCATAGAGATATCGTAGATCGGCTTACCATATGCAGCCATGCCCATCAGAATATATTCTTCGTCTAGTGGACGCAAACCTACTCGTGCTGTCATGGCAGAGTAGAACAAGCCAATTGAGTCAGGATATGTTCGTCCCCAAATCTTCTTGTACTTTGCTTTGCCGTTCTTATCGTAAGTTGCATCCCAAATACTGATAGTGTCCAACTCACCGATAGCGTCAATAACAACTACAGTAGCATCTTCATATGGACTTGTTTGGAATCCGGCAGCGGCGTGACATAAGTGATGATTGTGCGTCTTTACTTTACCTTGACGAATGTGCCTAAAACTATCTAATCCACTTAGGTTATCTTTTCCAATAATCTCATTGATATTAAATGGCCCAAGCTTTTGCTTAGCTAAAAACTGCCGAATAGCTTTGACATATGGTCGTTCATAGTAATGAACTTCAAAGTCATCATTAATATAGCGTTTAGCATCTTCTATGATACCCGAACACAATTCGCTATCGTGTTTCTTCATACTATAACGTTCACTGTGCCCAGCAAACACTATATTGCCACTGTCATCAATGACACTTAAACCGGCATCATGAAAGCCGCAACTGATTCCCACGTAGTTAGTCATATAATTACTTATTCAGCTACGACACTATAAATATGTTTTATGAACAAAACCTTTTGTGTCTATCCATTTGTGCATTCTCATGTAAGTGCCACATATGATAGAAAATTGTGCTGCATTGCACCTGCACTGCCGGCCCAAAACAAAACAACTACTGAAGAATATTGGAACAGCGATTATGTCAAGCAAACACGACTTGACATGATTGAAGGTAAGCACATATCTGGCTGTGAGTATTGCTATAATTTTGAAAAGAGCGGTGGTTGGAGCTTGAGAATGCAACTCAACGAAAAATACGATATTGAGTATTTGGTTGAGAATACAGGACCCGATGGTTACTTAAACTTAAAGCCTGAATTCTATGATGTTCGTAGCACTGTTTGTAACTTACAGTGTGTCACCTGCGATGAAAATCACAGTAGTACACACAAAAAACTATCAGTGAAGTTAGGGACGAGTAGGAACAATCATAGGATTGATAGTGAATATGAGGCACGTATTGCAAACGAAATAGTTCAGGGACTAGAATCAAAAACCGTTAAGATGCTATATTGGTCTGGTGGCGAACCCATGATCATGAAAATGCATTGGATAGTTATTGAAAAAATGCTAGAGTTGTTAGAACTACCCGAATACCATGACTATATTAAATCAATAGAAATATGTTACAATACAAATTTGTCTAAACTATATTATAAGAATTACTATATTCCTGAAGTCTTAGGAAAATTAAACGTATTGATTTGGGCTAGTTTAGACGGCGTAGAGGAAACACACAACTATTGCAGAGACGGAAGCAAGTGGGAAACTGTACTTAATAACTGGAAAGAGTATAGAAAACATGTTACTAATATGGCAGTAGCATCAGTGTTAAGTGCACCTGTTCTTATGGATATAGAAAGATACATTGACTTCTTAAAGACCGAAGGGTGTGTATTTTTTGATCACGAGTTTTTGCCTACAGGATATAACAAACTACTTGATATAAAGCTATATCCAAATGATATCTTCGTTAGAGTAATAGAACAGGCTAGAGATAAATTGATGGCATCTGGTTTAGATGATCAGTCAGTACACAACTCTATTACTATCCTAAACAAGTACGTGGCCGAAAGATCAGACTCTTTACTTGATTACGCCAAAATCAAACGTGATATTGAAAACAGAGACGTATTCAATAAAGGTGACAAGTCGTTTGAGTTACTACTTGAAACGATAGACCAAGATTGTTATAGATGGTATTCGTCAATCTAAGAGCATAGCAGTCAAAGACTGTAGCTTAGGATAGAATTCCTCAAACACCTGCTTAACTTCGTCTCGGTTCTCAATTTGCTCATACGGATCTAGAGGTAACTGCTTTTCACGATAGATTCCAAAAGCCGCTTGTCTTTCGTCAGGTGATAGCTCGTTTGCTTTTTCTACTAAACTGTCGTATTCTACAACATGATATTCAGGTATAAGTTTTTGCATCAAGTTATAATGATGTTGCTCAATCAAGTGCCGTGCTATGATGTTACTCTTTAGATCGTCAATGTCAATCTTAAGAGTCATGGTATTCTTGATGCCATTGAAGATGAAACTTTCCTTAGCAAATACTCCACTCAGAATCTTATGGTCAAACCTACGCTTGATATAGACAAAGTTGAAGTTTAGGCTTTGCAGATATTTTACCCCATCAACAAATCCCAAAGACCCCATTCTATCATCTAGAAATACTCTGCAAACCATTGATTGATTCATGTCTGCGTTTTTTATAATTTCAAGTCGTTCTTTAGATGCTTTCATCATATCATAAAAGGCTACATCAGATTGGTCATACACCTTGATGAATTTGTCTTCTAAAGCTAGGGTATTGACTAGCACTGCTTGAATGCTAAAAATTTCTTGCATTGCAACTACATTGGCGTGCTTCTTAGCAAGACTATACTTGATGAAGGACTCTAGTAATTGAGTTCCGGATCTAGGAACTCCCAACACTGCATAGCGGTGATGATCAAGATTCCAAGGTAAATTAGTATCAAACATAACAATTACTTATAGATGAAAGGATCTCTTTTCTTAAGTTCCTTAATGCGCTTTCTGTATTCAATTTCTCGCTTAATCTTGTTAATGATATTTTTAATCCAACTCATTGTTGTTCTCCTATGAACTTATATAATTCTTCTGCGTAGAGTCTATGCGGTTCTTCACTGTGATGCCAATATTTAGCCTTAGTATTTTCGTATCCTAAGTTTCTATACTTCCAATAGAAAGAATCATCTTGTCCCTTATCAAAGTTATAGTAACATTTACTATCAATCATCTTTAGCAAATAACTAACGTAGTGGTCGTCGGGAACAAACATATGCATTGTGTTGCACATTATATAAGGGACGTTCAATGATTTCAAGAAATACTGCACTAATAAAACGTTAGTAGCTGCTTGATATTCAAGATATGTTTCGTTCTCTGTCATGAACTTTTGATAGTTCGGAACCATTGCTCTTTCTTCCGGGTCGTTTCCTTCCCAACCGTAATTAATTCTAAGATAGCTATTAGCAGAACTATCATACCAGTCAACAGCAGGGTTACCGGAGTGAAAGTCGCTGGGGCGATGCTTTGCTGGAATTTCTAAGCGTGAGCTTTCTGTCCACCCCACAATTACATACACATCCATTGATTCAGAATCGTAGTGTTCGTCAAACCACATCAATATACTTCGTGCAATACCGGTGTTGGATGCACCATTAATTGCAATGTTGATTGGGCGATATCCTAACTTATCAGCTAGTAATGAACCAAACGAGTTGTTTCTATTATAACTACAGTCTAGTCTACCGTCTATCTCAGAACCTGCGCTGTGACTGCATCCTGCAATTAGTGCTATCTTTTCCTTCATTTTTCTTTTCGCTTTATGCTGTCCAAAGAAATACTAGACACAACCTCTGATCCAGCATCGCTTTCCTTTTCCGGAATAACGTCTCGTGATTTACTGCTTACTTCAACTCTATACTTTTCATGGTCACTCCAGTCACCTGAGCCTTGCCAATCAAGATGAAAGCTGAAGTCAATAGTGGCATTCAAATATACTTCTTCGTCTAGCAAATCTGCAAAGTCTTGACCTGATCTGCCTTCAGTAGTACTCCATTCGGGCTTTGCCAGCTTTCTAGCTCTCTTACTAGTATTGCTTTGCAATCTAGAATAGTCTTGTGCGTAGAACGGTCCCTTGCGTCCTTCTGGCGGACGCTCACGTTCATCTAGTGGGTTATCAACTTGATCAAACTTGATATTGAAGTGTGCGTTCCACTGTCCCTCATCAGTAATTTTGAACTTGAACGTTGCCCAGTATTGTCCCGGACCATACTGAGTTCCAAACTCTTTCAAGTCAATCTCGGGGTTGAAATAAACTTCTGCTTCGTAGCCGCCCCTAGCTCTCCATAGATTTCTAAAGAAGGGCCACATTTCGTTGACTAACTGATTAGCAAAAGGATTGTTATCGCCCACGGGAGGAATGATATTGTAGTCAAACTTCTCGTAGTGCATTTCTTTCTGTAAGTCTGGATTATTCAACGTAATCTTATAATGTTCTTTTGCTAGATTATCTCTGATCGGATATCCAATTGGAACATCTGTACAATCTTTGAAATGATCCAGCCACATGTGAATGTTCTTAACACGAGTCATTACGTGTGGACCGCCCATTGCTAAGTCTTTAGTGATCCAGTGATTCTGATATTTGTGCCAGCTAATGTTATATGCGTGTGGATTCTGACCCACGATTGTTTCAGGGCCCAATCCATATCCAACGCCAAGACCCATGTTGTTGACGTTGTTGTTACGCATACGCCACATGAATGTCATAGTATCTGAGTAATCTTGAAAGTCTTCTGTGGGGAAAGCAACGATCCAGTTAGTAGCGCACCAAATTCCGACCTTCTTACAGTCAATGAAGTTCTGCTCCATTTCTGCAATAGTAACACCCTTGTGCATATCGTCAAGCACTTTCTGTGAGGCTGATTCACATCCAAAGTTAAACATGATGCAGCCACCATCTGCTAAGTCTTGCAGATATTCTAAGTTCATTCTACCATCATGTCTAGCATACCCGGTGAAACGAACTTTAAGTCCCTTCTCTTTCAGTGCTAATGCGAATGCTCTAAGTTCATTGATGTTGCCGTTGATAAGACTATCAATGAACCAAATGATATCAGTGCCCTTGTTATAGTATAGCCACTCAACTTCTGTGATCAAGTCAACTGCTTGACGTTGGCGATACTTCCAAAAGTGTGTTTCTTCACAGAACGTACACTTAGCAGTACATCCTCTAGAGATTTCACTGTTGACGCCATTAGGAACTTCGTATAAACTAAAGTCAATGCTCTCATAGTCTGGCATAGGCAGACCATTAATGTTGATACGCTGATTCTCTGGCTGTGTCAAAATACGAGGCTGTCCGGGGAAAGGGCGCTTCCCTTCTTCAATCTCATCAAGCATCACAAGTAGATTCTGCTCACCCTCGCCTACGATAACATAATCATAGTACGGGCGAATGTCAAACCAACTCTTGTGTACGTTAGGACCACCCACGGCAATTAAGATATTTGGATTGCGTCTTTTGATTTCTTGAGCCATCCACTTAGTAGGTTCTTCACTAATATAGTACACACTGAACCCAACAACGTCCGGATTCATTTCAATAATTTGATCTACTGCTTCGCTTAGAATAGGCTCAAGCACTGGATGAATATCATTCATATAAGTGTCACCAAGCCAGTGCCAGCTTGAGCTAGGATCCCACAATCTAAACGGAAGCTTATTATTTGGTAGCCAATCGTCTCTGTGAGCGTTGTAGGCCTTAACATTCAAATCCATGATATGTGTTTCGTAGCCGGAAGCTTTAGCAATTCCACTCAGCCGTGCAAGACTAAACGGAGGCATATATGGACTCCACTCAGGGCATAGCACAAGAACCATTTTAGTATTGCGTGTCTTATAGTCTACATAGACCGGAGTCAAGTTCTTTGCATTGACTACTACATCTTTTGCATATGGAGCAATTGCTTCCATCATGCTGCGATGACGAAGATCGCCAACATCCTCTGTTGGTTTTTCGTTTGGTTTAAGTTCTTTTACTGCTAGTGACTTAAGGTTAAAGTCCAAAGATAGTCTCCGTTAATTATAGTAATATTTAATGTCTTAGTCAGACGGGTTTTATTTTGTTAGGATCAAATATCGTCTGATTCAAAAAGTTACTCTGATTGTGTTCTACAATGTCTTTTATGTTGTGGGTAAATTCTATTAGGTCGGAGTTAGACAATCTATTAATTTCATCAGCAATTGCTTTGAGTCGCAATTTATCATCTTCTATCTCATCGTAGGATTCATCAATGAATGGGGAAAAGGTACGATAACCTCGTTCTCGTAGAAGTCTCAGTGAATAAGGACGAGACAAGAGTATAAAAGGATGCTTCATTGCTATAGGCTTGTATGTTTTTTCAGTTAGCATTGCTCCATTAATGGCTTCAATGTGTCCAATACCCGGCGGAGGACTCATGAATGCGTCATAAAATAGTGTCTCAGCTATGATGGAAAAATAAGAATTCTCATAAAATTTAGCATCATCATTCACTAGATCAGCAGCCCAAAGTTCACCATCATGCATTTCTCCGCTAATCTGTAGTGGTAATAGATTTCTATTATTTACAATATTGGGGTACTTGTCAGTTGTTTGTAGGATATCAACTAACTGGTCAATACTCGTTGTTCCTCTACTGCTACCGATAAATGAATAGTACGAGTCCTTAACTAAATCATATTTTAACATTTGCTCTAGTAAGTCAATTCTAGACTGTCGTAGAACATTGTTGAGGCACAAGAAAGTTTTTTCTCTAGGTCCAGGAAGATACTCTTTAGTATATCTGAGAAATACTTTCTTTGTAATATATTCAAAATAGAATGCCCCGCGAACTTGAAATTTTTTATTCAATAGTCGTGCATTTGCTACTTGCTCACCTATAGGATCGCCGGTTAACCAAATGAATTCAGCGCCCGGTAGATTAACTTTATTAATGATTTTAGTAAATTTAGTTAATACAGGAAGAATAAGGGCTTCTCGCAAGCACTCAAATACAAATATTCGTTTGCCGTTATTGTATGATTCAACTATATCTGAAATGATGCTGTCATCAGTCCTGCCTAAAAAGTTAGTAGTACCAAACAGTGATGCAGAATGTATCTGAACTAATTCGTTATTTGCTAAATCCGGAAACAAATCAAATACAGTTTCTGCCCATCTATCCTCATAATCCCAGTATGAACCTGTGATATTATTTTCTAGTGTCACCATAATGTACTACATGTCCCGAGCATCTATCAGTTGTCCATCTGCGCCACGGGTCAACTACGGTCGCAATATTCTCATCACTAAGCTTAAGTTCTTCTACATAGTCATCCCAGTAACCAATCAGATAAACATCAGTCCAGTCTTCGGCTAAATCTAAATCACCAGTGTGTTCATCGTAATAGTTGACACTTCCACCGTGCTGTTCAACATAGTAACCTACCAGAAGGCTTGAGCTACCGTTAGTATACGGAACCCTAGGCTTGTAGGCTTTACCGATGATAGTAACATTCTTTCCGTACTTCAACAACGTCTTTGCTAGATTTTCTGCTTGTCCTTCTCTTGCTCTAGTGATACTACCGAATAAGTCATATCCCAGTTCTAGTCTCTCAGACAAATGACTCAGCGCAATGTTATCTCTGGGGTGACATGCTCCCCCATCGCCCATGCCCGCAGTCATATATGCTGGGCCCGTAATACGCTGCGTTGATCTTTCAAGCGCACCTGTCACTACATCAACACACATGTTTCCGCTCTTTTCTGCAACGTCTTGAATCATGTTGACAATGGCAACTTTCGTGCTAATAAAAGTGTTATAGAAGATTTTGATTGACTCTGCTTCTTCCCATGTTCCCAATTCATATCTAGGATTGTTCTGCATTAATGGAATATAAAAGTTCAAAAGCTCTAAGGAGTCTTCTGTTGCTGTACCATCTTCTGTGCCGATGATTACCATTTCAGGATTAACCATATCATACTTTGTCGTACCCATTGCAATCAGATATGGATTGTAAATGAAACGTGTGTTAGTAATGCAGGGGCGAAGAACATTTCTAATAGTCCCGGGCAGAACCGTACTGATTAATACAACCAATTGATCCTGAGTTACACACTCATTGACTTCGTTTAAGATACTGATAAGACCAGTGTAGTCAAAGTCTTTATTAGGAAGATGACTGGTGGGTGTCTCGCCACCATACATTGGGTCATGCGGAGTAGGAGCTGCAATAAAGATGATATCTCTATCTTCTACTGCTTCACGAATTGAATCGCACATTGGGAAACTAGGAGTTCTAGTTTCAATATCGTATCCGACAACATCATAGCGTGTTGCCATTACTTCGGCACATTCTTGTCCTAGTTTGCCGACACCTATCATTGCTACTTTTTTCATTTAAAAACCTCTATAACTATTATTTGGTCTATTGAATTTCGTTAATAATAAACTCTCTATCTTTTTTCTATAGTCTATGCCGTCTGACATATCCATGGTGTTTTCCGTATAATCACATATAGTATAATGCATTTCTGTAAAATAGTCAACCGTTGATTTACGCAATGGCTTGCCCAATTTAGGCTCTATGAACTCTCTAACGTAGTCTAGATGTGATAGAACATCAGGATGGCTGTCTTGTGTTTTAGTATATCTACACAGATGCTTTCCGTTTAGACAAGAATATTCTCCATCATTTGGTATATGTGGCTCATAAAATTTAGCTATCAGTTTTTCATTTTTATCAAAACTTAACATTGGGTCGTTATATAAGCTAGTCAACGGCGTGCTAATGTGTCCGTTAAACTTGATATCAAACATCTTGTTAGCTGAAATTATAGCAGTAGAATTTTTTACTAAATCGTTGCTCATTGACCAATAGTTGTCAACAAACTGCTTGTCGTATGTGAAATGCACATCGCCGGTCAAACTCCAACTGCGTCTCTCCGGCTGGGCTCTTTTCTTAACATCATATCTATCTTCTCTAGTCCAGCTACTCCATACGACAAGAATAACATCATCCTTATTGAACTTGTGAAGTAAGTCGCATTCAGTTAGCCTAGAGTGTATACCCACATTTCCTAAGCCGGGCATTGCCCAATTTTGACTAGGAATCTCTAAATCATATGCAACAATCTCAGCCCAGGTAGACCACGGCCAATTCGCATATGAGCATCCAAATGTAAACAATCTACTCATACTTTTGAGACCCAGGCCTTACCAAAGTTTCTACGTCTTGCAAAGAAAATCTGCTCACAGAATTGTTGCAGACTCATTTCATTGTCTTCTGGGAAATCAAACTCATATGTTGCTTTAGAATCTAACTCAGTAGTACCCTGCACATATCCAAATATGTCATGTTGTAATTCAATCTTTTTAGGATATGATTGGCAATCAGCATACTTAATCAGATAGTTTCTTTGTACAGTCATCAAATCATTTAATAATGATTCTTCAATATCATATGTTGTTCTTAAGTATTGTTCAACCACATCAAATATATCGTCATGTTTATTTAGGTTAGCAATATTAATGATTGTACTGTGAATCAAATTCCAACCATGAATCTCAATACCTTGAATAGGAACGTGATCAATTGCACCCTCAGTATTCCAATTATAGTAATGCTCTCTAATACGTTCTATCTCACTGTTAAGCCATTCGTTTTGTTGAATGTATTGAAACAATCCGTCATAGAATTCGCTGTACTCAATATTATATTTCTTGTGTAATACTCTTGAAATATAGTTAGTGATGCCATTAATATGAAATGTATTCTGGAACCAACTGAATACTTGACAGTCGTTCATCTTGTTTAATGGTAAGTCTCTAGTTGAAATAACTACTTCAACGCCCTCACGCACTTCATGTTCATTATATGTACCAACAAGGTAGTCGTATACAACCCTACCCTTAAGATCGTATTCAACTCTCTGAGTTAAATTCATTTCAGCATTCTCTAGCAATTGTGCTTGATATACAGTAATGCCAGTATGGTTACCTGCTTTATACAATGTGTAGAA
>JACCDW010928584.1_pt1 | contig 53178 bp, 56 predicted proteins | sample 7449781 | NCBI WGS metagenome assembly JACCDW01 (sample SAMN15323449, study PRJNA562643) | freshwater metagenome | isolation source: river surface water | place: USA:Blue River Watershed | collected 2017-08-18
CCTGGATGAGATTGCGGTGAATCTCTTCCGATTCGGCCTCGGTCAGTCCCGTTGGCCAGACTTTGTCTGAGTTAGACATAGTTTTCTCCTTGCAGAAGACGTGCACGGCCCGCACGAGGGCTATTCAAGGCCACCATGGCCAGGAATGGGGGTGTCTTGCGCACAGACACACAGCGGCACGCGCCGCTGGTGGGGGTGTGAACAAGGCAATGCATATCAAGCCCGCCGTGGCATGCGCCAAGGCAGCATGGCTTGAACCACCGGTGACACCAAACGCGGCACCGACAGGGTTTCGTGGAAGGCGAGCAAACGCTCACCGGCGTGGTGGAATTCCAGCAAAGCGCGCTGGTAAAAAGGGGTGTCCTCGAGTTGCTCATGGATGCGCACGCTGTCGCTGCTGCGCATGCGCCTGTCCAAGCGCCAAGCGGTTTTGGACAAGCGCTGCGCCGGTGGCGCTTCAATCGGCTCGACCGCGCCCTTGGGGGTGAACCGCAAGGCCAACACACGGTCTGGCACGCCGGGTGCTTGCATGTCATAAAACACCAAGGTGCTGCCGTCGCACTGGCGCGCGCGCGACCAGTCCCAAGTGTGAAAGCCATGCTCGATCGGTTCGTCGCCTTCGTTGGAATCCAAATAGGCATGGCCTTGCCACTTCAAATCGGGCTGGTTCAACTCGACTTCGATGCGTGCGGCCGGTGCCAGCGGACCCCAGCGATGCCGCCCACTGGCATCCAAAGGGGTTGAATAAGAGAACAACTGTTGCGGCCACAACTTGATGCGGCCTTGGATGCGGCGCGGCAAGGGCACACACACCTCTTGGATGTCGATGCTCAGGCAGTCGCCATCCCAATGCAACTGGCTGGGGCCAATGGTGAATTGCTGGGCACTGCGCGTGCAATGGCGGCGACCGCGTTCGGTCATGGCCCAGCGCCCACGCCCTTTGCTGTAGATGGCCACATTCAGGGCGCAGTGGTTTTCAGGGTCGGGGCGACCCCGCTTTCTGGCCCAGGCGTAATACGGCGAAAACACGCTGCCGACAAACGCGATCAAGGTGATGCCGTGTTGTCCATCGTCACTCATGGCGTCGATGTACCACCATAGGTAGCCCCCATCGGAAACAACTTGGTCGAAGCAAGGCTGGCCATCACGGCCTCGGCCGCCCTTTGTCCGGAAAGCGCCGCCATCGGTACCCCCGGCCCCGGGTGCACGCTGCCCCCCGCCAGAAACAAGCCCGGCAGGGTTGTGGTGGCGCCAGGTCGCTGAAACACGCTCATCCAGCCGTGGGTCGCCTGCCCGTAGAGAGCCCCCCCGCTGGCTGGAAAGCGCCGATGGAAATCCTGCGGTGTCGTTCGCTGGCAGTTGCCCGCCGTGGGTGTGAGTTTCAGACCCAAGCGGGCCAGGTGTTGAAAGGTGCGTGTTTGGCATTGCGTTGTGACCTCCTCGGTCAATGGCTCACCATCCGCACATGCCGGTGCATTGACCAGACAAAAAATGCGTTCTGGTTCGCCGGTGGGCACCCCGTCCGGTTGGTCTTGGGCACACACGTACACCGTGGGTTGCTCGGGCAGGCGTTGGTGCGCGAAGATGTCTTCAAACTCGCTGGCATAGTCGGCCTGAAAAAAAACGTTGTGCCGATCGAGCGCAATGCCCGTGACCGGTGTGCGCATCGACCAGGTCAGGGCCGACAAAGAGCGCTGTGCGCGGCTCGGGGGCACGCTTTGGCGCGCATCCTCGCCCAGCAAACCCTGGCGCAGTGCTTGCACATCGCCGTTGAAAATCACCCGATCAGCGGCCAAAAATTCGCCCGACTGCAACCACACACCACAGGCGCGGCCATGTCGCTTTTCAATGCGCTGGCAGGTGCTGTGGTAGCGCATCACCGCTCCATGGCGGCGGGCCACCCGGGCCAGGGCCTGGGCCATGCCCACCATGCCGCCTTGCACCGACCAAACGCCATCCATCTCCACCTGGGCTATCAGCATCAAGGTGGCCGGGGCTTCCCAAGGGGATGAGCCGCAATAAGTGGCATAGCGGCCAAACAACTGGCGCAAGCGGGGATCGGTGAACTGATGGCCCAATTGCTGCCACAGGCTGCGCATCGGCCCCAATTGCGACAACACCCCCAAACCACGCCAACCCAGGTCCCACATGAAACCCGCCATGTGGGGCCGCTGGGCCTGCATCATGGGCCCCTCCAAGGTGTCATAGAGGGCGCGGGTGGTTTGGCAAAAGTTTCTGAAGCGCTGCGCTTCTTCACCGCCCGACCATTCGGCAATGGCCGCTTCGCTGGCCTGGGCATCGGCGGACAAATCCAAGCAACTGCCGTCGGGCCAAAAGTGGCGCGCCAACACCTGCAAGGGGGTGAGTTGCATTTCGGCTTCCACACTGGTGCCCACCCGCTTGAGCAAGGCATCGAACACCCAGCGCATGGTCATCACCGTGGGGCCGCTGTCGATCAGCGCACCATCGACCTCCAGCGCATGGACTTTGCCGCCGGGTGCGCCGCTGGCTTCCACCACCGTCACATCCAAGCCCTGGTGGGCCAACAACAGGGCACTGCTCAGACCCGCCATGCCCGCACCCACAATGACCACCTTGTGATCAGACATGGCTGGGCTCCAAGGTGTGCAAGTCCAATGCGGCCTCGGGCTGCGAGGCATGGGCCGGGGCTGGTGCAGGCGCGGGCTGGGGTGCATCAAAACTGCGGCCCTGCCAAACCCCCGACATCTGCAGCACTTGCATGCGCACAAACATGGATTCCGAAAAAAACTGGTGCTTATAGGCCGCGGCACTGGCCAACTGGTGGGCCCCTTGGTGGGCGTACTGCACCATGGTGGCCGTGTCTTGCCACAGGCTGAAGGTGCATTGGCGCACCAGCGGTGCTTCACCCAGCCCCATGGCCAATAAACAACCGCCAGACTGGCCCAGGCTGGCTTGTGCCGCCGGGGCATAGCGCCAAAAGGCCATGGCCTTGGTCGGTACGATGCTGGCCCGGGTCAGCACCGCAAACGGCCCTTGGGCCTCGGTCTGTCCTTGCAAGGCTTCGGCAGAGGTGGGCGACCAAGCTTGGCGGTCCCAATGGCCTCGGGCCGATTGCACGGTGAGCACACCGCTCCACAGTTCGCGTGCCCGTTCTCGGTAGGCCTGGACCCAGGTGCTTTCCAAAAACTTTTGCGCCCAATCCAGGTGGCTGAAGGTGCAGATCAAGCCCTGGTGGGTGGCACTGGGGCGCAAGCTAAAACCCCCACCGTGGCCACTGCCCATCACCTTGGCGGTGGTCAGCCCAGGCAGGTCTTTGTAGGGCGAGGCACCCGCCACCAGGCGCAGCCATCCCCAGCCTTGGTGCTGGCGCAAAAAATCGGCCAACAGCACCACCACCACCCCCGTCAAAGGGTCATGAAGACGTGCAGGTGTTTCCATGACGGGGGCCGGTGCTGAATGGGTGAGGCGATTTATTTCGCCGCCACTTTGGTGGTCGCTGCAGCCGGCTGCTTTTGCAGTTCAGGGAAGTCCTTGGCCATGGGTGCGCCATTGAGCGGTTTGTAGGCCCCTTGGTGGCAGGTCGCGCAGTTGAGCTTGGCCACATCCCCGGTGGGGCCCTTGCGGTGATCTGGGAACACCTCGGTCAGTGGCTCCAAATAGGTCAGGTTCAGGTCACGCGCCATGCGGATCCCGTGCCAAGCCGTGGTGCGCTGGGGCGGGCTGTTGGTCCAGTTTTGAAACGATTGGGTGTTGTGGCAATAGGTGCAGTTCACACCCAAGGCGGTGGACATGTGGGTCATCAAACCATACGTCCATTCGGCTTGCTTGATCGACTGCCGGTTGCCTGAGGGCAAGGCGGTGGGGCCATTGACCCGGATCTTTTGGTCACCCAATAGGAAAGGCGTGAACGGATCATTGGGCAAGGAGGACAAGTTCACCACGTCCAAGGGCGTGTTTTGACCGGCTTTGTCGCCCATGAAGTTGGAGCCATAGGGCTGCGGATCGGATTTGAACCAAACCGCATTGGGCACGGGCTGTCCACGGTGGCAGGTGTAGCAGGTGACACCGGTTTCGGCCACATGGGGTTGCCAATCGGCATTGATGTGGCGGGTCATCTCAATCATGCGCCGCGCCACCACCTTGGTGTACTTGCCGTCGTCGGCGAAGTTTTGCAGTTGATGGCAATAAGCGCAGCCTTCTTGAGGTGCGACCCAAGAGGTCATTGACACCATCAAGCGGTTGAATTCGCCCACGCTCAAATTGCCCAGTACCTTGACGTTTTTATAAGCCTGCGCGGCCTTGGGGCCATCAGAGCCGGGCGAAGGCAGGGCCACGGGGGGCTGGTTTTGCTCGGTTTTGATCTCCAACAAACGGGGGTTGTAGACCTGGGCCATGCCCGTGCCACGGTAGCCGCTTTGCACCGACTCGGGTATGGGCCGCTCACAACCGGCCAGCAACAAACCGGCCATCAACAGGCCCAGGGTTTGGACCCAGCGCGGGGTGCGGATTTGATTCAACGCGTTCACAGGGGTCTGGTTCATGGCTTGCCTCCGTTGCTCAGCGCTGGATCCACCATTGCTGGAAATATTTCTGGGTAAGGCGGTGCCACACCGTGTTTGATGGCCCACAGGTACCAGTTATCAACCACCGTACCGGTCAACAAAATGCCAATGCCGCCGGTGATAGGACACAAAACGGCGAACCACCAGGCCCAGCGGTGGATCGATTCCATGGTGGCGTTGAAGCCCATGGTCCAACGCCAAAACAAAGCGGCCCGCTCAGATGCCGTGCCCCGATCGGTGATTTGCTCGATCTCGCGCTCGCCGCCAAACCGCGTCACCGCCAAAATGGTCGCGCCGTGCATGGCAAACAGCAGGGCCGAGCCATACAGGAAAACAATCGACAAAGCGTGGAAGGGGTTGTAGAACAGGTTGCCGTAGCGCAAAGAGAAAGCGGCTGTCCAATCCAGGTGCGGGAAGATCCCATAAGGCACGGCCTCACCCCAAGAGCCCATCAATATCGGGCGGAACAAACCCAACACCAAAAACAACCAAATGGCGGCCGCAAAGGCCCAGGCGATGTGGGTGCCCATGCCCAGCTGCACAGCGCGGCGGTAGGTGCGGGCCCACCACAACATGATCGAAGCCGTGAGGAACAAGCCCACGATGAGGAACCAGCCGCCTTGGTTGAGCGGCGGAAGGCTCAAGCCGTAGCTCGGGGGTGGCGGCTCCAGCGACAGCCAAAACAACTGGCGCACAAACTGCACCGGGTCGTAATTCACCGAGGCCAGCATGTTCATGCCAATCAGGGTGAAGGCGATCAAACCGCAAAACAGCGATGCCAAACCCAGGCCGCCCAAATAGATCGGCCCCAGTTGCGCATTGCCCAGCTTGCCAACCCAGTAGTTGATCAGCGGTTGCCCGGTGCGCGGGCTGTTGCCGTGCCCCAAGGGCACCCCTGGGTGCACCGGTCCCACGGCTTGCACCGTGGTGAACAGATTTTGATAGTCAGCCATGAACAGAGCTCCTCAATGCTTGGTTTTTTGATGTGCGCATGCAGCCCATGTCAGACCGGCCACTTGGACCAGATGGGCATGTTGAGCCACCAACTCCACCACTCGGGCCAGCCTCGGCTCCAAAATGGTCCACTCAAAACGATGCACAAGGCGCTGAACAAGACAGCGGCCAGGGCCAAGAACAAGCCCAGGCGGTGGATGCCCAGGGTGCCGATGGAGTAACCGATGATGTCGCGAAAGAAGGTGTCCTCGTGCTCTGGCGTTCTGACCACATGGCCTGGCGCAGGGTTGGTGGACGACAGAATCAAGCCGCCGTGCAACGACAAGGCAAACACGCTGGCAAAGAAGAAACTCACGGCGATCATGTGGGCCGGGTTGTAGTGAAAGTGCAGGTACTGATAGCCCACGTTGGACACCCAGTCCAGGTGGCTGAAAATGCCATAGGGAAAACCGTGGCCCCAAGCGCCCATCAAGATCGGGCGAACCACCACCAAGGTCACATAGGCCGATATGGCCACACCAAATGCCACGGGCACATGAAAGCCCATGCCCAGCTTGCGGCAGATTTCAACCTCGCGCATCATCCACGAGCCAAAAGCGCCTATCGCGCACACGGTGATGAGTTGCCACAGGCCACCTTCCATCAGCGGTGCAAAACGCAAGCCGTAAGACAAATCAGGCGGTGCAATGCTGATTTGCCAAATGTTCCAAGTCGGGCCCTGTGAAGCGCCCCACAAAATCAGGGCCGTGCCCAAAAACGTAAAAAAGATGGTGGTGACGCCGAAAAAGCCGACGTAAAAAGGCCCCACCCAGAAGTCGAACAAATCGCCGCCCAGCAGGGTGCCACCGCGTACACGGTACTTTTTCTCAAAATTCAGCATGGCCATGGTTGGGTCCTCCTGCTACTGTGGATGAACAGATGCTGCTTTGAAGCGATCAAAGACAGCATCTGGATGACAAGCCCTGGATCAGGACTTGGGCGCAGCGAGCGAAGCCACCGCGGTGGGCAAGGGCGAGTTTTGCGCCGCTGCCACGGGCTTTTTCGCGCCGTCGAGCCAATTGAATTTGTTGGTGCTCAGCAGAATGAGGTGAATCATCGCTGCCAGACCAAACAAGAAAATACCCTGCAGCACCATCGCGCGCAAAGGGTCATACAGTCGCCAAATTCTCCACATGATGAATCTCCTAAATGATGTGGGACATGAAGGTGTACACCGCAGCTTTGACACCCTGACTCATGGTCTTGGCTTCCTCGGCACCGGGCAGGAGGTCTCGCCATTGCACGCCCACCAGCTTGGCCAGTAAAGCGGCAATGAACAAACATCCGAATCCGATGAGATAGATCGTCCAATACGCATGGGACCGGTTCGCACGCGAATCGGTCTCATGGAGTTGCGTTGTGTTTTGCATGACAGTGACTCCGTCAATCAGTGAATGAAAAAACCAGTTCTGAATCAGAACCAGGGACGCCACGCCCAGACCAAGACATGGGCCAGCACAGCGACAGCTGTAAAGCCCACGGTGCCCTGCATCCAGTAGTGGTGGAACTCCTGGGCTTCCTCATCGGTCAGTCCGGAAATAGATGTCTTTGTTGACATGTTTTGCTCCTGTTAACAAGGCCTTTCGACCCGGGTTGCGCACAGCCCGCGCAGATGGGCATCCGCAGCCAAAGGCCACGACATCTTGAAAGCAGCGCCACCAACCGGTGCTGCTGAATGGCAATCCACATGCGTCTTCATGCGGTGGTCCCCAATCCGAGTTCACGGCTGGCCGCCAACACATGCGCTTGCGTCACTTCGTTGTGGCCTTGGGCCTGCGACAACTGTTCGGCCTGATCGCGCAAACGCTTGGCCGCTGAAATTTGCACCAGCACCGGCTGGCTTTGCACCACATCGCGCAAGCTTTGCTGCGCCTGCTCTTGCCAGCTGGCATTGGGCGGGGCCACGCCGCGCGCTTGGGTGGCCTCGGCCTTGTCCATGTCGGTGCCCAAGGGCAGGATGTGGAACAAGGCATCAAACAAGGCGTTGCACACCTCTTGCACCACGTATGAGGCACCGCTGTAACCCATGAAAGGCGTTCCGGTGTGGCGGCGGATGATGGCCCCAGGAAATGATGCCGGGATGAAAGCCGCGCGCATCGGACTGCCGCCGGAGATTTCACTCAGGTACATGCGCTCGTTGTAGCTGCCAAACATGATCAATGGCGTTTTGGACTTGACCATGTCGCGCACCGTGGCGTTGTCGGTTTTGCTGCCTGCTGTGCGCGAAACGCTGAAGCGGCAGGGCAAGCCCATTTCGTCTTCCAAGAAATGCTTCAAGCCACGCGCATAGGTTTCGCCGGCCACCACCGCAAAACTGGCGGTGGCAAAAAAGTCTTGGGTGACCGAGCGCCACAAATCCCACAAAGGCTTCAAGGTGGTGTGCTTTTCGCGCTCGATGAAGGGCTCTGGGTCCAGGTGCAGCAACTCGCCCAGCTTGCGCAAGAAATTGGTGGTGCTGTGCAAACCAATCGGGGCTTGCAAATAAGGCCGGTCCAGTGCTTCGCACAGCATGCGGCCAAATTCGCGGTACATGCAGATGTTCACATCGGCTTCCACCAAGCGCGACACGTCGGCCAAGTGGCTGCCCAATGGAAACACCATGTTGACTTCGGCACCAATGCCTTGCACCAGGCGGCGTATTTCGGCCAGGTCGCTGGCGCTGTTGAAAGTGCCATAGCAAGGGCCAATGATGTTGACCCGAGGGCGCTCACCGGCTGGGCGCTCATCAAAGGGTTTGCGTTGCGGCACTTTGCGCAGGCCGTATTCGCTCCACAGCCAGTACATGGCCCGGTTGGCGCATTGCCACTGGTCTTCATCGATGGTGCGCGGCAAAAAGCGCGAGATGTTGGTGCCCTCGGGGGTCACGCCACCACCGATCATTTCGGCAATCGATCCGGTCACCACCACAGCGGGCAGCTCGGGGTCCAAGGTGGCATGGGCGCGCTTCATCGCACCTTCGGTGCCCTCGCGGCCGAGTTGCTCTTCGGCCAAGCCAGTCACCACAATCGGTAATTCGTGGGGGGGCAGCGCATCGGTGTAATGCAGCACCGAGGTAACGGGCAGGTTTTCGCAACCCACCGGTCCATCGATCACCACTTGCAGGCCTTTGATGGCGGTGAACACATACACCGCGCCCCAATAACCGCCTGCGCGGTCGTGGTCGAGGATCAAGGGCGATTTGGGCAAGCTGGGCTGGCTCATTGACCCATCTCCTCGGCCTTGCGCTTTTTCAACAGCTTTTCCAGCTGTCGGCGCGTTTCTGCCTTGAATTCGGGCCGGTCTTTGGGCACCGACTCCCACACCCCGGCGGCATGGCCTGCGCCAACATCGCCAAAAAAGCCCTTCATCGCGTCAAAGCGGCTTTGGTTGCCCATGGCCGCTTGCACCACTTGGACCAATGAGCCCGCACCGGCCACACCCATCAAGGGCCGCGCCGAAATCAGGTTGGTGAAGTACAAGGACGGCACGCTGTTTTGTTTGGCGATTTGCACCACGGGGGTGGTGCCAATGGCCAGGTCGGGCCGGTATTCGTACATCGCGTTGAGGTCTTGCTCCAGCGATGCGCGCATTTGCACCTGCACCCCTTTGGCTTCCAGCCAAGCACGGTCTTGGGCATTCCATTCGGTGGCCGGACAGGCCGAGCCAACATAGCGCAGGTCGGCACCGCATTCCAGCAGCAAACGGGCGACCAGCAATTCCGAGCCTTCATAACCGCTCAGGGTGATGCGCCCCGAAATGGGTTTTTGCATCAGCAAGCCGCGCATTTGGTTCAAGGCCTGGTTGCGCGCCAGATCGATTTGCGCTTGGGCCAAGCCCGCGGCCTGCCCCACGTTTTGCAACCAGTCTTGTGTGCCCTCCAAGCCCACCGGTGCAGAGCCCACCACGGGGCGGCCAGCGCTGCGAAATTCACGCACGCTGGCGGTGTAGAAAGGGTGAATCGCTGCGGCCACCGTGCAGTCGAGGGCGGCATACAGTTCACGCCACTCACGGGTGGGCACCACCGGACCGGCGGCCAAACCCATGGGTTCGAGCATTTGCCCAATGATGACCGGGTCGGCCGGGAACATCTCGCCAAGCAATGCCACGGTGGGTTTGTCGCCCCGCCCTGCCCTGGGCGCTGCCACGGGCCCGCTGATGACTTCTTCGCGGGCGTATTTCAGCATCGCACCGGCCAACACGTCTTTGGCCTCGGCATGGGTGGGCACACCAAACCCGGGCACATCGATGCCGATGATGCGCACCCCATTGATCTCTTTGGGCAACAACTGCAAGGGCACGCCACTGGCCGTGGGCACACACAGGTTGATGATGATGACGGTGTCGACCTTGTTCGGATCGGCCTCGGCATGCACCGCTTCGCGGATGTCTTCAAACAATTTGCCCGTGACCAGCGACTCGGAGTTGAAGGGCACATAGCCCACGCTGCGGCGCGCACCGTAAAAATGCGAGGTGAAGGTCAAGCCGTAGACGCAGCATGCCGAGCCCGACAAGATGGTGGCGGTGCGTTTCATGCGCAAGCCCACCCGCAGCGACCCAAACGCAGGGCACATGCTTTGGGGTTGGTCGTGCGGTCCGGCATCGGGTTGGCGCGGGTAATCGCGCGCATATTGGTCCAGCACTTCCGATTTGCCAACCTGCTTGGCCGCTGCCACCATGGCTTCGGTGCCAGCATGGCAGCCCATGCCATCGCCTTTGAGCCCATCGGGGTTGGCGGCTGGCGGGCTGGGTTGAATGGGGATGGTGCGTGTCATGGCCTGGTCCTGTGCTGTGTGCTGGGGCGCAACGCTCAAGCGGCGTCGTAGACGACTTCCAACGAGGGCTTGATGGCTTCGTGCTTGCCCACCATGTCGAACACCGTGGCAGGTTCGAGCACCACATTGCGGCCCACCACATCGGCACTGAACAAGCCCAGCAACTGGTCTTGGGTTTGGGGCTTGGGTCGCTGGGGCGGTGCTTCGGCCACGTTTTTGGCCAGCTCAGCGAACAAGGGGCCCCACTCGCCGTCGGGGCGGCCAATGATTTCGTAGCTGGCGCTCTTGCGGCGGATGTCTTCGTTGGCGGGAATGGCCGCCAACACCGGGATGCCTGCGTTTTGGGCAAAGGTTTGGGCCTCGCCCGTGCCATCGTCTTTGTTGATGACCATGCCAGCCACACCCACATTGCCGCCGAGCTTGCGGAAGTACTCCACCGCCGAGCACACGTTGTTGGCCACGTAGAGCGACTGCAAATCGTTGCTGGCCACCACGATGACTTTTTGGCACATGTCACGCGCAATCGGCAGGCCAAAACCACCGCACACCACATCGCCCAAGAAGTCGAGCAAGACGTAGTCAAAACCCCAATCGTGAAAGCCGAGTTTTTCCAGGGTTTCAAAGCCGTGGATGATGCCGCGACCGCCGCAGCCACGGCCCACCTCTGGCCCACCCAGCTCCATGGCGAACACGCCATCGCGCTTGAAACACACATCCCCAATGCTCACCGCCTGGCCCGACAGCTTCAGCCTTGAGGAGGTCTCGATGATGGTGGGGCAGGCTTTGCCACCAAACAGCAAACTGGTGGTGTCGCTTTTGGGGTCGCAACCAATCAGCAACACTTTTTTGCCCTGCTGCGCCATCATGTAGGACAGGTTGGCCAAGGTGAAACTTTTGCCAATGCCGCCTTTGCCGTAAATGGCGATGATTTGGGTTTCTTTGGTCACCTCGCTGGTGCTGACGGCGTCGGGCTCCACATCGGCCTCGCGGCGCAGAACTTCGACAAATTTAATGGGTTGTGTGGTGGTGTTCATGCAGTGGCACTCCAATCAAGGATCATCTTGAGACAACTCGCATCTCCGAAGGCGGTCTCGTAGGCAGAACCAGCTTGGGTCGATGGCTGGGTATGGGTGATCAAATCGTCCAGGGACAAGCGCTGGGTGTGCACCAGTTCGGTGACAGCCAACAAATCGGGGCGCTTCCATTCGGCCGCGATGCGGATGCGTGCTTCCCGCATGAAAGCGGGGGCGTAAGCAAATTTCAGGTCCTGCTTGTAAAAGCCAGCCAGCACCAATTCGCCACCGGGGCGCAGGCGTTGGATCAGGCCATCGAGCAAGCTGCCGTCACCGCTCACGTCGTAAATGGCGGCGTAATCGCGCCGGGGGTCATCGTCTGGGTGAATCACCGGGTAAGCCTGGGCCCCTGCTGAGCGAGCCGCTTGCGTCTCCCACACGGTGGGCGCGGGGAAACCGGCGGCCACCGTCAAGCGGGCCAACAAACGCCCCATGACCCCATGGCCGATGATCAATTCCGGCGGTGCAAATGGCTCTTGTTGACCGCCGCCCGATACCGCGTGGTAGGCCGTGGCGGCCAAGGCCAAGAGCACGGCTTGCGGGCCCAGGTGATCGGCCACGGGCATCACCTTTTGGGCATTCACCACCAAGCGCGAAGCGGCCCCACCAAACAGGCTTTTCACCCCGGTAAAGCAGTTGGCACCCGGCACAAAAACGCGTTGTCCTTCTTGTAAACCGCTGTCACTGGCCGCGCGCACCACCCGGCCCACGGTTTCATAGCCCGGCACCAGCGGATAGCCCATGCCGGGAAACGGCGGCATGCTACCGTCCCACAGCATGCGTTCGGTTCCGGTGCTGATGCCGCTGTACTCGACAGCCACCTCCAACTGCCCGTTTTGCAGTTCAGGCAGGTCCAAAGACCTCAAACTCAGCTGTTTGGGGCTGTTGAAAACGACGGCGTGGGATTTCATGACTGTATTTTTTGCTTTACTTTGCTACATGTCAAAGAAAACTGACACATTTTAATAAATACTAGGGTAAACACTTAGTTTTCCTTCCCAAAAGGATCTGTGCATGGATGGGCATGGCGTTGGGAACCCGCTCCACGTGCATGAAACCCGCCTCTTTCATCATGGCCATCAGCTCTTGCGGGGTGCGCAGTCGCCCGTCGCCCATGGCCAGCAGGTAAAAGTGAAAGTAGGCATCCACCGAGGCATCGCCAGCGCCCGCTTCGGACTCCGACTGGGCCATGGGTTCGGCCAGCAAAAACGTACCGCCCGGGGGCAAGGCATCGTGGGCTTTTTGCAGGATCTGGCGCACCACGGCATCGGGGTGATCGTGGGCCACGCGCACCAAGGTGATGAGGTCGGCCCCTGGGGGCAAGGGATCGTCCAAAAAACTGCCCGGGTGCAATTGAACCCGCTCGCTCAAGCCTTTGGCGCGCAGGTTTTCATTGGCCAGCGCCAGCACGGGGGGCAGGTCAAACATTTTGAATTGCAGGTGCGTCGCGTGCTGGGCCAACTCGCTGACAAAGCGGCCGCGCCCAGCGCCCACATCGAGCACACAGCGGTGTTCGCCAAAAAAATACGACGACAGAATTTCTTGCACCACAAAGCCCTGGGAGGCCGCCATCAAGTCCGAATAACGGGTGAATTTGTCCAGCTCGGCCGCCTGCGGCGCAGGCGCGGGTTTGCCATGTGCATATGGCCAGTACTGGGCCATGCCACCGTGCCAGGCATTGCCCAAAAATTGCAGCGGGTCTTGCATGTCTTGGTAGAGCAAATGGTTGTGCTCGATCATTTGGGCAATGCCCTCGTGCTGGGCCAAGGGCACACCCAGCGGACCCAAACCAAAACGACCGGAACCCCGTTGCTCCAACAGGCCCAGCGCCACGGCAGACAGCAGCAAGCGCTGCAGCACCGAAGGGGCCAGGTTGGTGCGGCGCGAGAGCTCGGCCAAATCGGCAGGTGCATGGTGCAAGGCACGGAACAAATCCAGCCGCACACAAGCCAGCAGCACCTGGCTGTGCACAAAACCGGCCATCAAGTCAAACAGCTTGCGGGTGCGTCGGCGGGTCAGCCAGCGGGTCAGGGGGTTGCGCAAAGACCAGCGGTACAGGCCCGGGTGGGCATACCAGCGTTCCAGCTGCGCTTGCCAGGCCTCTTTGAAGCTGGGTTTGGCGGGGCGAGTGGCCATGGCGGCCAAATCAATCGGTTGGGACATGTGGGTGGTTGAGACTTGCGCTGCTTAGGGCCTGGTTCTCAGTGCGCTGCGTTGGCGCGGCCGCTGGGCATGTTGGCGCGCGCTTCAAAGTAGCCTTGGCACAGCTCTTTGGGCACCAAGCGCTCGGCCTCGCGCTGCACCAATTGGCGCAACAGGTCGCGGTTGGAGCAGGCTGGAATGGATTCGGCCGCCTGGTCAATCAGAAGGTCAAAATGCGCGATCGCCCCTTCCAGGCCCAAGGCCTGGGCAGAGCTGGGTCGGGCCAGCAGCGCATCTTGTCCAACTGGCTTGCCCAGCACGGCGGCATCGGCAATCACATCACGGATGTCATCGGCCACCTGATAGGCCTCGCCCAAATAGGCACCCAGGCCGGCCCAGGGCTCGGGGGACTGGCCGCAACTGAGCGCCCCAGCGCGGGTGGCCGATACGAACAAAGCCCCGGTTTTGGCGCGCTGGTACTGGCCCAGATCGGCACTGTTTTCGCACTCCCATGCCTGACCGGCCACGATGCCATCGGGCAAGCCCACCCCTTGGGTCAGGTTGTCCATCAATGCCCACAGCCTGTCGCTGTGGGTTGCACCAGCGAGCAACATGACCCGATAGGCCATGACGATCAGGCCATCACCGGCCAACAAGGCCAAAGCCTCGCCATGCGCTTTGTGCACCGAGGGGCGACCGCGCCGGGTATCTGCATTGTCAAAAGCGGGCATGTCGTCGTGCACCAAGGAAGCGCAATGCATCAACTCCAGAGAGACCGCTGCGGCATTGGTCAAGGCCGGGGCATCGTCGCCGCATGCCATGGCCACTGCCATGCACAGCTGGGGGCGGATGCGGGCACCGCCCGAAAAAACCGCGTGCCGCATGGCCGCCACCAAGCGCGGCGGCGCACCCACGCCCGCAGCTTGGTCGAAATAAGTGCTCAAGGCTTGCTCGGTGCGCGTCAAAAGGCTCATGGGGTCTCCAAACCAAGTGTCAATCTAAGATGACATGAACATGTGTCAATATAACCTTAAATTCAAAGCTGTCAACCCTTGTTGACGAAAACAAGTCCGCTAAAGCCTGCTGACTGACCATCCAAGACAGGTGAATGGACCCAGCAGCGGCGCGATGGCGGCGTTAGGATGGGCGGTCACAGGAGAAACGCCATGGGGATTTGGTTGGAATTGGGCATTTTTGGCATCGTGCTGGCCTTTGCTTTTTGGCAAATGCACGATGTGCGCAAGGCACAAGCGGAAACTCGCCGGCAAAGGGAAATGGAGCGGGAAAAAGAGCGCGGCCAAGGCCCCAACGAGGCCCCATAGTCAGCCCTTGCCGCGTTGGTGCGCGGTCGCCCCAGTTGTCACCAGACAGGGTCGTGTGGTATTGTCAACCTAAGTAGACACTTTATTGTGTGTCCCTTTGGCAATCTGCATGGACCAGACGATGACCAGGTACTTACCCAGTGACGATGTGCAACGGGTCGTTTTGCACGATGAGATCCACACCCGCCCATCGGCCACCTTCAAACTGCCAGCGCTGATTGTTTATGTGGCCGTGCTCAACAAGGGTGTTGACCATGGGGCCGAATGGGCCCACCTGCAAAAACTGCCCTCGACCCTGGACTTGAAGCCCGAATCGATGAAAGGCAATTTTTTGCAATTGCCGTGCGGCGACTACAAAGTGATTTGGGAGCGGCACACCGAGTTCACCCGCTACACCATCGTCCAGCCCTTGCCCGAGCATGCACGCTGGGGCAGTCACTTGCCCGAGTTGGCCCCCCATGTCGCCACCGGCCCCGAGTGGTTGCGCGATATCCCAGGCCAAACCATCACCGCCATCCATTTGGCCATGCTCAACGAAGGCATGGACGACCCCGATGCTTTTTACAAAGCGCGCCAGTGGCTGGGGGAAGGCACGGTGATTGGTGCCAAGATGGGCCGCACCTCAGACCATCAATCGCACTCGCACCTGATGACCACCTTGCGCATTGGGGTCGATGGGTTTGAGCGCATGCTGATATTGGCCTCACCAGACACCTCAGAAAACCGATCGGGCCGCATCGCTCAGCGGCTGCTCGAATTGGAAACCTACCGCATGATGTCCTTGCTCAGCCTGCCATTGGCCAAAACCTTGGCCGCGCAATTGACCCAAAGCGAATTGCAACTGGTGGACATCAACGACCGGCTGGAGCGCAAAACAGACAAGGACGAAGTGCTGCTCGACCACTTGGCGGGCTTGGCCGCGCAAGTTGAGAGCACCACGGCTGAAAACAGCTTTCGCTTCTCTGCTGCGCGAGCCTACGATGCCATCGTGCAGCAACGCATCGCTGAAATGCGCGAGCAACCCTTATCGGGGATTCAAACCGTGGGCGAGTTCATGCAACGGCGCTTGGCCCCGGCCATGGCCACGGTGAATGCCACCTCGGACCGGTTGTCGGCCCTGGCAGAGCGGGTGGCCCGGGCCAGCCATTTGCTGCGCACCCGGGTGGACATTGCCACCGAAACCCACAACCAGCAGTTGTTGGAGCAACTCACCAAAGGGCAAGCCACCCAACTGCGGTTGCAAACCACGGTGGAAGGCTTGTCGATCGCCGCCATTTCCTACTACGTGGTGAGCTTGACCTTCTACATTGGCAAGGCATTAGAAGCCTATGGGGTGAAGATATCCACGGAAATGCTGGCCGGATTCAGCACCCCCATTGTGTTGTTTGTCTGCTGGCGCATGGTGCAAAAAATCCACCGCAGCTTGCAAAACGTTTAAATTTTTCAGATCCACACACCATCACCACGTCAACCATGGACACCAGTTCAGTCAAGCACTACCTTATTGGCTTGCAAAAACAAATCACCACCGCCATTGCCGACATCGACGGCGGCCAGTTCCTGTCCGATGCCTGGGAAAAACCCAGTGGCGAAAAACTGCAAGGCCACGGCATCACCCAGATTTTGGAAAATGGAGCGGTGTTTGAACGCGCCGGTTGCGGCTTCTCGCATGTGAGCGGCCCGCAATTGCCGCCATCTGCCACCCACGCCAGGCCAGAACTGTCGGGCGCACCGTTTGAGGCCATGGGTGTTTCCTTGGTCTTTCATCCGCGCAACCCGTATGTGCCGACGGTTCACATGAACGTGCGCATGCTCTCGGCCCAAACCCAACAAGGCCAAACCGTGGCTTGGTTTGGTGGCGGCATGGACTTGACCCCCTACTATGGGTTTGAAGAAGATGCGGTGCACTTTCACCAAACCTGCCGCGATGCCCTGGAGCCCTTTGGCAGCCACCTCTACCCCAGGTTCAAGACTTGGTGCGACGATTATTTTTGCTTGCGCCACCGCCATGAACAACGGGGCATTGGCGGTATTTTTTTCGACGACTTCGCAGAGTTTGATGATGCCAAAAACCTGGCCATGTTCCAAAGCGTGGGCAATGCCTTGACAAAGGCCTACCTGCCGATTGTGAAGAGACGCATGCAAACGGCCTACGGGGAGCGCGAACGCGCGCACCAGCTGTACCGCCGAGGTCGCTATGTCGAATTCAACCTGGTGTGGGACCGGGGCACCCATTTTGGTTTGCAGTCCGGCGGGCGAACCGAATCCATTTTGTTGTCCATGCCGCCGCTGGTCAGTTGGTCTTATCAGCGCGAGGCCGAGCCAGGCACACCCGAAGATGATTTGATGAAAAAATTCATCGTGCGGCGCGATTGGTTATGAAGATCCGCAGCCACCATGCTGATCTCCGTGAATAGTCTTGTGAATGAACGCCAAAGAATACACAAACCTGGTCATACACGCATTGGAGGCACACCGAAATGCCGGCTTGGCCGCATCGATGAAAGCCTATCAGCGCGATCAATTTGAATTCTTGGGCATTCAAGCCCCCACCCGGCGGCTCATTTGCCAACAACTCCCCAAACTGCCGCTCGAACCCCTGTTACTACTGGATATCGCCCAATGCCTGTGGCGACAAACCGAGCGTGAATACCAATATGTGGCCTGTGATGTGTTGAAAAAGAACTTCAAAGCATTCAAGCGTGCGCACTTGCCAGAGTTCAAAAAATTGCTACAAAGCAAATCATGGTGGGATACGGTCGATGGCCTCAGCAGCGCCATCAGCGACCTGGTTTTGCGAGAAACCCAGCTCAACCCATCCTGCCAAGCCGTCATGGACACATGGCTGTTGGACCCCGACTTTTGGGTCAGGCGCTCGGCCATGATCCACCAATTGGGCTGGCGGCAGCACACCGACACACAAAGGTTGGGCCATTACGCTTTGCACTTGGCCCCTGAAAAAGAGTTTTTCATCCGCAAAGCCATTGGCTGGGCTTTGCGCGACCATGCCAGGCACAACCCCGCATGGGTGGGTGGCTTCATCCAAAAAAACGCCCAATTGTTTTCTGGGCTGACCGTCAGGGAAGCCAGCAAAAACCTATGACACCGGTTGTCGGGTCACCCAGCGGGCATGGAACGCTTGGCGAGCTTGGCAACCAACCGCATTCAAAGTCCCTTGGAAGCCCTTAGGTTTTTTTTCAACTGATCAGGGACTCTTTCGTCAAAACCCAGGGCCACTCGGCGGACCTCGGGACTGTCTGTTGGGGGATGGCCCACGCCCAGGGCCGCAGATCGGGGCGCGTCAACGCCCACCACGGTCCCAGACAGTCGGCCCAAGCCAGTGATCTCGCACTCCACCACTTGCCCCGGATCAACGCTGCGTGAATGGCATGGTGTGCCCATCAAAATCACATCGCCAGACATCAAGGTGATGTGCCGCGCAATGTCTGCCATCACATAGTGCGGGCCCCAAATGGTTTCCTCGCCAATCTGCGCCTCTTGGACCACCAGGCCGTTGACATAGGTGCGCAAGGTTTGTTCAAAAATATTGACACCTCTGACGATGCCAGGACCGATGGGCAGCAATGTGTCAGCCCCCTTGACCCGCAACATGCTGCCTTGATCGGTATCGCGAAAGTCTTGTAAGCCCATGTCGAGCGCAGGGCAAAAACCTTCGATGTAATCCCAGGCTTCTTCGGGGGTCACATTGCGGCAAGTTTTGCCAATGACAACGGCGTACTCGCCTTCGTAATTCAAATACTTGCAGTCCGCAGGCTTGATGATGTGCCCGCCATGGCCATTGAGTGATGAAGGGGGCTTGGTGAAATAGGTGGGTGTTTCCGTGGGCTTGGGTTTTTGTCGGGTTTCAATGCTGCGCGACGAATATGAAATATGGACCGCAATGATTTTGCTGGGATTGACGGGTGGCAGGTAATGTGCAGTCGCTGCGTCCACGGCTCGGCCGTCATCGAGCAACAAGGTGTGGGCATCGGTCATCGTCCCCCAAAAAGCGCTGCCGCCCATCAAAATCCGGCGGCGTTCAACCCTGGGGCCTTTCAGCACAGCGGGTAATTCGGTGAATGGAAATTCAATGTTCATGGGGCCACTTTCAATGGGCTTCAAGCGGGTGAATGGGTATCAAACCACATGTGGATGTTTCCCGTGCCACGTGCGTTTTCGTAATCCGATAGCGGCTCACCCTTGGCGCGGCATTGTTTGCCGCCCATGGCACCCAGCATTTGCAAGTAGTGGGCACCAAAGGCTTCCCAGGGCTTGTTTTTGTAATCGCTGTCCCATCGCGCAATGATTTCACCGTGCTGACCTTGCTTCATCCACTCAATCGCTTGTTTGTCGCTGGCAATATTTTCTGGGCGCGAGACATTGCTCTCGTGATAGATGCGCGGGTGCTTGGGCTTCCAATCAATGCCATTGAATTTATGGCTCAGCGCACCAGAAGCCAGCAAGACAACGCGCAGCTGGCTGCGGCGAATGGCCTCACCGATGACTTCACCTGACTGCAGGAAATGCGTCCAGTCACAGTTTTGGCAACTGCTCAAGGTCACCACAGGGGTATCGCTGACTTCAAGCTGGAGTTGTTTGATCAGGTTGATGCTGGCATAGTGGCGCCCAAGCCCCGGGTGACAAATCGCTCGGTTGTATCCGCCCATTTCTCTGGAAACCGCCTCAATCGACAAGGCCAGTTCCGGATGCCCACGGTAGCTGTAGGGCACACCGTGCAAATACCAAGGCATTTCATCGGAGATATAGGTGCCGCTGTATTTGTCGCCACCATCGACCAGGTGATACCCCGTGGTGAACCAGTGGCTGTCGAAAATCATGACCACGTCCGGCTTGACCGAAGCGATCCGCTCGCGCAGTTTGGCGTAACCCGCGATCAAATCCGAGTCTTGGCCATTGCCCATGAGTCGGCGAAATTCTTCGCACTGCATCAAGCCAGGGTGGTGCGACACGATGGCCGCTCCCAAAATCAATCCCATTTGCATCTCCTATCGATGACTGAAACTTGCACGAAAAGGTTTTTTGGGAACCACCACATCCTTGATATCGCAGAAAAACTCAAAACTCCAGTTGCCCCCCTCGCGCCCAATGCCCGAGCGTTTGATGCCCCCAAATGGGGCTGCCAGGTCGCGTATGCCAAAACTATTGACCCAAATAAAACCCGTGCGAATTTGTTGGGCCATGGCAGTGGCATGACCGACCTCACCGTAGCAAACACCGCCCAATCCGTAATCGGTGCCATTGGCCAATTCAATGGCCTGTGCATCAGATGAAAAGGTTTGCAAGGTCAATACCGGTCCAAAGACTTCGTTTTGCACGATCTCGCTGGTCTGCGCCACATCGGTGAGCATCGTGGGTTGGTAATACTGCGGGCCAAAGCCATGGGGTGCGCCACCCCACAGAATGCGAGCACCGTCGGCAACCGCACGTTTAACAAAGGCATCGACTTTCTCCACTTGGCGCGGGTGAATGATGGGGCCGACTTCTGTGGCGCTGTCACGCGGGTCGCCCACATTCAACTTTTCCACATATTGGCGCAAGGCATGGACAAACGGGTCGACCACTTTGTCGTGCACCAAAAAACGGGTGCCCGCCAAACACACTTGGCCCGCATTTCGATACATCAGTGCGCCGGTGGCGGCTGCGCCATCCAAGTCAGCATCTTCCAAAACAATGAAGGGGCTTTTTCCGCCCAATTCAAGGCTGCACGGCACCAGGTTCGCACCGGCAGCCTGGGCGATCCATTTGGCTGTTGCCACACTGCCAGTGAATGAAATGCGCGCGATACGGGGATCGCTGACCAACTTTGCACCCGTGTTGGCACCGCTGCCCTGGATGATGTTCAAAACGCCCGCAGGCAAACCAGCGGCATGGGCCGCATCGGCCAGCAATGAGCAAGTCAGGGGGGCCCATTCCGGCGGCTTCAAGATACAGGTGTTGCCAGCGGCCAGTGCAGGACCCAGCTTCCAGGTGGAGAGCATCAAAGGCGCGTTCCAAGGGGTGATGATGGCCACCACCCCCGCAGGGTCGTGACGGATCATGTGGTGTGCTTGATCCGTATCAATAGGGTGGTCTTGCAAGCCCAGTGCATGCTCTGCAAACCAGGTGATGTTGAGCATGGCCCTGGGCACCACACCATGCTGCATCCGGGAAAGCAACACACCCGCATCGTTGGATTCGAGCTGGCAAAAGTCCTCTGCGCGCTTGCCAATTTCCTGGGCAAACCGGTCCAAATAGGGCTTGCGCTCAACGGCACCCATGCTGCTCCACATGGGAAACGCCCGCTCGGCCGCACGGATCGCGGCATCGACTTCGCTGTCGCCCGCCTCACACATGTCACCCAGTTTTCTTTGGTCAATGGGCGAGTGAACCGCAAAGCCAGCCTGGGACATGACCCGCTGACCATCGATGTAATGGGCGGCAGAAACTTCTATGCCCTGGACGTTTATCAATTGATTCAACATAGGGATCCTCAACAATGAAGCACTCACACGAATCGCACAGCGATGGAACCCAGCGACCCGTAATCGGCATGAAACACATCGCCTGCAGCGCAGGCCACGGGCCGTGTGAAGGACCCACACAGAACGATCTCTCCGGCTTTGAGGCTTTTTCCGTGTGGATAAAGCCGATTGGCCAGCCATGCGACCCCATTGCCAGGGTGGTTGAGCACCGCCGCGCCCAAGCCTGACTCTTCGATGACCCCGTTTTTGTAGAGCAAGGCACCGGCCCACCTCCAATCCACGGCATCGGGGCGCATCGGCCTAGAGCCCAGCACAATGGCCCCGTTGGCGGCGTTGTCGGCAATCGTGTCCAACACTTTTCGCGGGGCTTTGGTGTGCCTGCAAATTTGCTCAATGCGCGCGTCGATCAACTCCAAGGCCGGGATGACGTAGTCCGTTGCGTTCATCACATCCAGCAAATGGATATTTGGGCCTTGCAAATCGCGTGACAAGACAAAGGCAAATTCAACCTCCAGGCGGGGGTAAATGAATCGGCTGGTTTGTATTTCAGCGCCATCCAACAACAACATGTCGTCGAGCAATGTGCCGTGATCGGGCTCGCTGATTTGCGAGGCGATTTGCATGGCGCGCGATGTCAATCCAATTTTGTGACCAATCACAGAACGCCCTGCCGCAAGACACAAATCCATCCAGGCATTTTGAATGGCGTAACTGTCCTCGAGGTCCATTTCTGGGTACAAACGGGAAAACTGCTCCAACTGCACCCGGGTCAATTGGGATTCTTGCAATCGGCGGGCCAGTTCGGTGTGCTGCACAGCATTGAGTTTCACGGCCTTGTCCATTTCGGTGAATTGGGCCTGTAATCTAACTGGACCATTGTTCAGCAACAATCCATAAATCATGAAGATTTATGAAGCTTTGGTGGACAATTGTGTTTTTGGTTTTTGAACCTTTTTGACATGCCACTGACCCGATTCACCCTGCGGCAATTTGAAGCATTTGATGCCGTTGCCGAAACACGTGGGTTTGCAAGTGCTGGCCAGCGCATGGGTCTGTCCGCCTCTGCACTGAGCCAATTGGTGGCCGAGCTGGAGACCACCCTGGGCTTTCGCCTTTTTGACCGCCACACACGGCGGGTAGAGTTGTCCAGCGCAGGCAGAGAATTCCTGGGCACGGTTCAAACCGTGCTTCGGCATGTTCAGCAAACGGACTCAGCCGCCTCAGACATTCGAAACCGCGCATCTGGCATCGTTCGCATTGCAGCCCCCATTGTGTTGGCCAGTTCGGTGTTGCCCAGCGCCATCGCGGATTTTTTGCAAACCCGCCCCAAAGTGGTGATTCGAATCAGAGACACCCCCGTCGATGGCTTGGTAGATCGCTTGGTCAGTGGCGATGTCGACTTGGCGGTCGGGCCAGATCGCTCCGACTCCGCCAGCGTGACTTCCACCCCCGCCTTCAACAGCCCCTGGGTTTTGTGGTGCGCCCCCTCACACCCCCTGGCACACAAAAAAATCCTGAACTGGAACGACTTGCACAAGGTGTCATTGGTGGCCGCAGGGCGTGACCATGAACAAAGTGTGGCGCAAATGCATTTGAATGCGCCCGAAGGCAATCGCATTCGCCCCGTAGAGGTGGTCGATAACATCACCACCGCACTTGGACTGGCCAGCAAAGGCCTGGCTGCCACGCTGGCCCCCGCTTATGTGGGGGTTGTGGCCAAACCGCTGGGCCTGGTTTCACGCCGCGTGCTCAAGCCAGAAACCATTCGAAAAGTTTGTGTCTACCAGTCAACCGCAAGGGCTGTCAATCCAGCGGCCGCGGCATTTGGCGAATTTTTGGTGGACTGGCTGGCCGCTTGGAACAAAACCATGAATAAACGCCCCACCAAAAACATCTCCGCCTGAGAGATTATTTTTGATCGTATTCGTTGGCGAACTGATGGTTCACATCGCGGTGTTTGGCTTCATCTTCGCGCACAGCCAAAACGACATCGCGCAGCATGGCATCTTTGGGCAAATGCCAGTAGTCAATGGCGATTTGTGGGGCCGGGGTATTGGGGATTTTTCCTGCGTCAATTTCGCGCAAGTACTCGGTGTAGGAGTAAACCGCTTCTTCTTCAAAGTACCCCACAATGCGATGCGCAGTCCTTGGAAAAAAAACATAAATGATGAAAAATAAATTCCAAAAAACAGCCTGCGCCACCAGCACCAAAAAGCGCTCAAAGGCATTGGGCTTGGCGATTTCAATGAAGGTCATCAAATGCATGCGTTCATTTTCCGCCTCGCCCAGCAAGGTTCTGATCTTTGGGCCGTAGCCGGTTTGCATTCTCCGAAGGCTGGTCAGGTGGGTCCACATGCCCGCCACCATGCCAGGCACACCAGCGACTGTTTCCAGCACCACGGCTCGGTGGCCATAGCGTTTTTGAAAAAAGGTATCGGCAAAAAACCGCATGGTTTTGGTGAACAGCCAGGCAACTCGATCAGAGGCACAAAGTGGCTTGTGATGCTCCATGGCGGTGGCTCAAACGCTTAAAAACTTTTCGATGCGATGTTTGTCGGTGAGCAACTCAGACCCCAAGCCTTGGTGCACGATCTTTCCCTTTTCCAAGACATGGAAGTGATCGGCCAGCACACTCAGGGACTTTAAATCCCGGTCAACGATCAACACCGACAATTCAGACCCTTTGAGTTGCAGCAAGGTGCTCCAAATTTCTTTTCGAATCAGGGGGGCCAAACCTTCGGTGGCCTCATCCAAAACCAGCAATGCCGGTTGTGTCAGCAAAGCGCGGCCAATGGCCAACATTTGTTGCTCCCCCCCCGAGAGCTGATTGCCAAAGTGGCCCTTTCGTTCGGCCAAACGGGGAAACAGCTGATAGACATCGTTCAAGCGCCAAGGCCGCTGCGTCTTTGAATCTTTCTTATAGCTGGCCATCAGGTTTTCTTCGACCGTCAAGCTGGCGAAGATTTGCCGACCTTCAGGGACCCAAGCCAGACCAGCCCTGGCAATTTTGAACGAAGGCAAATGCACGAGGGAAAGATTACCAAGTTGTATCTCCCCGCCCATATAGGTGCTCAAACCAAACAGGGAGCGGATGAACGTGGACTTGCCCATGCCGTTTCGACCCAGCAAAGCCATGACCTGGCCTTTTGCAATTTGCATGGAAACATCAAACAAAACGCGGGAGCCTGCGTATCCCGCGGAAAGGCCCTTCACCTGGAGGAGCGCATCAGTGGGCATCAATGTCTTCTCCCAAGTAGGCTGATTTGACCAGCGGATCGTTCTTGATCATCTCAACGGTGCCACTGGCAATGATGGCCCCATTGACCAACACCGAGACCCTGTCCGCCAGTGAAAAAACAGCATCCATGTCGTGCTCGACCAATAGGATGCCGTACTTTTGTTTCAGCGATCGCAACAAGGCAATCATCTGCTCGCTCTCGACGGGGCCGAGCCCAGCCAAAGGTTCATCCAAGATCAGCAACTTGGCCTGCGAAACCAAACACAGCACCAATTCCAATTGGCGCTTCTCACCATGGGCCAATGAGGCGGCGGGCTTGGCGGCCAAATGCGCCAAACCCACTTGCTCCAGCAAATTCTTTTGCGTGGAACTCAAATCGGCCAGGCCAGCACTTTTGCGCCACATGTGGAAACCCGTTCGAGAGGCCGCAATGTCGGCCATGATCATGTGGTCGGCCACGGTCATGCTGGAAAACAACTGTGGCACTTGATACGCCCGGGACATTCCCAAGCGTGCACGGGTCGACACATTCTTGGCATGCATCAAAGATTGATCGAAGTAGATCGAACCTGAATCGGCCTCCAATTCACCCGTCAGTTGGTTGATCAAGGTGGATTTGCCAGCGCCGTTGGGCCCGATCAAGGCATGCAATTCACCCGGGAAAACGGTCAGCGACACCCGGTCGGTAACGACCAGAGCGCCAAAACTTTTGACCAAATCAACGGCTTCTAAGATGGGTTTGGCAGACATGATTCATGGCCCGTTCTTGATGATCAAACCCAATAAACCTTTTTTCAAAAACAAGACCCTCAACATCAAAATAATGCCCAGGCAGAACATCCAGTATTCCGTCCAGGCTGAAAAAATTTGCTCCATGCTGACGAAGGCAGCAGCCCCCAAGATGGGTCCCAACAGGGTGCCGGCAGACCCCAAAATCACCATGAACAAAAATTCGCCCGATTGAATCCATGAAATGCTGGCCGGCGAAACATACTCATTCAAATTCGCATAACCCACGCCGCCAATGGCACACATGCAAGCCGAGATCGTGAAGATGGTCAATTGATAGGGATAAGGCATGAGCCCCATGGAATTGACCTTGCGCGCGTTGTCCCTGGAAGCCATGACGACTTTTCCAAAGTTGGAAGCCATCAGCCGATGGGCGGTGTAAACCACGCCAATGAGGGCCGCCACCATGGTGTAGGCCAAAACCCTGGGTTGCGACAGGTCGAATCCGCCAAACCACTGGGTGGCCGCCGGCAAGGTGAAACCATCATCACCCCCATACATCCGCAGGCCTTGGGCGGTGAAAAACAGCATTTGTGAAAAAGCCAGGGTGATGAAAATGAAATACAGGCCACTGGTTCGCAGCGATATAGCCCCAATGAAACACCCAATGACCGCAGCCACAGCGATGGCCACAGGAATCACCACCCATATTTGGGTGATGCCCCAATTGGAGAGTATCCCCGCGCTGTAAACGCCGATGCCAAAAAAAGCCGCATGCCCCAAACTCACCCGCCCCACAAAACCCACCACCAAATCCAAACTCACAGCCGCAATGGCAAAAACCGAAATGCGGGTCACCAACTTGGTGTAATAAACATGATCAAACCATGGGATCAACAGGGCCAGTAAGAAGATAGCGCCAAAAGTCCACCACAAGCGGCGATGGCTTGATGCCGATGGGTGAGAGAGGTCTGTGGATGTCATCCCATGCGCCTTCCAAACAGCCCGGCTGGGCGGATTGCAATGACCACAGCCATCAATATGTAAATTGCCGCATTGGAAACAATATTGCCGACGATGGCACCCAATAAATGGGGCCAAACCATCCTGCCCAATGTGTCCACCAGGCCCACCAAGATGGCCGCATACAAGGCGCCTTTGAGGGAACCGATGCCCCCAATCACGACGACCGCCAGCGACAGGATCAACAAAGGTTCACCCATGCCCGATTGGACCGAAATCATGGGGCCCAACATGAGACCGGCCAGTGCGGCCAACATGGCACTCATGGCAAACACAGCGGTGAATAAAAAATTGATGTTGACACCCAAGGCACCAATCATTTCGCGCTTTTCAGCGCCCGCCCTGATTTGCATGCCCAAGCGCGTCTTGGTGAGCAAAAACCACAGCACAAGCCCGGCAAAAATGGCCACCGCGGTGATGACCAAGCGGTACAAGGGATAGCTGAAATCGGGTGTCAATTGAACAGGGCCTTCCAGCCAATTCGGTAAATTCACAAACAAAGGCTCCCGCCCCCAAATCATGATGACGGCATCGTTCATGAAGATGCTCAAACCAAAAGTGGCCAAAACTTGGTCCAAGTGAGATTTGGCATACAGGTGCTTGACCAATAGTTTTTCGATCACCCAAGACAGCGCAAAAACCAAAACCATGGCCAACAAGATGGCCAGGCCAAAAGACTTCACTGAGCTGGTGGCGAACGCAATCAAAAAGGCACCCATCATGAGCATGGATCCGTGCGCCAAATTGATCAGGTTCATGACACCGAAGGTCAAGGTGACCCCCACCGCCATCAAAAACAAAATCATGCCCAACTGCAGGCCATTGAAGACCTGCTCGATGAACAAACCCAGTGAAATCTCCAAGGTATGCCTTTGTGGGTTACTTTAAAGGGCACTTGCCCACAAAATTGTCAGCGGCTTTCTCGGCAATGACTGCGGTGGCTTTCAGGTACAAGGAGCCATCGCTTCTCTCGTCCACAACGGTCAAGTACGTGTTTTGGATCGGGTGGTTGTTGGAGCTGAAGGCAAAAGAGCCGCGCACACTTTGGAAATTGGCTTTCTTCAGCGCCGCGCGAAATGCCGCTTGATCTTTGACATTGCCCTTGACCTCTTTGACCGCCGAGTCCACGAGCATCATGGCGTCATAGGCCAAGCCTGCATAGCTGGCAGGATCCCGGCCAAATTTTGCTTTGAAGTCTTGCACAAACCGCTTGTTGGCTGGGTTGTCAATGCCCGCAAAATAAACCGCGCTGACATACGTGCCCAAGACACTCTTGCCTTGCGCTTGGAAGGCGGTCGGCTCGGTCAAAGCAATGTTGGAAAACACCGGAATTTTTCCAACCAGGCCCGCTTGTGCCCATTGGCGCATGAAGGCAATGCCCAAACCACCCGGGTAAAAAGCAAAAACACCATCTGCACCGGAGGCGCGAATCTTGGCGATGTCCGCCGCAAAATCGAGTTGGGTCAATGGGGTGAATTGCTGGGCAACGATCTCACCCTTGAAGCCTGTCTTGGCTGCATCGGTGTGCTCGTAACCGGCTTCAAAATCAGCACCGATCAAATAAAGCTTTTTGACCCCTTGCTTGGTCATGAAGGCACCCATGCCTGTGGTCAATTGGGCGTTTTGAAATGAGGCGTTGAAGTAGTAAGGGTTGCATTGCTCACCCGCATTGATGGCAACCCCGCCGTTCATGCCAATGAAGAAAATTTTGGCATCGGTGATGGGTTTGACACCGGCCACCAATTCATTGGAAGCGGACAAACCAACGATCAAATCCACCTTTTCTTTGTCGATCAGCCTGGAAATCTCTTGCACGGTGGCACTTGGATTGCCTTTGGAATCGGCCACCACCACTTCAACAGGGGTTTGACCAAATTTACCGCCCAAGTGATCCATGGCGATTTCAAAGCCGCGTTTCTGCTCCAAGCCCAGCACATTGAGCGGACCGCTTTGGGCAGAAATAAATCCAATCTTCAATTTGGCTTGGGCCAGGACCTGATTGGCGCTGACCAAAGCCAACAATGCAGCGCTCAACACGCCTGCCTTTAAAAACTTCTTCATGCTGGTGTCTCCGTTGATGGGTTAAATTTTCAGAACAAACTCAAAACGCACTTGTGATCTTCAGATTTCAGTAGAGATTGACTTTCATGGTTTGAATCCCTCTGAAGCGTGCATTCTTGTTGAACACAGGCGGTTCGATCAATTTCATGTTGGGGAAGCGTTTGGCCAATGCGGGCAAGGCTATCGCCAATTCCATCCTGGCCAATGGGCGACCCAGGCACACATGGATGCCAGATCCAAAGGCCAAATGCAGGTTGGGCTTGCGCGTTAAGTCAAAGGCATTGGGGTTTTCAAACATGCGCTCGTCCCGGTTGCCAGAACCGACCGAGAAAATCACCTCGGTATTTTCTGCAATCGTGCCCGACCCCACGGTGACCTCGCGCGTTGTTCTGCGGCCTTGCAGTTGCAAAGGTGAACAAAAGCGAATGCACTCCTCCACAGCCACCGGGATATTGACATCTGGGCTGCCCAGCAAGGCCATTTGATCGGGGTGATTGATCAAGGCCAAGGTGGACAGGCCAATCAAATTGGTGGTGGTTTCATGCCCGCCATTGAGGACCAAAATGCACAAGTGGGCCATCTCGTTTTCAGAGATTTCTTCACCCCGCTTTTCAGCGGCAACCAGCGCACTGATGATGTTGGAGGGTGTTTCCTCCATGGGCAAGGCGCGCCACTTGTTGATGTACTGCAGCAAATAATCTTTGAATTTTTGCGTTGCGATATGGCCAGCGGCAATGACTTCTTGAGAAACCGTGGGGTTGAGGGGCAAAAGAACTTGCGCACCCAAATCGCGGATGATGGGGCCGTCTTCTCTGGGCACGCCAAAAATATCGCACACCAACTGCACGGGAATTTTGGAAGAAAAATCGGCGATGAAATCGATGTCGCGTTTTTTATCAATGTCCGCAATCAGTTTTTCAACGATGTCCACGGTGGCTTGTCGCAGTCTTTCGATGGATTTTTGCGTGAAAAAAGGATTCACGATGGTTCTGAGCCGATCGTGATCGGGCGGGTCCCTGAACAGCATGCTGGTGGTGTGGTGCTCCAACAGCGGGCCTTGGCCGAACTTTTTGACAAACGCTTCTTCTCGGTTCACCACACCCGTGAGGTCACGCCAGACTGAAATGATGTCGTTGTAACGCGTGAGCAGCACTGAGCCATCGGCATTCACATGAATCGGGTCATTGTCCCTGAGCGCCTTGAAGTAAGGCAAGGGATCCAGGTAATACGCTTCCGGGATGTTGAATAAGTTAAAAGCCTTGGCATCGATGGGGTTTGCAACGGCACTGGTCATGGGATGCTTTCCTTTTCAAATCACAAACATCTGCTGATAAAGCCCAGGCCCATCACAACTTCAACTTGAACAAATCAATGGCATTGGTTCTGCCGATTTTCAGGCGATCGGCATTGCTGATGCTGGTCTCATCAAACCAAATGGCCGCATGGTCTACGTTTTCAAAAGGCCAATCGGTTGAGAACAAAATTTTGTCTGAGCCCACTTCCAATATGGCATCGATCAGGGTTTGGGTCCTGAAATTACCCGACGTGGTCAGGTAGAAGTTATCTTGAAAGTAGTCGCCTAACTTTTTCTTGGCCGGATAAGCCTTTTCTTCTTTGACCCAACCGTTGCGATGGTCGACACGCCAAATGCTGAAAGGCAAGCCTTCACCCAAGTGGCCCAAAATGATCTTCAAGCGCGGGTGTTTGTCAAACAAGCCACTGGCCATGAGGCGCAAGGCATGAACAGCGGTTTCCTGACCGAATGCCCAGGTTGGGCCCATCAGCCATGGATGGCCCGCATAAATTTGCGACCAAGAGGGAATGGGGTTGCGGGGATGCAAATAAAACGGCGCATCCAATTGCTCACAGGTTTGCCAAAAACCAGCATACTGGGGCGCATCGTAGTAAACCAGATTTTCTGGTTGGTCCACCTGAGAAAACCCATTGACCAAGGAGCCTTTGAAGCCCAAATCCTTCATGCACCGGATCAACTCCTTTGTGGCCATGTCGGGGTCTTGCATGGGCAAGGCCGCAAACCCTTGGAAACGATCTGGCCTTTTGGCAACCTGTTCGGCCAAAAAGTCATTGGCCTTGATGGCCAATTCATTGGCTCTTTTTTTATCGGGAATGGCTTGAATGGCTGGGGCATTCAGCGACAGGATCATCATCTCCATGCCGTGCTTGTCCATCTCCCGGAGTCGATACTCCTGGATGTCCATCAATCGTTTGGACAACTCACCCCAAACCGACTCGGCCAAAAAACCTGCTGAGTCTTGTAAGGTTTCGGGTATTGCAAAGTGCTCTTCCAATCCAATCTTGCCGTTCATGGTGCAAATTCCTTTTTAAAAACTCAGTACTGACCCTTGGGCTCAAGGCCCAACATGTGCTGGCCAACCATGGAAGACACCGCATCCCAGTTGAGGCTGATGTGCTTGGAGATGGCATTGCCGTCGCGCCACATGCGTTGCAGCGGTTGGTCCAGCGATAAACCCGCACCGCCGATGGCCGAAAAAAGGCCATCGATGCCTTGCTGGGCCAATCGGGTCGCGTACGCATGGTCGCGTCGATTTCGGATGCGCTGGGCCACCGTGATGGTCGTGCCACTCATGGCCATTTGCTCGACCTGGGTGGTGTCGCGATTGATCAGCAAGGTGGCCGCATCCAGCGCGGCACAGGCCTCGGCCAAACGGGACTGCACCGGGAAAAAGTCACGCAGACTGCTGCCACCACCGGCCACCGCACCCCTGGTCACGCGCGACTCACACAGTTCTACGAATGAATCAATGGCCCCTTGCAGTGTGCCCAAGATCGGGGCCACCAAACAAACTGGCACGGCAGACAAGAAAGGAATGCCGTAAATCGGGTGGGGGTTATCTTTCAAGCCCGGCGGGTTACCCGAGGAGAGTTCGGCGAATGTGATTTTTCGATGCTCGGGCACGAACACATCTTCTTTGATCACAATGGATTTGGAACCTGTGCCCGATTGGCCCATGACATGCCAATCGTCTTCTATTTCCCAGTCTTGTTGAGGCACCAGTAAAAAGCCTGCACTGGGCTTTCCTGAGCTTGGATCGACGGGAAAATGAACGCCCAGCAATGCCCATTGGGAGTTATCGACGTTGGAGGCATAGCTCCACTTGCCCTTGATTTGATAACCACCCTCCACCCGAACAGCCTTGGTGGCCGGCGCGTATGAACCACACAAAATGGCCTGCGGGTCTTTGAGCCAAACATCGTCTTGGGCTTGTTTGGGCAAGGTGGCCAACAACCACTGGTGAATCAGCCCCAAGGCACAGGCCCAAGCAGACGATGTACATCCACGACCAATTTCGGAAATCAGGTCCATGAAGCCGGTAAATCCGTACTCGTATCCACCGTACCTGGCCGGTTGCAACACTTTGAAGAAACCGAGATCTTTGAAAAGTTGGGTGGTCTCTGCTGAGACCCGCCTGTTCATTTCTGTCGCTTGGGCGCGCTCGCGCAGATAAGGTTGCAAATCTTTGGCCTTGTCCAAAATACTGGACAAGCTGGGCGCGCCGGGGACGGCACTCGATCGACCTGGCGCACTGGCAAATGGATCTGCGAATGAACTGAATGGGTGATGGGGCGCATTCATAAGAGGAGACCCTTGAAATTGCAACAGAACCATTTTGGGTGTAATTAGTTGCAACTTCAAGTAATGTTTTCCAGTATTTACCCTAGGCTTGCCCTCGTCGCTAGAATGTTCAGAAAAAATATATACCCACATTACCCGCATGCCCAACTCTTATTCACTCGAAAAAGCAGTTCCTTTTCTCCTTGCTCGGGCCGGCATTGGAATGGGCAAAGAGTTTGCGACCCAGCTTTTGCCATACAAGCTGAGTTTGATTGAATGGCGCGTTTGCGTGAGCTTGTTTGAATTGCAAAACTCAACCTTGGGGCATTTGGAGGAAAAGACTTCCTATGAAACCTCAACCTTGTCCAGAACCATCAACGGTTTGATCAAAAAGAAGTTCATCACGCGGGTTCAATCCAAATCTGATCGGCGCTCTTTTGCGCTCAAACTGACGCCCAAAGGCCGAACGGTGACGGCCAAAATCATTCCATTGGCGCAGGAATACGAAAACAACGCGATTGCTGGTTTCAACGAGAAAGAGGCCGATCTTCTTCGGTCCATGTTGTCCAGGGTTTATGCGAACATGAATGCGCATTCGTCTGAGTGAATGCATGGTTGGTTAGATTGTTTTAGGAGGCTCGCGTGATTCAATTCAAAATTCAAGATGCCAACGGCACCACCCATGAGGTGACGGCTGCTGAGGGTGAAACATTGCTGGCAGCCACCATGAATGCCGACATCGAAGGCTTTGTCGCTGAATGCGGTGGTTGCTGCGTGTGCGCAACCTGCCACTGCTATGTGCAAGAGGCCGACATGGGCAAATTGGACCAGCCCGCAGCCGATGAGTTGCAGATGCTGGAATTCACTGCAACCGAAAGACTGCCGACCTCTCGGCTGGCTTGCCAAATCAAATTGACCACGCAACACAATGGCATGACATTCCAGATGCCAGAGCGCCAGTATTGATGACCATCAATGCACAGACACCCCAGGGAGACACCATGAAACACATCAACACCATCGGCCTGAAAAACGCTTGGATCCATGCACTGATCGGTCTGGGACTTGCCATGGGCGGCATGCAGGCACAAGCCCAGACTTATCCCAACAAACCCATCAAGGCCATTGTTCCGTTTGCTGCGGGCAGTGCCACCGACCAAATTGGCAGAGCCTTTGCGCAAAAAATGTCAGATGTGTTGGGACAACCCATCGTGGTTGAAAACAAAGCCGGAGTGAACGGTATGTTGGGCGCAGATGCCGTGGCCAAATCGACCCCCGATGGTTACACCCTGCTGATTGGCACCAACAGCACCAATGCAGCCCTCAAAAGCTTGATGAAAAAATTGCCCTACGACCAAGATACGGCTTTTGCGCCAGTGGGGTACATGGGCTCTGTGCCACTCATTGTGGCCGTCAACAACGATGTGCCCGTCAAAAGTTTGAAAGAGTTGGTGGACATGGCCAAAGCCAAACCCACACAAGTGACATTTGCCAGCGCCAGCACCTCCCAATTGGTTTCTACTGAAATGTTGGCCAGCATGGCTGGCATTCAAATGACCCATGTGCCCTACAAAAGTGGCCCTGCGGCCATGACCGACCTGATTGGCGGCCAGGTCAACCTGTTCACTGCCGACTTTGCGGTCATGCTGCCCCAAGTCAAAGCGGGAAAAATTCGCGGCCTGGCCGTCACGTCCACCCAACGCTCCAAAGCGATTCCTGAGCTGCCTACCGTGAATGAGGCCCTTGGCTTGAAAGACTACGAGCTGATTGCTTACTTTGCCATGTTTGCGCCTGCTGGCACACCGGCAGATGTCATCCAAAAACTGAATGCCGCTTTGAACACCGCAGCCAATGACAAGGCCATACTTGAACGCTTCTCTGCACTCGGATTTGAAACAGCACCGGCATCTCCAGAGGCTTTGGCGCAACGCTCAAAAACCGAAACCGCCAAATGGGCCAAAGCCATTCGCGAAGCCAAAATAGAAGCGCAGTAAGCTGCACTTCATGGACCCCAAAGCCACTGACCGAAATCAGTGGCTTTTCACTTTGGGTGAATGCCCAACTGATTAAGAAGCAAGCAGATATTCACCAGCGCCCATGGAAATCTCTAAGCTCAACCTGTCCAGATTCGATTTCACTTCGATTCGGCTCGCAGTGCTTTGCGCGCAAACCGAAAATTTAACCCAAGCTGCACGCGAATGCCATTTGGTTTTGCCCGCTGCCAGCCGGCGAATTCGAGAACTGGAAGTTGCCCTGGGAACTCAGCTCTTTGAAAGACATTCCAGGGGACTCAAGGTCACGCCTGCCGGCAAAGTTTTCATGCGCAGGGGTTTGACTTTGCTGCAAGAGTTGCAAGGCACCATCCAAGAGCTCCATGATTTGGACAAAGGCATCGTTCGACACATTCATTTGTTCGCAGGCACGGCCGCCATCAGCCAGTTTCTGCCGCCCCTGATTGCCGAATATTCAAAAATGCACCCCGAAATTCAAATCGACCTGGAAGAACAAGTTTCGGAACAGGTCGTGCTGGCCCTGAAGTCTGGCAAAGCAGAAGTGGGGGTTTTTGTGGGGGGCAGCAACACCGAAGGCATGGATGTCAAAGTCTTTCGATCGGATGAATTGGTTCTCATTTTCCCCAAAGGCCATCACTTAACGGGCAAGAAACCGATTGCATTTTCAGAAACTTTGGATGAGCAATGGATCAGCCTCAATCCGGGTGCCGCCATGTTGAACCAACAAATGGCGGCAGCTGCAGCTTTGGGCAAGCAGCTCAAGCTTCGCATGCAAGTCAACAGTTTTGATGCTGTCACACAAATGGTCGCTTCAGGTTTGGGGGTCGCCTTGCTGCCCAAAGCATTTGCCATGTCCATCCTGCATGCCAATCGCCTGAACTGGCGACCCATTGAAGACCCCTGGGCCCAGCGGACATTGTTGGTGGGCACCAGAAAAGATGCAGGTCCCGATGTGATCGCACTCAGAGACTTTCTGACCCAGCCTTAACAAAACGCTAAGACAGGCTGACCAAAGAACGAATAGACGGCTCCATGCATTCACATCAAACTGCGGTGCATGAAGCGACAAGAAACACCTTCTGACCGTCAACAGCCCGCCGCTCTGCAAGGCATGAAAGTGTTGGAGCTGGGCCAACTGATTGCAGGACCTTTTGCAGCCAAAACGCTGGCCGACTTTGGGGCTGAAGTCATCAAAATTGAACCGCCGATCAGCGGCGACCCGCTTCGCAAATGGCGAATGCTCAAGGACGGCACCTCTGTTTGGTGGCAGGTTCAGTCACGAAACAAGCGCTCTTTGGCCTTGGACCTCAGAACACCGGAAGGCCAAAAACTGGTCGAGCAACTGGCCTGCGAAGCGGACGTTTTGATAGAAAACTTCAGGCCTGGTGCACTGGAGGGATGGGGACTGTCGCCCGAACGCCTGATTGAACAAAATCCCAAACTGATCGTTTTGCGCATCAGCGGCTACGGCCAAACAGGGCCCTACCGCAATCGCCCTGGCTTTGGTGTGATTGGCGAGGCCATGGGTGGCTTGCGGCATCTGACCGCTGAACCTGGGCGTGTGCCCGTTCGTGTGGGTGTCAGCATCGGAGACACTTTGTCCGCATTGCATGGCGTGATTGGAATATTGCTGGCTTTGCAACATCGCCACACAACGGGCAAAGGACAAATCATTGATGTGGCGCTTTATGAATCGGTTTTCAATTGCATGGAGAGCCTGCTTCCAGAGTACAGCGCCTTTGATGCCATCCGAGGCCCTGCCGGTAGCGCTCTGCCCGGTATTGCGCCCACCAATGCATACCCATGCCAAGACGGCGCATATGCCTTGATTGCTGGCAATGGTGACAGTATTTTCAAACGCTTGATGAACCTGATTCAACGCGATGATTTGGCCAACGACCCCAGTTTGGCCGATAACGCAGGACGTGTTGCGAGGGTGGCTGAAATTGACCAAGCGATTCAAGCATGGACGCAGCAAAGAAATGTCGATGAGGTTTTGGAAAAACTTGAAGCAGCATCCGTGCCTGCGGGTCGCATCTACACCGTTGCTGACATTGCAGCAGACCCGCATTACGCAGCCAGAGATATGCTGCAACAAATCCAGTTGGGAGATGGAAGTGAATTGACCATTCCCGGTGTTGTGCCCAAGCTGTCATTGACACCCGGACAACATCGCCGAAACGCACCCACACTGGGTGAAGACACCGATTCAATTTTGAAAGACATGGGCTTGAACCCATTGCAAATTGAAGAATTAAGGGCCAAAGGCATCATAGGAGGTGGCGCATGAAGCAACGCATTTATTTCAACGAAGTGGTGACACGCGATGGTTTCCAAATGGAACCTGAATTTGTACCAACCGATGCCAAGATTGAGCTGGTCAATGCACTCAGCCAATGTGGTTACGCGAAAATCGAAGTGACCTCGTTCACATCTGCCAAGGCCATTCCCATGCTGCGCGATGCCGAGGAAGTGATGGGCCGCATACAGCGCGCCCCCCATGTGGAGTACACCGTTTTGGTACCCAATGTCCGAGGTGCCGAGCGTGCGATGGACATCAAGCCGGACGAGTTCAATTTGGTGATGTCCACCTCTGAGACACACAACCTTTCCAATTTGCGCATGCCGCGAGAAAAAAGTTTTTCAGCCTTGCGGGATGTGATCGAAACGTTTGGCACATCGGTTCCCATCAATGTTTCTTTGTCAGCGTGCTTTGGTTGCCCCATGGAAGGCAATGTGCCCCAACAAGAGGTCTTGCATTGGTCGCAAAGATTTGCCGACCTGGGTGTGCGCGGGCTGACCATATGCGATACCACGGGCATGGCACAACCGACCCAAGTAGCCGCCATGTGCGAAGTGTTGCAAAAGCAATTTCCCTCACTGCAATTGACCCTGCACTTCCACAACACCCGAGGCATGGGCCTGGCCAATGTGTTGGCAGCCGTGCAAACCGGCATCAACCGCTTCGACGGGTCATTGGGCGGACTCGGCGGATGCCCGTATGCACCCGGTGCAAGCGGCAACATTTGCAGCGAAGATGCCATTCACATGCTGGAGGCCATGGGCCATGACACCGGCATAGATTTGGCCCGATTACTGCCCATCGCACGACACTTGCCCACCATCGTCGGCCACAAAGTACCTGGCCAGGTGGCCCAAAGTGGCCGCATCACAGACCTACACCCACCCCCTGCATATGTGCATGAACTGAAAAAGGAGTTTTCATGATTGACCACCTGGACCATTGGGTATTGACCACCTCGCGCGAGTCTGCTTGCATTGACTTCTACACCCGTGTGCTGGGCATGCAGCTTGAAACCTTTATCGGTGGAACACCACCTGTTGAAAGACGCGCATTTAAATTCGGCAATCAAAAAATAAATATCCATGTGCAGGGTTCGGAATTTGAGCCCAAAGCACATTTACCTGTACCGGGTGCATTGGACTTGTGCTTCATTGTCCAAACCTCGCTGGAAGATGTTGTCAAGCGATTGAACGAGTGCCAATGGCCCATCATTGAAGGCCCCGTCGTGAGAACAGGTGCCACTGGAAAAATCAATTCAATTTACGTGCGCGATCCAGACTTTAATTTGATTGAACTGTCTGTGTTGATTTGAATACCAATAAGGAGACAAAGATGAACAAAAAATTGACTTGGCTGGCGGCATGCACGCTTCTTGTTGGCGCCACAGCCCTCGCTCAAAACAAATACCCTGAGCGACCCGTCACCATTGTGGTTCCGAGTGCGCCCGGTGGTTCGACCGATTTCACTGCGCGCTTGATTGCAGAGCCCCTGGCGCGTGCATTGGGACAAGCTGTTGTGATTGAAAACAAGGCCGGTGCCGCTGGCAACATTGGCAACCAAGCCGTTGCCAAAGCCAAACCCGATGGCCACACTTTGTTGCTGGCTTACAGCGGCTACCAAGTTGGCAACCCGCATTTGTTCAAAAAAGCGGGTTGGGATCCGATCAAGGACTTTGCGCCCATCTCTATGCTGACCCGAGCACCGCAAGTTTTAGCGACCAAAGCAGACCTGCCCGCCAACAACTTGCGTGAATTGATTGCTTACGCCAAGGCAAATCCCAATAAGCTCAATTACGCTTCATCTGGCAACGGCTCCATACAACACATTGCGGGTGAACTGTTCAAGCAAATGACCGGCACATCTATTCAGCATATCCCCTACAAAGGCGCTGGACCGGCGGTGCAAGATCTTTTGGGCGGTCAGGTGGATTTGTTTTTCACCACACCCGCCTCTGTGGTGAACCACATCAAAGCCGATAAGTTAAAGGGTTTGGTCGTCACCAGCAGCGCCCGCCTCACATCATTACCGCAAGTGCCCACGAGCAGAGAAGCCGACCTCAAAGAATTCACCATCGATTCTTGGTTTGCGCTGTACGCACCTGCTGGCACTCCGGCTGAAATCGTCAACCAAATCAATGCTGAAATTGCCAAAATTCTTGCCATGCCCGACATCAAGAAAAAGGCAGAAGACGCTGGCACGATGGTGGACCACATGAATCCAACGCAACTTGGCGAATACACCCGCAAAGAACTGGATTACTGGGGGCGCGTGATCCAATCAGCCAAGATCACGGCCGAATAAGGTATCAAGCAAAAAAACAAGCCACTGACTTCAAAAATCAGTGGCTTGATCAATAGTGGGCCCGCCTAGACTTGAATCTGAGAAACCTACCTGCTTGGCAGACCCCGTTTTTCCTTCAACTGATATTCAATGCCTGTGATGATGGCCTTGCATCGCATCTTTTCCATGGTCAGAAACTTGAGCATCAAACCATTGATGCAGTGCTGACAAAAGTTGAGTGTCCGTTGTTTTGTATCTAAGCTCAGCCCCGCCCTTCACATCCTTGTATTCAATTTCAATTTTTCCTGCAGGCGCGGCTTGAAGTGCAGCGATTCCTGGCATTTGTGCCCCATGAATGTGGGTGGGCCCAGAAAAGTCACCCTTTAAAAATTGTCCTTGTATCTCCTTGAGATGCTCTCTCGTCAATTGCACTTGCTTGGAGTCAGACGTTTTTCTGGCAACGACGCGTTGAACACCGCCTGTGTTTGATTTTGTAAATACATGAACCGTTGCCGACAAGTCGAAGGGCATGACATCCTTGCCACGTTGCGCGACCTGTTCCTGGCGCTGCGCCTTGGCCATCTCCGCAATGTGAGCGGCATGATCCATTTGAGCGTGATTCATTGGGTTGGGCGTTTGCACAGGCCCTGGTTGCTGAGCGTTCGCCATGGAAATGGCGGCACCGAAAAAAATAACGATTAAATATTGATTCATGGTGGTTAGGAATGATGATTTTCAGTGGGCCCGTCAATGTGACAAGCCTTTAAGTGACTTTGCACCAACAATAAAGAAACTGTTGGCTTGCGCCCGTTGGTGTGGCATGTTGATTGATATGACTGCCCATCAGCTCGAATTGTTCGCCAAATTGCCCGTGCAACCTTGATTCGTCATATCGAACTACTTCCAGCCCGCTGCACTTGAGGGGTCCTTCGGGACCAAATGTGGCCATGACCACATGACCACCTGGTTTGACAAAGCGCTTAACCACTTCAACATAATGTTGCCGGGCAGACGCATCCGTCAAGAAATGAAATACGGCGCGGTCATGCCACAAATCAAACTTTTGCTCCCCAAATTCATATTGGGTGACATCACCCACATGCCATTGAACGCCCTTGCCTTTTGCGCCAAGTCTTCTTTGGGTGAATTCAATGGCTCTTGCAGAGATATCCAAAACAGATAGATTGGAATAACCTCTGAACAATAAATCATCCACCAATGTGGATTCACCGCCACCAACGTCCACTATCGCTGAATTCAGGTCTGGACACAGCGTTTCAATCAATTGGATGGACAAATTCAAATGCGGCGCATACCAACTGACGGCATCAAATGGTTTGGTCTGGTACACGCCATCCCAATGTCTTTGCGAATCTTGCATAAAGATCTCCTGTATGAATGCAAGTATCAGAACATGCGGCCCATGGCACAACTGACAAAAGACTTGGCGTTTACCAAACCTGCTTCCAAGCCGCTGAGCACATCTTTTTCAGGGTAGCCCATCGAACGCAACTTGCTGACCACGGCTTCGCGAACAGCCGGATCCCCACGGAAACTCACCCGATTGAGCTTGCGGTCAACCACAACATCGGAAATATTTTCCAAGGTGGTCAATCCTTTGAGGATGGACTTCTCACATCCTGCGCATTTCAGGTTTTCGATTTCAATTTGCATTGCGCTTGTCATTTCCATGCCCCTTTCGGCTTGCGGTGCCTGGATGAATATCCTGGCGAATTGGCTGAAGTATGGTGCGCATTGGCTCAAATGCGTATGATCTAAGTCATATGAAAAGCATTGTTTTACCTTTATCTCTGAAGACACTTTTGCCCCCACAAATTCATGCGCTTTGCGTGGGTGATCAATTCAAACGCCATGAGCGCTTGTTTGTCACGGGCAAAACGCCTGTGTGGATGTTCTACGTCATCGCTGGCGAAGTGACCCTGGAGCGCACGGGCCCGCAAGGCGAATCGATTGTTTTACAAAGGACACGGCTTGGCTTTGTGAGTGAGGCAAGCCTCAAGACCGCCAAATACCACTGTGATGGCCTCGCCATCACAGATACCAACGTCATCAAAGTGCCTGTCCAAGCCTTGGCTGCAGCCTTTGACAGTGATCCCGCGTTTGCAAGCAGATGGATCAACATGCTCAACAGCGAAGTGAAAAGACTTCGGCTTCACTGTGAGCGACTGAGCATGAAATCCATCAAAGACCGCGTCCTTCACCTGATCCACACCGAAGGAAAAAATGGCGAATACCCCGTGATCACAGGACTCAAATCATTGGCTGGAGAGCTTGGGGTGACCCATGAGGCTTTGTACCGAACTCTTTCAGCTTTGGAAAAAGCCAAAACCATCCGACGCAAAGAAGGGCTGCTGGCGTTGAACACTGAGCCTTAGTGATATGAAGACCCCATCCGTGCGCTTCACCTTCACAACCCAGCAAAGAGATGCCCTGTTTTGACACAAATCGTGCATCCCTCTTGGCTGAACGGTTGATGCAGACTCATGTGAGGGCTTCTGATCCATGAGCCAGCCGGATAGCGGCCATGCTCGTCTTCAAACACCCCATCCACCACAAAGATCTCTTCTCCACCATGGTGTCTGTGGGGATTGAAGTATGTTTGCGGTGCCCACCGTACCAATGTGGACCCACTGCCTTGCCGCATCAACGGCATCACTGTCAAGCCCGGGACCATGCCTGGATACCAGGCCGATGTTTTCGTATCGATGACCTCTCTGTCCACCTGGTCGGGGCCAAGGTGACGCAATTTCACAAAGAGCAAACAACCCGACTGACTGAAGGGCGCATGCGCAGAGCCCGGTGGGTTCATGATGTAGGTGCCCGCCGGATAATCGCCAGCCTCGTCACTGAAAACCCCGTCCAACACAAAAATTTCCTCGCCCCCGTCGTGGGTGTGTGATTGAAATTGAGAACCGGGTTGATACCGAACGATGGAAGTGGCTTTGGCCACTTCACCGCCTTGGCGCTCCAACATACGCCTCTCAACACCCGCTTCAGGGCTGGCGATCCAAGGCAAGTCGTGGTGATGGACCACGACCCTGAGGCTGTGATCGGCATTGATGTTCATGGATGGGTGATTAGAAATTTAATTGCATTGAAGCATAGCAAGCTACTCATCTAAACGTGTGCCTGCTTTTTTAACAACCGCTTGCCATTCCAGGGCTTCCACACTCAAGTCACGTGAAAATTGCTGTGGCGTGCTTCCCACGCCTACGAAACCTTGACGAGCCAAAAACGATTGTGTAGCAGGTAACTCTAAAACACGTTTGAATTCGGTCGCAATGCGTCCAATCACCGTTGGATCTGTACCTTTGGGTACAGCCACACCCCACCAATTGCTCAAAATCACATCGGGTACACCGGCTTCTTTGGTGGTTGGAATTTCGGGCGCAATTTGAAGTCGCTCATTATGGGCAACCGCAAGGGCTTTGATCTTTCCAGACGCAATCTGGCCTGCTGCAACGCCGTAGCCAGCCAGAAAAACCTGGACCTCATTGCCAACCAAAGCCTGTATACCTGGCGCTGCACCCTTGAATGGGATGTGAACCATCTTTGCACCCATGGCTTCAGAGAGCGCCCATGCTGACAAATGAGGTGTCGTTCCAGGACCTGGTGATCCGTAATTCAATTTACCTGGATTGGCTTGCGCGTATTTGGAAAACTCAGAGTAAGAACCCGATGGGGTACTTACATGTACAAAGAGCACAGAAGGTGCACTCATCAATTTTGTGACAGGATCCAGTGACTCTAAGGGATTGAATGTCATGCTCCGATACATGAACTGATTGATAACGAAGTTATTTGTTGCTCCCAAGACAAGCGTATATCCATCAGGCTTGGCACGAACCACCTCTTGGGTACCGATATTTCCCCCGGCACCGGGCTTGTTCTCCACAACAATGGGTTGTCCGAATCTCTCCTGCAAGGCTAGTTGCATGAAACGAATCAAGATATCTCCAGCTGCTCCAGCAGCATAAGGGACGACAACCCTGATAGGTCGTTCAGGCCATGCGGCATGCACCACCCCAGCCAATAAGCCCGCCCCTAGTGCAAAATATTTAAAACATCTCAAGTACATGATGAAGATCCTTTGTATTTAACTAGAGGTCAATTCGCATAAGGTCATGGGCCAATCGCAATGGCCCTGGGTAATTTTTGCGAATGTCACTGACCACCTCGTCCATGAGGTGTGGCCCCATCAGTTCAGTGGGCAGATGCTTGCCAGCAGCTCGCTTTAGGACCGGACTGGTGGAATCAAAGTGTCCAAAGTGGGTTGCCACCACACTCTTTGCACCAGACTCACGTGCAATCAAACCCAAACCCAGTGGACTGGTGTGGGCAAACGTTCCCACGCCAGTTTTCGCCCGGTGATCGATGAAGGACTGAGGGAAAGTGCATTCGTGTATCAGCAAGTCTGCATCACGAGCAAGTTCAATCATGCCAGCACAGGGTTTGGTATCGCCACTGAATGCCACAACCTTTCCCTCTGCTTCTACGCGAACACCAAAACATTCACACACCTCATGCGGCAAGTGATCCACATACCCAACAATGATGCGGACCTCACCATCGTCATAAACAATGCCCGGTTCAATCTCTTTGACTAAGGGGCGAACGGCCTCTAGATTTGCTTTGCGCAACGGATAAGCTGAACGGGCCATGAAGTCCGTTTGATAAGCACCGTTCTCAAACAGGTGATCTGAAAAGCGTTGCGTTCCTTTGGGGCCTAACAGGACAGGTGAATTGACGCGATTGAGCATCCAGCCTGAAATCACAAAATAGGGAAAGTCACAGATGTGGTCATGATGCAAGTGCGTGAGAACCACCACACCCACATCGGCAGGATTGATATTTGCGCGTACCATCTGCCTTGTTGCGCCCTCGCCGCAATCAAGAAGAAAGTGTTTCCCCGATTGGGTTGAAATCAAAATCGCAGACTGTCCTCGATCTGGATCTGGCAAAGCCGCACCAGTGCCAAGCATTGTTATTTTCATTTGGTCCTTTGCATCACGAGGCTTCAAATGGTATGGTACGTACAGATTCTTTCCAGTTCTTTTTTTTGATTCATTGATTCCAATTGCGAATCTCATAAATCCACGATGCACCCACTGCTTGACAACCGAATTCGTGCGCGACTGCGTTTGCGGCACCTAGAACTGCTTGATGCCTTGGGAGAAACGCTGAACATCCACAAGGCAGCACCGCGTTTGAACCTCAGCCAACCCGCTACCAGCAAGCTGTTGCAAGAGCTAGAAGAGTTATATCGAACACCCTTATTTGAGCGCCAACCGAGAGGACTCAGGCCAACGTCTGCGGGAGAAACTGCCATTCGCCGTGCAAGGCAAGTGCTGCATGAAATTGGAGATTCACTGGTTGAAACACATTTAATGGCATCCGGAGCATCCGGACGTATCCGCGTTGGCGTGGTCCCCGCTGTTTTGCCAACACTGTATGAACGCGTATTGCGCGAAACTCACAAACAAATGCCTCAACTGGTGATCAATGTGACAGAAGGATCACTGGAAGGTTTGCTCGCATCACTCAAGCGCAAAGAACTCGACTTGGTGTTGGCACGCCTCTCTCCTGAAACGCATCTTGCGCCCTTTACACCGGAGCCTTTGTACACCGAGTCTTTAAGCCTTGTCGTTCGATCAGCGCACCCTTTGGGTAAAAAAAGGCGATTGAAGATCAGTGATCTGACCGGTCAAAGCTGGATTTTGCCCCCTGAATCAGCCCCTGTCCGGCAGGAAATTGACCGGATTTTCTCGCAAACCGGACTAGAGCGCCCTTCCGTTTGGATCGAATCTATTTCACTTTTACTGACAGAAACAGTGATTGCTAAAAGTGACTGCGTGGCCGCAATGCCCCATAGTGTTGCCAAACTCTATCAATCGCGTGGGCAACTAAAGATACTGAATCCTGATTTTGTCGTTCATATGCCTCCCATAGGCGTCATCAGGCGAGCAACCGACCTTGATCCACCCTGTGTTGAGCAATTTTTAGCTTTGATACGAAAATCCGCGACATAAATGCAATTACGTCAGTGCCTGCAAATGGAAAAAGCCACCCGAAGGTGGCTTTTTCATGATTGATGGGCTCACCAGGACTTGAACTTGGGATCAAAGGATTCCGGTTTGTGTAGCTTTCACGACTCCCTGGACTTTGCCTTCACCATTGTTTTCGCTGTAGGTGGGAGCCGTCACTTCGCCACACCGTAAAGGTTATTTCTCACCAAGCTTGGCTTGGCGTTGGTATTTCGCAAAAGAGCTGATCACCATTACCAATCATGCAATTCCTCTATGGAAGTAATTTGGCTAGATGGAGGTTTATGGTGAGCTTGTGAGAAATTATGTATGGGTCAGCGTTACTTAAAGTAACGCTTAGATTAATGAGAATCCAATGGCCAATCAAAATTCATTACAGGTATACAGTTCAAATTTAATAGCTTTTTTACCTTACCTAAATGATCTACCAACATCTTGTCGTAGGACACAAAATAATCGCAATATCCAAAACCCACTACCGCGTGCTGCATATCAGCAGCATCACCAATTTCTGGCTTGAATTGCTCCATAACCCTAATGCTTGTTAGTGCATCCTCAATGCCAATTGATGGGCATGCTCTAAATAGCGCTTTTTGATCCTTTAATAAAGCTTTTACATTGGACTTATATTTATCATCTAAAAACATGCTTATAAATGCCTCATCAATGAGTGGTCCAGATGTTTTATATCTCCCATCTTTATAGGCTTCTCTGCCAATCTTTATCGCATCAACTGTATGAGATGCGACCTTACTCACCAATTCCCCTGGATCCTTTTTAAGCAATTGCACCATACCCAATAAAGTTTCCTCAGTGAAATCTAGGACCCCATATGTTGCCGACATAAGCGCAAGCGTTTCATTGATTGCCTTAACTGGTGAAACTTCTCCATGAGCCAACTCTAAAGTCCTTTGATAATTTAGTAACTCCGCCCTTTTTACAAAAAATGTATCGCTCATCCACACCGGATCAAGAGCTTCAATAAACTCACAACAAGAAGTGATATGACCAGTATTCGTAGATCGCGCTATTTCAAAACTATGCCATGCAGAAAATGCGAAACGATAACCATTGTTTCGAAGTAGATTTAACCTCTCAGTTATCGCAACACGTTCATCAACCTTATTGGACGAAATGAGTGATGAAACTACGTTGTAATCTACATATACTCTTTTCATTTTTTCACATTGCCTAATGGAAAAAAAATACCAACCCGAAGGTTGGTATTTTCATTTCTGGTGGGCCCACCAGGACTTGAACCTGGGACCAAAGGATTATGAGTCCTCTGCTCTAACCAACTGAGCTATAGGCCCGCACCGGGATTCTAATGGCGTGCCATTCAGCGATTGTTCGCAAGCCTGGTGCGCCATAACCACAAAGCGCAAGAGAGCACGCCCATCGCAGCCATGGTCACTTGCAATGGTCGGGCCAGCGGGTAGAGGGTGTTGGCTTGAAAAGCCCATGCACACAAGACCAAGCAAGCCCAGCCCAACCAACGCAAGCTGCGATGCTGGCGCTCTTGGCTTTGCCGCCCTAACCACTGATGGCCCCAAGCATGGGTGAGTGAACCACACAACCATCCCAAGGCGGCACCGGCCATTACATCGGCTGGCCAATGCGCGCCCACGGCCATGCGCGAGATGCCCACACAAGCGGCCACCCCCAAGGCCAACCAAGCAAACCACCGCATCTGCCGGCCTGCCAACAACACACCCACCAATGCAAACGCGCTCAAGGTATGGCCCGATGGAAAGGCATGAAACTCCAGCACCGGGCCAATGATGTGAAAACTGCTGGGATCCATGGCCCCGGCTGGGCGCGGCACCTGGCTGATCACTTTGGTCAAGCGCGATATGGCCCCAGCCAATGGCACGGCCAAGGCAAATGCCAACAAGGCGCGGGGTTGCCACCACAGGCTGATGGCCAACAAGGTCAACACCACCCAGGTGTCGCCCAAAATGGTCAGGCAAGACCAAAAAAGATCGGGCCACTGTGCGCACCATTCATTAACCGCCAAGAACACACTGGCATTCCAGGGGCTGGCCTGCAAGGCCAAAGCAGCCAGACCTGTGGCGCAGGCGATCCAAAAAGACAGGGGCCACTTCATGGCGCAGGCCCCCAATCGCGGCAAATGTGGAAGTCAAATGTGGCCACCACATGGCCCCAATGTTGCCCCACATGCTGCTCCACCCGGTCACATTGGGCAAAGCCCGCTTGCCCTGCTTGGCGCACCGGCGCTGGATAAGGCTTGGCAGACCAATCAACCCACAGGGCATCGTCACCCGGTTTGAAATGCCCAAACCACAGGTCAAACTGATCTTCATGGCTTTGCGCCACCACCACCGGCATGGGCCGTGCGTACCAGGCCAATCGGCTGGCCAAACTCCAATTGACCACCGTCAAGGTGCGCAAACCGTTCGCTTGGGCCACTTGGGTGGCCCGTTGTGCGGCACCCTGCCAAGCTTGGACGTCTGCAAACGGATTGGCAGGCCGCCCCAGTAGCAAGCCAACCGCCAAAGCCACACACGCCAAAGCTTGCACCACAAAGCCCCAACGCCACCATGACCGTTGCCCAAGCCCTGCATGCTGCCAAGCCCAAGCGGTCACAGGCAACAGCAGCACCCAGGACCAAACCGTCCAATGGGGCAATGCCGACCCGCGACCCGAGAGCGCCAAGGTCAGCAAAAACACTGGCAAGGCCATGCCCAATGCCACCTTTACCGGCCAGCGGTGCACCGCATCGGGCACGCGCCGCCAACCCTCTACCAAGGCCCACCAAGACAATGGGCCCAACACCAGTGCCTGCACCGCCAAAAAACCCAAGACCCGTTTGGCTTGCCATTCGTCTCGCCCACCGGCATGGCCCAATTGATAGGCAAATGAAATCCAATCGTGCTGGTGGTTCCACCACAGGACTGGGCTGATCAGCACCAGCGCAATGCCAGCGGCCAACCAAGGGCCTGGGCCGCGCAGCCATCGCCAACCGGCCGACGCGTACAGCGCCAACACAAAACCCGGTACCAACAACACCGCGGTGTATTTGGTCAAACCAGCCAAACCCAAGCACACACCCACAGCGACCCAATCGCGCCATAGACAGGGGCTGTTGGGCCCAGCGGTGGACAAGCTTTTGGACAAACGCAAAGTGACATGCAGCAGCGCCAGCACAATGGGCATCAGCAAGGTGTCGGGCACCAAGGCCAGTGCCAACAAATGCACCATGGGCGCGCACAACCACAGCCACAAAACCCCGCGTGCTGCGGCTTGTTGATCCAGGCCTTGTGCTGAAACCAAAAACCATTGCCGCGTCAAAACCCAAAGCAGCCAGGCCGTGGCGCAGGCACTGGCCAAAGGCACCACGCGCAGCGCCAGGTCAGAGCCACCCAAAGCAACCGCAGGCCATTGCAACCAACCCACCAATGGGGGGTGATCGAAATAACTCCAATCCAGGTGGTAGGCATACAAGGCGTAATGGGCCTCGTCCACAGACAAGCCCACATGCATGGCCAACAACAAATGCGCCAAAGCGCTCAGCATCAGGGCCCAGCGCATGACCAATTATTTGTGCGGGTGGCTGAGGGCATTGCTGACCAGCCGTGAAGTGATGTCCACGATCTGGATCATGCGCTCGTAGGGCATGCGGGTGGGGCCAATCACCCCCAGCGTGCCCACCACTTGGCCATTGACCTCGTAGGGCGAACTGACCACCGAGAGTTCTTCGAAGGGCACGATTTGGCTCTCACCCCCGATGAAAATGCTCACCCCCTCGGCTTGCGAGGAAACGTCCAGCAAGCGGATGAGTTGGGCTTTTTGTTCAAACAACTCAAACGCACGGCGCAGATGTCCCATGTCGCTGGAGAAGTCGCTCACCGACAACAGATTGCGCTCGCCGCTGATGACCACTTCGGCGGTTTGCTCGCCCATCACCTCGGAGCCAGCGGCCACCGCGGTTTGCATCAGAATGGCAATTTCACTGCGCAGCTTGTCCACCTCGCCTTTGAGGCGCTCGCGCACCTGTTCTATAGCCATGCCCGCAAAATGGGTGTTGAGGAAATTGGCGGCCTCCACCAATTGGCTGGCTGTGTAGTCGGTTTCGGTGAAGATGACGCGGTTTTGCACATCGCCTTCGGGCGAGACGATGATGAGCAGCAAGCGGCGCTCAGACAACCGCAGAAATTCGATGTGCCGAAACACCGATGTGCGCCGGGGCGCAATGACCACCCCCACAAAGTGGGACAGGTTGGACAAGAGCTGCGCGGCGCTGGCAATGACTTTTTGGGGTTGCTCGGCCGCCAAAGCCGGGGCTTGGAGCTGCTCGCGCTGGGCGGTGAGCATGGTGTCCACAAACAATCGGTAACCCCGCGCAGTGGGCACCCGACCCGCCGAGGTGTGGGGGCTGGCAATCAGGCCCAGCTCTTCCAAATCGGACATCACATTGCGAATGGTGGCCGGCGAGAGCTCCAGGCCCGAAGCCCGCGACAAGGTGCGCGAGCCCACCGGCTGGCCATCGGCGATATAGCGTTCAACCAACGCTTTGAGCAACAACTTGGCGCGATCGTCTAGGATGGTCATGATTTCGAATGATTTTAGTGATGTAATTTCCCCATGCCCATTCGCTTTCAACAAATCGCCCTGATTGGTAAATACCCCAATCCCCAAAGCGCTGCCCAGTTATCCGGGATGAGCGATGTATTGCAAGACATCGCGGGTTTCCTGACCCGCTTGGGCTGCAACATCTGCCTGGAGCAAGAAACCGCCAGCCACACGGGCATGCAGGGCCTGACCACCTTGGATGTGGAAGGCATTGCCAAAAACTGTGACCTGGCCTTGGTGGTGGGCGGCGACGGCACCATGCTCAGCTTTGGCCGGCGCTTGGCCGCCGCCGGTGTGCCGCTGATTGGCATCAACCAAGGGCGTTTGGGTTTCATCACCGACATTGCCTTGGAGGCTTACCCAGCCATCTTGCCGCCCATGTTGGAGGGCTTGTACGAGGTCGATCAACGGCCCCTGATGCATGCCAAAGTGTGGCGCGATGGCCAGTGTGTGTTCGATGCCCTGGCCATGAACGATGTGGTGGTCAACCGGGGTGCGACCTCGGGCATGGTGGAGTTGCGGGTGGAGGTGGATGGCCACTTTGTGGCCAACCAACGGGCCGACGGCTTGATCATCGCCTCGCCCACGGGTTCAACCGCCTATGCCTTGTCGGCGGGTGGGCCGCTGCTGCACCCCTCTTTATCGGGCTGGGCCTTGGTGCCCATCGCACCGCACACCTTGTCCAACCGCCCCATCGTGCTGGCCGACCCTGGCGAAATCGCGGTTGAATTGGTGGCCGGGCGTGATGCCAGCGCCAACTTTGACATGCAGTCGCTAGCCCAACTTTTGCGCGGCGACCGCATCACCGTGCGCCGCTCACAACACAAAGTGACTTTCTTGCACCCCAAAGGCTGGAGTTACTTCGACACCTTGCGCAAGAAACTGCATTGGAACGAGGGGGGAACATGAGCCTTCGCGCCATGGGTTTGCGCGATTTTGTGATCGTGCGCAGCCTTGACCTGGAGTTTCAAACTGGCTTGAGCGTGCTCACCGGCGAGACTGGCGCGGGCAAATCCATCTTGATCGACGCATTGCAGCTGGCTTTGGGCGAGCGTGCAGATGCCAGCGTGGTGCGCGAGGGCGCTGCCCGCTGCGAGGTCAGCGCCGAGTTCGATGCCAGCGCACCCGTGCAACAGTGGCTGCAAGCCGCGGGCTTTGAAGCCAGCGACAGCTTGTTGCTCAAACGGACGGTGGACGCACAAGGCAAAAGCCGGGCTTGGATCAATGGCAGCGCCGCCACCGCCACCCAATTGCGCGAGGTCAGCGAATGGTTGGTGGACATCCACGGCCAACATGCTTGGCAAAGCCTGACCCGGCCCGACGCGGTGCGCGGCTTGCTCGATGCCTACAGCGGCATTGACACCAAGGCCTTGGCCCAACTTTGGCAGGAGTGGCGCAACAGCCAACACGCTTTGGAGCAAGCGGTCCAAGCGCAAAACAATTTGTCCCAAGAGCGCGAACGGTTGGAGTGGCAAATTGCAGAGTTGGACAAACTCAACCCCCTGCCCGATGAGTGGGAGAGCCTCAACGCCGATCACACCCGGCTCAGCCATGCCCAAAACCTGTTGGAGGCCGCCCAGCAAGCTTTGCGCGAACTCGACAGCGACGACCAAGGCGCCTTGGCTCAGTTGTCCAAAGCACAAAACCTGTTGCTCGAACAAGCCCAAGTCGAGCCAGAGTTTGAAAACCTGGCCGATGTGCTGGCATCCAGCCTGGCCCAGGCTTCAGACGCGGCCCATTCGCTGCAAAGCTGGCTGCGCCGCACCGACTTGGACCCACAAAGGTTGCAAAGCTTGGATGAGCGGGTGGGCCTGTGGATGTCTTTGGCGCGCCGTTTCAAGCGCCAGCCACATGAGTTGGCTGCTTTGCTGCAATCTTGGCGCAACGAACTCAAACGCCTGGAGTTGGCCAGCGACTTGGCGGCCCTGGAGAAGGCCCAGGCAATTGCGGCGCAGGCCTACCAAACCGAGGCCAAACGGGTCTCTGTGGCGCGCGGGCGCAGCGCACCCAAATTGGCCAAGGCCATCACCCAAGCCATGCAAGGCTTGGGCATGCAAGGCGGTCGCTTTGAAGTGGCTTTGAACAAACTGAACCAGCCCCAATCCAGCGGTCTGGAGGAAGTGGTGTTTTTGGTGGCAGGCCACGCGGGCAGCACGCCCAGGCCAGTGGGGAAAGTCGCCTCGGGTGGCGAACTCTCGCGCATTGCTTTGGCCATTGCGGTGACCACCAGCGCTTTGGGCCAAGCCCAAACCTTGATCTTTGACGAGGTGGACTCGGGTGTGGGCGGTGCGGTGGCCGAAACCGTGGGCCGCTTGATGCAGCAACTCGGTGCCGATCGACAAGTGCTGGCGGTGACCCACTTGTCACAGGTGGCCGCTTGCGCCCATCACCATTGGCTGGTCACCAAGGTGAGCGACAAGGCGGGCAGCTTCAGCCAATTGCAACCCGTATCAGGCGACGAAAGAACGCAAGAAATCGCCCGCATGCTGGGTGGTGACAAGCGCTCGGCCACCTCCTTGGCCCATGCGCGCGAAATGCTGCAAAACCTCAGCCACCCAGGTGCTGCCCCATGAAAAAAATGCGCCAAGAGTTGGTGCTCATCACCGGCATGTCGGGTTCGGGCAAGTCAGTGGCCTTGCATGCCTTGGAAGATGCCGGCTACTTGTGCGTGGACAACCTGCCGCCAGAGTTGTTGCGCTCGTTTGTGCAGTTGGAGCAAAAGCGCAAAGAAAAACGCATTGCCATTGCCATGGACGTGCGCAGCGCCGCATCCTTGCCCCTGCTGCCCACCGAATTGGAATTGGTGCGGCAAAAAGACGTGGATGTGCGCATGCTTTTTTTGGATGCCAGCACCAACACCTTGGTCCAGCGCTTTTCTGAAACACGCCGCCGCCACCCCCTGTCGCGCACCGAAGCGCTGAGCACCCACACCGACTTGGAGCGCAATTTGATCGAGTCGATTGAGCTCGAACGCGAATTGCTGGTGGACTTGCGAGACAAAGCCCACATCATCGATACCAGCCACCTGCGCAGCGCCAAGTTGCAAAGCTACGTCAAGTCCTTGATCTCTGCCCCGGCCGCGCAGTTGACCTTGATGTTCGAGTCTTTTGCCTTCAAACGTGGCATCCCCATGCATGCCGATTTTGTGTTTGACATGCGCATGCTGCCCAACCCCCATTACGAAAACAATTTGCGCGAGATGACCGGCAGCGATGCACCGGTGATGGCCTGGTTGCAGCAACACGAAAGTGTTCAGCGCATGGCCAACGACATCGAGCGTTTTTTGCGCGACTGGCTGCCCTCACTCACCCAAGACCACCGCAGCTATGTCACCGTGGCGATTGGCTGCACCGGCGGACAGCACCGCTCTGTCTACATGGTGGAGCAAATGGCCCAGCGGTTTCAGGGGCAGTGGGTCACCTTGTTTCGCCACCGCGAACAAACCGACCGGCACTGAGATTCAGCCCGCCAGCAAGCGGCGCAGGGGTGCGGGCAAACCGAGCTGGGGCCAATCTGAGGCAGCCCACCATTGACCCTCACCCCAAGTGGTAGAGGCTGGCACCTGCAAATGCAAGGGATGCAAATGCAAGTCACGGTGGGTCAGCACATGCACAAATGGGGTTTGCGCCTGTACCCGCGCATGCCAAGCCTGGGGTATGGCCTGCATGGCCTCGTCTTGGCTTTCAAAAATGGGCGGGCCATACAAGCCCGCCCAAATACCGCTGGCGGGTCGCTTGCGCAACCACACCGCGCCTTGCGCCGTCGTGGGCAACAGCAGCCACCAAGATTGCGCGCGCCGCACCAGCTTGCGGGTTTTGACCGGGTAGTTGGTCGGCACACCCTGGGCATGGGCCTGGCACAAGGCCTTCACGGGGCATTGCCCGCACTGCGGTTGGCGGGTGTGGCACACGGTGGCCCCCAAATCCATCAGCCCCTGGGTGTATTGGTGCATGGACTTGACCCATTTGCC